>Ga0308160_10004366_pt1 | contig 15200 bp, 19 predicted proteins | sample PhyFR1_FD_201036 | JGI IMG/M metagenome (GOLD analysis project Ga0308160, IMG submission 201036) | Phyllosphere microbial communities from UC Gill Tract Community Farm, Albany, California, United States - DLSLF.R1 | ecosystem: Host-associated > Plants > Phyllosphere > Unclassified | place: USA...
TGCCAGTCCTATCATTCTCTTTCACGATTTCGTTCAACCGTCTTCCCTCAGTCACGTTTCGACAGGCATCATTCGTCGCAAATTCAGATGCTTTCTTCAAGGGGAAAGGAGAGATGGAAAAGAGGAAGACGCGCTGAGCGTCGCAGTGGACAAGGTTAGACGGTCTATTGAAGTGGCGTGGAGCCGTCGGAGTCGTATCGAGGCGGAGTTTCGCAAATATGAGCGAATTCGACAAAGTTACTCGACTTTTTGGTACGTCCGACCCGTCCATTCTCCTCCTATTCATTGAACACGATCATTTATCTCTTCGCGTGTAGGCGTAGTATTCCGTTATCGAAAGAAGCGTTGATCAACCGATTTCACCAATGCTGGATTTCAAACTTCGCTCGCATCTCCTTCGACGGCCTTTATCTCTCGCTTATGACTCGCTGTGATTTAACTCTGCTTGCTCAACAGCTCAATAACGCTTGAGGCTGTGCGCAGAGTGGGAAGCTTCGGACAAACCGCGGATTTCGGGTTTAGGAAAGTTGATCTCGCCCCTCGTTTCGATCCCTTCTCTTCCTTCTCTTCACCTTACTCTCTTTTCATACAATGGCCGAGCCCTCTTCTGTTCCTTACTCTGTGAGTCCCAAGTTACTAGTTACTGATCAATTCGTCGTGACGTTGACACTCGTGGTGTACAGGGCGGCTACTTCGTGCGTTCTCCCACGTTCCGATTCTCCTTTCACTAATCTGTCGTCCCATAGTCCCTTGACGAAGCGATTCAGTCTGCTCGCAAACCTTTGGAAGCCAAGCAAAGCTCGATTTCCACCTCGGAGGCACGATGCCTCACTCGACTCAAGAACCTGCAGGTAATCATCGGAATTTACGAAAGTGAGATGGGCGGCGGCGTCATGACTGCTACCAATGAGGAGTACGAGGAATGCATCAAGTCCGTGAGGGAGCATGTTCGTCGTTTTTCGCATCGACAACTCCTTTCCTCGATAGCGGCTAATGCTTCTGCTGTCATAGTTCGATGTACCAGATCGACCTGTATGGACATGGGACTACGACTACTATCAGAGAGGCGTGAAGGAGCTTGAACGAAGACGTGAATTGCTCGCGAGCAGGGGTCATTCTCCGAATTGGCTCCCAAACGGTTGGATCGACCTGTTGAATTGGCCTGACTCGCAATCTTTCGATACGTTCAACTTTGAAGCAAGAGCACTGGTTCGGAGATACCTGATGAGGCTTATCAAGGAAGTTTTTGGTAGCTCAGAGCAAGATGCATACCTGAGAGATTTCACAGAACTTGGGTCCTCGCTGAAGGCTCTATTCGAGAAGAAACAACAGGTCAGCACATTGTTCCCACTACGAGACGTACGCGCAGTATTCACTTTCGGTTCCCCCGCAGTTGCACCCTGCTCGTTCCAATCTTCCGGTATTTTCAATCTGTTACTTCTCTTCACCTGATTTGACTGACCGTCTTTGCTCCACAGCGTGGAGCTATTGACAATCTTCTCGCTGTCGCCAAATCAGCTCTGGCGCGTGTGCGCGAGCACCCCGTTCTAGCCGAACACATGGATTCACTCGTCAGCGCACTCGAACTCTTGCGACGGGAGGCTATCGTCGAGCTTACCCGCGATGAGTATGTCTCGTGCTTCATTGAACTCCTTGTTTGGGCTTACTCGCCAACTCCGGTACGTGCATTCGCGTCTCGTCCAAATATAACCGCTGCGACGGTTTGGCTTACTGATTCGTGATCATAGCCCTCGCGCCTATTGGGTTCCATGTTACTCGCCTGTATCTATGCTCGCTCACTGAGCTGGGAGCGATTCGAGGTGAAAAGGCAAGAATTCCTGGCTCTTCGTTGTGCGGCCAGAGCTCTAGCAGATCAACTTGGGGAAATCACCGAGGCCCAATGGACATCTCGCCATGCAACGACCGCTCTCCGACGTAGTATCCTCGGAGATCTGAATGCGCGTCCTCCCTACGACGGCTTGGTGCAATCGCTGGCGACGCTAAAGCTGCAGTCTGATCTATACGTAAGCATCTCAAGCGTTCTCTCCCGTCCTTGCACGCAGAGCAACTGACCGTCACTGCTACAGCGACAGGTCCCCCGACGCTCTCTCGCACATACTCCTGTTTCTCGTCGTTCTGTGGAAAGAGTCTTGATCTAGAATTGGTTTGAAAGCTTTTCGTTTGATTCCCTTTTACTCTGTTAGTACCGCCTCGGCGTCCTTTGGATTCCAATCTGTTCTTCTTTGTCTCCAACGCTGCGCTTGAGAGCCGAAATTCTGCGAGATTCGAATGTACCCCGTTCGTCACTCGTCGATGGCGCGCATTGTCGAAACTTTGTTGAAACCGCAAGCTACATTCGAGAGAAGTCAGAGCTCGTGAGATGCAGGGCTCGACACAAATCAGCAGAGGAATGAAAGAATTGGAAGTGGAGGAGGCGGAAGCGAAGCGAGCGGTAGCAGACACAAGCAGAGAGAGCAAGTAGTCGAGCTCCCCTCGTGACAAAGCGGGGGATCCGCGACGAGCGAGGGGAAACAGAGCGACGAAGCCAAAAACTCATCCAAACTCACTCTTCTTCCTCTCGCAATCCCAAACATCCTCTTCAATTCCTCTAGAATCTCTTGATCTGACGCAGCGGAGGACTTGGAGGGATGAGAAGGAAGTATTTGGGATCCTACGAGTTTATGAGGTTTTGATAAACCGCTGTCATTCCTTGAGTTTGAAGGGCGAGATAAGGAAGGTAGAGATTGTGAAAGAGATTGAGGAGAAGCGTTTGGGGAATTAGAAAAGAAAGGTAGTGGCACTGGTCGTGCAGATCTAGGTGAACGTTCAGATTCTCCCGAGAATCGTTTCGTGAAGATTGCAATTTGAGTCGCGTTGAATTGTTCAGGGTTTTGGATGGGCGAAGTTAGGATTGGGTGAGTTGAGAGTGAGGGGTGAGAGGAGAGTGATGGAGGTGGGAACGGGATGGTAGATGGCCCGTAGTAAGCAAAGAGGTTTCCGACGCCTGTGAAGGAGAGAGTGTATTCGTCTGAACAGTTGGAGTCGGAGAGGAGGGAATGACAGAAGGATTCGAATTCGGAGGGGGTGTATTCTAGTAAGTGAGTCGGGTCTCGGAAAACTCGGGAGGTTCGAGAGGTGGGATCCCGGTAGAGGGTCGAGGAGGAGGAGGCTGAGGTCTGTGGGGGGAAGAAGGGGTTAAAGAGGTGGTTTGGAGTCGTAATTATTAGGAGGCGGGGCGAATAGATGTTGAATAGTAGGTTAGCGAGTTTCGATAAAGCTTGTTCAGTCATATGTTCAACAACCTGCGAAAAAACTCAACTTCTCCAAATCAGTGACATTCAGAGATTGTGAAAAGACGAAGTTCTTCCGCACCTCAGTCAAAACCAAAGCTTCACAATCCTCCAAGCACTCATTGAAATTCTCAACGTTCCCATTAAAAACCTTGACCTCCAACTCCTCCCACCTATACTCAGGAACCATCCATCTACTCTTTTCTACTCCCTCTCCCTCCTCCCTCGCACTCAGTTGTTCGTTTACTAGTCTCTCACAAGTTGAGAGGTCTTGATCGATTCCTATGAGTTTTCGGAGGTGAAGTTCTTGTCGAGATGGATCGGTCGGTATTGAGCGGAGGATTGAGAGCTTTGAGGATTTGGATTGAGCTAAAGAAGAAGATGGTTGAGATGGGGGAGAAGGGAAAGAGTTTGTTGCGAGGTAGGAAGAAGGGAGAGTATCCGGGGGAGGCGTTGAGGGTGGATAGAGGGATGGGAAATCATCCAGGTGGTACGCTGGAATTGAGAGCAAAGAGATCAATGAACCCAATCCGCAACCTAAATCCGCGACCTTTCACTCTCTCGCAAAGATCAGCTTTTCGAGAAAGTGATAGAAGGTGTGGATGAAAAACTCACCGATCTAATCCCTTCCCTTTTCAGTGTATCGCAGATGAAAGTCCTGCGTTGTAACCACAAAGGAGGGAAGAATGAAGGCAATTCTTGTAAAATCTCGTTTGAATCTGTATCCGAATCTTCTTCTCCCTTGTTGACTGAGATTATTCGATGGTGATTCCCGTAGAATTCCTTGGGATCATCTGATGGTTCTTTTGATTGTTTGGATCGTTTGGATTTTGAATGGGAGTCGAAAGTGGGTAGAGAATCGGGAGTGGGGATAAAAGGAGAAGAAGGAGAAGAGAGGGAGAGGGAGGACAGGGGATCTTGTAAGGGTTGTACGCTCATCACTAGTGTACTGTTCGATGTCGATCGAGTGAAGGGAAGGAGAGAGGGAGAGGAGGAGTTTGACTTGAAGGTTGAATGATGACAACTGATTCCTTCTCTCTTCTTTGTTCCTCCCTTTGTTTTTGCTGAAGGTGACTTGTAAGATCGATGACTAGATCTGAGAGAGTGAAAAGGTAGGGGCAGAGAGAGGTGTCGACTCGCACTCGTTCAACTTTCAACTTGAAGAAATCTCATCTTAAATCTCAACTTTCAACCTCTCAATCTCAATCTACTATTCAAGACACAAGCCAGCTAGGGTACTGAGCAATACCTGGACCAACTTCAGCCAACATCTCCCCAAGCGCAGCTCTCCTCGCTCTTCAAGACATGCCCACCTCTCTGTCACCTCACTTCCCTTCCCTCCTCCTCGCACTCTTAATCTCCCTTCGCGGTCTCCGATCCTCTTCCCTCTCCCCCTCTGGCGCACTTGCAGCCCTCTTATTCGGCTACCTATCCCTCGCACTCCCTCTCCGTCTATTCGGCGTAACTCTCCTAGGCTTCTATTTCGCAGGTTCAGAAGCAACAAAACTCAAACACTCTATTAAATCTACTTATGAAGAATTAGCTAGTGGAAGTGAGGGAGGGAGACGGAATTGGGTTCAGGTGATTTGTAATGCTGGAATCACGGCGAGTTGTGCTGTGATTTGGAGAATGTTGTTTGGAGGAGAGTTTGGGGCGAGGGCTTCTTCGTGGGAGGACGAAGGGAAATGGTGTGTTATTACGAGGGAGAGTGCGAGGTGGGAGAGTAGGGTATTGGTTTTGATGGCGATTGCGTTCTCGAGTGCTTGTTGCGGTGATACAGTAAGTTCTTTCTCTCTCATTCTCTCTTGAATTGTTTCTTTCATCCTGACGAAAGTCGAGTCGCTCTCTCTCTCGTAGTTCGCTTCCGAAGTAACCCTCGCTCTCTCCCTTCCTTCTCTCCCTTTTCCTCTTTCACTGACCTCGATCGAACTCTCCAGCTCGGTATCCTCTCTAGCTCCTCCCCAATCCTCATCACTCGTCCCTTCTCGGGCTCAGTACCTCGAGGTACAAACGGAGGAATCACGTTATGGGGTTTGTTCGTTTCCTGGTTGGGAGGAGCTTGGGTTGGCGTGTTAGCGATCACGACGTTGTTGGTGCAAGGGCAAGCGAGGACTTGTGAGGAGGGGTGGTGGATTGGAGTAATGGGAGTTGCGGCGAGCGCAGGATTGGGAGGAAGTCTAGTGAGTAACGAGAAGTCGCTTTCTCTGAGTCGGACACCAGAAGGAAACTGATCGTGTTTCGCTCGTTCCGCTCTCCTTCCTTCCTCGCCTCGCTTTCGCGCCCCATACTTCTACCTTCTTTTCTCGTTCTCAGCTCGATTCACTACTCGGAGCGCTCTTCCAACCAACTTACTACTCACCATCTCGCAAACTCGTGATTCCCAATTATTCAATTTCAAGCGTTTCCTCGACTCCGAAGAGAACAGATGAGAAAGATGTAGTGAAACTAAAGGGCACGGCGGTGTTTGGGAATTGGTTGAGCAATAACGGAGTGAATTTCTTGATGGGTTTGGTGACGAGCGGTGTAGCGGGAGTTTATGCGATGAGAGCTTGAGATCGATTTCGTTGAGGAATGGTACAGAGAGAACGGAAGTAGGGTTACAAGGTTGTCGGAAAGAGAGGAGAGACGAAGAGACGCTCAATACGAGTCGAGGCAGAGATCGAGTCAGACTCGTACGTTTCTCTGTCTTTCGTGTCCGGTACTGTGGCTTCACTCATCCACGTTACTCTTATCACAGCTACCTTGCAGAAATTCGCAACGATGTCTCAGGGTCTTTCGATTTCGAACCCCTACTCCTTTCTCCGACTATACTCGAATTCGAACTCTTCTCCGATCTACCCTGCGACAATGCCAGTCCCATCATACTCTTTCACGACTTCGCTCGACCGTCTTCCCTCAGTCACGTTTCGACAGGCATCATTCGTCGCAAATTCAGATGCTTTCTTCAAGGGGAAAGGAGAGATGGAAAAGAGGAAGACACGCTGAGCGAGGCAGTGGACAACTCTAGACGGTCTATTGAAGTGGCGTGGAGCCGGCGGAGTCGTATCGAGGCGGAGTTTCGCGAATGTGAGCGAATTCGACAAAGTTACTCGACTTTTTGGTACGTCCAACCCGTCCATTCTCCTCCTCTTCATTGAACACGATCATTCATCTCGACTCTGTCTCGCATAGGCGTAGCATTCAGTTGTTGGAAAGGAGCTTCAACAAACCAATTTCCTGTCGATGCTCAATTTCGAACTTCGCTCGCGTCTGTTTGACGCTTTCCTTCTCTCGCTCATGGATCGCCACCTGCTTCTGCTCAGTGGTTCGTCCTGGACTTATGGCAAGAGTGGGAAAAGCTTCGGAAAGACCGCGGTGTCGGGTTTAGGACGAGCCCAAACACCTTCTTCATCTCTTCCCTTCCTCTCTTCCCCCATTCCTGTTCTCTCGTTATAGTTCCACAAGCAAAGAGATGTTTGTGAGTTCAAGCTGTCACTCATCTTCTATTTGAGGCTTACCCAAGGCCCAACGAACAGGGCCCTATTTTCGTTCGTTTCGCTTCGCTGTCGACAACTCCATGATCTACTAAACAGAACTAGCCAACGCAGGATCTCGGTATTATGCTAGGTGATATTCGACGAGGGGTAGAGCAAGATTCTCCTCAGGCCGGCCGCCTCAAAACCCTGCAGGAAATTCTCAATGTCTTTGCTCGTGACCAGGAAACCTATGGCGATCAGTGGGACCATCATCGGATGATGGCTTCTGCACAGGACTGCAAAGATTGCACGAAATACCTCCGAGAACACGTTCGTTCAGTTTACACTTTTCGAGTCTCCGCTTGCTCCACTCACTGATTTGCCCGACACAATCAGGGAGACGTTCCCGATCTTCCCATCTGGAGATGGAACTTTGCGTACTATAGACGGGGTGTCGAGAGGCTCGTCAAAAGACGGAACGACGATGCGAGCAAAAACTATCATGTGATTCAGCTGCCAAGTGGTTGGTCTGACGTCTTGAACGGGCTGGATGAGGAGTCCTGGAACTCATTCGACATCGAGAAGAAAGCGATCATACGTGGATACTTGATCAAACTTTATATGGAGTGCACACACGGTAATGCATACTCTTACCCAATCGAGTTCGCACGTCTCGCGCTCTCACTCGATACCCATGTAAGCCGTTTACTTCCTCTGTGTACCGCCGCGTTTGCTGACGTCGAGATCGAAGTTCCAGGGAAATCCTGCTCATCGGCCTCTCCCGGTTCGTCTGTTTCCGTTCCTGTACTTGTCGTCGCTTGCTAATGTTGTCATGCTCTCATGCTTCAGCACCAAGCTATCGACAATCTGGTTGCCTTGGCTGGAACTGCTCAAGCAGTAGCACGAAGGACTCCTGGACTGATGCGATCTGAAGTACTGGAATCAATCGTGAACGAGCTGAAACACATGGAGGATCATCATAGCCTCAGCTATGTCGAGTACATGAGATGCTTCACTGAGCTGCTCTTTTGGGCTTACGCTTGCAACTTGTCAAATAAGGTATGATCCACTTGAAAATCGCTGGGAGGCTGCAAGCGAGTCGAACATTTCCGCTGACTACTGCGTGCATAGTGTCGAGTAGGGCCTCCCGTACAATTGTCTACCAAACACCAGAATTTAGCACAATTGTTCGCAGAAATGAGGCAGCAAACTGCTCACGAAGTAAGCATCTGACACAATTCCTTCTTCCCTTCAGTCTGAGTTTTGCTGATGACTCGACTCCGTGATAGAGTCGCCATCTTCAACGCTCACTGGCACACACGCCTGTCTCTCGCCGCTCGACAGGAAGACTACTCATCTAGAACTAGTTTGTAAGCTTTTCTGGTCAGGGATCTTTTGTCTCTGCGTACTCCATTTCGTATACTCCCTCTTCTCCTATGGAATCCCATTCTGTTCAGTCCCGCTTCTTTGTCTCCTGCCGTGTGAAAAGTTGCGCTCTAGAACCGAGAGTCTGCGAGATCCGAATGTACCCCGTTCGTTACTCGTCGATGGCGCACATTGCTGAGACCTTGTTGAAACCACAAGCTATATTCGAGAGAAGTCAGGCCTCGTGAGATGCAGGGCTCGACATAAATCAACAGAGCTTCAAACGAATGAAGGAATCGCAAGCCGAGGAGGCGGAAGTGAAGCGAGCGGTAGCAGATGCAAGCAGAGAGAGCAAGTAGTCGAGCTCCTTTCGTGACAAAGCGGGTGTTTCACGACGAGCGAGGGGAAATGAAAGCGCCGAAGCGAAATCACGATTGACGAGATCCTCGGAAAGCTGCGCTCGACGGGCGGACTTGAAGCGAAGGTCACAAGCATCGAGACATCGAAACATATATTTCGCTGTGATTTGATGTGAATAAACGAAGTGGAGTGAGAAGAGAGCAAGGGATAGGTGCGAACCGGGTAAACCGCTAAATCAAGCCCTCAGCTGTCTCCTGTACCTCCCAGACTCTCCTAGACTGAGCACCAATGACCAGTAGCTCAATTATCCATGTCCCACGTCCCTTAATGCTGTTGTTGAGGAGATCGAAAGATTCTGAGATGAAGTCGAGCGAAAGAGAGAAGCGAGTTCCCACTAGAGTTGCGCTAGTCTTGTAGGAGTATAGCTGAGATCTGATCTGATTGCTGAGCGTGTTCGAGCTGGTCGAGTAGTCATTCCGAGGTGTTGTCAAGAGTGAGAAAGTGAGATTCCCTCTTTCCTTCCTACTCTTCACTACACCTCTCGAGAATCCACTAGAACAGCTCGAAAGAATGTCTAAAGTGCTCAAAGATACTCCCAAGGTGAGTAGATCGATTCCCTCTCGTAGTCCACTAGCTCACTCCCTTTCTCTCCCCTCAGATCGATCGACTCTCTCAACTCCCTCCCGAACTCCTAGAAGACAATTCCGAACTTGTCGCAGTCTCCTACAAGCTCTGTACTGGACCACCCTTAATCTCTGCACTCATTCCACGAGAAAGCTCTCTATCGATATCTCAACTTCGAAACTTTCGCTCAGTTCCAGAAGTTCGCTCCAATCCTCAGCGATCTCTCGTCCAAAGTCGTTCCAGCTCCAATTGCTCCACCAACAATCGAACCACTCACTGGAACAGTCGCCACCTGTCTCGCACAGCGTGCTGTCAATTTACGCAAACTCGAAGATTTCGCTAAGAATAGCAAACAAGATACTGAATACTCCGAAAATTACCCGGCAAAAGTCACACTCTCTCGAAACGGCACGTTGTTCATCAGGTTCACGCATGACCATGTCGATGTTCAACTTGTCAAGCGTGTGATCTTCCAACTTTCACTCTCTCGACGCCCCTCTCTCGCTATTCTCGGCATTCATATACGAAGATCAGATCAAGGAACAGTTCTCGGCTTCAAAGGTCGTCGTCCTCCACGGCGTTCGCAGGTCATCAGTTGTCGCCGAGTTCAGTCAAATGCCCTCCCTTCGCTACATCGACTTTCACGATATTTCTCTACTGATGGATTATTCTCCAAGTCCGATCGCTTCGCAAGTCACCCACATCGCCGTCGCTACCTCCCTACATCGAAGCAATCTGTCTCTTCCTCTCGCAACCCTTTCCTTCTTCCCCTCGGCCACGATCGTCAAAATCGACCTCTGCATCTTCCATTACTCGGACCTGCGCTCCCTTTTCGTCAATCTCACCCCTGCTCTTCGCACACTTTTCCTCACGCTGCGCCCGTTGACTGACTATTCCGATTGGAAACCTGTCGACGATCTCCTTCCCGTCTTCCCACTCCTTCAAGAACTTCACTTCAGCCGCACCTTCCACAGACACCTTCTCTTCCTTCCTCACCTCGTTGACCTCAGCCTGATCCTCGGAAACTTGATTCCCGATTTCGTCCAGCTCCTCAAAGGTCCTCATCGCCTTCGATATCTTTCAACGCTCAACCTCGAGAGACGAAGCTGGCAAAGGCACTACGCTTCTCGACAACTGTCATTCGATTTGGGGAATGACTGGTTCGAATATGCCCTTCAGAGGCTCCTTCAAAGCAGGATTCGGAGTAGCGGAGGAGTCGGAAAGGATCACGAAAGAAGGGGATGTGGTCGTTTCGACGAATCTCGAATCCGTTCGTCAAGCTTTTCGTCCTTAACTCGTCGAATATCATAACAGAGGAATCGGTCGACTCTATCTCGACATGTACGAATCGACGTACAAAGACGCTTCTCGACTAGCCGACTTATACAAGACCGACTTGCCTGTTCTCGAAATGGATACGAAGGAAAAGGTTGAGAGGGGTAAACTCGAATGGTACATAGTCAAGATGGAGGAGTTCGAGGTAGATGGAAGGGGAGGATGTGATGCTTTCAACCTGAGGTACGTAGAATCGGGAGAGGAGAATTAGATTGGGAGTTGGTGTAGAAAAGGATGAAAGATTCGTAACAAAGAGACTTTGAAAGATCGAAGTAACTTTGTTCGTCCGTTCCGTTTGTTTGATCCTCCCATTCTTATTGACTTGCGTCTGTCGCTTCGAGCGCGAGTGAGTTCATTCAATCATTTCTTGCGAAGAAAGGGGTTGAGTCAAAACTCGCTCCTCCAAATTTCAAACCCCACCTACTTTTCTTTGGTCTTGCCGAACTCTCTAATTGCGCTCCCTCGTCTGAGCAAATCTAGCTCTTGTGACTCTCAACGACATCTCCCTCTCTCTCTTTCTTCTCTTCTTCCTCTTTCCTCCCTTTCTCCATCTTCCTTCAACCCCCACATCTCGACTTTCTCCCTAAAGCATGTCCTCAACATCAACAAGCAGAGAAGACGAGACTAAGAAGGATAACTGGTCTACTGAACGCTACTCAAGCAACGCTTCATTCGTCTATTCTTCGCAATTCACTTCTCCCATCATTGATCTCCTCGCTCCTCAATTTGGTGTAAGCTCTTCCACTCTACCTCATACACTCTGAGAGACTGACAATATGAGTTTGTAGGAAACGATTCTCGACTTGGGTTGTGGACACGGAGCTCTCACTCTCGAATCCCTTCTTCCCGCCGTCCTCCCTCAAGGTTCAATCATTGGTCTCGATTCCTCCTCTTCCCTTCTCTCGACTGCGAGGTCTACTTCATCTCAGCTAGCTTCCGATCAGCAATCAAGAGTAGAATGGATCGAAATGGACGCTCACAATCTTCGAGATGCGAAAGACAAGATTCAAGACGCAAGTGTCGATGCTGTATTCAGTAGTGCCTCGTTACATTGGATGAAAGCCGATCCAAAGAAGGTACTCGAAGGAACTTATCGAGTACTCAAGTCAGGAGGTAGATTCGCAGGAGAGGTGAATTCTTTCGCATTGCTTTCCCTTCGGCCCTCGTTACTCGCTGAAGGTCTCGATACTCCTTCGACTTTCGCCGCTCGCTGTGCTTCCCTCTACAAGCGAGACTGAGCTGACCTTGTCGTATCAATCCAGATGGGAGGTTTCCTCAATGTCGGAGGAGTTCGAGGAGTTCTTCATTCCGTCCTTCGTCAACGTGGATATGATCCCGCTTCTATCGACCCTTGGTTCTTTCCAACGCCTGAGCACTATCGAGAGCTTCTCGAAGGAGTGGGCTACAGAGTCGAAAGTTGCGGTGAGTTCATTTTCTCAACTCTCGTTTCTCTCAGTCGCTCATCTCATCTCCAATCCCTCGCATCTCGATAGAATTGAGCCCTCGACCTACCACACTTCCTACCGGTCTCGAAGGATGGCTCGAAACATTCGCATTCCCTTTCTTCGCTGTTCTCAAATCACCAGAAGAGCAAAGCGAAGTCATCAAAGAGGTTTGCAAACTCTGCGAGGTGGATATGAAAGACGAGAGGAGCGGTCAATGGATGGCTATGTATGTGAGATTGAGGTTCAAAGCTTGGAAAGATTGATTGTAATGCAACATCTCGAGATTGAATGATCAAGCGAAACTTTTCGTACTTCCCTCCGCAGAAGCAAGGTGCTAGTGCTCCATGTGAACTCCTAAAAGATCAAGAATATCAAGCTCCGGCCCGTTGTAGTCTTCAAACCTATCAAACTGCTCCCGTGACAGAGGTGGCCAATTGTTCGAAATGTCCTCGACTCCGAAGACAGCTTCCTTGTTCAATCCGTTGACCCTATGACTGCGAGGACCGATGACGATTCCGCATTTCTGATCTTCGGTTCTGCAAAAAGGAGAGGGCTCAGCGTGTCAAATGAATAGACAGCAAACTAAGCCTACCTCGAAATCGATCGTCTCAGGATGGCAACCTCCTCAACCGAGGTCAACCAATAGTCGGTAGTCAGGAGAGCGAGGCGGCGTAGGTGAGGAAGTATCCTTTTGTTGAAGACGATAGGAAGATAGGAATCTGATTCGATGCGGATTCGTAGGCCTTGGAGCGAGTCGAAGCGAGTTCCGGATGGAGGGTGGAGTAGCTTCTCCTCCGAAAGACGCAGTTCCCTATCTTCAAGGAAGAATGGCCAATTCCAGATGCTCCCGAATGTTTCGAAGTCGTAGCAAGCTTGGTGACAGATTAGGTCTGAAGCGGGTTCGCAAGAGTTACTATCGGAAGTGAGGAAGAACGGGATATCAAGGTGAAAGTGATTCCCCTTCTCGCCGAAGATGTCGTTGCTTGATAGGATGGGGAGGTCGAGGAAGTAGCCAGGGTGAGCGACGAAGGCTGGTGCAGCGAGAATGAAAGTCGAGGCGAAATCGTCCCGAACAGAACCTCTATTATCTTCGGAATGAACGATATCGATAGCCTTCAGTTGCTGGCGCAAAGGCTTCCCGGGTCCGAGGAGGAGAGGTACAAGGTTGGTGGGGTCGAGGAAGTTTGAGAGACGAAGAGTCGTGAGGTGCGAGAGGTAACCGTAATTTGCGAGAACGTCCAAGCTAGGTAGAGTGTCACCCTTCTGATAGACCCTTCGATCATATTGCCAATTTCGGGCGTCGAAAGGGTAGGCTCGTCGCTCGCTGACTTTGACCGTCTTGAACTGAGGTTGAGGGAAATCAAAGTCGAGCTGTTTCGTCATCAATCGAGTTAGCTGGAATGGTTGTGATACTCGGAGTGTACATACTGATTCGATCTTGACTCTAGGGAATTTCAAGCCTTGAGCGAGAGTGAAAGGGTTGATTCCATCGAGATAGGTTCGAACGAGTAATTGAGCCGAGCGACCATCCGTGAGACGGATTGAGCGGTAGAGGACAGCCGTAGCGATACTCGAGATCCTCTTGGTGACTCTTGCGAAGCTGGCGAGGTCGGCTTGAGGGGAGGAAGCGTTAGAGTTGTTGAAGATTTCGACTAGATCAGAAGCATACTCAGCGCGCTCGAGACTTCGGAGTAAGGATCGGAAGCTCACATATGATCTGTTGGAGTATCTCTGTAGGTAGATGATCCATTTCGAGAGTTGAGGAGCGGTGGAAGTGAGAAAGCGAAATCACTCAAGTTTGCAAAATTCAGAGCATTTACAATTTTCGCTTCGTCAAAGATAGGCTACGAGAAGTACTTCTCTCAAAAGGAAGTATAGGGGAGGCGAAGAAATACTCGAAGGAATATTCGAATTTCGCAAGATTCGGCGAAAGAAATACGAACAAGCAAAGTAGAGAATCCATCCGACTAGCAGAGACAACAGATCGCATCAAGCGACTTCCGTAAACAACAGGTACACAGTGAAGGGGTAAAACCGACGGGGAGAAAGTCGCGAAAGGACGAAATAATATAGCTCGTGAAGGGAAGAAGGGGGTCTTGCGAAGTGCGAAATACGAGGTGCAGCGAAAGGATAGTAAGGGTAAAGATGGGAACAGATTAAGGGAACTGAGAGGGTATCGAGGGAGAAGAGGGGAGGTGACTAATGTCGAGTGACTCGCCATTGTTGTGCTTTGTCGCCCTGTTTCGTCGAGATAGAGTCGAAGGTCAGAGACGTCATCGGGAGAGGCTACTTCAAGCTAGAGAGCAAACAAGCGAAAGTGAAAAGTCCAGCTCACCTTTTTCCAGTTCTTGACGAGCGTGTTTTTGATGCCTCTCGTCACGATCGTCTTCCCAGTTAGAGCTCGTGCTGGCATGTCGACGAGGTGATCCGTAGGCATGATGTAGAAAGTACCGGACGAAACGGTCTTTGACCTCTTCTCGAGAGCTCTCCTCCTCAATTGATGCATCATTCCCGAGTAAGTCTCATCCGAGATCAATCCTCGTTTACCGAAAGCTTGCTTCTGAGCGGCGATCTTCTTGTTCCTAGTATCGATGGAATCAGCTTGAGCGGCGATCAGTTGGACGTTGGCGTAAGAATTGGCATGAGACGAGGCGGTGGGCTTGTTAACGGGTACGAGGAGCCACCATTGCTTCGTCTTCTCGAGAGTAGTCTTCTGCGATCCACTTCCGCTCGCGCAGACGTACATGCTATTCAAGTGAGGGAGAAAAGATCAGTTCACTAGCACGAAAAGGCAACGAAAACCAACGACTGAATTCGACTCACACAGCAGCGTTGTTACTGGTTGAACCCCACGCACTCGACAAACACTTGTTCTTCTTTCCCATCGAGAACCTATGCCAAGGTAGCTTCGAATTCGAGTGTTTCTGGACGTTTGTAGCGGTTCCTTTCCCTTTCTGAGGGAAGACGTGATTCTTTCGATCTGCCGAATAGTAGAGTTTCTGACCAGTCTTGACGTTCTGGAAAGTGTAGGATCCTGGTTTGAGGTGAACTGCTGCTGCCTGGGGATTGAAAGGGAAAACGAGCGAGGGAAGAGAAAACGACGTGCAAATCTCGTCAGTTTTCAATATTCCCGCTTTAAAGATGATCTGACATCGACATCCAACAGAGATTGGGGAAAGAGGGGTATCGACTCACCTGAAGTTGAGCGGCCTGTTTCGAGTTCTTCGTCGAAACTTTGGGTTTCTTGGCTTCAACACCGAGTAGAGCCACCGCAAAGAGTACCGCTAGCATTAATCGAGGTAATCTAAACATCTTGACTGATCTGG
>Ga0308160_10004368_pt1 | contig 15196 bp, 17 predicted proteins | sample PhyFR1_FD_201036 | JGI IMG/M metagenome (GOLD analysis project Ga0308160, IMG submission 201036) | Phyllosphere microbial communities from UC Gill Tract Community Farm, Albany, California, United States - DLSLF.R1 | ecosystem: Host-associated > Plants > Phyllosphere > Unclassified | place: USA...
TGCATGCCGCCTATCATCAGCTTGGTACCAGAATGAGCTGATAAAACGAGCTTACCATCAGATTATAAGCTGCTATATTACATTGACAAGCCGACCCCTCCGAGGGCGGGTTGTAGCCATAAGTCCCATCCACAAGAGGCGGAACATTAACAAATGCCGAGCCGGGTATACATAGTGATTGTAACTTTGACCAAGTTTGACTAAGATCAGCATCTCCATCATCAAGGGTCGAGGACTCACCAAGGTGATTCTCCAGCTTGATTGAACAAGAACGAAGTAGTCGAATTATTATTACAGATAGTATTTGTAGTCTGAGGCTTAACTAAATGAATGTGGGTGAGGGCGTATATCAAATACAAAGGCCACAAGCAAATCATTTTGGAAAGAGTGGGAATGGGAAAAAGTGGGAAGAAACAACCTTCATCGGCTTGTTGATCATTGTGTTTGACGAGTTGGGAGGGAACAAAGGATGTTAGATTCAGATTGTTTAGGATCAGCGTTTTCAATCGGTTAGATAGTTGATGAATCCTTTGATATAATCACCGAGGATCATGGCTTGGATAGATCATAGATTATCTTCGAGGATAGGGGATAGGGGATGAATATCTGGATGGGTTCGGAGAGATCCGATATCCGGTCTCGGGCATCGTTACTTCTGCCCGGTCATTCTGCTATTTCGCCTTCCCATCATTATCCTCCTTCACTACCTTTACTACTTCACATCATTCATTAAGCAGACATGTCGACTCCTCCAGAGGCATACACTCCTGTCAAGGATATTGAAGCTGTAAGCTAGCACTTGTGTGCAAGAGGGAGCTGACCAAAAGATCTACACCCGCCTTCAAAATCGATTCGCATCAGGCGTAACCAAAACCCTAGAGTACAGGACATACAACTTGAAGCAATTAGCCTACCTAATCAAAGATAATGAAGTCAAGATCCAAGAATGTTTGCGAAAAGATCTAGATAGGGGAGAATTCGATACTGTCATGTCTGAAGTACGTCCTTTCCAATAAAATGGCTGATGAGAGGTATTTCCCATCTTTGGTGAGATTGAGTTGGCGTTAAAGAAATTGCCTGGATGGATGAAGGATGAGGGTAGGATTTGGGATGCTAGTCTATTCTTTAAGGTTATGAGTACGTATACCATAGGGGTTATGGCTGATGGAAGGACCTAAGGTTATGAGGCAGCCAAAGGGGGTTTCTTTGGTAAGTCTATCCAGACATATACGAGTTAGCAGCTGATAATCAGATCATCAGTCCATGGGTGAATAGCTGGCTAACACTGTCTCTGAAGTTTTGCTGATATCAGAACTTCCCCTGGTTATGTGCCATCTCACCTCTGGTAAATGCTATCGCAGCAGGATGCCCAGTCGTAATCAAGGTCAGCCAACACCCCCTCCTTTGTCAATCTCAGAAGCTGACATTCAGCCCTCCGAACTAGCTCCCTCGTCTTCGGCTCTACTTGCGGAACTGATCCCCAAGTACCTGGATCCCGAGGGGTATGCTGTCGTTCTCGGAGCTGTTGATCAGACTACCCAGTTGCTCGAGAAGCAGTGGGGTCATAGTTAGCTAGGTTCCACGTTCTGGTGAGTCTGAGCTAACGTCTAGTCCTCTTTACTGGATCTGGAAGGGTTGGGAAGATCGTAGCTGCCGCCGCTGCCAAGACCTTGACTCCCACTACGTTGGAGGTAAGCTATCGGGTGAGAGATGTCGAACCATAAGCTGATCGTTAGCTTGGGGGAAAGAGCCCTACCATCGTAGCTGCGGATGCTAATATGAGACTCACGGCTAGGAGGATGATGAGTATCAAACCTATGAGTGGATCGCAGATCTGCGGTAAGCTATTCCCCCAAGATCAATGTATGGAGCTGATCAGCAGTTTCACCAGACTACATCCTAGTCGTCCGAGAGAAGCTTGACGCATTCGTATCAGCATGTCAAGAAACGTGAGTCCACATCTTATGCCGGGCCTAATGATAGGTTGAAAGAATTCTACCCACCTCACCCAGATGCCAATTCAGCTATAACAAACGTTACCACCGGCTCACTCCGATCTGACCATGATTACAAACGACAGCTCAACTTTATCGAGAAAGCGGAAGCTAGTGGTCATACAGTCATCAGAGGTGATATTGATGAAGAGAAACGAAGGATGGGGATCAGTTTGGTGATTATGAAAGGCGGAGTGAAAGGCACTGAGGGTGGATTGATGGATGAAGAGATCTTTGGGCCTGTTCTTCCGATTATACCTGTCAATGTGAGCTTTTGAGTTGTTTTTAACTTGGAGGAACAAGCTGATGTGTAGTCGATTGAAGAGGCTATTGCGTTCATCAATGCTCGACCCAATCCTCTGGCATTGTACGTCTGTACAAGCAGTCGAGCTATTTTCCAGAAAGGTCAGCTTCAACATGCGTGTAAGCGAAAGTAGCTGATAGACAGTAACCCGCGAGACAATCAGTGGACATGCAACTTGGAACGATTTCTCTTTCGTACCTATCGGTAAGCTGTCTTACTCCTGAGCACTCGCAGCTGACATCAAGCTCGATCGCTCCCATTCGGTGGAGTCGGGGATAGTGGTTGGGGATCATATCACGGCCTCGATGGGTTCAAGACATTCTCTCATGAGAAAGGTATGTCCCTCCTCTAATCATGAGCGTAGCTGATGAATAGCAATCCTCGAATTACCATTCTAGTAAGTCCGCTCCTCTCGCATTGGGTTCAAGTACTGATAAACAGCATCGAACCCCTCTTGAATATCCGATATTCTCGAGCAAATCCTACCATCCAAAAGCTTATTCGATTGACTTTATGTGCTCCAGTACCGTACGCTAGGCCGTCCAGCGTAGAATCAGAAAGGAAGAAGAGGGTGATTGGATGGTGGAGAAATAGGATTTTTGCTATTCTAGTCCTATGTGTAGGGGTCTGGGTGGGGAATTATCTGGGATGGACTAGGGGGTGGTACTGATTTTTGGATGGTGGTTGGGACAGAGGAAACGCTGAAACACAACACAAATAAGTAACGAAAGTATGGACTGATGCCGGTTTGTTTGTATATACATATCTGAAATGCAGTGTAGTATAATGCTACAAACCCTGATGTGGGCTAATTATGGCTACGAACTTCTTTCCTCTGAGCGATGATTGAGCAACGTATATGAGGATGAAAGGGCTAGACTTAGTTCCAGTTCCGACCTTTACATTTGACTCCTCTCCATTTTAGTCCCCTTGCCCGCACAGATTCCTCGCCCCTTCCAGAATCGATCTGTCTGCCGGTGATCATAAAGACGTTCTCCCCGTGAGTCTCCTATGCTCAAGGGTCCAAGAACCGACCATAAGTCGTGAAAACCGGATCCGACCTCAACATCGCAATATCGTCGGTCCGCAAACAGATACTCAGTACATTCTCCCCATCAGGTCTCTTTGGCAACAAGAACCCCAAACTCGGTACCCCAAGGTGATCCATCCTGCGGAAATACGTTGGTTTACCCAGACCTAGGCCGAAATCGAAGGCATATCCACGCATATTCGCCCATGAACTGAATATCACATCAACATCAAGATCCAATGTTGCGTTTATATTGACCGTATTTCTATCGGTAGCTCTGTGTAATAAAGTAGCGAATTCTTTTGTGGTGTCTCTTATTCCGGGGATGTTGGAAACTTTTGACCGTAATTCGGCTGCGATTGAGGATAAGGAGGAAGAAGCGAGGTCTTGTAGGGTGTACGTTGAATAGGCGTTGTTGGAGATATACCCTGGGTAGGCTGCTGGGATCCCAAGGTATTTGCGTGGATTGATTGATCGTCCTATTGTACTTGTAGTCGACGGTGGGTACCGGGCCAGTCGAGCTTTCGCGATACTCTGCCATATCAGGGCTGTCAAGGCATCATCAGTTGATATGAATCCCGACTGTAGGTCGTTGGAGATGGTGGATTTGAGGGTAGTTAACGAAGATGGACTGAATAAGACACTGATCCAGTGATGTCCAACCTTGTCGTCCTGAGGTTTATCTTCTTGCTCATTGTTTTTCGCTGTCGGGTTCGCTCGATACATCGATTTCAAGGGTGGTTGCCAATGATCATCGAATATATCCACTATCTCCTCCCTCTCCAGATTCCCTATCCGAACTTCCTCCTCCGTATATGATATACCATGACAAGCTTTATCAAACAAATAACAAATCTGGTCCTGGGCAGTCCCATCCATAGCTTGATGATTCGCCATGACGCTCAATACGACACCGCCCGTAATGATCGATAATTGTAGTTGGAGGAGTGGTGACCTATCTTCATCCCCTGAACGTAGAACAGATATGGGAGCGAAGAATTCCTCTTTGAGCATTGAACATGGGACTTCCGATTCAGCGAGGGCGGCCATAGTCGGAACACGATTATCGTTTCGCCAATCTTTAACGACGTAACTGGGTATTGGATTATGTGAAGCGATCTTGAAGACTCCCGATGAAGTATCCGTTCGACCAGTATTGACAATCTTCCCAGCGGTCCAGGGGAATGATTTCGTCATCGTAACAAGACCAGCATGGATAGTATCGGTAAATTTCGAAATATCGGGATCGGGTTCATCGCAGGGATAGATATAGACAAAGGGCGTCATGATACTAAGTGCATCATTTTGACCGAAGATCTCCAGTGGGATATCGAGTACTGGAACCATGCTGGACGAGTATCGCCGAGTTGTGTGGTGTTTGGTCTATGACATTGAGTAATGATGGACGATGAAATATGTGCCAAGACAACGAGTCAATTCCAGTTTCCGGATGTTCGGACCTGAAAACCGGCCCGGATCATGGTTGGAATCTTAATGAGCTTGATCTTACCTGCCGAGTTGGTACTTGTATATAAGAAGCAAGGTCGGGGTCTACGAGCCATGAGAAGATCGGGCTAGCTTTGTAAAATTCGATATCAGTTGGTGACTCCCACTCATCCCTGGGGCCATGTCATCCATATCTGCCCCGACTTTTGATGATGTACCGTATTCATCCTCACAGCGTAACCTCTGCGAAAGATATGCTGAATACACCTACGCAAGACCTAGCATGTTCCACGCCCATGAAGGGAGACTTCTCCTTGGATTCCTTTCATAACACCACCTAAAAGGATGCACATACAAACCATCTCACGCCGCACAGCATCCTCACATTACTCACACCACACGTATCAGACACCATGTGTAATTCCAGACCCACCCAACTCGTCCAGAGTGAATCCAACACTCCAGAATCAAAAGAGGAGGCAGGGAGGCGAGATCCAGCAATCCTCGATCCGAGGAAGAAAGCAAGTCTTGCTAAATTGTTTATGCACAATCCACAATTCGCTGAAGCGTTCTTTAAAGCTCGAATTGGTACGTATCATTCCTCCTTGATTTGTTAATGAGGATGGAGAATGGCTGACACATAGGCGAAGAAGGTATGACCCGATTCCACGCACTTCAAGCCCATATCGCCAGGATGCCAGACGAGGGATTGAAGGTGATAATGGATCAAAGAGTCGTTGGAACCTTGACCCTCCTCTCTCAATTCTTTGACCCCTCCGATCCGGAGTCCATACCGTCTCCATCCATAATCTCTGCTATCACCCAGAAACTCGAAGGAAAGGATACGAGTGAGATCAAAGACGGAAACGTGGGAAATGGAGGAGAGGAGAGGGTAAAAATGAATAAATGGTGTTGGATCTTCCTAGGAGCTTGGACGGTAGGTGAAGCAGGGAGGGTACTGGAGCGACGAAAACCTGAGTCTTCAATCCAGGTTAGCACTTAGTAACCCCCTAACCCACCTTCATTTTCTGATCGAGACTCAAGAGTCGCACGTCCTGCATGCACATTGTATCGTTTCTATCGTCCATACTATCCCCACTATGGTCGTTCAAGAGATGGTGGATCGACCCATCGCACTGTATCCCAAGCCCAATATCCTATTTATCAGCCTTGACCTTTGTCCACATCTGATTCGCGCTCTCGTCTTTCGCAGGATATGGGTCCATTCTTGCGAAGGGAAGGATGGAGATGGCCTTACCCTTTCCTGGCTTATCGGGCCAATCGTGACATCTCACTTTCTTGGGTGGTCTGATCGTCAGCTTCCATCTCGTACTTCCCCTTCCTGTCGCTGTGATGTCTTTCGCCAAGATCCGACCATTCGGTCAATCTATCAATCGAGGCAAATAAACACGAGACCGTTTTCGGAACCTAACGGTCGGAGGTTGGAGGCAACTCACTTATCCTGCCAGGTGACCATCTCATTCAACGTCGTAGGTGCGGGGAACTCCACCCATCCACGTAATTGAGCATCTCCTTTCCCATAGCAAGCATGAACACCAGGAACAGTCAAGATACGTCCGAAACCGTACTACTAGTCAGCACTGTCCATTCTATTTCCCCTATCCGGTGGAGCGACGCAGACGGCCTAACGGCCTGGGATGACATACCTTCCAGAAATCCCAAGAGATAAAACTACTTTCACTAGCCTGACATTCCCATTCCATACTCAATAAACTCTTTGGTGCACCACGTCTAAATCTGACATTGTATGGTGGGAAGAAAGGTTTTGGGTTCATTACTGCTATTCCGTTCCATCCTGCGAATACTTGGATTGGGAGGTTTTGTTCGTGTCGTAGCCGAGAGTTTGGGTGGTTTATGAATAACTACAGGTCAGCATGGTCTCGTTAGACATCAATCGAGGTTGTTGTGACAAGGGGGAAAGGCAGAGAAGAAGCGTTTAAGAAGACAAGAAAAGGAAGGACTTACCTTCTGAGGTAGATCCTTATCTTCCTCTTTGACAGGGAAAGGAGTATACAAATCACCCGACATATCCCTCCCAACCCATCCATCGTAAAACCACCGCCCAGCATGATCCCATCCACAAGTCATATCCGCATCCTGCATATAATGCTGATGCAACAACTCCAAGAAATGTGTTCCACTCAGGTAGACATCATTATAATAAATTACAGCACTCCATGGTTTCCCATCGTATGTTAGGCCGGAAGGGGCTGTATCGTAGAGTGGTTTCATTCCTTCGTTTCGCATTTTTGCAAGTAGGTCTATACGGTGGTATTGTTCCCAGTCTACTTTGGGGAGGTGAGTTTGGATGTTGATGTTTTGAGGGGGAACTCCTAGGAAGAGGAGGTAGTCTCGCATTACTTCTGCGAAGATCTCGCCACTGGGGTTTGAAGCGAGTGGAGCGAGCGGGACGAGTGTAGAAAGGGGGAAGTAGCGAAGGTGTGAGCAACGAGTGTGGTGTATGTAGTATTTCGAGCGTAGCATATGGAATGAATGGCAAGCGTGACGATGGTGGATATGCAATTTGGTTCGAAAGAGTTACAGTAAGCTTCATCCCTTTCGTAGCAATGACACTCACCTGCCGTCCGCTGAATCTCCCTCTAGTAATGAGAAATGCAACGTCTCCGGACCCAAGAAATCCGCTAGCACAGTCCAGGTAGCAAACCAATCCGCCAACATACCTAATCATCAGCATTCATCCATGCCCGAGAGTAAGAGACCCACCAGCAACCTGTTTACAAACAGTAACCAACATAAATCTCTTATCTCCCGTATGTTTCCACGTTTGCGTAGCTTCATCCCAATCCTCTCTTAGATGCCAGAACCTTTCCTGTAGCTCGTCTGTAAGGAAGGGCGGGAAGATGGGTTGCCATAAATCGTGTTCTCTCGGTATATGTTGATGTTTCTCTTTGACTGCTCGTAACATTGGTTCGAGGTGTGCGAAAGCTTGATCCAGATTTGGTAATGGGGCGGTCTTGTATTCTTCGGGAGAAGTGTTCGGGATGACTATTCTGGAAGTTCCAAAGTTTTCTCGGGCTCGAGTAGTATTCACTCGAGGAAGTGGGCGTGGGGTGGATGTATTTGGTTTAGGTGCTTTCTCCTTTTGCACCGATCCAGATCCAGAACCGCCAAAGATATTCCACTTGGATCCAGCCGTATCATGTACTGGTATATCGTAAACAACTCCATTTGGATTATCTTCGGTCGTAAATGGTGAATTCTTTGATCGTCGATCGGCCCATGAGGAAGCATCCCATACTCCTTCCGGTGATGGTGTGAACGCGAGGCTGTACAGTAAGACTACACCTAGTAAAGCCGCTGCGAATGCTAAGACTCGGATGAGGGCTCGGGGTAGTGCCATTTTGTCGATGGGGGTAGTTTAGGTCGTGTCCATGAACAGAGAAATGGGAGTCGAGGCGTTTGGACCTATCTATACGTGCACACGGCTAGACCAGCTACTATGCTAGGCGCTAAAGCTGTCTTGGTAGTGGATGAATATGTGGAGTGAAGATGTATAGAAGGCCGAGATATTTCATGAACCAAAGGCGGAGTCGGACGCGCAGCTCTGTGCCTGAACATGGCGTAAAGCTATACAGCCATTCCTCTCACTTTCATTCTCACAAAGTTCGAGAGACCAGCAGCAAGGTCAATGTCTTTGACGAACAAGATAAGACATCCTATCAGGAAGCAAGGTCAGCTTCGTCTTGGCTCTACCGGGTCCACGAGATATCACAGTCGGCGTCGACCTCCCTTTCCTCACCCGGTTGGCCGGTACTAAAGGCAGTGACCAGAGGAAATGGCAAGACTAATGCTATGGAGATGCCGCAACAGTGCACACTCGGCCTGGGAATGGAATGCTTCTCCCAACTCATGGCAGCTTCACTCCGGCAAGGTACTCACTCCTTCTTGCGTGCGCTTGCTCCGGACACTACTGAGCACAATTGACACAACGCCCCTTCTGATGTTCCAGAATTTGTGACTGATGCTTTATGGACAAACAATTGTGCTTCAACAGCATTGCATGTGCAACTACATGCATGCAGAAGGGTACGCGCACATGGTCAGCGCCTGTGGCATTTTGAGCAGTATAGCCTCTCCAGCATCTGTTGTAATTTTACTTCACGGCCCATCATGTGCAAATGATGCTTTTCTATCCTCTGTACATTGTATTGAGCATCTGATATCTGCAAATGATTGTGGCCTACATTTCCACCCCTTTAATCCCTTCCCCAAACTATCAATCCAATCATACTGTGCACTCTAAAGAAAACAAGAAGGGTAGTGGTCCATCATGTGCCACTAAGGTGCCTCAGTGTCAACAGCAGAGTTGGTTGCTGCTGCAGTTGCAGTGTCCTACAGTATAAGCTTTAGCATCTTGTTGTGTCATTCTGATTGCTTTATCAATTACTGTTTGTGTAATGGTGTGAATGGGTGGTAGCATAAGCAAGCTGAAGCCACTTACTGGACATTCCTCCAGCCAGTACAGGGCCTCCCTATATCCATGAATTATCCAAGCTGCTTTGACTCCAGGAATCTCAACCATTGACGCTCTGTGTCTGCTCAACTCTGACTGCTCCCCAAGAATGTCTCTTGCAATACCTTGGGGCTTTTCCCTATCCTCATTGTAGATTTGTAATGTATAATTAAGACTGTGTGATGGCATTTGCCAGAAGTTGCTGGGTGATATCTTGCCAAAGGAGCCACTGGTATACTGTTCAAGGTGACACTTGCCAACCTCTCCAGCTGCTGTTGACCATTTGTATTTCTTGTATGGGATACCTGATTTCTTGTCTTCAGTTGTCTGAAACACTAGACTACACAGCCCAAACTCCTGAGGTTTCACCTTGGGGAAGGACAAGCTGTTTGGACTTATTGAATACCATTCTCCTGGACCTATACCAGTGACCAAACTTGCTCCTTTTGATTTCTTTGGGTTTGGTACATATGCATGATAGTTGGCAGTGCCATATGCTATGCTTCCATTGGTTGAAGGTAGCTTGTAACTCATCCATGAGTTACCCTCAGGATCTGCATCAGCCTCAAATTTGGTGAAGGGTTCCCCCTTGGGGCCCCAGGTTGGAATTGTTTTGCCTTCCTGTCTGTTTAAAGTGTAGGGTATGAGTGCTGTTGCTGGGTCTGATCCGCACCCAAAGCAAGGGCTGATTTGGGAAAGTGAAGTAGGCATGTTGGTTGGGGGTGTCGGAAGATTGTGCAAACCCTCAGCCTTTGCCAGCTTAATCTATATACGTTGTGATTTGCCACCCCGGGCAAGCACATGAATGGACTAACCTTGTGGAGCACAGGGTGATGCCAAAGCGATGACTGCTGTGCAGCAAATGAAGGGATGTCACAGACAAAGCAAAGCCTCAGCACAGTGACAAGATTGTGGAGCTTGGACCTCACCCCTGCTTTCATTCAGATCAATGCTGTGCAGCAATGCTCCACTCTCAATAAAGGAGGTTCTGTTACAACCTGTCCCTGACGGACTAGGAGAGATGGAGTAGAAGGTAAAGTTACTTGTGCTTGAGTCAAGACAGTCAAGGATGACTTGTGGTACCTGGCGCAGGTCAACAGTAGATGTACACAAGACAATAAAGGGAAGTAAAGTGGGGATTAGCTAGGAAGGATCCAGCAAGCAAGTCTTACAGGCATCAATGAGCTGTCCCGGAAGGATTGATCACTTAGGTCTAAAGAAGAATGCAATGATATATTTGATCCATAAGAAAAGGATTTTACAATGCCATTTGGCTTGGTTTATGTATGTCTATAAGTGAAGCGCTTCAAAGAATGAATATCTCTAGTCTACTGAATCCTTCAAGTCCAATGTTGCGTGTCTCATTGTATGTTACACTTTGGCTGACCTACGCACTACCTCTACAGCTAGAGGAGTGAACAATACACTAGGCAGCATGAGTTTCTAAGAGGAAGGTACGTTACTGATGTCATGCTATGATAGTATGGCAAGCAGGGTTGTAACAAAAGCGCGGTGCCAAAGGACCCCCTGAGTTCTGTGAAGCTTTATTTTCTAGTAAAATGCGCTCTGCATGATTAAAGCCATGCGCAAGCCACGTGTTTGTGCCGGGGCTTACTCCGGATGTATCATTGACTCGCAGCCGTTTACCGGCTCATCTGATTTCGAATCCATACTATAGCATCGCCAACAGTATTTAAAGCATCGCCAACATCTCCGCCGCGGCTTCTATCGTATATATACAACGACCCCAGCGCACCTACTGTCAATCGACATATAAAATAGTAATACAATGAGTGAGTGTCCCTGTAGCCCCACCTGCCCCACGCTGATTCCCAGGCATCACTAACTTCTGGCAACAGGTTCCTCAGGGGTATGTCCCCTTTCCTCTTAATTGTCAAGTGCGGGACTGATGATATAGTCCTCAGGATCCTATTCTCGGTATGTGCCCCTGCCCACGAACTTGGGACAAAGGAGTGGGGCTAATGGCTAGGTGTAACCGAGAACTTCAAGAAGGATACCAGCAAGAACAAGATTAATGTCGGTGTCGGTATGTCCCTCTTCAATCTAGGTCTTGATCTAGCTAATCATATTTCTCCCCTCTCCAATCACACTACAACTTCGATCAAATGTACAGGCGCCTACGTGAGTCACCCCCACCTACCATATGTCTCTCCACTAACAGAACAGCGAGACGAGAACGGTAAACCCTACGTCCTCGAATCCGTCCTCAAGGCCGAAGATATCCTCCACCAACAGCGATCTGACAAGGAATACCTTCCTATCACTGTACGTCCATCCACTTAAAAAGCCGAGAATCGACCGATGCTGATAATAAAGGGATCTGGAGAATTCACCAAGCTAGCTTCAGAACTTGCTTATGGTAAAGACTCCAAACCCTTATCCGACGGAAAGGTACGTCTCCTGCCAACGTATGGAGGGTTGAGCTGATGATAGATCGCCGTCACTCAGTCTATCTCTGGTACTGGTGGTCTTAGGATTGCCACGGGTTTCCTCGCCCAGTACTTCCAGGGACCTAAGAAAGTATACTTGCCCGACCCTACCTGGGGGAACCATATTCCCCTTGTTGAGGGATCTGGACTTGAGGTCGTTCGATACAGGTGAGTCCTCTCTGCTTCCACCTCCATCGGATTGGACTAATCAAGTAGGTACTTTGACAAAAAGACTGTCGGACTTGACTTTGAGGGTATGAAGGAGGACATGAAGGTAAGTAATCACCGGTCTCTCTGAATCAAAGCTGACCAGGTAGAAAGCCGAAGATGGATCCGTCGTACGTCACCTATAAATCACTGTAAGGTAGGGTAGGAGCTGATGATAGTTCCTGCTCCACGCTTGCGCCCAGAACCCCACCGGTATCGATCCCACCCAAGAGCAATGGAAGGAACTGTCCGAATTGGTCAAGTCAAAGAAGCATCTCGCTCTCTTCGATATGGTTAGTCTCACTATGCGTTTTACAGCCGCTGATGTGTAGGCATACCAAGGATTCGCCTCTGGAGACATCGAGCGAGACGCCTTCGCTGTCCGACACTTCGTTGCTGAAGGCCACCAGATCATGCTCTGCCAGTCTTTCGCAAAGGTACGCATACTCTCTTCGGCAGGAGTAAGCTAATGAAAGAACCTCGGTTTGTACGGTGAACGAGCCGGTACTTTCTCCATGGTCACTTCATCCCCCGAAGAGAGGGAGAGGGTCCTATCTCAAATCAAGAGGGTTATCCGGCCACTCTACTCCAGTCCTCCTATGCACGGTGCTCAGTTGGTTGCTACCATCTTGGGTACTCCCGAGCTATACAAGCAATGGTACGTGCCCCTGCTTGTCACCCACTACAAATTCCTCCCCCACCTTCCTCGAAACAACGCCGCTGATAGATAGGTTGGCCGAGGTCAAGAAGATGGCTGATCGAATTATCTCTATGCGGGAACAGCTTTACAACAAGTTGATTGAGCTCAAGACTCCTGGAGAATGGGGACATATCAAGTCTCAGATTGGTGAGTTGTAGCTCCTTTTCAGTTAGGGCGGTCACTGATGAACAGGAATGTTCTCCTTCACTGGTTGTACGTCGTCCTTGAAATCCTCCAAGTTCGAATGATGCTAATTAGTAGTGACCCCAGAGCAGGTTGAGGAGATGGGCGAGTACGCTCATATCTACATGACCAAGGATGGACGTATATCCATGGCTGGTCTAAACGAGCACAACATTCAAGTAAGCTTTCCAAGCCCGTCTGGTTATCAGAGCTGACAAGCAGTACTTTGCCGAGAGCATGTCCAAGTGTGCCAAGGGAGAATTGAAGAACAAGTCGTCTTTGTAAGGTAGCACATAGGATATATAAGTTGATAGGAAGAATGAAAGAATATGACGTGGCATTACTTTACATTTGTATCAGGACGCGTTCAGGACGCGACGCGTTTAAACCCTTGATTCCTCATTTCATCCAACTATACTATACTCTTTCACCACCACTATACAATGTCGACACCTAATAGACCACCACGCTCCTCGAGTCCTCTCGCTTTCCCAAGTTCTTCAGTCGCGGGCACTCCAAAAGCGAGGGTCCAAAATGCCGCTGCTGCCGGTACGTCGTGAAATCTTGGGACGGGAAATGAGCTAATTACTAGCACCTGGTACTTCCTCTCCATTAAACTTCCCTTCGTCATCTTCTGCTGGTAGGCGAGGACAAGCGTCTGGTACGCCTGGAAGTTCTGCTCCTGAGAATGCCAGGAGGGTTATGGGTGGGGGTAGGAGCCAGACTCCACTTTTCTTACCTGGGTGAGTGATGTGCTTGGCCTGTCCAGGCTCAGGCTGATTCCAGATCCGCCGGACCTACACCTCAGCGAACAAAACGAGGAGATATCAACTCTTCCTTCCCTATGTCATCCCCTTCCCTCCGCCGACCAGTCCAGCGACGACCTATGATCCCTTCTTCCCAAGGTGACTTATCCGAACCTGATCTCGATATCAACATGGACGCCGCAGACCCCACCACTCCCCGGGCCCACATCCCGACATTATCAGCCGCTGATCCATCAAACGATGATGCGGGCAACCAAGATGACAATGGTCTGGTCAGGTATATTTGGGGAACGAATATCCATATTCAAGAATCCATGAACGACTTCAGGGAGTTTTTGAGGGGATTCAAGCCAAAGTATAGGGCGAAGTACAACTCGGACCAGGCAAAGATCGTCATTGAGGAAGGAGGAGTTGCGCCGCCTTCGATGCCGCTCTACGATAATTTATCCACCGCAAGGGGTGAAGTGGTTTTGTACGAACAATACTTGAAACAACTCCGAGAAACTGGCGAGTCGGTCTTGAATGTCGACGCGATCAATCTGGTCTCATATCCACCTACAAAGAGGCTATATAATCAATTGATCAATTACCCGCAGGAGATGGTACCTATCATGGATCAGGTGCTCAAGGATGTCATGACGGAAATGGCAGATGAGGAATTGGAAAATGTCAGAAACAGGAGGGCAGAGGGGCAGATTAGTGAGGCTGAATTAAGGATGATGGAGGAAGAGGTCAGGGATGTAGAGGGACGGGTGTACAAGACTAGGCCTTTTGGTGGAGAAACGACTATCAATATGAGGGATCTGAACCCTGGAGGTGAGCTGTCTTTAGATATTTGTCTGATAAAGCACGGAGCTGATGGTAGATACCGACAAGCTTGTATCCGTAAAGGGTCTAGTCATCCGTGCTACTCCCGTTATTCCTGATATGTCGATGGGTGAGTTGCTTCGTTCTCCCTTGATCAAGAACTGACATGCAGGTTTCTTCCGATGTTCCGTTTGCCAACATACCGTCACTGTCGACATTGATCGAGGAAAGATTGCCGAACCCGATAAATGCCCTCGAGATGTCTGTCAATCCAAAGGAACGATGTCACTTATCCATAACCGATCTACATTCCTCAACAAACAAGTCATCCGATTACAGGAGACACCCGACGCCGTTCCAGATGGACAAACTCCCCACACAGTCTCATTATGTGTCTACGACGAATTAGTCGATCTTACCAAACCAGGAGACCGAGTTCTCGTTACCGGTATCTTCAGGTCTATCCCCGTCCGAGTCAACCCCCGACAACGAAGCATTAAATCGTTGTTCAAGACCTACGTCGATGTAGTCCATGTCAAGCGTACAAACGTAACTCGAATGGGATATGATCCTTCCACTCGTTCCGAAGGTCCTCCTCGAGGAGTTGGGGTCGGAGGAGAAGACGACGCAGATGAACATCTAGCAAGACCAGATGGGATGGAAGATGAAGATGAGAATGGTCCTGCGTTATCAGCATCAGCAGAAATGGAAGCTAGATTAAAGGAATTATCGAGGAATCCAGAAATTTACGATATCCTCTCTAGGTCGATGGCTCCTTCGATTTACGAGATGGATGATGTTAAAAAGGGTATT
>Ga0308160_10004369_pt1 | contig 15194 bp, 17 predicted proteins | sample PhyFR1_FD_201036 | JGI IMG/M metagenome (GOLD analysis project Ga0308160, IMG submission 201036) | Phyllosphere microbial communities from UC Gill Tract Community Farm, Albany, California, United States - DLSLF.R1 | ecosystem: Host-associated > Plants > Phyllosphere > Unclassified | place: USA...
CCGAGAGGCCGGCCAATGAGCCTGGGATGGGAACGATATCGATCTGCCCCCGGATGGCGAAGCAAGGTGTTCTCGTACGCACCTGCTGTCGGCAACCACGAGTCCATCTTCGACGCACCCGACCGTTGTCGTTGTCGCCCCCAGGTCGACGACGCAGGCCGCACTCAAGCCGGCCCCGAAACTCGCGCCGAGCGACTCCTGGAGGAAGGAGAGCTGACGGAAGCCCAGCTTGGCGAGGAGGAGCGAGGCAAAGGCGCGCAGATAGGCGTGCGAAGCGGAATCAGGGACCACGAGGATAACCGAATAGTCCTGAAAAGGAGGAGAGAGGCGAGAGCCCAGAGGTTAGGTGACCGCCGACGGTTGCTAGATAGAAAGAACGGGTCCCGCACCTCCATCTCGGCTGAGGCGACCTCTAGCAGCTCGTGCAACGCCCATTCGAGGATGAGCTGGACGTCGCCCACCACGGCTGCCTCGCTCGCATAGGCCGTGCTCAACCGCCGGTCGACGATCGGCCGACAGACCTCCCATTCGTCGCCGGGCGGCACGCGTTCAAGCTCGTCGCCGAAGATGAGCGCCGGCGCGTCCGAGCCGAGCCACTCGATCCGAAAGGGGTCGTTAAAGTCTTTGAGCTTGCTCGGCCGGACAGAAGCGTTGTGCCCTGCGACGAGGGCGGGGCCGGCCGGGAAGGACCGAAGCTGAAGGGAGGCCGTCCGAGCGGCGAGGACAGACCGGAGAGAGGCAATCTGCTCGGTGACCTGTTGGGGGCGTATATGGGGAGGGAGGACGTCTTCAGTGGGCGTACGCAGAGCGCTGCGCGGAGGGAGAGAGGAACGCACCTCGTCTGCTGGCGAGTCCTGGCCGGCGCCGTCGACATCCATGGCCACATCCTCCCGCTCCCTCTCCTTACCTTTGCTACTGTTGCCCGCGCTCGTTCCATTCGAAGACACCGAAGGAGGGCTCCGTCGCCTGCGAGCGAGCGCCATCGGCACCTCCTTCGGCGCGTAGTCGGTCGAGCGGCCGATGCGGAGGGTCTCGCTGCCCGGATGGATCACGATTGTCTTGCTGCCCGACGGAACCTGAAGACAGGATCGACATCAGGACGACGTTCCTCATGGGCGGGTTTCACAGCCTCGAAGGGGCCGGCCCGAGCTTGGGTCAGGCCAGGGCAGGACGCGTACGCACGCCCGGGAGCTCGGCCGATTCGGCTTCGGCCGCCTCGCGCTTGCGCTTCTCGCCTTGGGTGGCCGTCCGCCTCGCCCAAGTCGTCTGGACCTCCTGCTTTTGGTAGCCGGACGACATGTTCTTGGTGTTGACCCTAGCGATGCGGGGAGAGAGAGGGGGGGAGATGCCGGGAGCCAGGGCGTGTCAGTCGGCGGTTGCGTCGAGCGCGATGGCCACCTCGAGCCGGCCTCCGCCTCCTCTGCTCGTGGCGCGGGCATCGAGGACGAACTGGGGCGGGATGTGGAAGGTCGTCATCTTGAAGGCCGGCAGGTTGTCCGGGTCCTTCTTCTTGCCCTTTGGCATGCTGGGCGAAGGTCTGGCGAGGCGGGTAAGATCGGTGTCGGGCGCGAGCTCGTGCAAGCTTCGGGACGCGCCGCCTCGAACCCAGGACGACGACGACGAGGACGACGAGACAGGCCCTGCCGAGAAACGCCCATCCTTACAAAAGCGGGGACGACCCCTGATCATGCTCGCCATCAACGCCCAGCAGGCCCGGCTCCTCCGCCTGGCCGTCCTATCGCTCGGCTCGGCCGCGATCCTCGGCCTTCTCTTCCTCCTCTCCAACTCGGTTGCCGGACCCGTTGCCAGGCCGCCTTTGTCCTGGGGCGAGGAGCAGGCCGGCGGATCCAGCTCGAAATGGACCTGGAAGCCGAGCATCTCGACCGGAGACGGCAGCAGCAGCAGCGATGGTGGCAGGAGTGGCGTGGGTGCGCTCTCTGGCAGCACCCTCTTTGAGGGCAACGTCCCCGGCGACGGGGTCGAGTACGACGAGCCGAACGGCCGCTTCCGATACAGCTCCGACCTCCCCTGGCTCGAAGGCGGCGGACGCCAGCGCCGGCGGATCCTTGCCGGCTCAGCCTTCGGCGCGCATGAGGGTCCGTCTTCATCCTTGACGCCTTGGACGGGAGAGGGTGCAGCGCGAGGCCAGGCGCGACGCGACGCGTTGCGTGGCGACGCGCGCGAAGGGTATAAGGTGGTCTCCAGCAGCCGAGGGTCAGCAGACTGACCTGACTGGCTGTGATTGTCTCACCCGCCGCAGACGTCTACGTTTCGCTCCTCAACTCGCTCCGGGCCTTCACCACCTCGATTAGGATCTATACACCCGGCTTCCGCTGGGGCTTCGCCGACGTGGTCCGCGAGCTGGGGATCTACAAGGGTGCATACCACGAGCCGGTTCTGCTTGCCAACGACCTTGGCCGGACCAACCTCTTTGAGGGCGAAGACGCCGGCAAGAAGGCCGACGCCGTTATCCTCGGCACGTGCGAGGTCGAGTGCGTCGGCTTCAATCTTCGAGAGTCCGTCGTCTGCTCAGACTGACGCAATGGGCCGCTCCCTCCGTTGCTGCTGCGCGACGACCCCCGTCCAGCATGGAGCACTTTTCGGCCGACCTGTGGAAGCAGTACGAGGCCCGGCCGGCCAACGACAAGTTTCTCCTCGTCTGTGTTGTTCACAATGCCTTTGCGACCAAGTGGCTCGTCGAGTTTGGCCAGGACTGGGTCCGGGCCGGCGCGCTCAGGCTGATGCCGATCTCGGCCCAGTACGTCCTCCTCCCCGCCTCTTGGCTTCCATCCTCCCTCCCTTGTCCCTTGACCCTGACGCTGCGCTCGCGATAACTCCTTCTTTCGCAGCGTCAAGCGGGCCTTCATCTACGCGCTCGACACGTACGCCGACACGGCTGAGCTGCACAAGGTCGGCTTCGACAGCGTCCCGATCCACGTTCACGTACCGCTCCTCCCGCTCGTCCTCGAAATCCGAAGCCGGAAGCCGGCCAAGTCGATGCTCACCAACGCCGTCATCCAAGGCAACTTTGATCCGAACCGGCGCGACTATGCGGGCGTCTTTGCCGACCTGCTCGCCGAACTCGAGCGCGACCCGCGGCCGTGGGGCTATCACCGCGTTGGGAGCGGGACCGAATTCCACCCGAACCCAACGGCAGAGATCACGCCGTTCGTCCTGCATCTGGCCGGCAACGGCCAAATGACCGTCCCAAAGGAGCTCGCCAACGTCGTCCGCGTCCACAGCGGCCTCGCCTACGACGACTTTTTCCGGACGATGCACTCGATGGACGTCGCCCTGCTCGCCTTTGCGCCGGCCAGCTCCGAGGAGACCAAGGGCGGCTACTACGAGGTCCAAGCGTCGTCCTCGGTCGCAATGGCCATGATGTGCGAGGTCCCGCTCATGACGACGACCCACGTTCAGAAGGTCTACACGTACACGCGGAGCGAGCTCGTCTCGATCAACCGGCCGGCCTACTTTCGCGAGATTGAGGCCATCAAGCTCCTTCGCGCGGGAAGGTGGGACCGGCCCGTTCAAGCGCCGGCGGAGGGTGGCAGCGCCATCGACGACGATGGCGATGCGCCGGCGACGGGCGCCGACAGCCCAGGCGACGTGATCCCTCCGGGCGTCGCAGAGCAGGCCCAGCGGATGATTGACGGCGGCTGGCGCCGATCGGAAGAGGGCTGGCGCCAGTGGCGGGCCGTCGTCGACCGCGAGAACCGCGAGGTCGCCCGCCGACTCCTCATGGGCTGGTGAGCGGGCGGGTCGCCTAGCGTTTCTTGTGGCATGTATCTATCATCCTGGCATCTCCGTTGCGTCATGAGCCGCCCCCTTCAGAGAAAAGGGTGCAGCGCAGATCGCTGCAGAGACCGACCATGGGTGCCCCCAGGTGAGTCAGCGGCGCTGTAATCAAGGAGGCTGGCGGCGCTGCGGTCTTGCCCGCTTGCCGTTGGCCGAGGCTAGGGCGAGTCATCTGGAGCCGCCGCAGGGCACGACCGTGCCACGTGCCGAGAGAGCGGGCGCACCCCGCCCTTTACGGCCGGTGTCGAGGCCGGATTGACTTCGAAGGTGGCGACCGAAACGGAGGAATCGTGGGCCACTTATACAAGGCTGACTCCCTTCACTTGCGTGCGTATCCCCGTCGGTTGTCGGTGTAGCCCTCGTCGTCGGCCGAGGTCGGCCAGTAATGCCCCGGTCCCTTCTTGGACCAATGACTCAGGCTGGCCTTGAACCAGCTGTGGGGCTCGAACAGCTTAGTCATGTCGATCGTGACGATCGGCAGCTCGCGCAGGATCCGGCGGTAGTAGAGATGGTGGTTGGTCGGGAAAGCTCGGTCGGGCTGCGCCGGGTGGCCGAGGATGCCCAGGTCGTCGTCTGCCGAAGCCGACGTAGACTCCGGCATCGGGCTCGTCGCCGAGGCGAGCCGGGCGATTGACTCGCGGGTGATCGGAGGTCGGACGGGCGGCCGGAAGTCCATCGGCAGGCCCTTGCCCGCCTTGGCTTCGAGCCAGTCGAGCACCTGCTCGCGCTCGCCACCCGCAAACACCGTCCAGTCGATGCCGAGCGCGCGTAGCTTCGGCGTTGGGTCCTCTCCGCCTGCGGCTTCGACATTGGCGAGCCGGACAACGAGCGGATACCGCGTTCGCGGCCAAGCTCCCTCGGACTTTGTGAGGAGCTCGTTCCAGTGGTCCCAGCGGGCCTTGGCCTCCCGATCGGGCTGCATGAAAGGCCTGATGTAGAGCTCTGAGCTCTGCGGCCGGCCCTGGGGCGGCAGCGTCGGTGGGACCGTGAGCAGCGGCGCCGAAACCGGCTTGTCGCGGATGACGCTCGAATCGAGCATGGCGACGAGCATGGGCGAGTACGTCGGCGGGATTGTAAATGGGTTCTCCGGCTCGATCGGCTTCGCAGTCGGCAGGATCTTGGATGAGATGAACGGCTGCGGGTAGCGTCCGTGAAGGGAACGGGTTAGCCGCTCGAGCGGCGGGTCCATCAGGTAGGGACGATGCGGGCACGCACGTCCGAGAGGTGGTGCCGAGACTTGCCCGCCAGACCGTAGGCCTGCTTCAGCGACCACTCGTAGTCCTCTGGGATGCAGTTGGCCGCCCGCTTCATCTTGCGAAGGATCTGCCGGCGGACGAGGCGACTTCGAGCGCGTCAGCCGGGCCTGCGCAACTCCCCTGTCCGAACCTGCGCTCGGCCCGAGCTGACCTTGCGTATTCTGTCGAGCCGGCTCTGGAGGCGGATCTCGTCGAGGCCAGATGCTAGCAGCCGCTCGGCTCGCACCCTCCAGTACGCCTTGAAGTAACGCCTGGTGTGCATGGAAAGCGGTCAGCCGAGGTCAGCCTTGGAAAGGGGTCGGCTGGCCTCCGCCAGCCGCGCATCCTTGCGCGGGGACGCAGACTGACGCGACATATTGGTCCGGGTGGGCGGCCGATGCCCGAAGCAGGTGTCGGTAGACAGTCTTGGGCGAGGCGGTCGGGTCGAGCTGCCTGGCCAGGTTGAACGGCGGGACGGCGGTCATGGTCGGCGGGGCAAGGTGAGCGGGCCGGCTCGAGAGCAACCAGAGGAGCCCGCCGCAGACGGTCGCTCGACCTCAACCATCTCGCCCATCTTGCCATACCCTTTTGCAGGCCAGCCTGCGCGATCAAGACCGTCGAACGCAGCAAGATTCACGATCGGCCCCGCATGACTACCAGCAGCGAGCCCGTTCCGATGGTGGCCGAGGCGGAGGAGCGATCATTTCCCCTGCGGACGACCAGAGGTGCGTCACGCGACGCGTCCCGCTCGACCTCCCTCAACTCACCCCTCCAGGCGGCCAGAGCTAAACGAGAGCCTCCATTGCCCGCCCGATCACGTATCAGACGAGCCGCACGTCAGCCTGATGCGACGCTGTCTCGAGCTCTCGCTCGAGTGCGACGTCTCGCCGACGGCTTTTTGCGTCGGCTCGCTCCTCGTCCTCCCCCCGCCGCCGCTGACGTCGACATCGGCCGCTCCGTTGTCAGCCGCCCCACCGCTCATTCTCTCGAGCGGCTTCTCACGCGAGCCGCCGAGACCGACTTCGCATGCCGAGTCGTCGGCCGTCATCAAGTTTCTTGGGCTCTCGCCCTCGGCCCTGCGCGAGCTGCTCGAGCAACAGCTTAACCGGTGGGACGGCTGGGAAAGCTGGAGCCATGAGGACGTCCTCCGTCGGGCAGACTGCTACACGACGCTCGAGCCGTGCAGCATCCGGACGAGCGGCCAGCCCGACTGTGCGCGCCTGCTCGCCTCGAACCAGGTCCGGCGGGTCTTTGTCGTGCGTCGCATCTGCTGGACGTCTAAGGACGATGGTGACATCATGAGCGCAACCTCTGATCCCGCGACGCTGCCGTTGATCCACCTCCCCCATTCCCATCCGCACGCAAGGGCGTCCAAGAGCCACCCGACTTCGTCCAGTGCGAGGGTACGCGGATCCTCGAAGAGGCCAGCGTTGAGGTTTGGCGGGTCGAAGGGCTCGAGGCGGAGTGCCTGGCGCACGCGCGCAGGGGCCGCGACTGATGGAGGCGCGCGCAGCAGGAGATGAGGCAACGCTCATGCATGGTCGTCCTCGAAATCCTCGTCGTCGTCGTCGTCGCCGCCGATTTGGACAAGGCCCGATGCAAAGACGTAGACGACGAACGTCACTGATGCGCCGGCCACGTACAGCCAGCGCTTGACGGCGAACGCGCGGTCCTTCTTCGCCGCGGCCGCGGCCGCCTTCGCATCCGCCCCAGCGGCGCCCGGCGCCGCAGCGGCTGGCGATCTGCCCCAGAGCTCCTTGGCGATCGTCGGGAGGGCCGAGAAGGAGCTCGCAAGGAGCGACCAACCGGACGACTTGGAGTCTCGCAGCGGCCGGGATGGCCACACGCTCGGATGATCGGGCGGGAAGCAGAGGGAGAGAACGCGAAGCGTGTGGGCCTGGAGCGTCGGGTATGTCGACCGGACAAGGTCGGCCAGGAGCGGCTCGGGCCAGGGCGGGAGGAGGATGAGGGCGAGCTGGGCAAAGAGGGCTAGGTCGACCGTCGATGGCGCCGGCTGATTGAAGAAGAAGTCGGCCGAGCCGAGGACGTCGGCGAGGAGGTCGAGCGTCTGCTTTGCCCGCGCGAGCAGCTCGGCCTCGCCAAACTTACCCGACGTCATCTTCTTGCGCTCCTTGGCCGAGGCCTCAACCGGCGTGTCGACGATCTCGACGTTCATGACGCCGAGGCCGGTGTCTTGCCAACCCCGGCTGGTCTCCTCGGGCGCGCCGAGCTGCCAGAGGCCGACGTGCGTCAGCCGTGCCTCATGCAGAGCTCGGATCCGACTCGGGAGATAGTGAGACTGCGGGAACGGGAGCGAGCTCGCCAGATGCCGGTGGACGAGCTCGTAGTTCTTTGCCGACGAGTGCATCGTGTACGACTGCGGAACCGCGGGGCGGGGGGAGCAGGACGTCAGCGACCGGCGGCATCAGACGACCGCGGGACGCACCGTCAGGTCAGCCAGCTCGGTCTGGATGACCGAAGACCATGCGACGGCTTGGGACCGCTCGAGGGCCGAGAGAGCCGAGTCGAGGTCGGTCCCCCGCGCGCGATTCGGCGTCGAAGGCGAGGCGGCCGAACTCCCTGTCTCTGGTTCGGGCGCAGGCGCGAGGGCGACGGTCGTCGGCGAGAGCTTGGCCAGATAGGCCAGGATGTCTGCTGGGGACGAGATGAGCTGCGAGCCATGTTCGAGGTAGGGCAGCTGGCCTGCGACGATTCACCGGTGGACGAGCAGGAGTGAGCGAAGGGGCAGTCGGCTGCGTACGGGGCAACCTGCGAGGTCGAGACGCACCGTTCGGAGACGAGTCGGGGTCGTTTGACTCCTTGAGCGTCCATCGGGAGGGGAAGGCTGCGGCAAGCAAGAGGCTGTGACAGTTAGCTCTTGGATACTGGTCGCCGGAGGTCGATGCCGGATGGAGACGGACAGAGCTGGAGGTAGCAAGCGACCTGAATCGAGGCCGGGTCGACCGACGGCAAGCTCCAGGCGCCGGACCAGGTGTGGACTAGGGATGAGGGGCGTTCGTTTGCAAGACACCTTTGTCAGCTCTCACCTCCCAAAGAGCCGTGGCCGACCGCACAGGACGTACGGGTCAAAGGTTGGGGCGACATAGTCGAGGTTGAGGTTGAGGCACGGCAGCTGTCGCCGCTCCGCCGGCAACGAGTTCGCGGGCGCGAGCCGGCGGCCAGGCTGCCGCTGACGTCGACCTGCCCGCGTACCATCTTCTGCCCCGCCTGCCTCCCCGAGACAGACCGCGAGTCGACACAGCACACTGCTGGAAAGACGCACCCCGACCGCAGCCATGTCGACCAAGCTTCAGCCGCTCGAGCCGGTGTTGAGGGTCTGTCGCCATCCTACAGCCTGCCGGCTGACCGATTTGCGCAGTAAGCGGCGAGCTCGACGGGCTGACGGACAACCTTCCCTGCGAGAGAAGATCTCCGACTCGGTCACCCGGATCCTCGGCCAGAACCCAGGCCGGTTCACACTCCAAGGAACCAACACGTACCTCATCGGCCGGTCCTCGCCCTACGTCCTTCTCGACACGGGCGAGGGCAAGGCGGCTTACCTACCCCAGCTCGCGGCCGCGCTCGGCACGGGCTCGCTCTCGGCTATCATCATCTCGCACGAGCACCGTGACCACTGGGGAGGGCTCGCCTCGACGCTCGCCCTCTTGCGTGAACGGGGCGACCCGAGGCCGACGGTTTATAAGTGGCGCAACGTTGCCTACGACGGCGCTATCGTCGAGGCGCTCTTGGCCGACTCATTCGTGACCTCGGCCAATGGCGACGCGCTGCATCCCCTCACAGAGGGACAGGTACGTCGGCCGACAGTCTCGGGCCTGCTCTAGGACTGACCTGCATCGATCTGCCGTCCAGATCATTCAAGCGACCGGTTGCTCGCTGACGGTTGTCCACAGCCCAGGTCACACCGACGACTCGATCTGCCTCGTCCTCGACGACGGTTCGATCTTCACCGCCGACACAGTCCTGGGTTTGTCTTTGACGAGCCTAAGACGCGCATCACTTTTCTTGCTGATACTCCGCTTTCGCTTGCTCCTGATAACCTACAGGCCAGAGTACAGCCGTCTTTACCAACCTCTCGACCTACCTAGCCTCTCTCCGCCGACTGGCAGCCCTCAAGCCGCCGACTCTTTACCCAGGCCACGGACCCGTCGTCGAGGGCGGTACGGCTGCGATCGAGCAGTACATTGCTCACCGCCAGCAACGTGAGGACCAGATCCTCGGCGTCCTCGCACGTCCACTACCGGAGGTCGGGCAAATGCCAGGCGAGTGGTCGGCAGTTGCCGACGCAGACGGCGACGGGCGAGGCTGGTCGACCGCGGCAATCGTGCAGGTCATCTACCCAGACGTCGGCTTCCTCCTCCAGAACGCGGCCGGTCAGGGAGGTGCGGCTTCGATCGACGTCTCTGACTCCGCAGCTGGGAATTGTCGGTCGACTAACGCTCACCCGTCCTCATCTTGACGCGCAGTCGACCTTCACCTACAAAAACTGGCGGAGGAAGGCAAGGTTGTGCGCACGGCATCGAACGAGGTCGAGTGGAGGCTGTTCAATCACGCATGACCACCTGGAAGAGACGCATCGCGTAGCTCGGTCGAAGGCTTGGACAGCTCTCTTGCTGACGGGGAGTGCAGGTAGCCAAGGGCGGGCATGCAGCATCGCATCTACGCCTTGGGCCCCTGCATCGCCGCCTTGCGGTCGGCGCCTCGCTTCCGCGCCGCGTTTTGGTGCCCTCGCGAGCCCTTGTTCTCGCCCCGGCCGCCGCGCCCTCCTCGGCCACCACCCCGGTCGCCGCCACCGCCTCGGCCGCGATTCGCTCCTCCTCCGCCGCCGCCGTTGCCGTTTGTGTGGTTGCCGTTTGGGACTGGTGTCGGCTTTGCGCTGTTGGCCGAGGTGGCCGAGGCTGAGGGCGTGAACATGCCGAGCCGGGCCTGGATAGAAGCCATTCGGCGAGGGTTGCGCTCGAGCATGATGCGCCAGCCTTCGATCTGCTCGTCGCTCAGACCTGCAGGGTAGACGGGAGTCAGCGAGAGTTGCAGACGGAGAGCTGATCCCAGCCCACGACGTGGGAGACTCGCCCGTCTTCTCCTTGAGGGCCGCCCGGTCTTTGCCTCGCCGAGTCGCGCCGTCTCGATCGAAGACTTTCTTGTTGGACATGTAGAGGTCCTCGAGCAGGCCGTCCGAGTCGATCGGAACCGGGCCCGAGGGCGCCTGCAAGAGCGAGAAAATGGTTTGGGTCAGTCGAGTCGTTGAGGCCACCAGGTGCGACTTTCGCGTAAGACGAACCGCTCGCGTCGCATCCTCGTCCTCGTCGTCGCCGCTCTCCTCGCCGTCGACGCCAATGAGGGCCGTGCCACGTATGCGGGCGCCGACGTGTTCGTCCTCCTCGAGGTCGTCGTCATCGTCGTCGCCACCGCCGGCGGGCGCCTTGCTGGCGGCCGAGTCCTTGGCCAACTTGTCGGCGGCGACGGCCGCACGACGCGAGGCAAGGCGCTCACGTTCCTCGCGCTCCTCCTCCTCCTGCTCTTCGCGCTGAACCTCGACGAGGCGCATGATGCTCTCGCGAACCGACTGCGGCATCGCCTCTGAAATCTGCGGCACGACTTGCGACGTGTCCTTGCGGTAGACTTGGCTCGTGTCGACGGCGCCGCCGGTCGCCTGCTCGGCCTGCTCGCGCCGCGCCCGGGCGAGGGCAAAAAATTCGGCCTCCTCAGCGGCGACGGCCGGCGTCGACGATCCGGTAATAGGCATCGGGTCCTCGATGGTCGGTGCTGGGGCCGAAAGAAGCTCGTTGAGCTCGTCGGGAAGCGGGGCAGAGTCAAAGATGGCCTCGATGATGCGCTCCTCGGCCGAGGTTACCGGCGCACCGGCTGGCGGGGGCGCGGTAAAGTATGGGTGCGCGACGGCGCCGGCGATGAAGGCGGCTGAGAGATCGGGCAGGATGGATTGGATCTGCTCGATTGAGGCGAGAACCGCCGGGTCAGTCGGAGGTGCCGGCTGAGGCCGAGCGACAGACTGGTCACAAGGGAACGTCAGCGCTTTTGTTGCGACATCGTTCGGCGAGCACCGGCAACTCACCATTGATGGGTAGACGGTCTCGTTCTGCTCGAGACGGAGCGCTTCAGTCTCCCACTCCTTGCGATCGCCCTCAAGTTGCAGGAGCTGCATGGCGACATTGCCGTACCCAGGTGCGTCGATGACGCGGCCGGAGAGGCCAAAGAGCGTCTCGCCGTCGGACCAAAGCGACGTGAACGGCCTCGGAAGCTCGTCCGACGGCGCGGGAAGGGCTGCAGCGACCGCATCGAGCGGTGGGAGCGGCGTCGAGCCAGCATCCTCGGACAGGGAGACGCCGAGCAGGAGCGAGAGCGCGTGCAGGCAGAAGAGCCTGACCGAGAGCGTCGCCTGGTCCGAGGCGTAGGTTCGCGCGAGCTCCTCGAGCACGCTCTGGACATCGACCGACTCAAGGGCGAGCAAGGCCTCGACGGCCGGCCGACCGCCCATGCGAAGGAGCGCAAAGATGAGGACGACCCGGATCGGCGAGGCGGGCGAGCCGGCGCCGAGCGAGACGATCGCTGAGGCGAGGCTGGCAAGGTCGGCCCGCCGCTCGTCGTTGGTCGCCACCCAATGCTTGCCAAAAAGAGCTGGGATGGGGTCTCGGGAGCCTGGTCTGCCCGCTGTTCCAACGTCCTGCGGCCAGGGTGGACAAACGACGGCGAGGTCGAGCAGGACCTCGAGCGGCAGCTGCGACGACGGCACCTGGTCGGCGAGATGTAGGAGAACGGGGAGCTCCGAGGCCGGTGGTGACGACGACGTCAAATTGGCGAGGTCCGCCAGGTGGCGCTGTGCGAGATGATGCGCCCAAGGCTGCAGGGATTCGGCAGCCATCCTGTAGTAGGGGAGCTGCTGAGGAGATAGGGCGGAAGGAAGATTGAGATCGTGGTCGAGGTGGCGACCGAGGGGAGGGGGTCCGCGAGTCAGGCCAAGCCACACGCCGCAGGCTGGGAGCCGGCGTACGACTCACAGCGGTTCACATGTCGCCGGCCCAGCAGTGGGTCATCGGCGAGAAGATGTCATGAGGATCACAGAAGGAAGAAGGCATAAGAGTGTCGTCTGGCAGTCGTGGAGAAGGGCGGAAGGAAAGGCTAGGGCTACAAGAGGGGAGACGAGGCACCGATGGGCGGCGAGCTTGCGAGGATGGTGAAGGGAGTCAGAGAGGACCGAGGGGAGCAGGGCCATTCCGCTCAGCCGAAGAGCTGGAGGGAAGCGAGAGACTCAGGACGACATTTGCGAGAGCCCGAGGAGGAGAGCAGGGCGAGGACGTACAGCCTGGAGATCCTGGACCGTCATACGCTTCAGCTTGGCACCGGTGCCCTCGCCGAGCGCGGCGTCGCTCTCCTTCTGCTTACGCTCCTGCAGGGCGAGGACGCGCTGTTCGACGGTGTCGGCGACGATGAGCCGGTTGACAAAGACCTAGAGCGAGCGGCAGTGATTGGAGGGCGGTCAGCGTGGATCTTGAGAGGTGAGCCGGGCTCGGCGGCCGCACCTCCTTCTGCTGGCCCAGGCGGTGGACACGGTCGCGCGCCTGGGTCTCGGTGGCGGCGTTCCACGCGAGGTCAAGCTGCAGGTGGCGTGGAAAGTCGGGGTCAGTCGAAAGAATCGGGTGGGGCGACAGCAGACAGAGGCGAGGGACGGACGTTGACGACCCGGTTGGCGCGGACGAGGTTGAGGCCCTGCAAGACGAGCAGGAGCGTCAATTAGGGGTGCTTCTTCCGTTCTGACAAGCAGAAGGGCTTCGCGACTCACGACGCCACCGGCCTTGAGCGAGAGCAGCAGCACCTGCGGGTTCTTGCGGCCGTTGAAGGCGCGGATCGTCTCCTCGCGCTCCTTGCGGTTCATGCGGCCGTCGTAGATGTCGTACGAGACCTTCTCAGTCCGGAGGTAGTCGGCGACGAGGTCCTGGTGGGAGGGAGTGGGTGGGTCAGCCGAGGCTGCAGAGCGGGCCTCGAGGAGGGCAGACACTGACGAGCATCGTCGTCCACTGAGAGTATACTACTATCTTGTCGTCCGGGCACTCGGCCAGCTGTCGGAGGGGAAGGAGCGAGGGTAAGATCAGCGTCTTGGCGAAGGAGGAGCGATGCAGCTTCGGACGCACATTGGTCTTGAGCAGCGCGAGCAGCGCCTTCATCTTAGTCGACGGCTGGATGACGTCGTCGTCCTCCAGGCCGAGGCTCTCGTAGAGCTTTTTGCGGTGCTGGCGATGGCGGGGGTCCATCATGATGCGGTCCTCCTGCCACCAGGGGGCGGGCTCGTCCTTGGCGGCAAAGTCCTCGTCGTCCGAGTCGAGGACGCGACCCTTGCCTTTGCCTTTGACTGCGGTCGATGACGCGCCGGCGCTCTTTCCACCGGCCTTCTTGCCGAGGAAGGGCTTGATCTAGAAGAGGCGGGAGGGATCTGGACGTCAGCTTTTGAGGTGACGCTAGGAGAGGGCGGGGCAGGTCACGCACGTCCTTGTCGCCGCGGGCAAACTCGCCGACTGCGTTAGCGCCACTGCCCGACATGTCGACGTCCTCGTCATCATCCTCGGCCTGGTCGGCAGCGACGTCCTTGCCCAGCCGTTTGAGCTCGGCGTCGAGCTCGGCCTCTGTTGGCTCGAGCGGCGCGGTGGCGAAGATCATGCCGAGATCGAACGGGCTAAAGGGAGGAGAGTGCGAGCAAAAGTCAGCGTGAGGGAGGCGGGAAAGGCGTCAGGAGGAGCACGCACGAGCGGCAGCTCGGACACGGGCGCTTGTTGGCCTGCTCGATATCGTTTTCGCCAATGACCTGCTGGACCTGCTGGAGGACGTCGGTGACACAAGCCCGGCAGAAACGATGGCCACAAGCTGGGAGGGGTGCGATAGGGGCGTATCAGCTGGCGCACGAGAGGGAAGAGTAAGATGATCGGCGAGACGCACCCGTGATGACCTCCTCAGAGATCCGCGAATCCTCGAAGCAGATCGCACACGCCCACGCCTCGTCATCGATCTCCTCGCCGTCGAGTTCGGCAATCGTAGCATTAAGAGCGCGGTCGAAGAGCGTCTGTGGTTAGCGAGGCGAGGGGCACAAGTGTCAGCTTTGAATGCAAGGATGTAAGACGAAGGGAGGGTGCAGCGAAGCGGCACACCTTCTTGTGCTTGGCGACCCAGGCGGCGCCGTTGGCCGCCGTCGCGCGCGCCAGCTCCGCCGCATCGTCAGGAGCCAGACCATCGGCGGCAGCCGGGACTTCGTCATCGTCCTCGACCATGATATCGTCGGGCCGAGCCTCGTGCTTGGCCCGGACGAGAAGGATTGGGTGATTGGCCGCCTGGCGCAGCCGCAGGAGCAGCGTGAGGACCTGGGTGTAATTGCGCATGACCGTGCCCTTCTTGAGGAAGCTGGTGTCGCGAGACGTGGTGCGGAGAGCAGGTCAGCGTGAAGACTCGACGGCCAGTACGGGGAGCCGACGCACCTGTTGAACTTTGCCCGCGAGCGTTGCTCGAGCGCCGTGTAGATCTTGCGCTCGTCCGGCGTAAAATCGAGCAAATCCTCCCCTGCGGGTCGAAAGCGAGCGGGCTGAGGGTCAGAGACAGAGGACGCCAGCGACACGCGCACAGACGCCAAGTAAGAGCGACTGACTGATGTGCTTTGGCTTGAGCGTCAGAATGGGCACGCCGTCGATCTTGGAGTCTTTGTTGCGCCGGATGAGGCAGAACTTGAGGATGGCCTGAAGGGAGGTCCAGGGCGGGGCAGAAGTTCGTGCGTGGTCAGCGACGGAAGTCAAGCTAGCGCGAGCCGAGCAGGAAGAGAAAGGGCGCCGCACCTGGGCGCGCGAGGCTGCGAGCGCTGGCTTGCGCTTGGCCCTCTTGACGACGTGCGCGTTGTACTCGCTCCACTCGTTCCAGGGCCGGACGTTGAGAAACTGAGCGTCAAGAAAGGCCACGGCGGGAAAGTCAGCTGGCAGTCTCGACGGAGGACGGGAAGGCGACCGCACCTTGAGCAGCGAGTAGAGGTCCTCCAGGCCGTTGGTGACGGGCGTGCCGCTGGAGAGTCAGTGAAGACGAGAGGGTCAGTCGCAAAGAGGTGGGCGAAGGGGGAATGGGTGTGGGTGTGGGGGGGGGGGGGGGGTTCAGAGT
>Ga0308160_10004370_pt1 | contig 15189 bp, 7 predicted proteins | sample PhyFR1_FD_201036 | JGI IMG/M metagenome (GOLD analysis project Ga0308160, IMG submission 201036) | Phyllosphere microbial communities from UC Gill Tract Community Farm, Albany, California, United States - DLSLF.R1 | ecosystem: Host-associated > Plants > Phyllosphere > Unclassified | place: USA...
CAAGCAAGCGCTCTCCCAGCTGAGCTATACCCCCTACGGGAAAACAACATTATAACATACTGCTTTTACATCTACTACTGCTGCCGCTGGCGCAGCTTCTGGCAAGACTTCTGCCAAAACCCTGGCGTCCCCACGGGGATTCGAACCCCGGTACTCACCGTGAAAGGGTGATGTCCTAGGCCTCTAGACGATGGGGACCCTGAACTACCGATTACTACACTTCAAAGTGGTGGAGGTAAGCGGGATCGAACCGCTGACCTCTTGCATGCCATGCAAGCGCTCTCCCAGCTGAGCTATACCCCCGTACTGCTGAAGTGCGAGCATTATAGCGGGGGTTCTTGCATTACGCAAATACCGTTTTGACGAATGTCAGAGGAAAATTACAGACCCTTCCCTACACGCGCCAGCACGGTCTCGCGGCCGAACAATTCCAGCACCGCGTCGATCGCCGGCGTCTGCAGCTGGCCGGTGACGAGCAGGCGCAGCGGCATCGCGATCTGCGGCATCTTGAGGCCGTGCGCGGCCAGCACTTCCTTGATCATCGCGGCGATCGCGGCCTTGTTCCACTCGACCGTCCGGCAACGCTCGGCGAAAGCAGCCAGCGCCGGCTTGACGGCGTCCGTCAGGTGCTGGGTCATCAGCTCCGCACTTGGCGCCGGCTGGCGGAAGAACAGCATGGCCGCATCGGCGAGTTCGTTGATCGTGTTGGCGCGATCCTTCACCAGCGCGAGCACGGCGGGCAGTGCCGGCGCACCGTCGAACTGCGCGCCTTCCATCTTTGGCCGCGCCAGCTCGGCCAGGCGCTCGTTGTCGGCGGCCTTGATGTAGTGGTTGTTCAGCCAGGCCAGCTTTTCGGGATTGAACTGGGCGGCCGAGGCGGTGAGGTGCTCCAGGTTGAACCACTCGGTAAACTGCTCCATCGAGAAGATCTCGTCATCGCCGTGGCTCCAGCCGAGGCGCGCGAGATAGTTGAGCATCGCTTCCGGCAAATAGCCCTGCTCCGGGTACTGCATCACGCTGACGGCGCCATGGCGCTTGGACAGCTTCTGGCCGTCCGGGCCCAGGATCATCGGCAGGTGGCCGTATTCCGGCAGCTCGGCGCCCAGGGCGCGCAGGATGTTGATCTGGCGCGGCGTGTTGTTCACGTGATCGTCGCCGCGCAGCACGTGGGTGATCCGCATGTCCCAGTCGTCCACCGAGACGCAGAAGTTGTAGGTCGGGGTGCCGTCCGGACGCGCGATGATCAGGTCGTCGAGCTCCTTGTTGGCGATCGTGATCGGTCCCTTGACCACGTCGTTCCAGGTCACTTCGCCATCGAGCGGATTCTTGAAGCGCACCACCGGCTTGACGCCCTCGGGCACCGGCGGCAAGGTCTTGCCCGGCTCCGGACGCCAGGTGCCGTCGTAGCGCGGCTTTTCGCCCGCTGCGCGCATGCGTTCGCGCATCGCTTCGACTTCTTCCGGCGAGCAGTAGCAGAGGTAGGCGGTGCCGGCCTCGAGCATGCCTTTCACCACTTCGCGGTAGCGGTCCATGCGCTGCATCTGGTAGAACGGACCCTCGTCGTGCGACAGGCCGAGCCACTGCATGCCGTCCAGGATCGCCTGCACCGCTTCCGGCGTCGAACGCTCGAGGTCGGTGTCCTCGATGCGCAGGATGAAGGTGCCGCCGAAATGGCGGGCATAGGCCCAGGAATACAGCGCGGTGCGCGCGCCGCCGAGGTGGAGATAGCCGGTCGGGCTGGGAGCGAAGCGAGTACGGACGGGAGTGCGGACGGTCATGGCGAAAAGCGAAAGGGTAAAGCGGCTATTTTACCCCGATGCGCATCAAGCGGGCGGCGCCTTCGGCCGCCCCGGCTCTCCCCCTACGTCGCCTGCGCCCGCCGCTCGCCGTCCGCTTGCGCGCAGCGCGCATTGCGCTGTTCCTCCCGCTGTTCATCTATATAGGCGGCCAGCGCGCGCACCGTCGGGTAGTCGTAGAGCAGCTCGGCGCTGACCGGCACCCCGCCGGCCTGCTCGATCTCGAGCGCCAGCGGCACCGAGGCCAGCGAGTCGATGCCGAGGTCGCTGAACGGGGTGTCGACGCTCCAGGCCTCGAGGACCGGCGCCGCGCCCTCTCCTTCGACCGTCACATCGACGGCGATGCCCGGCAAGCCCTCATGTGAACCATCTACCAGCCCTCCTTCGCGCAGCCAGCGGGCGACGCAGGCGCGCACCAGTTCCAGGCTGGACGGCGCGGCCTCGACTGCCGCCACGGGAAGCGCCGTCCCGGGCGCCGCCCGGCGCAGCAATGGATCGAGTCCGCCCGCTTCTCCCGGCGCCTCCTGCTCGACGTCGCCGATCGCCCGCGCGTGCTGCGCGAGGCGCGCCAGCAGCCCATCGGCCTGCGGGCAAGCCGCCACTGCCCCGCTCTCGGCCCCGATCGCATGGCGCAGCAGATCCAGGCGCCGCTGCGCCCAGCCGGCAGCGTCGCCGCGCGCGGCGGCGGCCAGCAGGGTCCAGGCGGCGAATTCGCCGTTGCGCACGTCCTGCCACGCGCCGCCGCCCTGCGCCGGCAGCTGCGCCGGCCAGGGCGCGCCGACGCGTTCGACAGCTTGCTTCAGGGGATTCCCGGGCAGGCGCGCCAGCGCGCCGAGGTGGGCGTACAAGGCTTCGCTCGGCCCTTCGAGGATGCGCAGCACGCGCGCATCGCGCAGCAGCTGGGGCGCCAGGTTGTTCTCGAGGTAGCCGCGCCCGCCCAGCATCTGCACCAGGCGGTCGACCGTCTCCCACAGCAGTTCCGAGAGCACGCATTTGCAGGCGCTGCAGGCGTCCAGCGGCAGCGCTGCGCCGGCGTCGATCTCGGCCGCCAGCGCCTCGACCAGGGCCTTGCCCGCCTCGATGGCGCACTCGGTTTCGTGCAGGCGCAGCAGCGTGACCGGGTTGTCGAGCAGGCGCCCGCCGGCGATGTCGCGCCGCGCCGCGTAGCGCGCCATCAACTGCAGGCAGCGCTGCATCGCGCCCACGCACAGGGCGCCGATGCCCAGGCGCGCGAAGCCCATCGCATCCTGGGCCACCTCCATGCCCGCCCCGGGTTCGCCCAGCACCTGGGCGTCCGGCACGAACACGCCCTCGAAACGCAGCGCGCTCTGCGGCATCGCGCGCATGCCCATCGTCGGCGCTTCCGGCCCCAGGGCCAGGCCGGGCGCATCGGCCGGCACCAGCAGCGCGATCGTGCCCAGCGCCCGCCCCGCCGTGTCGAAGGCGCGCGCGAACACCGTCAGCACGCCGGCCCAGGACGCCAGTCCGATCAGGTGTTTCTCGCCGTCGAGGCGCCAGCCGCCCTCGACCCGCGCGGCGCGGCTGCCGATCGCGCGCGGGTTCGATCCGGCCTGCGGCTCGCTCAGCGCGTAGGCCGCCAGCTGGCGCCCGCTTGCCAGCACGGGCAGCCACTGCGCGCGCAACGCATCGGGCGCGAAGCGCAGCAACGGGCGCAGGCCGAGGCCATTGTGCACGCCGACCAGGGTCGCCAGGCTCAGGTCGAGCGCGGCCAGCTGCGCCATCACCCGCACCAGGTCGGTCGTGGCCAGCGCCAGGCCGCCGCTGGTGCGCGGCGCCTGCAGTCCGAGCAGGCCGCGCGCGCCGAAATCGAGCAGCACGTGCGGCGCCAGCGAGCGGCGCTCGTCGGCCAGGCGCGAATCGAGCCGGCGCGCCGTGTAGCCGCGCAGCCAGTCGATGGCGGCATCGGCGCGGGTTGCGCTTCCCGCGCTGCCTTCGCTGCGCTCGCTACCTCCAGCCTGCGCCGTGCGCACCGCCAGCAAGGGCAAGGCGCCCCGTTGCAGCAGCTCCTTGCAGCGCGCGCGCTGGACCTTGCCGCTGGTGGTGCGCGGGAAGACACCGGGCGCGACGAAGGCCAGCAGCTGCAGCGCCACGCCGGTACCGGCCGTCACCTCGGCGCGGATCGCACGCGCCAGCGCATCGAGGTCGCTATTGCGCGCCGGCGCATCCACGTCGCTGTTGCGCGCCAGCGCCCGCGTCGCCTCGACCACCAGGGCCAGGCGCTCGCCGCCCTCCCCGTCCAGCGCAAAAGCGGCGCAGCTGTTCGGCGCGAGTTCGGGGCCGGCCCTTTCGGCCAGCGCTTCGACGTCCTGGGCGTGGATCTTGCGGCCGTGGAGCACGATCACATCCTTGCGGCGGCCCGTGATATAGACTTCGCCGCCGCGCACGAAGCCGAGGTCGCCGCTGCGCAGCCAGCGCGCGCCCTGCAGCTGCGCCGGGGCGTCGGCGATGCGCAGGCCGAAGCTGCGGGCGCTGTCCTGGGGGCGCGCATGGTAGCCGCGCGCGACGCCGGGTCCGGCGATCCAGAGTTCACCGATCTCGCCGTCCGCCACCGGCACACCGCGCGCCGGATCGACCACGGCCAGGGCGACGCCCGGCGCACAGGGACCACAGCTGACCAGCAATCGGCTGCCGGCCTGGCCCGGGGGCTTGCCCGCACGCGCTTCGCTTACCGCGCCGCGTTCCAGGGCCGCCGCGTCCAGCGCCAGCAGGCGCGGCGCGCGGCCACGCGGACCGCCCGCCACCAGCAGCGTGGCCTCGGCCATGCCGTAGCAGGGAAACAGGGCTTCGCGTCGCAGGCCGCAAGGTCCGAAGGCCTGCATGAAGGCCTCCAGTGTCGCCGCGCGCACCGGTTCCGCGCCGTTGTACAAGAGCTCCAGGCTGGAGAGGTCGAACTGCGCCGTCTGCGCGTTCGTGACGCGGCGCAGGCACAGGTCCCAGGCGAAGTTCGGCCCGCCGCTGCAGGTGGCGCGGTAGCGCGTGAGCGCTTCCAGCCAGGCGGCCGGGCGGCGCAGGAAGCTCCCCGGCGCCATCAGCACCGATCGAAAGCCGAGCATCAGGGGCGCGGCGATGCTGCCGATCAGGCCCATGTCGTGGAAAGGAGGCAGCCAGCTGACCATCACCGTCTCCGGCCGGAAGCCGAAGGCGCTGCCTATCGCCGCGATGTTGGCGGCGATGTTCGCATGGGTGACTTCGACGCCCTTCGGCTGGCCCGTGGAGCCCGAGGTGTACTGGAGAAAGGCGACCGCATCCGGGGCCGGCCGCGGCAAGGCGGCGCTGCCCTGCGTACCGCTTCCGCGCAACAGCGGCGCCGCGCAGCCGGCGCGCGCCAGCGCCCAGGCGCAGCCCGCGTGCGCGTCCGGCGCGCACAGCACCAGCGCCGGCGCGGCGTCGGCCAGCAGCGCTTCGAGCCGCGCGGCGTCGCGTGGGCGATGCGCGGGCGCGGCCGGCACGGCATGGATGCCGGCGGCCAGGCAGGCGAGGAAGGCGACGATGAAATCGATCCCCGCCGGGTAGAGCAGCAAGGCGCGCTGGCCGGGTGCGGCATGTTCCAGCATGTGCGCGGCAAGTGCGTCGACGCGCGCGGCCAGTTCGGCGTAGCCGATGTCCTGCTCGGCGCCGTCCTCGCGCAGGAAGGTGTAGGCGATACGCTGCGGGGTGCTGCGCGCCCGCTCGCGCAGGCGTTCGGCCAGCAGGACCGGTCCGGGGTCGGATGCGTCAGCCACGGGCGCGCTCCCGCGGCCAGGGCTGGCGCGCCGGCTCCACGCCGAGCGCCGCGCCGGCGCCGCTCACGGCCGCGCCGATCATGCGCGCACCCAGCCGCAGCTGCGCCGGCCGGTGCCCCGCCATCACCTGCAGGCGCAGGCGCGCCGCGCCCAGCGGCACGCCCGGATACTCGACCGCGTTCACGAACACGCCTTCGCGCGCCAGCGTGCGCCCGGCCAGGCGCGCCACCTGTTCGTTGCCGATCCAGAGCGGCACGATGGCCGAGGGTACGCCGACGCAGCGCATGCCGGTTTCAGCCAGGTTGGCGCGCAGGGCCATCGCATTGCGCAGCAGCGCGTCGCGCAGGCCCGCGCCTTCGCTGCTCTCGACGATGCGCAGGGACTCCAGCACGCAGGCCGCCTGCACCGGCGACAGCGCGTTCGAAAACAGGTGGGGACCGGCGAACAGCTGCAGCTGGCGCTTGACCGCGTGCGAGGCGCTGGCGACAAAACCGCCGTTCGAGGCGAAGGTCTTCGAGAACGCGCCCATCACCAGGTCCACCTTGCCGAGCATGTTCTGCAGGCCGAGGCTGCCGCTGCCGTCAGGGCCGAGCGCGCCCAGGTCGTGGGCGACGTCGACCAGCAAGGTGGCGTTGTACTCGCGGCACAGGTGCTGCATCAGCGGCAGGTCGGGACAATCGGCGTCCATGCTGAACAGGCCTTCGGTGACGACCAGGATGCCGTTCTCGGTATCGCGCGCGCGGATCGCGGCCAGCAGTTCGCGTACGTGGCCGGTGTCCAGGTGCCGGTGCAGCACCACGTTGCGGGTGGCGGCATTCGCGCCCTGGCGCAGCGAGGCGTGCGCCAGCTGGTCGACCAGCACATAGTCGCGCGCGTGCACCAGCGCCGTGATGGCGCCGAAGGCGGCGCCCCAGCCGGTCGGGAACAGGGTCACGTGCTCGCACCGCAGCAGCGCGCCGAGCGCCTGTTCCAGCGCCAGCGACAGGCGGCTGTTGCCGAGCAGGACCGCCGACCCGGCGCTGTGTGGGCCGGCCTCCTGCAGGGCCGCGCGCGCCGCCTCGTGCACCGCCGGGTGCGAAGCGAGCGACAGGTAATCCTGGGAGGCGAAGTTGACGCCGCGGGAAGCCGCGCCTGAGGCCCCACCCTCCTCGCGCACGCTCGATTCGGGGCTGGGCGCGCCGTCGAGCGCGCGCGCGTACTGCCAGACACCATGCGCGGCGCGCAGCCGGCACCAGGCGTCGAGCGCCTCGGTGCGGCGCATCAGGTTGGGGCCGCGCGGCTGCGCGAACTGGGCGACGCTGCCGCGCAGCGCACCGGAGGCTTCCAGTCCGGCGATGTCGGCGGCGCGCTCGAAGACGATCGTTTCCTCGTGCACGGTGTACTCCTCGCTAGGGGATAAAAAGGGAAAGAAATCAGGCCGCAAGCATCGCCGCCTGTTCGGCCTGGCGCGCGAGCAGCGCGCCGACCTGCTCGGCGGGCAGCGGTCGGTGGAACAGGTAGCCCTGGGCTTCGTCGCAACCCATGGCGTCGAGGTCGCCCTGCTGCTCGGCGTTCTCGACGCATTCGGCGATCACCTTCAGCTCGAGCCGGTGCGCCATGGCCACGATGGCCTCGGCGATCGCATACGGACGGGTACAGCCATCCTTGGCCAGGCCCTGGCCGAGGCGCCGCACGAACAGGCCATCCATCTTGAGGATGTCGACGGGCAGCTCGGACAGGTAGTTCAGGCTGGAGTAGCCGGTGCCGAAGTCGTCGATCGAGACCAGCACGCCGGCCGCGCGCAGGGAGGCCATCACTTCGCGGTTCGCTTCCAGGTCGTCGATCAGCACGCCCTCGGTGATTTCGAGATCGAGGCAGCCGCGCGGCAGCCCGGCGCTCTCGACGATCTCGAGCACGCGCGCGGCGATGTCGGGGTGGCGCAGCTGGCGCGCCGACAGGTTGACGGCCGTCTTCACGCCAGGCAGGCCGGCATCGCGCCAGGCGCGGTTCTGGGCGCAGGCGGTGCGCAGCACCCAGTCGCCGATCGGCACGATCATGCCGGTCTCCTCGGCCAGTGGAATGAAGCGGCCCGGGTCGATGCGGCCGTACACCGGATGCTGCCAGCGCAGCAGCGCCTCGACGCCGACGATGCGGCGCGTGGCCAGGTCGACCTGCGGCTGGTATTCGATGAACAGCTGGCCGCGCGCGAGGGCGTCGCGCAGGCCGTTCTTCAGCGCCAGGCGTTCGCTTTGCGGCTCGCTGACTGCGCTCGAATACAGCTGGACCGTGTTCTCGCCCCAGGCGCGGGCGCTGCGCATCGCGATGTCGGCGCGCTTGAGCAGCGCGTCGAGGTCGCAGTCCTCGGCCGGGTACAGGGCGACGCCGACCGACAGCGTGATGAAGCAGTCGCGCGCGCCGGCCGCCTGCTCCAGGACCAGCGGCAGGCCGAAACGGTCGAGGATCTTCTCAGCCACCTGGCGCGCGTCGGCCTCGCTGCCCAGGTCTTCGAGCAGCGCCACGAATTCGTCCCCGCTCCAGCGCGCCACGGTGTCGCAGTCGCGCAGGCAGTGGCGGATGATGGCGCCGGCCTGCACCAGCAGCGCGTCGCCGGCTTCGTAGCCGAGGGCGTCGTTGACTTCCTTGAACTTGTTGATATTCAGGAGCAGCAATGCGACCAGGCGGCGGTTGCGGTCGGCCCGGTCCATCGCATGGCGCAGGCGGTCGCGCAGCAGGCGCCGGTTCAGGAGGCCCGTGAGCTGGTCGCAATGCACGCCGTCGAGCATGCGGCCAACGCTGGCGCCGAGGTCTTTCAGTTGCACCGTCACCGGCGCGTCGGCGCGCAGCGCCAGCGTGGATTCACCCTGGCCATGGCAGACCACCCGGTTGCGGCCGCTCGACTTGGCGAGATACAGCGCCTCGTCGGCGCGCCCGACCGCCAGCCCGACCGCCTCGCCCACGCGGTACTCGGCCAGCCCGATCGAGACCGTCAGGGCGATCTCGCTGCCGCCCTCGACGCAGCGCATCTTCTCGATCGCCGCGCGCACGCGCTCGGCCAGCACCATGGCGTCGGCGGCGGGGGTTTCGGGCAGCATCAGCAGGAATTCCTCGCCGCCGTAGCGCCCGAAGCTGTCGCTGCCGCGCACCAGGCCCTCCACGGTGCCGGCAAAGGCGCGCAGCACGGTGTCGCCGGCGCTGTGGCCCCAGGTGTCGTTGATGCGCTTGAAGAAATCGATGTCGAGCAGGCACAGGCAGAAGACACGGCCGTTGCGGTCGCTGCGCTCTTTTTCGCGGTCGATCAGGCCGAGCAGGTAGCGACGGTTGTGCACGCCCGTCAGTTCGTCGCGGATCGCCAGCTCGTTGATGGTGCCCAGCGCCTGCTCGAGCTTGACGAAGCCCTGGGTCTTGGTCAGCTCGAACAGCAGCGCGAACACCAGCACCACCACGAACAGGCCGAGGTGGCAGGTCAGGTAGAGCAGCGCCATGTCCGCCACCGGGTGGCTCGGCAGCGGATAGCCCGCCCCCGGCAGCATATAAATGGTGACGGCCGCGATGCAGCTGAGCGTCAGCCAGGACAGGGCGCTGGCGACGCCGCCCAGGAACATCGCGACCAGCGGCGCCGTGATCAGCCAGCTGGCCGTGGGCGCGCCGATGCCGCCCAGGTTGTAGCTGAGCCAGGTGAAATTGAAGAACAGCGCGCACAGGAACAGTTCGCGCGCCGCCCAGATGCTGCCGCTGAGGCGCAGCAGCAAGGGCGAGAGCAGCATGCCGACGCAGCACAGCAGGATCTCGACGGCGGCCGCGTCGAAGCCGAGCAGGTGGTAGGCCAGCGCGTAGAAGGGACCGGCGGTGCCGGCCAGCAGCGCGGCGTTGACGACGTTTTCGGCGCGCGTGCGCACGGTGGCCGCCTGGTTCAACAGGTGGGGCGGGATGAACCAGTGGGTCGCGCCCAGGTAACGGTCGCTCCATCGCGCGCAGGTGCTGTTCATGTGTCCTTGTTACGGCCGTGGGCCGCTTGGCGAATAAGGGTCAAACGCCAGTGTAGGAAGGAAATTTCCTACAGACTTTATTTTTAAACAGAACGGAGGCGGAAAAACATGCGCGCGACGCTTGACAAGAAAAAGCGTCGTGTTGGCGCGGGAGAAACTTCAGGCGCGCTGGATTGGAATACTGCGCCCTACCCGGGCGCGCAATTGGCCGCAGCCCCCCTCCACGTCCTGCCCGGCCGAGTCGCGCAGCTTGGTCAGGACCCCACGTGCATGCAGGGAAGCCGCGATCGTTCTGGCCTTGTCCCAGCTCGGGCGCCGGAAATCCAGGTCGGGAATCGTGTTGTAGGGGATCATGTTGAGAATGGCGTACTTGCCGCGCAGGAGGGCGACGATGCCGTCCAGCTCATCCTCGCCATCGTTGACGCCGTCCAGCAGGGTCCACTGGTACTGGATCGGGTAGCCGGACAGGCGCGCGTAGCGTTCGCCGAATTCCACCAGCTCTTCAGGCGCCAGCTCCGGGGCGCGCGGCAGCAGTTCGGCACGCAGTTCCGGCTTGGTGGTGTGCAGGGACAAGGCCAGCGCCGGTTTGACCCTGCCCAGCGGCAGGCGCTCGAAGGCGCGCGGGTCGCCGACGGTCGAGAACACCAGGTTTTTATGGGGGATATTCGCCTCGATGCCGAGCAGCTCGATGGCTTCCAGCACATTATCCAGGTTATGGGCCGGCTCGCCCATGCCCATGAACACGACCTTTTTCACCGGACGACGGGCACGGGCCAGGACGACCTGGGCCACGATTTCGCCGCTCGTCACCTGGCGCAGCAGCCCCTCGTGCCCGGTCATGCAAAACTGGCAACCGACGGCGCAACCGACCTGGCTCGAGACGCAGATGCCGTCGCGCGGCAGCAGCACGGTTTCCACGGCCTGGCCGTCCGCCAATCCGACCAGCAGGCGCGCCGAGCCATCCTCGGCCGGGTGCTCGCTGATGACGCGCGCCAGCCCGGCCAGCTCGGCATCGAGCCGGGGCAGCGCTTCGCGTACGGTTTTCGGCAGATAGTCGGCGGGACGGCGCCGCCCGCGCTCGTGCGGCGCACCCTGCACCCAGTCGCGCAGGACGCGCGCCTGGTGTTCAGGAAGCGCTCCCAGGCCGGCGAGCTGCTCCCGTATCGCTGCAAGCCGCATTCAGTCGTTCTTGACGACGATGCTCGGGAATTTACTGGTCATGTCCTTCGCCTTCTCGGCCACCTTGACGGCAACCTTGCGTGCGATCGCTTTATAGACCGATGCCACGGCGCCATCCGGATCGGCCACCACCGTCGGGCGGCCCGAATCGGTCTGCTCGCGGATCGACATGGTCAGCGGCAGCGCGCCGAGGAAGTCGACGCCGAAGTCCTTGCACATCTTCTCGCCGCCGCCCTGGCCGAAGATCGCCTCGGTATGGCCGCAGTTCGAGCAGATGTGGGTGCTCATGTTCTCGACGATGCCGATGATCGGAATGCCGACCTTCTCGAACATCTTCAAACCCTTGCGCGCGTCCAGCAGGGCGATGTCCTGCGGCGTGGTGACGATCACGGCGCCCGTGACCGGGACTTTCTGCGACAGGGTCAGCTGGATGTCGCCGGTGCCCGGCGGCATGTCGACGATCAGGTAATCCAGGTCGCGCCAGTTGGTCTGCTCGAGCAGCTGCTGCAGGGCCTGCGTGACCATCGGGCCGCGCCAGACCATGGGCTCGTCCGGATCGATCATGAAGCCGATCGAGGACACTTGCACGCCGTGGTTTTCCAGCGGCTCCATGGTCTTGCCGTCCAGGCTTTCCGGACGCGCGTTAATGCCCAGCATCATCGGCTGCGAGGGACCGTAGATGTCGGCATCCAGCACGCCGACGCTGGCGCCCTCGGCGGCCAGGGCCAGCGCCAGGTTGACGGCGGTGGTCGACTTGCCGACGCCGCCCTTGCCCGAGGCGACGGCGATGATGTTCTTCACGTTGGGCATCACCTTCAGGCCGCGCTGCACCGCGTGCGACAGGATTTTCACCTGCACGCTGACGCTGACGTTGCCGACGCCCGGGATGCCCTTGACGGCGTTCACGGCCAGGGCGCGCAACGGGGCGACCTGGCTCTTCGCCGGATAGCCCAGTTCCAGGTCGAAAGCGACGTCGGCGCCATCGACCTGGATGTTCTTGACCGATTTCGAGGACACGAAGTCCTTGCCCGTATTAGGATCGATGACCTTTGCCAGTGCCGCCTTGACCTCGTCTGCTGTGATGCTCATGTGTTTCTCCGAATGTGATGGGCGCAGTGTAGCAAAAATCGAACCGTGGTCTCTTGTTGAAATGGCAAAACGAGCCAATACCCCCTAAACGTTTAGGGCCATCCGCTGGTAGAATGCCTTTTTTCCGTCCACTAATAGCGTTTCGACCATGACCCGCAAGCTGTTCGTCACTACCGCCCTGCCCTACGCGAATGCCGCCTTCCACATCGGCCACATGATGGAGTACATCCAGGCCGACATCTGGGTCCGCTTCCAGCGAATGCAGCGCGACGGTGATGCCAAGCGCCAGGTCCACTTCGTCTGCGCCGACGACACCCACGGCACGCCGATCATGATCGCCGCCGAGAAGGAAGGCATCACCCCGCAGGAATTCGTGGCCAAGATCGCCGCCGGCCGCCCGCAGTACCTGGACGGCTTCCACATCGCCTTCGACAACTGGTATTCGACCGATTCGCCGGAAAACGTCGAACTCTCGCAGGGCATCTACCGCAAACTGCGCGATGCCGGCCTGATCGTCACCAAGACCGTCGACCGCTTCTTCGACCCGGTCAAGGGCATGTTCCTGGCCGACCGCAACATCAAGGGCGAGTGCCCGCAATGCCATGCGAAGGACCAGTACGGCGACAACTGCGAAGTCTGCGGCGCCGCCTACCAGCCGACCGAACTGATCAATCCGTACTCGGTGTTTACCGGCTCGGCCCCGGTGCTGAAGCCCTCGGAACAGTATTTCTTCAAGCTGTCCGACCCGCGCTGCTTCCACTTCCTGAAGGAATGGCTGAACACCCCGGGCCGCCTGCAGCCGGAAATGGTGAACAAGGTCTCCGAGTGGCTGGGCGAATCCGGCGAGAAGCTGGCCGACTGGGACATTTCCCGCGACGCGCCCTACTTCGGCATCCCGATTCCCGATGCGCCGGGCAAGTTCTTCTATGTGTGGCTGGACGCGCCGGTCGGCTACCTGGCTTCGCTGAAGAACTACTTCGACAAGCAGGGCCTGGATTTCGACGCCTTCCTCAAGGATCCGAACGCCGAGCAAGTGCACTTCATCGGCAAGGACATCGTGTCCTTCCACCTGCTGTTCTGGCCGGCGATGCTGAATTTCTCGGGCCACCCGATCATCGACAAGCTGAAAGTGGCCGTGCACGGCCACCTGACCGTGAACAACGAAAAGATGTCGAAGTCGCGCGGCACCGGCATCTCGCCGCTGCGCTACCTGGAACTGGGCATGAACCCGGAATGGCTGCGCTACTACCTGGCCTTCAAGCTGAACGCGAAAGTCGAAGACCTCGACTTCAACGGCGAGGACTTCGTCGCCCGCGTCAACAGCGACCTGATCGGCAAGTATGTGAACATCGCCAGCCGTTGCGCCGGTTTTATTGCCAAGAAATTCGACGGTAAGCTGGCAAGCTCGCTGTCGGATAACGCGAAGAGCTGGATCGCGAAAGCCTTGACCGTGGACGGCGTGGAGCGCCAGGCGAGCATCGCCGCCGCTTTCGAAGCCCGCGAGTTCGGCCGTGCACTGCGCGAGATCATGGAGATCGCCGACGTGACGAACCAGTTCGTCGACGAGAACAAGCCATGGATCCTGGCGAAAGACGAAACGAAAACGGCCGAACTGCACGACGTCTGCACCACCGCGCTCATCCTGTTCCGCCAGCTGACCATCATGCTCTCGCCGGTGCTGCCGCAAGTGGCCGCGCGCGTCTCCGAATTCCTGGGCGACGCCGGCTTCAGCTGGGCCGATACCCAGGGCGAGGCCGTCACCAGCTCCATGCTGGGCCGCACGATCGGCGCCTACAGCCACCTGATGCAGCGCGTCGACGCCAAGATGGTCGAGAACCTGTTCGACAAGCCTGTGGCTCCTGCTGCGCCCGCCGTCGTGTCCGATTCCGGCCTGGCCGTTGCGGCGACCGCTCCAGTGGACGAAGCCGGCGCCGACATCGAAGAACTCGCACCGGAAATCTCGATCGACGATTTTACGAAGATCGACCTGCGCGTTGCCCGCATCGTCAACTGCGAGCACGTCGAAGGCGCCGGCAAGCTGCTGCGCCTGACGCTGGACGTGGGCGAAGGCCGTCACCGCAACGTGTTTTCGGGCATCAAGTCGGCCTACAAGCCGGAAGAACTGGTCGGCAAGCTGACGGTGATGGTGGCCAACCTGGCGCCCCGCAAGATGAAGTTCGGCGTGTCGGAAGGCATGGTGCTGTGTGCATCGGCCGCCGACGAGAAGACGAATCCAGGCCTGTATCTGCTGGACCCGATGCCGGGCGCGACGCCGGGCATGCGCATTCGCTGAACCAGTGGCAAGGGCCTGGGAAGAACGTTTCCCGGCCCACATGGCGGCGGTATAATGCCGTTTTTCTGAAGAAACACGCGCTCTAGACGCCCCTACAAACTCCTTTGAGAGGTAGAAAATAACATGACCGAACTCACTCCCCTCCGCCATATTCCGACCGCCAACGTGTTCCGCAAGGGCGACGTCTTCGTCCTGTTCGGCGAACTGTTCGGCCGCGGCTATGTGAATGGCCTGATCGACGAGGCGCGCAAGGCGGGCATGACGATCGTCGGCATCACCGTCGGCCGCCGCGACGAGACCGGCGCCCTGCGCGCGCTGACCGCTGAAGAACACGCGGAAGCCGAAGAAAAGCTGGGCGGCCGCATCGTCAACGTGCCGCTGATGGCCGGTTTCGACATGGACGCGCCGGAAGGCGAGCAGAACCCGACCGAACTGCTGGCCGACGTGAAGCTCAAGACCTGGCAGGACGACAAGCTGGACTGGGAAAAGATCGAGCGCTGCCGCGAAGCCGGCGTGCGCCGCTTCACGACCAGCGCCGCCCAGGCCATGGCCGAAATCGACAAGCTGATCCCGGAAGGCGCCAATGTCTTCTTCGCCCACACCATGGCCGGCGGCATCCCGAAGATCAAGGCCTTCCTGGCCATCGCCAACCGCATCTATAAGGGCCGCGGCGACCGCTTCGAGTCCTCGCGCGCCCTGCTCGATAGCGACCTGGGCAAGCTGATCCTGATGAACTTCGACGAAGTCACGGCCAACACGCTGAAATACCTGATCGACGCATCGGCGCCGATCCGCGAGCGCGTAACGAAAGCCGGTGGCGAAGTGCGCTACACGGCCTACGGCTACCACGGCACCGAGATCCTGATCGGCGGCGAATACGTCTGGCAGACCTACACCAACTACACCCAGGGCTACGCCAAGATGCGCCTGGAAAGCGTTGCACAGGCCGCCTGGAACCAGGGCATCGCCGCGACCGTCTTCAACTGCCCGGAAATCCGCACCAATTCCTCGGACATCTTCGTGGGCGTCGAACTGTCGCTGTTCCCGCTGTTGACCGCGCTGAAGAAGGAAGGCGGCGGAGAATGGGCTGAGCAACAATGGCAGATCTGCCAGAACCTGCTGGG
>Ga0308160_10004371_pt1 | contig 15188 bp, 21 predicted proteins | sample PhyFR1_FD_201036 | JGI IMG/M metagenome (GOLD analysis project Ga0308160, IMG submission 201036) | Phyllosphere microbial communities from UC Gill Tract Community Farm, Albany, California, United States - DLSLF.R1 | ecosystem: Host-associated > Plants > Phyllosphere > Unclassified | place: USA...
CCCTACCGATCATGCAGAGTTGCGTGATCGTCCTCCTCAAGCTCCTCTTGGCGACAGTGACAGGCCCAGGCGCTCCAGGAGGCAATATGCAAGCTCCTCTGCCAATCATGTCGCCCACAACAGAGCAGCCTCGTATGTGTCTCCCATCTATGAATCTGTGTGAATCCAGCTGATCGTTAGCCGAAACGAAAGCAACTCCCCCAACCAAAGAGGAAATAGACGTAGCCCGCCATCGAGAGATTACCTCGAAAGCCGTCTCTGCGATTCTAGTACTAGTCCTGAAATGGTTCAAAGCCTCTCGTACGCCTATAACCTTTTTATGCGGAAAACACTCATAAGCAGATGTCCTAAAGTTCCACTTTGTTGCTCAGCTGTTGTTTGATTCCAACTGTCTCTTACTAGTCCTCAAGATGTTTGGATTATCGGATGTTCAGTTATCCGTCACCGCGAAGAATGAGCTGGAGGATGAAAAGTAAGCCACCCTTTAGTAATCCAGCAAAAATTTGGTTGACAAACAGCTTCTTCCGATATTGCTACCTCCACTGCTCTCCACACGCCCATAAAGAAGCCCCTCTCGATAATCTCCAAAATAAAACCCCACCCCCAAACGCACTAGTCACAATAAACGGTGAAGAGACTGAAATTGTTTCTATCTACTCCTGGAGGAACTTCTTTACCAGTATCAACTTCGTCAAAATATTACAGAAAATGACGAAACATCGCAGTCATCGGACTTGTATGCTTAATCAATACAAATCTTCTGTATGTCTTGCCATTCCTCTTTGATTTGCCGAGATGGGGGGGCTGACGTGTAGCAAATTCTGAAAAGGATGTTGAGAGTCAATCATCCGATGTTGCAGTTGCAGACTTTGAAATTGATCAAAAGTCAGATGCCTTGGTGTGGGCGTAAATGGCGACAGAGTACGTCTCACGATTGGCAGAGATGATGGGGCTGATGTACAGGTAATATGAAAGTCATCACTTCCATCTACCTGAATTGCAGGCCTGAGTTGAGGGATGAGTGGCTGGGTGGAACTGATCAGGATACCGAGCTCGAGGACGCTCTTGTAAGTCGCCACCTGTGATATTAAATGTTACTAGGGTCTGATGAGTAGCCACAAGAATATGCCCTTCGAGCCCTCATTCAATTCTACAATAAACGAAATTACCCTAGTGTCCCACCCCTCGTAACTTCCCCAGAACCTCAACATCGCCGAACAGACTCGACATCAGCAGTAATGCTAGAAGATCCTGCTTTACATAATCTCAATCGACCCCCGAATTCAGCCGATTCAGATGTATTCCCTCCTCGGTCTTCATCATCTGCATCCGCTGATTTACCGTATAACCCGGACGAAATGATCGAGTTCTGGATACACGAGTATGATGATGTACTGGGTGAGGTATTTGGGGATGTTGAAGATGATCATGTTGGGATCACAAGGGTTGGGATGGCAAACCGAGATGATCCAGCTTGGAATCGTCTCGATGCCATCATGCGCCGTGGACGGCCAGAGGCCGATGACGACGATATCAGTGACAGTGAGAGTGTTGCTAGCGTAGGGGAGCTTGGGCAGGAAGCGAGATTAGGGATGGGAATCACCTCTTCCGAAGGTTCCGCGTCCGACTCGAGCTTGGACTCGGATTTGGAATCAGAGTCTGGTGAGGAAGGCCCAAGAGATAGGGATCTAGCACGACAACAACGTCGTCAATCCGGAAACGAAAATACATGGGAACACATGTCACCTACCACCTTGTCGCTCTTACCCCGCTCCCCAGCTGAGGCTAAAGCACAAGCAAGACGGAGGAGTTCTAGTAGTGTAGATGGAGCGCCACGACTACGCTTAGTCAACATTCCTGGTGATGGGGATGGAGAAGGAGGTGTGTTTGAAGATGACGAGATGGATATTCCTGGACCAATGCCGATTGTTAGGGATACGGATGATGAGGGCGAGAGGGAATTCGGAGCGGTTGATGAGGTTGAATATGCTTATGGCGAGTAATCGGCCAGCAGGAGGGGAATAATAGACTTGATGTATAATTGTACAATGCATTGAGTTGTCCTTTATTTGATAGGTGGGAACAAATGACCTGGTCGTTTACCTTCTTTCAATCCTGTCACTAATTTACCAACATCGATATCCTTGTTGAACACACATTGATCCCAGCCGCGTTGAGAAGACTCGACCCCAAGTCGATCGAGTAACTCGTTCGATTTGAAGGGCATGTAGGGTTCCATCAGGATTGCGCTTATTCTGAGGGTTTCGTAGGCGTATACGATGGCTTTGGTGGGGTTTGGGGATGCCCAAGGTTGTAGCGTCGTGACCATCCTATTTGCCTAGATTGTTATTTGTCGTCACGTCGAGGCACATTGAGAAGATCTAGGATGACATACCGTGGAGACCACCTCCAAGATCGATTCACAAGCTCTTGTAACAGCGAAACCCTCCATTGCCCCGCAAACCCTTTCCCTCAAACCATTCAATTTCTCCTCGACTTCCATATCCCTCTCTCCATCGTCAAAAGCTCCCATCTTCTTGAGTACTTTCGGCGAAGCGATGCGACTCAGTAAATTACCAACTTGATCCGCTAAGACTCTATATGAGACTGCTAATTCCTCTTCGGAGTAATCTGCGTCGTCCGCTAAAGTTCCGCCATTGCGCATTAGATACCATCTCGTTCCGTCTACCCCGTACTTATTTAGAGTTTCGAGAGGGTTTACAACGTTTCCCTTTGACTTTGACATTTTCGATTTCCCCATTGTCCAATGTGCGTGGGCTAGAACTCGGATAGGGGGTGTCAGACCGGCAGACATGAGCAGAGCGGGCCAGTGTAGGGCGTGGAACCTGATATCAGTCAGATAGATTCACGAGGAGGGGTTTTAGGAGATGAACTAAAGACTCACTTGACGATGTCTTTTCCGATGACTTGTATATCACATGGCCAGCCTGGTGTTTCTGCTGGATAGCCCAAGACGGTCAGGTAATTTACAAGAGCATCTACCCAGACGTATATCGTCTGGTCGGGGTCATCTGGGACGGGTACACCCCAAGACACTCTGCTTCGTGGTCGGGAGACAGATAAATCCTCAAGTGTGTCGAGTGAGCGAAGTAACGTCTGGCGATACGAATCAGGCCACACAGCTACCTATCAGTGCCGTAGCTCATTTTGTACGCACATTCAGATTTCGATAACCAATCTCTCAAACGATCCTTGTACCCTGTCAAGCGGAACTTCCAATTCTCTTCTTCCTCTAGAAAGACCTCATTGCCAGTTTCCGTAGCTACCACCCGACCATCGTCCAATTTCGTGATCTGCGAAGGGGAATAGAAAGCTTCGTCTGATACTGAATACCAGCCCGAATGGGTCCCTTTGTAGATATCTCCCGATGCTACTAATTTGCCCTTCACATCAGCTTCCATCATACATCACATTCTGAGAGGGACATACCCAGAAATGCTTGACGGCTTCATAATGCCGTTCTTCTGATGTTCTTATAAAACTCGTATTTGACATCCCACTCTTCTCTGCTAAATCCTACCATCAGCCAGATCCCCTCAGCGGACGTACTCTAAACCGCTGAGAAACACCATCACAGAATTCCAGCTCGCTCGAACCAGCCGCCTTCGCAGCTTGTTGAATTTTCATGCCATGTTCATCTGTTCCCGTATTGAACAAGACTTTGCGGGATGGATGTCGGAGACGGGCGAATCGAGCGAATGTGTCTGTGAGGACTAGGGTATGCAGGTGGCCTAGGTGTGGTGCTATTCATCAGCTCTTGTACAGTGGTGTAAGTATGGGGACTTACAGGCATTGACGTAGAAGATTGGTGTGGACACGTAGAATGGTTTCGTGTCTTCGGTAAATAGGGAACTGGTTGTAGCTGGCGTCGAGGTGCTATTCCAGCGAACAAACCGCTGGTCGCGCCAGCCCAGACCTGATCCTTGACATTGGCTGCACCTCGTCCTGCTCGCCAGGAGGTTCGCGGTCCTCATGCCTGGAACTGCAGCTGACGATCAAAAGCTGGAGTAGATCAAGTTGATCAGTTGAAATCTCCTGCGTCACTTCCGGCGGAACAGGATCATTTCCTCATATTCACGCGAGGGAACGTTCATGGGGGCACGCAGCAACTGAGAATTGGGCTATCGATACATATGAACTCATGAATTTGACATATTGTGATACTGCTTTCGATTTGAAACTAATTTACGTTTACTTGTGCAAGGCGTCCTTGACCTTCTCCATCAAGCCCTTCTTCTCGTGGGTACCGTGGGCACCGGTACCGTGTTCCTCAGCTTTAGTTTGAGCAACGGGGTTGTGTTCTGTAGTGCCCTCTCGACCGGTCAAGGCGCTGTGACCACCGGGACCATCAGTGTTGGTCTTGTAGTGAGCGTCGTCATCGGTGTAGGCACCCTTGCCAGTTCGGCTGGGGTTGGCAGTGAACTCGTTGTCCTTGGTGCCGAGCTAAGTGTCAGTGTATTCAAGCGTGAAAGTTAGGGATGACTTACGACACCTCCGATACCACCGGTACCCTTCCTGCTCTCAGTGTGGTCGAGGTCAGGGTAGCTGTCGGTAGCACCATATGAGTTGCCAGTAGCTCCAGATCGGTCGGTGTCGAACTTGTCGGTGTTGGCAGCTCCACCAGTAGTGGGTCCGTTGTCGCCGGTAGACTCGTACTTGTGGGCGTCTTGGTCTAGGTTACCAGTCCTGTCGATTCCTGAACCTCGGGATCCGTAAGAGTCTCCGTGATGGACCTGCTCGTCAGCAGAATTCATCTCCTGAAAGGTCTGACATACGGAAGAGTGTTCAGCACCAAAGTTCTGGTTCTCAGCACTACCGGCACCGAGGCCAGCGCCAGAGCCGAGACCGGCACCTGGTCCTGAACCAACAGTGTCCCGGTTGGAGGAAGAGAAGCCAGACTACCAATCAGCAAACAAACACAAGTTGAGTGAGTGGTGACTCACCTCCTTGGGTCCACCTAGACCGACGACCTCACCGTCTCGGACACCAGTGTCCCTGGCAATGGTACCGCCGTGAGCATCGGTAGCTAGACCACCAGCTCCACCCATACCTTCCTGACCACTGAGACCGTCGTACTGTCCAGGCTCGGAGTTTCGGCCCTCCTCAAACGGCTCTCGGCCGGTGGTTCCTGGTTCACCTCTGCCTGGTTAGCTTAGACTGGGATGGGGGTGAACGGACTTACGATGGGTAGTGTGCTCGTGTAGACATTGTTATTTGTTGTTGTTGTGGTTGTATAATAGAAGAGAAGAGAAGATGATGCAAGAACAGGTGATGAGGGATCCGGTTATGTATAGTGGATTGGCTATGTCTGGAGTTCAAGGGGATGACGCTGTTCGACGTCATGCTTACATTTGACGGTACCTTTCTGAATTCATAGCCAAGAACAAAACCCGTCATCCCTGCTCACCTTCTCCGCAGCACGACATCTCAAGCAGGTATGCATGTTCTTGTCTATTCTCGCAACCGTGAATACGTGAGAGCCATGCTCCATGCACCTACCCGGTATGACCAGTGACGCACTGCATCTCTCGCCTCTTGAGGGGGATTTGTGACGTGTTAATAACAAAGTGGGCGGGCCGTTCCTGAGTTGTAATTTCAGATTCAGCCCATCTGTCTAGGTGATGGATAATGGCAGCTCAACAGTTCTTCTGACACAACATGTGGCCATTCAACAATAACGAGACACCCACACAGCCCAATGCAGAGGCCTCATCGTCAAAACTACCGCCTCAGCATCCAGGCGTTACTGGATCGGCCGATCAATGTCCAGTCGACCATACCACCCGATCTGCGTGGCTAGCCGCCAACTCCTCCTCTCCTAGTCCTCTCACGCCAGGATCGAACGTGAACGTCAATGCAGAAGCATCGTCGTCGCGCCCAGGTCTTCTTTCTCGATTATCGAATGAACGAGTCATCTCTTCCATACCGCGTTCCTCAACCTCGCCAAATCAAGGTTCTCCTGAACCCGCCCTGCCCCACAAGCCGTCTGGCACAACTTACTCGTCCAACGATGGAGGTCATGAAGATGAAAATGGGAAATGGGTCTACCCCTCTGAACAACAATTCTTCAATGCGATGATGCGTAAAAACCATAAACCACAGGCTAGGGATATGAGGACGATCGTACCGATTCATAATGCTGTGAATGAAAAGGCATGGGAGCAGGTATTGATGTGGGAAGCGGGATTAGGAGCGGATAGATGTGGTGGGCCCAGGCTTGTCAGTTTTGTCGGAAGACCAAAGGATAGGACACCAAAAGCCTGGATCATGACTGCGTTAGGGTGAGTCTCGCGGGTGATTATACAGAATTATGTTGACGGATAGATACACTCCCCCATTTGACCGACATGACTGGCTAATAGATCGATGTGGGACAAATGTTCGATACGTTATCGATTTCTACACTGGTCGACCGGATCCAAAGAACAAGCTGAACATGGCTTTCCATCTCGATGTCAGGCCGGCAGTGGACAACTGGGATGGTATCAAGACCAGGCTGGCGGGGTGGTGGCGATGATCCAGCTGATGTGAGCTCGCTCATTCAGCTGCTGTAATCGACGACCGACCGCCAATGCCTTCATATTGTACGACCACTCATTATGCATTGATTTATATCCTTTCTACAGTACAATGACAGGCCAAGTGGCAGAAGAGGCCAAACCTTACTTGAGAAGCAATAACTAATGTACCCAAATATCTTGAGGAGCAACTCAATCCGTGGTAGTCCCGCCCATACAGTCCTCAAGCCCCTCGATAACCCATCGGTCCCCCTTCTTGATCCATACCGCCCGACCTCCACCCAGAGACCCACTTCCATATTCCAAATGCGCAACCTCCAGATCCTTCTCCCCACCCTCCTTACTGTGACCCGTTGATGAGCGTAGCATCTCGTCCGAAGTAGGTATCGTGGGTGTGAGTAGTGTGGATCCAATTACTAATTCGGGAAGGTCTTCATCTTCGTTGGATGGGTTTGCCGATAGCGCACTTGTAGGTAGGGCTATCAGAAGCGACAGGCGCATGATTGGTCGAGCGGGTGCTTGAGCAGTTTTGAATGGCATCAGCGTGGGTCCGATCGATAGAGGCTGGATGATCAGCTCTCTGTCCAGCCTTGGCTGAAACCATCGATCACATGAATGGATGGTTCGGACCACATGGCTGATCACCAGACTCACATGATATGTATCCAACCTCTTCTCGTCCTCCAGCTCCTCTACATTGTCCTGTCTTGCACCTTCTCCCAGCCCGACTTCCCACATACCAGGCCTTTCCCCTAAGTCATCTTTGACCTTCATCCCCTCTCTCCTGATCTCATTCCACAACCTCATCCGCAGTATCTCACTAGAATACCAACCCCCACCTCCAGCCCAATATCCACTCCGTTCAATCTCTTCAATCCGCCTCATCCTATCTGTTTCTCTATCTTGGGCGCCGAAACCATGTAACCAACCAAAGAGACCTCCTTGATCGTTCCATGCTTGTCTTACTGGTATTCCTTCTCGTCTTGCTCTGAAAGCTAACTTGAAGAATCGGACAAGTAGGAGGCACCCAAGCAGGGATAAAGCGAAGGCTACGAATCCCGCTCCAATCCCTACGACCGTTGTCGTGGGTATCGTGACGCCTGACTGTGCATGCTGTGTTCCAGACGAAGCCGGGGAGGGAGAGGTAGTAGTTGTAGAAGGGGTCGTTGTCGAAGACATGGCGAGTACGGCTGGGCTTGGACTCTGATGATTTCAAGAAGGTTTCCGAAGCTGATCTAAGACGTTCCAGCAGCCTGACGTCGGAGACAACGATTCAAACCCTCGGGTTAAGAGTGGTAAATCGAGTTGTGGAGCGAACGGAGGCGAACGACCATGCCTAGTGTGTTGTATCTGTATCTGAATCCTCTTTCCGAAAGGTAATCGAGATGATGTTGGAGCCAGTCCCTGCTGTGATGAATGTCTTATAAAAAAGAGATATAGGGAGAGTGAATATAGACATGAGACGATCGGCGGTCGGTAGATCTATCCGGGGGTTTAAACGCCGGCCCCGCGGGAAAGTCTGGATTTAGCCTTCTCGTCATAAGCAGAAATGCATGCATGTATTTTGAGAGTATGATGTACGATTACAACTGAGTACAATTGGATGTTCATTGATGATACTGATACAAGAAAAGAGACGATCATGACACTCCAGCCAATAGCCTGACAGACCCTGCAATCTTGATCGCTTGAGCTAATTGAGATGCGAAATCGTTTGTCCCGCCCCGATGTAAGGAGAGGAATGAATACAAGGATTCGAGGGTCTCGCCCCATGAAGTCGACTGGATTGTAGAGACAAGAGTCGCTTGCAAAGTCATCGAGGGAGAGGAAAGGAGGTTTGTCAGGATTGATCCTATATCGTAGAGTTTTTCAAGCTGCTTATCAGCGCTAGACACGTCTACGACTCACGAATCCCGTTCCGTGTGATTCCATGGCAGATAGAGGCAATCTCCTACAGATGGCTACAGTAGTCATCGCAGCTGATACCACATACCCCACTCCGAGCTCCGGCGCACCATCCTCGGTAGTGATACCGTGAATGGCTGCTAAACGCCAAATTCGATTCTTGACCCATTGCCAGGTGATGAACAAATCCGCCCGTTGACTATCTGTCAATTGCTTAAAGTCGGTCTCGGATCCCTCCCCAAAGACTTCCGGCGCAGAGCCATTGAGAGCGGACAAGATCAAGATAACTCGATCGCTGGTCAGGTGGTGGCATGTCTGGCCTGATGCTCGGGGGCATTGATTGTTCCAGCATGTTATGATATCTTGATCGAGGTAGGAGAAGATTTGTGTGAGGTAGTGTAGGGAGATCGACGGTGGGTCGAGGTCGATATGGGTGATCCGTTTGATGCTACCGCTGAACACAACTCCGCCTGACCTTTGTAGTGCATATGCCCTATACGTCAGCCAAGCACAACACACTGTACTCACCGTTCAGTGACGGCCAAGACCCAATACATTCTCAACCGACGCTTTCGCTCCAAAGGCTCCAATCCTTGATAACTCTCCACCCTATCCAGACACATTTCTGCCCCCAGATGAACAGCCTCTTTCAGTCTCAATCTCGCTGGTCCTGTATGTCCCAGCTCGAACAACGTCCCAAACATTAAGTATTTCGCCATGACAGCCTCAAGCGTGACATTCGATCCATGATCCCATCTCGCCATCAGTCTGCATGCCTCGTCCAGTAAGACTTTTGCTTTCTTTGCTCGAGCGACCTTTTCCACCATTTCGTGACTCATTAATGGATGGATGAGACTTAGGGCGCACATTGACAAGACCATGGCCACGAAATCGGGACAGCGGATCGCATTTGGATCCGAGAGCTTTGAAAAAGTATATGAAGGCGGAAAGACCGGCATCATTGGAAAGATCCTAACGAAGTAGACATCAAGTTGGGGTTTGACTAGTGTCTCTAGCGTGAGAGTCAAGATTGGCGATATATCCTCAGGAGGGGTGAAAGGTACGTTGAACAGCGGTGCCGAGAGGCCCAAAGGTGTGGGCGCCTCAAGACTGGATATGAGACCTTGCTGGATGTAGTCTGATAAAGCAAGAGACGGTGGGGTGGGCGGCCGTGATCGGACTATCATCCACTGCGATTCGCTTTTCGTCATCGGGCTGACTTGGCGAGACCCTGACCGACTCGGAGGACGACTTGGAGGACGACTTGTCGGTTGTGATGATGGTTTCGAACCAGGACGTGAAGATGGGCGACTGGCCAAGAATGCCGTCCAGTCTGCAAATGGATCCAGCATAGATTCATCCCACGTTTCTGCTTGATCCAGCTCGACAGGCTGACCATTGCCAATGTACTCAATGTCTTCGAATTTTTCCAGTATCGTCGGTGTAGCAATATGACCGGCTGTACTAGTGCGATACGGGTGATATCTTGCACTTTCATCGTTTCTATCTCGCCTATCGGTAAGTACATGTGGAATCGATAGCACAGATGGCTCGGATAGGATATCGGCCTTACCTCGGCGTGGGTCCCTTTGGCAGTACTGGTTTGTCGAAAGCACAAGCCTCCTTCTTCCTCACACACCTCGCACACGGATGTTGTCCATCACACTGCCTATCAATGCCATGTCGGCGCTACTCATATCGCAAGTGTTCACTCACTTTGACTTTCCGCTCGTGACACCGATCACAGGCGCGCCTGACTGTCTCTGGACTATCGGTAATACCAGCTCGGGATGTCCCCATCTCATCTACCAGTGTATCACCGAGAGATTGAGGAGCTTGTTCGATATGTTCTTGTCCATCTTATCGTAATGTGGCTTGTACTAGGATATAGGAATAGCATAGAAGAGAGAGACCGAGAATTGGAGCTACCATCTTCCGGGATACCGGCCACCGTTGCCGGTAACCGTTTACATCCGGGGAATTGCCAGTTCGAGAGTACCGCCGAGAACCCGTGTAGTCGCTGCGCCATGTCTGCCGATCAGCAAAGAAGGGCCGCCGAGGGGAACCTAAATACGTACTCGGCTACCCCACACTCGGTCATACATGTTAGATCGTGTATCGAGCAACAAGCGGACAAGCGGAGCGAGTATCGAGTCAAGACGTATATAACGTGGACCCCGGGGGGAAAGATTGAATTCTCCACAAGCGACAAATACTCGAACCGCAATGGCAGCAGTCACTACCAATCATAAGACTTTCGATATCACTGAAGCTACTCCCGAGCGGCTTGAGCTAGTTCGGAAAGCTCAAGAAGCCGATATCGCTGAACATGGCTTGACAATCAAGCAGGCTTTGAAGCGGTACAAGAAAGCCGTCGCATGGGCTTTCGCACTCTCCTTATGTCTGGTCATGGATGGCTACGATGTAAGTTACTGTCAATTCTTTGGACATGGATAAAGCTAAGATCAGGTTGTCGTCATCACTTCTTTTTACGGTCAAACACAATTTCAACATCGATTCGGTATTCCCGATGGTAACGGCGGATTCGCGATCCCTGCAGCATGGCAATCGGGTCTCTCCAACTCTTCAGTCGTCGGTCAACTATTCGGTCTTATGGTCAGTGGATGGCTATGTGATCGAATCGGTCCCAGGAAGACAACAATGTGTTTCCTCTGCTGGATGACCGCTGCGGTCTTTGCCACTTTCTTTGCTCCTTCACTTCCCGTCCTCGCTTTCGGTATGGCCATGTGCGGTGTTGGATGGGGATCTTTCCAGACCATGACCACCGCCTACGCCAGTGAGGTCGTCCCGACTGTTCTACGACCATACGTCACTGCCTGGGTCTGTATGTGTTGGGGTCTAGGTATTCTCATCTCTTCCGCCGTCGTCAGAGCCGTCGTCAATGTACAAGGTGACCTAGGTGAGTCTTGCATATCCAGAATAGTTTGCCGTGCTAATAAAAAGGGTGGCGACTTCCATTTGCCCTTCAATGGGTCTGGCCAATTCCTTTACTCATCGTCGCCTACTTTGCCCCCGATTCTCCCTGGTCATGTGTTCGAAGGGACAAGATCGAAGACGCCCGAATTGGGTTGCGAAGACTTCGACAACAGACGGCAACTTCCGAGTTGGAGATCGAGGCTACACTTGCGTTGATCGTTCACACCACTCAACTCGAGAGAGCCGAGACTGCAGGTGCAACCTACCTCGAATGCTTCAAGGGTACCAATCTTCGACGAACAGAAATCAACATGGCCGTCTGGGCTATTCAGATTCTCTGTGGTAATGCCATTCTCGGATTTGCAGTCACTTTGTAAGTGATATATCGAGTTTCACTACATGGTACTCAACTGATGGAAAGCTTGCGACAAGCTGGGTTCAGTGAAGAGAATGCTTTCAATGTCAACATTGCCCTTTCATGCTGTTACCTCGTTGGTGGAGTCTGTTGTTGGTTCCTCTTGGCCCGATATGGTCGAGCTACAATCTACATGGGTGGTCTCGTCGCAATGTTCATCTGTCTCGTCATCATCGGCGCTCTCGGAGCTGTTCAAACGAAAGTATCAGGCGCTTCACTAGGTATCGGAATTGTCCTAGTCATCTGTACTCTTTTCAACATGGTATGTCACAAATCAGCCAAATTGGGACGGAGCTAATTGACAGATCACCGTCGGTCCAGCTTGTTATCCCATTGTTGCCGAGGTACCGAGTGGTCGATTGAGGTACAAGACGATCACCCTCGGTCGGTTTATGTACAACTTGACCGGTATCTTTTCAAATTCGGTAACTCCACGCATGATCCAACCCAAGGCAGCAGGTGGATGGGGCTGGGGACCCCTCGGCGCTGGATTCTTTTACGCAGGAACCAATCTCCTCTCACTTATCTGGTGTTGGTTCAGGCTTCCCGAAACCAAGGTACGCTGATCTCATAATCTTTTCAATCATCAAGCTGACCCCCAGGACCGTACATTCGGTGAGATTGATGTTCTCTTTGAACACAAGATCCCAGCTAGAAAATTCAAATACACTAAAGCCGATCGTGAGACCTTCACAGTGGAAAAACGATTTGAGCTGACGCAATGTAGAATTCGCCGATTTCGAGCATGGTGAGAAAGTACAAGCATTGGACGATAGGAAAGCTTCCACCGATCATATTGAGCAGATCGCATAGAAGGTGTTCAACGAGTGTTGGTCAGTTGGGAAGTAATGGTAGTCAAGTAAAGTCAGACGGATGTAATGTAGCAAATGTTCACAATCATCCACATTTTGTTTCAGTGAGCCCAGGAGGACGGCCACTTCGTGGTACCCTATTCCAGCCGGGATACATGCACGCGCTGCACGAATTCAGCTTCTGCCAAAAGAGCTTCCCGCTGAGCGCCACTCGGTATCCTACCCACTTTCCACGTGGAAAACCCCACCCACTTGAATCCACCTAGATCCACTCGGTATCCACCTGATCAAGTTACTTATAACCGGCCCGACTTCATTACTGCCTTGTACTCATACATACATTCCATCCAATATGCCTGCACCTACATTCTATGCCAAGTCATTGACTGAGCTGGTCCAGCTGCGAGCTAGTGAGTCTAATAGTCTCATTTGGTAGGGAGATAGCTGATGGCAGCAACGCAACCTGATGATTGGGCTGTGCATACTGGTGCTGCCGAGTTCGGCGAGGAGCTCATGACTTTGACGTACGGTTTTCATACCTGGTTGGAGATTGCTGATCTCTAGATATTCAGACCTCGCCAAATCGGTAGATAGGCTTGCGGCATACTATTCCTCGCTTGACCTTCCCCTTCCATGCCCCGCCAATGAAGTCCCTTCAGAACAGGTTATCGCCGTCCTCACCTCTACTGCAGTCGATGAATCTCTTCTCGAAATGGCACTAGCGAAGCTTGGTCTCTGTGCCCTTCTTTTATCCATCAACAACTCTGTCGCTGCCGTCGCTCACCTGTGTAAACAAACGAAAGCGACACATCTGATCTATGGGACCAAGTACGAGGCCGCGGCACGAAAGGCACAAGCCCTTTTGAAAGACGAGGGGATTGAAGTGGGACTGGTGGCAGAGAAGAGGTTCCCATTATGGGGTAAAGGAGGGATTAGGGATAGCAAGACCCCCTCTGTTCCCGCTCGCTTAACGCCAGAGCAGGAGGCAAAGCGGACCTGTGTGATTCTACATTCATCCGGATCCACTGGGTTCCCAAAGCCGGTGTTCATCACACACTATGGACTGATCGCAAATATGGCGGCATCATTCCCCAAAACTGGATTCAGTGCTCTACCCCTCTTTCACGGTTTCGGCCATTTCTCGATGTACGTCTTCGTTCTCTGCATCTCGGATGGGATCACGACTGATGTGTAGATTCCGATGTTTATATCACGGCATGGCATTCACTCTTATGCCTCCTCATCTCCCTCTTACCTCTGCCAATATCTGTCGGGTGATTCGAAATTCGCCATCGCCCCCAGCTCAACACTTTGCAGTACCATACGTCCTTAAACTCCTGGGAGAGACCGAGGAAGGTGTGGAAACGCTAGCATCATTTGAGGCGGTCTCTTTTGCGGGAGCCGCAGTCCCTGATGATCTTGGAGATCGGTTGGTTGCTGCAGGTGTCAATCTCATGTCTCAATATGGTACCACAGGTGAGTCTGGTGTTTCGTCATTGTCGACAAGGCTGACCACATGTAGAGACGGGTGCACTCTTGACTTCGCGAAGAGATTTCGATACCGACAAAGGCTGGAATTGGCTACGAGTCGAAGGGCCGATTAAGCAGTATATGGAACTCATCCCCCATGGTTCCGATACTTTTGAAGTGGTCGTTCTCGATGGATGGCCAGCCAAAATCTTATCGAATCGCGAAGATGGGGCATACTGTACCAAAGACCTGGTCCTTCGACATCCAGAGCAGAAGAGTTGGTTCAAGTACATTGGTCGGCTGGACGATACTTTGACTCAGACTCTGGGCGAGAAGACTAATCCAGTACCTATCGAGCTGGCTATCGTAAGCAATCTCTCGTGTCGAATAGTGATCTAGGCTGATGGTCAGCGAGGAAACTCGCCTTTGGTCCAGGAGTGTATTGTATTCGGTGATGGTAGACCACAGACTGGCGCCCTTATCCTCCCTTCCGATGCCGGTGCAGAATTGAGCAAGGACAAGAAAGCCTACATCCAAGCCATCTGGCCCGTCATTGCCGAAGCCAACGCCGCCGCTCCAACCCATTCCCGGATTTTGCCAGAAATGGTCGAGGTCCTCCCCTACGGAACAGATATTCCGGTCGCTACCAAGCTCTCAATCTTACGACCAGCATGTTACAAGAAGTTCGCAGGGATCATCGATGAAATCTACGATCGATTCGAACGTGGTACAGGCGCTCCCAAGCGTGATATCAATGATAAAGCCGAGATGGAGGAGTTCCTTCGGGATACTATCCTCGGGGCTCTTGGCGATAAAGCTGCACCTGGCTTGAGCAGTGATACCGATTTGTTCGCATTTGGTGTCGACTCGCTACAAGCTACTAGGGTAAGAAACGTCATTTCAAAATCACTGGAACTTGGAAACGCCTCGCTAGGTCAGAATATCGTCTATGAACAAGCTTCGATATCCCAGCTCGCCCAATACCTGCTAGATCTGAAGTCTGGCAGCTCGTCTGCTGAGGATGGAAGCTCGCCCGAGGCTGCTCATAAGCTCATGCTCTCCCTCGTCGACAAGTGGGCATCGAAGCTGGTCAAGGAAGATCTCAATGGT
>Ga0308160_10004373_pt1 | contig 15182 bp, 15 predicted proteins | sample PhyFR1_FD_201036 | JGI IMG/M metagenome (GOLD analysis project Ga0308160, IMG submission 201036) | Phyllosphere microbial communities from UC Gill Tract Community Farm, Albany, California, United States - DLSLF.R1 | ecosystem: Host-associated > Plants > Phyllosphere > Unclassified | place: USA...
TTCTTGTCGCGCACGACCTCCATCTCATACTCTTTCCAGCCCAGCAGCGACTCTTCGATCAAGAGTTCGTTGGTCGGCGACGCTTCCAGGCCGCGCTTGCAGATCTGCTCGAATTCTTCGGCGTTGTAGGCGATGCCGCCACCGCTGCCGCCCATCGTAAACGACGGCCGGATGATGGTCGGGAAGCCCAGCCCGCGCTGCACGGTCCAGGCTTCGTCCATCGAATGGGCCACGCCCGAACGCGCCGAACCGAGGCCGATCTTGGTCATCGCATCCTTGAACTTGGAGCGGTCCTCGGCCTTGTCGATCGCTTCCGGCGAGGCGCCGATGAGCTCCACCTTGTACTTGTCGAGCACACCTTCGCGGTGCAGGTCGAGCGCGCAGTTGAGCGCCGTCTGGCCGCCCATGGTCGGCAGGATCGCGTCAGGACGTTCTTTTTCGATGATGCGCTCGACGACCTTCCAGGTGATCGGCTCGATGTAGGTCACGTCCGCCGTTTCCGGGTCGGTCATGATGGTCGCCGGGTTCGAATTGACCAGGATGACCTTGTAGCCTTCTTCACGCAGGGCCTTGCACGCCTGGGCGCCGGAGTAGTCGAATTCGACGGCCTGGCCGATAACGATCGGGCCCGCGCCGATGATCAGGATGCTTTTAATATCACTACGCTTAGGCATTTACTTTTTCTCCGGTGCTTGCATGAGGCTGATGAAACGGTCGAACAGGTAGGCGACGTCGGTCGGGCCGGGCGAGGCTTCCGGGTGGCCCTGGAAGCAGAACGCCGGCTTGTCGGTGCGCTCGAAGCCCTGCAGCGAACCGTCGAACAGCGAGACGTGGGTCACGCGGCAGTTCTCTGGCAGCGTGTCCGGGTCGACCGCGAAACCGTGGTTCTGCGAGGTGATCAGCACCTTCTTCGAATCGAGGTCCTGCACCGGATGGTTGGCGCCGTGGTGGCCGAACTTCATCTTCATGGTCTTGGCGCCGGAAGCCAGCGCCATGATCTGGTGACCGAGGCAGATGCCGAAGGTCGGAATGCCCTTCTCGATCAGTTCACGCGAAGCCTTGATGGCGTAGTCGCACGGCTCCGGGTCGCCCGGGCCGTTGGCCAGGAAGATGCCGTCCGGGTTCAGCGCCAGCGCGTCGGCGGCAGTCGCTTGCGCCGGCAGCACCGTGACCTTGCAGCCGCGTTCGGCCAGCATGCGCAGGATGTTGCGCTTGACGCCGTAGTCGAAGGCGACCACGTGGTATTTGGGGTTCTCTTGCTTGCCATAGCCTTCGCCGAGCTTCCATTCGGTTTCGGTGAAGACGTACGATTCTTTCACCGACACCACCTTGGCCAGGTCCATGCCCGACAGGCCCGGGAACGAGCGGGCCAGTTCCAGCGCCTGCGCTTCATTCGGCTCGGCGCCTTGCGATCCGGTCAGGATGGCGCCGGCCTGGGCGCCCTTTTCGCGCAGGATGCGGGTCAGCTTGCGGGTGTCGATGCCGGCAATGGCGACCACGTTTTCTTGCTTCAGATAGTCGCCCAGCGATTGGGTCGAGCGGAAGTTCGACGCCAGCAGCGGCAGGTCACGGATGATCAGGCCGGCGGCGTGCACTTTCGACGCTTCGACGTCGGCCGGATTGACGCCGTAGTTGCCGATGTGCGGGTAGGTCAGGGTGACGATCTGGCGCGAGTAGCTGGGGTCGGTGAGGATTTCCTGGTAGCCAGTGATAGCGGTATTAAACACCACTTCGCCGGTCGTGTGACCGGTGGCGCCAATGGAATGGCCTTTGAAAATCGTTCCGTCGGCAAGGGCCAGGATGGCCGGGACGGCTGAGCCAGAAAAAAATGGCGGCAAGGGTAACTCCCGAAAAAGTTACCGTAGCTGCGCCACGTCAAACCGACATCCAACCGACCAGGGCAGAAACCATCTCGCCGGGGGTTGGAGGCCATGTTGAATGAGGGATGGTGGTATGCGCTACGGCTGAGGTTTGAATTAGTTAAACTTCCGAATTATAGCGCGTATCAGGGCACTCTGGCAATGCGGCGTCGCCGCATTTGGGGCCCAATCTTCGTCCCGCATGGATAGCGCGGCTGCTCGGCATCCGCTAAAACTTCTTCAGTGAAACATTGCTTTGCAATGCAACATGCTCCCGCCGCCTAGCACGGCGGGTGTGCTCAGGGTCGAGCGCTCACTGGGTCAGTGCGGCGATTCCCGCGCGCGCGATCTGCACGTCCTGCTCCGACTTCACGCCCGACACCCCGACCGCGCCGATCACATGACCGTCGACGATGACGGGCACGCCGCCTTCAAGCATGCCTTCCAGTTTCGGCGCGCTCAGGAACGACATGCGGCCGTTGTTGATCACATCCTCGTATACCTTCGATTCACGCCGGCCCAGCGCGGCGGTGTTGGCCTTGGCCGGCGCAATATAGGCCGACACCGGCGGCGCGCCGTCAAGGCGCTGCTGCCACAGCAAGTGGCCACCATCGTCGACGATCGCGATCGAGACGTTCCAGCCATTGTTGACGGCTTCGGCTTCGGCGGCGGCGCCGATGGTCTTGGCGTCCTGCAGGGTGAGGTAGGGTTTGGTGTTCATGGGTTTCCTGTTGAATTAACGTGCTTGCTGCTTGAGCCGCAGCTTGGCTTTGAGTTGCGGCATGACGGCGGCGGCGGCCTGCTCGCCGGCCAGGATCGCCAGATTGCGGTTACTGAAGTCGCCCGAACCCATATTCCCCAGCGCCGGCGTAATGACAATGTCGGCGTCCTTCAATTCAAAGTGATTCAGGCGCTGGCCCATGATGCTGAAGGTCTGCATCAACACGTCGAGCGAACTGGCGGTGGCTGCGCCTTCGGTGGCGCTCGAGATGTTCACCGCGATGATGAAGTCGGCGCCCATCTCGCGCACGAAGCGCACCGGCACCGGCGCCACCAGGCCGCCGTCGACATAGGTCTTGGCGCCGATCACCACTGGCTGGAACACGCTCGGCACACTCGACGAGGCGCGCACTGCCATGCCGGTGTTACCGCGGCTGAACAGGATCGGCTGGCCTGTCTTGAGGTCGGTGGCGACGGCGCCGAAGCGCAGCTTGAGGCGCTCCATCGGCACCCCGCCGATCGCCTTGTTGACGTAGTTCTGCAGCGCCTCGCCCTTGAGCAGGCCGGTCGACTTCGAAAACAGCGGCAGCGCCCAATCGGAAATCGTCGCCTCGTCCATCGTCAGCGCCGTCTTTTGCAGGGCGAAGCCATTCAGGCCCGATGCGTACAGCGCCCCGACCACCGAGCCGGCGCTGGTGCCGACCACGATCTCGGGAACGATGCCCTGCGCTTCGAGCGCCTTGATCACGCCGATGTGGGCGAAGCCACGCGCAGCGCCGCCGCCGAGCGCCAGGCCGATACGGACTTTTTTCAGGGGCAGTGGCGCAGCCTGCGCAACTGGCGCGGCCGGCGGCGGGGTCGGGGTACTGCCGCAGGCGGCCAGCAACAGGGCCGCGCAGGCCAGCAAGGAAGAACGACGAGAGAGCATAGAAGGGGCCGGGAAGATCGAGCCGCGATTGTACATCGAGCCGCTCTTGCCGGCCCCATCGAGGCACTCAGCCCGGCACGACGACTGTACCGATAAAATGTTGGTTTAAAATGAGAATGATTCGCATTATAATTCTCACCTCACCCTACTCAGAGAATGAATCCATGAACAAAATCCTGCTCGCCTCCCTCGCCCTGGTTTTCGCCGCTCCCGCCGTCCAGGCGCACCAGGTCTGGCTCGAACAGGACGGCAAGGCCGTCAAATTGCAGTTCGGCGAGTTCGGCCACAACCAGCGCGAAACCTCCCCCGGCCTGCTCGACATGTTCGTGGCGCCGAAAGCGACCCTGCTTGGCGCCAAGGGCGAACGCGCCCTGACGCTGAACAAGACCGCGAAAGGCTTCGTGCTCAACGGCGTGGCGGCGGCTGGCGAATCGATCGTGGCCGAAGACAATGCCTATCCGACCTGGGAAACGAAAGAAGACGGCAAGACCCTGACCCACGTCTGGGCCCCGGCCGCGCGCCTCGTGAACGGCTTTGCTGCGCGCCAGCCAAAGCTGACCTTCGACATCGTCCCGACCGGCAAGGCCGGTGAATTCAAGGTCTTCTACAAGGGCCAGCCGCTGCCGAAGGTCAAGGTCAACGCCGTGATCCCGAATGGCTGGGCCAAACAAGCCGAGTCGGACGACAGCGGCGCCGTCAAATTCGACCTGCCATGGAAAGGCGCGTATGTGCTCGAAGCCGAGCACACCGACAAGACCGCGGGCGAGCGCGCCGGCAAGCCGTACGCCAGCGCCACCTACGTGACCTCGCTGTCGTTCGTCAGCCCGAACGGCGCGCCGACGATGGCCGCCGGCCCGGTGATGGCGCCGAGCCCGAAGCACTGATTGGCTGATTAAAAGCCGGGCCGATTGGCCCGGCTCTGCATTCCTGATTGACCGAACGTTGTATCGCGCTCCACCAGAAAGGCCGAACACCATGACTCCCACCACCTGGCGCTACCGCGGCGCCGTTGTCTCGCGCGCCGTGGCCGCGATCGGCGGCGGCTACGTGCTGACCTCGATCGCCATCGCCCTGATCGCCCTGGCGCTGCCGCTGCCGCGCGCCGACGCGGTCAGCATCGCCACCCTGCTCTCGTTCGTGATCTACACCTGCGCCATCCTGTGGGTGTTCGCCACCAGCAGCGCCACCCGCGCCTGGGTCGGCATCGCGGCCAGCAGCATTGCCCTGGGCGCCGTACTGTGGCTGACCGGGAGGATGGCATGAAACAAGGCGTGGTGGTCAAGCAAGGCCTGCGCCAGTCGATGTCGTGGGTGCATACCTGGGCCGGGCTGCTGGTGTGCTGGCTGCTGCTGCTGGTGTTCATGGCCGGCACTGCGGCCTACTACCGGCACGAGATCACGTTCTGGATGAAGCCCGAACTGCACCAGGCGTCCAATGCGCCAACCCGCATCGCCACCGTCGACGCGGCGGCGCTGGCAGTGCGCGGCCTGCAGCAGCGGGCCCCGGATGCAAGCGGCTGGCTGATCGAGTTGCCGCATGAGCGCAATCCGCTGATCACGGCCAGCTGGACCAATCCGCCCAAGAAAGGCATGAGCCGCGAAGAGCGCCGCAACGCTTTGCGCCAGCAGAACTTCGTGCTCGATCCGATGACCGGGCTCGAGACCGCCGCGCCGCGCGACTCGCGCGGCGGCGAATTCCTGTACCGCCTGCACTTCGACCTGTACTACATGTCGGCCCTCTGGGGCCGCTGGATCATCGGCATCGCGGCCATGTCGATGCTGGTGGCGATCATCAGCGGCGTGATCACCCACAAGCGCATCTTCAAGGACTTCTTTACCTTCCGGCCCAAAAAAGGCCAGCGTTCGTGGCTCGACGCGCACAACGCCACTGCCGTGCTGGCGCTGCCGTTCCACCTGATGATCACCTACACCGGCCTGGTGACCCTGATGTTCATGTACATGCCATCGCCGACCAAGGCGCTGTACGGCGACGACCAGAACACCATGTTCGGCGAAGTGTTCCTCAACGCCGACCGCAGCCAGCCGGCCAGGGTGGCGGCGCCACTGGTCGACATCCGGCCCATGCTGCAGCAGGCCGAGCGCGCCTGGGGCCAGACCCCGACCCGGATCGTGGTCAGCCATCCGAACGACGCTGGCGCGCAGGTGCAGCTGGTGCGCGCGTCGGGCCAGCAGTTGTCGAACATCGAGCCGTCGATGACCTTCAATGGCGCCAGCGGCGCGCTCATTGCTTCGACCGATGCGCCCAGCACCACCCTGGCCGCGCGCGGTGCGATCTATGGCCTGCATGTGGCGCACTTCGCCGACCCGCTGCTGCGCGCCCTGTTCTTCATTTGCGGCCTGGCCGGCTGCGCGATGGTCGCCACCGGCGCGCTGCTGTGGGGCGTCAAGGAGCGCCAGAAGTACGCCAAGATCGTGGCCAAGGGCGGCAAGGTCGGCTTCGGCGTGCGCCTGGTCGACGCCCTGAATATCGGCGCCATTGCCGGCCTGCCGGTGGCGTTTGCGGTGTACTTCTGGTCGAACCGCCTGCTGCCGCCGGACGCTGCTGCACGCAGCAACCTCGAAGCGAACTGCTTCTTTGCCGCCTGGGCGGCCTGCGCGATCCTGGCCCAGATCCGGCCCACGCGCGGCATGTGGCGTTTCCAGCTGACGCTGGGCGCGCTGCTGCTGGGCGGGTTGCCGCTGCTTAATGCATTTACCACCGATACCCATCTTGGCGTGACGCTGTTCGCCGGCCCGGCGCTGCGCGCTGTCGCCGGCTTTGACCTGGTGACGCTGGCGCTCGGACTGCTGCTCGGCTGGGCCGCCTGGTGGCTGGGGCGCAGATCACGCAAGCAAGCCGCCGCCGGCGCCAGGTCGGCGCGTGGCGCCGCCGCTGCATCATCGACTGCGCAGGAGGCCGCATGAGCATCCTTATCCTGAGCGGCCTCGCGCTCGCCTTCAGCGGCTTCGCCACCAACAGCACCGTCATGGACCGCCACTACGCCGACATCCACGGCCGCGGCACCGAGCCGGGCGCCGCACTGAAGCGGCGCCTGCGCCTGCTCGGCTGGCTGGGGCTGGCGCTGTCGTTCGCCGCCTGCATCGGCGCCAGTGGCTGGCACATCGGCCCGGTGCTGTGGTGCGGCCTGCTGTCGATTGCCGCATGGGCACTGACGCTACTGCTGCAATATGCGCCGCGCAAGGCGATACAGGGCGCGTGGATCGGCATTCCAGCGGCGCTGGCGGCGATTGCGTTGCTGATCGGGCGCTGAGATCGACGGCTGTTCAGAAACCTGCTGACGCGAGCGCGCGAGGCAGGTTGCATTCTTCAGCAAACTGCTTGTCAACGGATCCGATACTTTCGGTTAAAATTCCATAGAGAAATTTCCCGGAACCATCATGGCTACAGCGCTTTCCGATCCTTTCGCCGCCCTGCTGCAATCCGGCCTGATCACGGCGCACCAGCGCGCCAGTGTCGAGCGCCACGGCGCCTTCCGCACCTTCGCGGCCCTGGAAGATCCCGCGCGTCAGTTACTCTGGATGTTCGAGCAAAAGCGCATTTCCGAAGACGAGCTCGACGAAATGATGACCTTCGACCAACCGCCCTCCAAGCGCGAGGCAATCCTGCAATCGGCGATGCAGCAGATCGAACGCAGCAACGATTTGCGCAACGGACGCTTCCTCGATGGCTTGTTGAGAGACGGCATGATCACGCCCACCCAGCACGCCGCCGCCGTGCATGACCCATCCGGCCGGCACAATGAAACCGCGGCCGACATGCTCTACGAATTGATCCTGTTCGAGATCCTGTCGCGCGCCGATTTCGCGGCCTTGCGCAAGCGCCTGCGCACCACCTCGGGCGCCACCGACGGCCTGCGCCGCCTGCAGACCGTGGAACAAGTCCAGGCCCACCTCGACGCCGGGCAAGAGGCGCAGCGCCGCGAACCCCGCTCCATGCTTCTATACACCAACCCCACGCGCGCCAGACGTCTCGGCTGGAGTTACCTGGTCAGCATCGCGCTTCTGATTGCCGCCGGCATCTGGCTGCTCCTCCACTAGCCCCACCACAATCAGGGTCTGAGTCGAATCTGACCCTGATTTAAAGGCTCGCAGCCTGATCGTGTGGGTCAGCCGGGGAGCGAGGTGTTGGGGAGCGAGGCGGCGAAGGTGCTGCCTTTACCGGGGGTGGAGGTGATCGTCAGGCGGCCGCCGTGGCGCAGCAGGACGTGCTTGACGATCGCCAGGCCGAGGCCGGTGCCCTGGGTTTCGCGCGAGCGGCTCTTGTCGACGCGGTAGAAGCGCTCGGTCAGGCGCGGGATGTGGGCCGGTTCGATGCCGATGCCGCAGTCGGTGACGGCGAAGCACAGCGAATCCTTGGCGCGCGACCATTTCAGGCGGATCGTGCCGCCGTTGGGCGAGTAGCGCACCGCGTTCGAGGCCAGGTTGGCGAAGGCGCTGCGCAGTTCTTCCATGCTGCCCATGATGTCGGGGCCGTCGACCTCGGCTTCGATCACGTGGCGTCCACCCGAGAGCGCGCGCGCTTCCGCCGCGATCAAGTCGACCAGGCCGCGGATGTCGACCCGCTCGCGCTTGAGCGGATAGTCGTCCGATTCCAGCCGCGACAGCGTCAGCATGTCCTGGATCAGGCGCTGCATGCGGTGCGCCTGCTCGGTCATCAGCGACAGGTGCGCCATGCGCGTGGCGACGTCGATGCCGGGGTCGGACAGCGCGATCTCGAGGAAGCCGACGATCACCGTCAATGGAGTGCGCAGTTCATGCGAGGCGTTGGCGATGAAGTCGCGCCGCATCGCTTCGATGCGCTCGGTGTCGGTGGCGTCGTGCGTCACCAGGATCTGGCGCCGGTTCTCGAACGGGATGATGCGGATCTCGAGCTTGCGCCCCTTGAACGAGAGCGTCAGCGGCTGCTCGTAGCGGCCCAGGATGATGTAGTCGATGAAGTCGGGATGGCGCACCAGGTTGGTCACGCGCAAGCCCTTGTCGCGCTCCATGGTCAGGCCCAGGTGCTTCTCGGCGGCCGGGTTGCACCACTCCAGAAACAGCACGTCGTCCATGATCGCCACGCCTTCAGGCAGCAGATGCATGGCCTGGCGAAAACGCGCCAGCCACTCGGTCAGCTCGAGCTGGTGCCGCTCGTCGTCACGGCGCAAGCGGTACAGCCGGGCAAACGCGTCGGTCCAGGCGCCCCAGCCGTCAGGCAGGCGCGTGCTCTGCGGTTCTTCCAGCCACTGGCCCAGGTGGTACAGATAATTGAGCTGCACGAATACCGCAACGATCACCGCCACCAGCGCCAGCGCCAGCCCGGCAATCGGTCCGGCCATCCACCACACCACGCCGGCGCCGGCGAACAGCAGCGCCAGGCGCAGCAGCGCCGGGACCCAGAACAGGATCTTCGGGTGCATGGTATCGCGCGCCAAGCTTATTTCTCCGACAGCATGTAGCCGACGCTGCGCACCGTGCGGATCAGGCCATCTGCGCTCTTCAACGCCTTGCGCAGGCGCAGCACGTGGACGTCGACCGTGCGCTCCTCGATCACGGCATGGTCGCCCCACACCTTGTCGAGCAGCTGGGCGCGCGAAAACACGCGCTCGCGGTGCGCCATCAGGTACTTGAGCAGCTTGTACTCGGCATTGCCGATGTCGATCTGCTGGTTCTCGACCGTCACCGAGCAGCTGTTCGGATCGAGCGTGACGGCGCCGGCGCGCAGCGGTGCTTCGGCCAGGTGCGGGCTCTTGCGGCGCAGCAGCGCGCGCGAACGGGCCAGCAGCTCGCGCGGCGAGAACGGCTTGGTGATGTAGTCGTCGGCGCCGTTGTTCAGGCCCGCGAGCTTGTCTTCTTCCATGCTCTTGGCGGTGAGCATAATCACCGGCAAGTCCTGGAAATCGCGGTCGGCGCGCAGCCGCGACAGCAGGCGCAGGCCGCTCTGGTCGGGCAGCATCCAGTCGAGCAGGATCAGGTCGGGCTTGTTGCGGCTGATGCTGTCCCAGGCCCCGGCGGTGGTGTCGGCGGTGCGGATATCCCACCCCGCCTCGCGCAGCGAATAGGTCACCAGCTCGACGATCGCCGGCTCGTCCTCGACCACGAGGACGGAAGTCGTGTCGGCCATGCTCAGTTCGCCGCCTGAGTCTGATCGAGCGCCAGATTGGTGTGGCGGATGTCGCGCCCCTCGACCACGTAGATCACGTATTCGGCGATGTTCTTGGCATGGTCGCCGATGCGCTCGATGGCCTTGGCCACCCACAGCACGTCCAGCGCCGACGAAATCGTGCGCGGGTCTTCCATCATGAAGGTGATGGTGCTGCGCAGGATGGTGCGAAATTCATGGTCGACGACTTCGTCGGCCGCGATCAGCTGCAGCGCCTGCTTGCCGTCGAGGCGGGCAAACGCGTCCAGAGCATCGTGCAGCAGGTCGCCGGTGGCGCGCGCGATGGTGCGGATGGTGTCGAAGTGATTGATACCGACCACGCCGCGTTCGTGCAGGCTCTTGGCGGTGCGCGCGACCTTGGTCGCTTCGTCGCCGATGCGCTCGAGATCGGTGATCACCTTGATGGTGGCCATCACGGTACGCAAGTCGTTGGCGGTCGGCTGGCGCTTGACGATCAGGTGGCTGCACGCGTCGTCGAGCGAGACTTCGAGCTGGTTGACCGCCTGGTCTTCGGCCATCACACGCTCGGCGCGGGCGATGTCGCCGATACGGAAGCACTCGATCGCTTCCTCGAACTGGGTTTCCACCATGCCGCCCATCAGCAAGACCTTGGAACGGATGCTTTCCAGCTCATGGTCATACTGCTTGGATGAATGCTCGCCTGTCATACAAACTCCGTTTATATTCTTGTCAATGGATTGAAGGGATACAACTGGGCTGACCGCGGTCAGCCGAAGCGGCCGGTGATGTAATCCTGGGTTTCCTTGCGTGCCGGCTTCATGAAGATCTGGTCGGTCTCGCCGAATTCGACCAGTTCCCCCAAGTACATGTAGGCAGTGTAATCCGAGCAACGCGCGGCCTGCTGCATATTGTGGGTCACGATGGCGATCGTGTAGTCGAGCTTCAGTTCGCTGATCAGTTCTTCGATCTTGGCGGTCGAAATCGGGTCCAGCGCCGAGGTCGGCTCGTCGAGCAGCAAGACGTCCGGCTTGACTGCCACGCCGCGCGCGATACACAGGCGCTGCTGCTGGCCGCCCGACAGCGACAGGCCGCTCTTGTTCAGCTTATCCTTGGCTTCTTCCCACAGCGCCGCCTTTTTCAGCGCCCATTCGACGCGCTCGTCCATCTCGCCTTTCGACAGGTTTTCGTACAGGCGCACGCCGAAGGCGATGTTGTCGTAGATCGACATCGGGAACGGGGTCGGCTTCTGGAACACCATGCCAACCTTGGCGCGCAGCATGTTGACGTCGACGCCCGGCTCCAGGATGTTGCGGCCGCGGTACTGGATCGAGCCTTCGGCGCGCTGGCCCGGGTACAGGTCGTACATCCGGTTGAGCGTGCGCAGCAGGGTCGACTTGCCGCAGCCCGAAGGACCGATGAAGGCCGTCACCTGTTTCGCGTGAATGTCGAGCGAGACATTCTTGAGGCTCTGCGTTTTGCCGTAAAAGAAGTTCAGTCCACTGATCTCGATCGTCTTGGCCTTGGCCGCGCCTGGAGTCGGGGTCTTGTTGAGCATAGCTTGGTTCATGACTTGGTCTTTATCAGAAGGATTAACGCGGCGTTTTCTGGCTGAACAGGGTACGCGACAGGATATTGAGCAGCAGCACGGTCGCCGTCACCAGCAGCGCGCCGGCCCAGGCCAGCGAACGCCAGTCGTCATACGGGCTCATGGCGTAGGTGTAGATCACCACCGGCAGATTGGCCAGCGGCGCGTTCATGTCGGCGCTGAAGAACTGGTTGTTCAGCGCGGTGAACAGCAGCGGCGCGGTTTCGCCGGTCACGCGCGCGATTGCCAGCAGCACGCCGGTGATGACGCCGGCCTTGACGGCGCGCAGGCGCACCGTCAACGCCACCTTCCAGTGCGGCGCGCCGAGTGCGTACGCCGCTTCGAGCAGGCTGCTCGGCACCAGCTTGAGCATATTGTCGGTGGTGCGCACCACCACCGGAATGGCGATCAGCGACAGTGCGATGGTGCCGGCATAACCCGAGAAATGCTGGACGTTGGCGACATAGATGGCGTAGACGAACAGGCCGATCACGATCGACGGCGCCGACAGCATGATGTCGGTCACGAAGCGCGTAACTTGCGCGAACTTGTTGTTGTCGCCGTACTCTGCCAGATAGATGCCGGCCAGGATGCCGATCGGGGTGCTGACCAGGGTCGACAGGCCGACCATCATGGCACTGCCGACGATGGCGTTGCGCAGGCCGCCGCCGGGCGTGCCCGGGGCCGGGGTATCGGCCGTGAACAGGGTCGCGCTCAGGCCGCCCAGGCCGTTGTACAGCAGGGTCCACAGGATCCAGGCCAGGAACGCCAGGCCGATGCCCATGGCGCAGACCGACATGGTGATGCCGATGCGGTGCGCCAGCAGGCGGCGGCGGTAGACCGGGTTTTTGACGGTGTTTTCCATGATTATTTTGCGCCTTCGTTACGGGACATACCGAGCAGCATCAGCTTGGCGGCCGACAGCACGATGAAGGTGATGCCGAACAGGATCAGGGCCAGCGCGAACAGCGACGACGAGTGCATTGCCGAAGCAGCTTCGGCGAATTCATTGGCCAGGGTCGACGAAATCGAGTTACCCGGCGAGAACAGCGAGGCCGACAGCGAGTGCGCATTGCCGATCACGAACGTCACCGCCATGGTTTCACCGAGCGCGCGGCCCAGGCCCAGCATCACGCCGCCGACCACGCCGGTGCGGGTGTACGGCAGCACCACCTTGCGCACCACTTCCCAGCGCGTGCAGCCCAAGCCGTAAGCGGATTCCTTGAGCACGGTCGGCACGATCTCGAACACGTCGCGCATCACCGAGGCGATGAACGGGATGATCATGATCGCCAGGATCAGGCCGGCGGTCATGATGCCGATGCCCATGGTCGGGCCCTGGAAAATGACGCCGATCAGCGGCAGCTGGCCGATGGTTTCCTTGAGCGCCGGCTGCACGTATTCGGCGAACAGCGGTGCGAACACGAACAGGCCCCACATGCCGTAGATGATCGACGGTACGCCGGCCAGCAATTCGACCGCGGTGCCGAGTGGGCGCCGCAGCCAGACCGGGCAGATCTCGGTCAGGAACAGGGCGATGCCGAAGCTGATCGGGAAGGCCACGGCCAGCGCGATGATCGAGGTGGCCAGGGTGCCGTAGATCGCGATCATGGCGCCGAACTGGTCATTGACCGGATCCCACTCGACGCGGGTCACGAAACCGGCGCCGAATTCCTTGAACGCCGGTGCGGCGCCGATGGCGAGCGAGATGATGATCCCGATCAGCACCGCCAGCACCGATGCCGCGAACAGCAGCGTGATCTTGTGGAAGAAGAAGTCCTGCATGCGCTGGTTGCGCATGGTCTTGTGCAGGGCGGCGTACTGGCGCGCCTCGATGTCGGCCGCTGCCTGGGCAGGCAGCTCGTTCAGGGTCGCGGATGGGTGGGCGCTCATAGTATCGTCAATGACTGATTAATAGCTTTTTTTGCAATCAAGCTGGCGAACGGAAGGGCCGGAACGGGCCGGCCCACCTTGGGTGCTGCGGTTCAATCACCAGATCGGCTTGCCGGCCGCATCTTTCATATTGGTCTTCCAGGCGTCCTGCACCAGCTTGGTCACGGCGGCTGGCATCGGCACATAATCAAGCTCGGCAGCAGAGGCCGCGCCGTTCTTGTAGGCCCAGTCGAAGAACTTCAGCACTTCCTTGCCCTTGGCGGCATCGGCCTGCGCCTTGTGCACCAGAATGTACGAGGCGCCCGTCACCGGCCAGCTGCCCTTGCCCGGCTGGTCGGTCAGGACCACGCCAAAGCCCGGCGTGCCGGCCCAGTTGGCGCCGGCGGCGGCGGCCATGAAGGCCTCGTCGCTTGGCTGCAGGAACACGCCGTCCTTGTTCTGGAGCTGGGTGTGCGCCATCCGGTTCTTCTTGGCATACGCCCATTCGACATAGCCGATCGCGCCCTTGATGCGCTGCACGTTGGCGGCCACGCCCTCGTTGCCCTTGCCGCCCACGCCAACCGACCATTTCACGGTGGTGCCGGCGCCGATCGTGCTCTTCCAGCTTGGGCTGGTCTTGGACAGGAAGTCGGTCCACAGGAACGAGGTGCCCGAGCTGTCGGCGCGCCGCACCACGGTGATGTCGGTGTCCGGCAGCTTGACGCCCGGATTGAGCGCGGCGATCTGCGGCGCATTCCACTTGAGGATCTTGCCCATGTAGATGTCGGCGATCACGGCGCCGCTCAGCTTCATCTGGCCCGGGGCGATGCCCGCCAGGTTCACGATCGGCACCACGCCGCCCATGATGGCCGGGAACTGCATCAGGCCGGCGCTGTTGAGCTCCTCGGCCTTGAGCGGCATGTCCGACGCGCCAAAGTCGACGGTCCTGGCCTTGATCTGCTTGATGCCGGCGCCCGAGCCGACCGATTGGTAGTTCAGGCCGTTGCCCGAGGCCGCCTTGTACATCTCGGCCCATTTGGCGTAGATCGGGTACGGGAAGGTGGCGCCGGCGCCGGTGATGTTGGCGGCCTGGGCGCTGGCGACAAAGCCTGATGCGGCGATGGCGATGGAAACGAAAAGATGCTTCATGCGCATATGAGATCCTCTGAAAAAAGCTCGGGACGGCCCCGCTGACGATGCTGCGCAGTCTAACGGGCGTTTATGACAGGTTCATGACACATTGGCGACTATGACACGAACATGACATGCCGCGCTAGGATGCATCGGTGAGCTCATCCGTGGCGCGCGGCTGCCCTGGGGCAGCGGTCTGCAGGAAAATTTAGCGCTTCAGTCCGCTTGTAAATACAGGCCATTCTGTTAATCTGACATGGTCGTCACAATCATGGAGGGGATGCTGAAAAGCGTTTGGTGTGTATGGTGTTTGACCTGATGGTAATGGGGATCCTGAGCGGCTTGGCTGGACTGGTCGCGTTCGAGATTTACCAGGAAGTTCGCGGCAGCTCGAGATCGCTGCATGACCGCTATCACGAATAGCGAATAGCCTGCACAGCAGGTTCATACGGCAGGCGGCGAGCCATGGAGCTCGCCGCTTGTCTGTGTCGACCTTGTTCTGCACGCCTGCCGCGCGCCGGCGCCATCAGCGTGGTTCAGTCCATTTCACGCAGCTTTTCAAATGCCTGCTCGATCCGTTCGACGGCGACGATGGTCATCCCTTCCACCTTTTGCTTGGGCGCATTCGCTTTCGGGATCACCGCGATCGAAAAGCCCAGCTTGGCCGCTTCGCGCAGGCGCTCCTGGCCGCGCGGCGCGGGCCGGATTTCGCCGGCCAGGCCGATCTCGCCGAACACCACCAGGCCGCGCGGCAGCGGCTTGTTGCGCATCGACGAGTTAATCGCCAGCAGCACCGCCAGGTCGGCCGCCGGTTCGGTGATCTTGACCCCGCCCACTGCATTGATGAACACGTCCTGGTCGAAGGCGGCGATGCCGGCGTGGCGGTGCAGCACCGCCAGCAGCATCGCCAGCCGGTTCTGTTCGAGGCCGACCGACAGCCGGCGCGCATTCGGCAGGTGGCTGG
>Ga0308160_10004374_pt1 | contig 15179 bp, 11 predicted proteins | sample PhyFR1_FD_201036 | JGI IMG/M metagenome (GOLD analysis project Ga0308160, IMG submission 201036) | Phyllosphere microbial communities from UC Gill Tract Community Farm, Albany, California, United States - DLSLF.R1 | ecosystem: Host-associated > Plants > Phyllosphere > Unclassified | place: USA...
TCTGATCAGCAGGCTGAACATGAAAACCAGCGCACGCAACCAGTTCTTCGGTACCGTCTCGCGCGTCCAGGCCGGGGCGGTCAACGACGAGATCGAACTCGACATCGCCGGCGGCCAGCGCCTGGTCGCCATCGTCACCCGCGAAAGCACCGAAAGCCTGGGCCTGCAGCCGGGCCGCCAGGCATTTGCCCTGATTAAAAGCGCATCCGTGATCCTGGCGACGCAAACCGAGGGCGCCCGCTTTTCGGCACGTAACCAGTTGCGCGGAACAATTTCTCGCCTCACACCGGGCGCGGTCAACACCGAAGTCGTGCTCGACCTGCCGGGCGGCGGCACGGTGGCGGCCGTCATCACCAACGACAGCGCGCAGATGCTGGAGCTGGCCGAAGGCAAGGAAGCCACTGCGATGTTCAAGGCGTCCAGCGTGATCGTCGGCGTGCCCGGGTAAGCCCCTGCGTCATTCGACCAGGTGCAGGATCGGCGCGTGGTCGAACAGACCGTCCCCCTTCCAGCGCGGCGCCGTCGACGAATCGTTCGCCGCCACCGCCCTGCCGGCGTAATCGGGTCCCAAATTGCGGATCATGCGCGGAAAGGCGCGGCAATAGCTCGACTGCACGCCGGCCAAACGTGCCAGGTCACGGTACTCGATCACCGCGTCCAGGGGCAGCGCATCCAGCACCATCAGCACCCGTTCGTGCCAGTCGTCGGACCAGGCCGGCAACGACAGGCGCAAGTCGCGGATGGCGTCGCCGGGGCGCAGCGTGCCGCCGCTGAGCACGCGCGCCAGCATGCCGCGCCGATCATCCAGCAGGCGTGACAGGCCAGGGCGGAAAGCATCCAGATTGCCGCAGGCTTCGCATTGAAACATCAGCCTGAGCAGGACGTCATTGCCGACCTGCAGCACCATGCCGGACGCGAGTGCAGCGGTATCGATATCGACCAACAGATTCTCGCGCAAGGCGTGCGCTGGCAAAGCCAGGTCGCGGTAGACGCCGGCATCGGCCAGCAGCAGCTGGCGCGGCGAATAACGGTCGGCATGGGCGTCGCCGAGCAGGCCGCGCGCCGCGACCGCATCGGCGCACTCGACCTGGCGCGGCGGAGAATGGCGGGTGGTACGTAGGGTCAATGCTTGAAGGGTTCCGATCTGCATACGGTCCAGATTAGCAAACCTCGGGCCGGCGTGACGATTCGATAAGCATGGCAGCCGGAAGCGCCGCATAATCCCATCAGATGGCTGATCGATGGGGAAATGGCGATGGAGAATTTTTTACCGGACGAATGCGATATCGTGATGGAAGGCGGCGTGACATCGGGCGTCGTGTATCCCACCTTCGTGGCCCGGCTGGCAAAAAAATTTACCCTGCGCTCGATCGGCGGCGCCAGCGTCGGCGCGATCGCCGCCATTGCCGCGGCCGCCGCCCAGTACAAGCGCAACCGCGTGCGCCAGGCCGGCACCGGCAGTGACGATGGCTTCTATAAAATTGCCCTGCTGCCGCGGCGCCTGCGCGAATCGGTGGGTAACACCACACGCCTGCTGTCGCTGTTCCAGCCCAGTGCGGCAATGGCACCGCATTTCCGCGTCATCGTCGCCGGACTGAATGCCGGTATCAAACCGAAAGTGGTCGCGCGCATCGCCCTGGCATTGCTGTGGAACTTTCCGCTGGGCGCCTTGCTCGGCGCCGCCCTGTGGATGCTCGGCTATCTCGTCAGCAGTGGCTTGCTGGGTGGACACTGGCGTAGCGGCGTCGCGTACTGGCTGGCCAGCGGCCTGTGGTTCGGGCTGTCGATGCTGGCCAGCGCCCTGGTGTTCGCGGCGCTGCAATTCGTGCTGGGCGCCTGGCGCGGCCTGCGCCATAACCGCTGCGGCATCTGTTCCGGCCTGCGCACCCGGCCCGGCAATCCGCCGGCACTGACCGAATGGCTGCACGCGCTGGTGCAGGACATTGCCGGCCTGCCCACGGACCAGCCGCTGACTTTCGGCCACCTGCGCCAATCGACGCCGCCGATCGAACTGGCCCTGATGAGCACCGGCCTCAGCGAACTGCGCGCCCACCGCCTGCCGCATGCGAGCGCCGACCTGGTGTTCCGCGCGTCTGAACTGGCGCATCTGTTTCCACCAGATATCGTGGAGTGGATGAAGCAGGCGTCGCAGCATACCCACCATCGCCAGCAGACCCTGGATCTGCTGCAAGGCTTGAACGACCAGGGCGCGGATTATTACTTCATGCCCGACGCCGACGCCTTGCCGGTGGTGGTCGCCGCCCGCATGAGCCTGAGCTTTCCGGTGCTGTTGCAAGCCGTGCCTCTGTACCGCATCCGCACGCTGCCGGTGGCCGGCAGCAAGGTCGAGCTGCTGCGCGTCTGGTTCTCCGATGGCGGTTTAACGAGTAATTTCCCGATCCACTTTTTCGATGCGATCCTGCCAACCCGCCCGACCTTCGGCGTGATCTTGCGCGACGATCTGCACGAGGACCCGCATCAGGATCCCTCCGCATCGCCGGGACCGGTGCTGCGCGTTACCCTGCCGTCCAACAACAACCAGGGCGCGACCCCGGCCTATGTCGCGGTCGACGACGCCGCCCAGTTGCCGTCGCTGGCGCGCTTCGCCACCGCCATCCTGCAGACCATCCGCACCTGGCGCGACGAAGCGCTGACGCGCACCCCGGGCTACCGCGACCGCGTGGTCCTGATCCGCCACAAGAAATCGGAAGGCGGCTTGAACCTGAACATGGACCGCAAGGCAATCGGCCTGATGAGCCGCAGCGGCAGCCTGGCCGCGCACGCCATCATCGACCGCTTCCTCGACCCGGTCGCGGCGGAGAACGGCTGGCTGAACCACCGCTGGGTGCGCATGCGCAGCACGGCGGCAGTCCTGCAGGACACGCTGGCGCCGCTCGCCGATGCCTGGCACGACACCCGGCTGGCGCCTTCGTATGCGGCAATGTGGCAGGCACAGGCCGACGCGGCGCTACCGGCCTACCGCCTCAGCCGGGAAAGCCGGGTGGCCGGCGACATCCTGTGGCAGGGCATCCTGGCGATTCCGGAACAGATCCGGCATGCGGATCTGTCGGCACATGCGCCGCGGCCGCAGCCGGAACTGGTGATATCGCCGAAACAGACCTGAGGTGGAGGCAAACTTATCCTCCACTCATCCGGGTCTTATCCCTGCCTTATCCCATTCTTATACAGGGTTTGTGCACGCCTTGTGCCCCCGTTTATCCAGCGGCTTTTCCACAACTTGCCCAAAGACTTTTCCACGATTTTTACGGGCTTATCCTGCTCTTGTGCGCAAGTTATCCCAAGACTTATCCACTTTTAATTGTTGTACGGCTGGCTACGGTGGCCTAGCTGATTTTGCCGTTAATCAATAGTTCCTGAGCACTTGCGCGTGACAATGCCTGCTTGTCACCGCCGCGACCGCATCGATCTGTCGCTTCACTTGTTGATGATGTCAGCGCTCACAGGAGCCGCAAGTGCCGGAACTCTTCCCCCGCTTCACCCAGGACACCCGTCTGCTACGCCTGTCCACCCCGCTCGGCCCCGAACGCCTGCTGGCCGAATCGGTGCGCGGCGAGGAAAGCCTGGACCATCCCTATCGCCTGCAAGTCTCGGCATTGTCGCTGGATGCGATGATCCCGCTCAAATCGCTGCTCGGCCAGCCTGTCCTGCTGGAAGTGCTGACGGCGGTGCCCGGAATGCCGCTGCGCCCCTTCCACGGCCACATCACTTCCGCACAATTGATCGGCGCGAATGGCGGCTTCGCCCGCTATGGCCTGACGATCGAACCCTGGTTTGCTTTCCTGGCGCTCGGCCGCGACAGCCGCATCTTCCAGGACAAGACCGTATTCGATATCCTCGATGCCGTGTTCCAGGCCTGGCCGGACCGGGGGACCCTGGTGCCGGCCTGGCGCTACGACATCGCCGACCGCGACAGTTATCCGGTGCGTTCGCTGACCTGCCAGTACCAGGAATCGAACCTGGCCTTCGTCCAGCGCCTGATGCACGAAGCGGGCCTGTTTTATTACGTCGAGCACAGCGCCGCCCCCGACAGCGTGCAACTCGGCAGCCACACCCTCGTCATCGCCGACCACAACGGCAGCTTCCCGACAAATCCGCAAGCCGGGATCCGCTTCACGCAACCCGGTGCGGTGATGCGCGAGGACAGCGTCGACCGCTGGCATACGCTGTCGCGCCCGGTCCCGGCCACGATCGACATCCAGAGCTGGGACTATCGCAGCCTCGGATCGCGCCGGGTCAGCGCCGGCAGCGGCGACCATGAACTGTTCCCGGCCAGCACAGACACGCCGGGAAGCTATGCCTACCCGACGCGCGCCCAGGGCCAGCGCATCGCCGACAACCAGTTGCAGGCGTTACAAGTCAGCAGAGAAATCCACAGCGGTGCCGGTACCGTGCGCACCTTTATGCCGGGCACGACCTTCACCTTGTCCGGCCATGCGCGCTTCGACGCCGCTGTGGACCAGGACGCGGCCCGCTTCACGCTGCTGCGCGTCTGGCACCTGGCGCACAACAACCTGGCGGCCGACTTGCGCGCCGCGGTGACGCAGGCGCTCGGCAGCAGTCCCTTCGGCGATGAGGAAGTGCGCGCCACGGACACGGCACCCGGCGAGCGCCCGCTGTACCGCAACCGCTTCGAGGCGATCCGCAGCACGGTCCCTTACCGCAGCAGCGGCGTCGACGGCCATGGCGTGCGGCTGCACCCGCGTCCGACGATCAGCGGGCAGCAGACCGCGATCGTGGTCGGCCCGCCCGGCACCGTCATCCACACCGACCGCGATCACCGCATCAAGGTGCAATTCCATTGGCAACGCAATGCCGGCGATGGCCACCTCAGCCACAGCCGCCTCGACCATCCGGCCCCCGACGGCCAGACCGGCGCACCGGCCGACGACCGCGCCGGCACCTGGATCCGCATCGCCACGCCGCTGGCGCCGATCGCCGGCGCCAACTGGGGCGCCGTCGCCGTACCGCGCGTCGGCAGCGAAGTGCTGGTCGACTTCATCGACGGCGACATCGACCGCCCGGTCGTCATCGGCAGCCTGTACAACGGCAAAGGCCAGCCCGACGCCCAGCACAACAGCGTCGCCCACGGTGCCGGCAATGCAACCGGCAACGCCCCAGCCTGGTTCCCCGGCGAGAACGATGGTCACGCCCATGCAGCAGTCCTGTCCGGCATCAAGAGCCAGGCCCTGAGCAGCAGCCAGGACGGCAGCGGCGCCTATCAGCAACTGGTCTTCGACGACAGTCCCGGCCAGGCAAGAGTCACCCTGCAAAGCCATGCCGGTGCCCACAAGGGCACGGCCGAGCTCAACCTGGGTAGCCTGCGCCATCAAACCGACAACCAGCGCCTGGCACCCACCGGCTTCGGCGCCGAGCTCAAGACCGCGCATGCGGCCGCGCTGCGCGCCGGCCAGGGTTTGTTGCTGTCGACCGACGGTTCCAGCGGCAACCAGCTCGATGTGCGTGCAGCTGTGGCTGTGATCGAACGAAGCCATGCCTTGCAAATATCGATGGCGACGACGGCGCGCGCGTACAAGGCCGTACTGCCCGCCGAGCCTGCGCCGGAAAAACTCCCTGCCGTGAGCGCTTTACGGCACGGCATCGAGGTGCTGGAAAGCACCGGGGAACGGCAAGTGACCGCCTTCAGCGAACCGCAGCTGCAATTGTCGAGCCCCGCCGGCATCGTCGCCTGCACCCCGGCCGATGCGGTGATCGCTGCCGGTCATACCAGCAGCGTGACGGCGGGCCAGGATGTGAATTTCGTGGCGCAGGGGTGCAGCGGGTATGCGGTGAAGGATGGGATCAGTCTGTTCACTTATGGCAAGGCGAGTGCGAACGACAAGCCGAATCAGGAGACCGGCATACGGCTGCATGCGGCGAGCGGGAAGGTGAGCAGCCATAGTGTATCTGATTCCACTTTTTTGACAGCAGACAAATTAATTACGGTCGCAAGTGTCACGAAAAGTGTAGTTATCGCGGCGAAAAATCATGTCCTGATGACAGCTCAAGGAGCTTATTTGAAGATCGAAGGAGGCAACATCATGCTCCATAGTCCGGGAAAAGTAGTATTCCAGGCAAACAAAAAAGATCTTGAAGGGCCTATATCGATTCCAACTGTCGATATTGCAAATAAATTATCTGAATTAAACGTGAAACGGGACGTTGAAATTCAATATAAGGACGCAGATGGAAATGTTTTAACTAACGAGCCGATTGAACTCCGCTTCAGGGATCACTCAATAAAAACTGCACGCCTCGATAGTAACGGGAAAGCGGTAATCAAGAATGTACCACTAGGCCCACTCTATGCCAAACAGCCGAAACGCAGATAGAGGACACCAAACATGAATTCCCAAAAAAACGAAAAAGAGAAAGCCTTTTCACAACAAGAGGTTTGTATCGATTTGCCAGGAGAAAAAGTAGAAGTTTGGCTATCAGGATCAAATCTTTTGGTAACACTTAGAAAACACAGAGATGTAGTCTTAGATTTTAATCTAGGAGACGGAAAATCTTATACGGTTGAATCTACCGACTCTGATTTCTACAATGCGAACACTAAAAAGATAGTATTTTCAAAAAGAAAGGAAAAAATTTCTTTTAGAGATGGTGAACGACTGCATATTTGGATTACACGGAATTTTAAAGGATTTTTAATAATTAAATGTGGAGAGAAATTACTTTTTAAACTTGAGCCTAACAAAATAGACCAGCATCAATATGATGAAGACTCCAAAACAAAACCTGCGCCAATCATCATTGCTTTGGGGAAGAATTCTGTAGTTGCTGTACCGTCTGCTAACAAAAGGTTAAATAATAATAATCCAATTTCTAAACATTCTGCCGTACAGCCCTCTCAACCTGCTCCAGCGCACGCCAGCCATGAATGCTCGGTGGTCTGCGTAGTCGAAGGAAAGCTTACTGGTGCGCCCCAACGGATACTCGATTATTTTAAGAAAGGAGGTGGAAATTCAGGATTAGCAGATATTGATATCAATGAGGTTGCCACCAGAAATTGGCTACTTGGCCAATTTGCTGGTATCTCTGCATACACACGTGACAATTGGAGCTGGCTGCGAGCAAGCATCGACAGCAAAACGCACCAAGGTTTAAAACTTGTTCGCGCACAAATACATATGGTTCGGGGCAAAGTTCGCTTTTATTTCTCTGGTTATAGCAAATTCAATACTATCTTTGGTCCGGGCGGCTTCGGCCCAGGGCATGATCGTGTCCTGAATATATTCGCCGGTGCCGGAAAGACTACAAGCTCGTTTAAGGCGGTGGGACAAGGCGTACTCGGTTCATTCAAGGGAAATGCTCTGGTCAGCTTTATCTTTAGCTCAGCAACAGCAATAGCCGAATGGAAAGATGATGTTTCAAAAGATGGTTATGATCTAACTGCCAACTTATTAATGGGCATTATAAAAACCATCATCGTAGCAGCGCTGACCGCTGCTGTTGTAGCGGTAATCATCTTGGTCGTCATGGCGGTATCGAGTATTTCCCTTCCTGTTCTTGCTGTAGGCGCACTAACGGTAGCAGTAGGGGTTGGTATTGGTTATGTTATCGATGCCGGGGACAAATTTCTGGGACGAGTTATAACCGGCGAAAAGAATAACACTGACGGTCTTTCGGGTGCCGTAGCGCCTTGGTTAAGAAAGGCTGGAAAGGAAATCGAAGCAGGCTGGAACTATCTGATGGAAAAGTTTCCTAACGATTATGGGGAGATCGTATTTTGAGAAATCTTAATCTAACCAATCCAGAGATATTCAGGCCGTCGCGGATTGCAAGTATTGGGGCACTTATTCCTGTCTTCTTCTCGATCCTCGGAATTACTTTGGCAAACGCTGCGGCGCCCGCTACTCCATTAATAGAAAATCCTATAAGCTTGCTAAATTGCTTAATTTTAATTGTAGCTTCAATCCTGGTATTTTTGCCGAGAATTAATAACTGGGGATGGGACATAAAGCACTTTGGCGTTTCTCTTTTTAATATTTCAAGCATCACCTTAATTTGCTTGACGCCATGTTTGTGCATCGTTTTTTATGGCACCCTTCCAGCTCCAATAAGAATATTAATATTGGTCACCTATGTAGCATTACATGCAATCTGGTGCCGTCGTTTTATAAACATTTACAAGAAAGTTTCCGGTGATTCCAGCATCGTCAGCCTCATCTATGAAGAAGAGCAGGATGCAATCTACTATATGCAGAAAATCGACAAAGCTATTTTAGAGAAAAAGTACAAATTTATTCAAATCCCGAAAGGCCGATATTTTATTGCATCAAACATTTTTTCTTTTTTATTGCTTGGATTTATCAGCCTGGTGAAAACAACATTTGGATCGCCTATTATACATGTATTCCTTTTAATTAACTCACTCCCCATCAGCATCATGGCTGCCGGTCTGGCTACAAAATCATGGCTGGTTTTTTACTACTATCCTTCAATAATAAAGAAAAATACCTCAAAAAATATTTATGTGGACATGAGCTCCAAATGAAATAATGATCAGACAGGCTTTCCCTCGATCTGAAGAGAATGGCTTTCTTGCTGTAAAATTTTTCGCTCTATCTTTTGGCATAGATTGCCCAGCTATTTGTTAACTGCGCAACGAAAATTTGAATTACTATAACTAGAGTAACCTGGGAACGGCACTATTACCTCGTCACCTGTAACGCCGTTAGGATAAGTCGACCGAAAGGCTTGTGGAATATCTTTTGTTCGCATAAAGACCGCTGCAGCAATCTCAGCTTTTCCGCCCACACTACCGCGCATGACTTTTTCAGTTCCTATAGCTGGGCCTGACGGATTCCTGTTTGGTGAATTTTTGTAAAAATCTTTGTCAAACCAATCCTGTACCCACTCATGCGTATTTTCAGACATTCCATACAGGCCAGCAGGATTCGGCGGATAACTTCCAACATCAGGTAAATGCGGCTCCTTCTCCTCATCTGCCCATTCCTTCGGAAAATTCCTCGGCCTTTCGATCTTTCCGTTATCGGTTGCAAACAGCACCCGTTTACCGCCAGACCGTGCCGCATATTCCCACTGAGCCTCTGTCGGCAAATCGAACGGAAGATGGGTCAACGTTCCGAGCCACTGGCAATAGGCCTTGGCGCCATACCAGCTCACGCCTGCCGGACGCTTGGGTGCCCGGTCCCGGATGCCCAGCTCATCCATGTTGATACGTTGCTTACCGGTGGCATCCGTGAATACATCAAAATCCTCGTACGTGACCTTGTACGCCATCATCGAAAACCCATCCAGTGTCACCTTATGCAGCGGCCTGGAATACGTGTCGATATCGTAATACTGGCCAGCGCCATTGCCCCAATCACCCATGTCGAACGTCCCGCCCTTGAGCGGCCGAAGCGAACCCTTCACTTTCGTGAGAAGTGCCTGCACCCGGGTCTCGACAGAGGCAGGAGGCGACGCCGCTTGCGGTGACGCTGCGGCTGCAGCGCCAATCGTAGACATAGGCAAACCGCTGTAGGCAAAACATGCGGCGACGAGCTGACGACGTATCAGAGCTGTTTTCATATCGTGGCTCACATTTAAGTTATCCAGGCACAGCCCCATCCTGCTGAACCAAAGCAGCCTGCCGCAGCTGCGCATCCTCATTACTCACACAGACCACCGGCCCGAAACGCTCGAGCACATAGTGCCGCGCCAATGCCAGCGCCGTGATGAACGGTACGGTGCCGCTGCTGCCGCACGCCACGCCCACGCAGACGATGTCGCCCGCCTCGTCGAGCTGGGGCATCGTGACCGATGCGTATCCCATCAATTCCAGCACGCGGCTCGAGCGGTGGCCGGTATCGGCGACGATCATCACCACATCCGTGAAGTCGATATTGCGGCGCTTGATGGCGCGTTTGGTCAGTTCTTCCAATACATTCGGGTCGACGCGCTTCATGTCGTCGGCCGACACGCCATGCTGCGCTTCCTCTACCGGATCCAGCAATACGAAATCGGTCAGCTGCCGTGCATGCGCCTGCGCCAGATCGGCGAGCACCAGGCCGGCCGCGCCTTCGCCTGGAATCAGGCCCTGCGGCCGGGAAGACGTAAACAGCTTGCCTTCGGCGGCCCATTTGTCGACGCATGCCTGATCGATGTGCGAGGCGCAGGCGACGACCAGGGCTGCCAGCGGCTGCGCTTTTTGCAGGGTGTCGTGGGCCAGACGGCTGAACACGGCCGATGGCGCCGGCGCGCCTGGATTGAGCGGCGCTTCGGCGAGTATCGCCAGCGAGTCGGGTGCCCAGCCGGACCGTTCGACCATGTGCCTGAGCCATGCGGCGGCTGCCTGGCGGTGCGCGGCATGCCAGTCCGGCGGCAGTAGCGGCACCAGTTGCAGCATCGGTAGCGCGCCTTCGATACCGGCAAAGGCACCGATCGCGGACAGCGCCAGGTCGCCGGTGACGGCGCTGGCCAGGATCAGCGCGCGCCATTGGGCGTCGCTGAACTGCAGGTCCGCCATGCCGCGATGGGCCAGCCATGCGGCGATCTCTTCCTGCAGGGCCGCATCGCCGGCGGCGTCGCTGCGCGCCGTCATGACCGGGAAACCATCCTCGTCGATCAGTTCACGATCCAGGTCTGCACGAGACTTGCCGCCGGCGATGGCGGCTGCCAGTTCTTCGGCCGATGCGCCATGCGGTGAGCGCAACGCACTGGCCAACACGGCGAGCGGCACTGCTGTGGGAGGTGCGGGGGGTGCGGCGGCGGCCTTGGCAGGCACCGGCGCCGGGATGGAAGCGGCGATGCGCGGCAGGATCAACCTGGCGCCGAGCCATGCGATGCATGTCAGCGCCAGTGGAATCGCAAATAGAAAGGCGACGAATTCGCCCGAGTCGGGCGAACTTCGCGTCGAGCGCCAATAAGCAATCGAGATACCCCAGCAGGCCAGGAAAACAAAGCCGCCAATCAGGCTGTTGACGATCCAGGCAGGCGTTTTCGGGAGGGGAGATGAAATGGTCGAAGCCATGGTCCTAGATATTGTCGATGGTGGTTTGCTGGCCTGCGATCAGGGTGGCGCCGCACGCTGTTTTATCGCCGTGCCGTGCAACCGGTTTGCCGTCGACGATCATGGTCGTATCGCCGCTGGCGATGGTGTTGTTGCCGTGCTTGGGACAACTCACTTTGTCGCCCATGCGTGCAATGCCGGTCCCTGCGATATCGCTGTGAGATGAGGCTTCCAGGACAGCGCCGCCGTGGGAGGTCTTGTCGCCCTTTCTGATCAATGGCCCTGCCATGCCCGCATCCTTTCTTTTGATGGTCAATCACTGCCATAAACCAGTTTGACAGTAAGGAAGCGTGAATAGTGGCTGTAGGCAATTCAAATGATTCGGCGCAAAAATGGCCAATTCGGATGGTGTAACTTGGCAACAATTTAGTTTCCCCACCGTGCTTGGAGATCACCATGAAAAAGCAGGCGTTATCTGTTCCCTTGTTTGCATTGGCTTTATTGGCCGGCTGCGGCAAGCCGGTGCCGAAGGAAAAGCTGTCCTATGTCGGAGAATGGCAGGAACCGAACATGTATCTGCTGATTACCGAGAATGGATCGGTTACTTATAAACGCATCAAGAACGGCAGCACGACCTCGATCGACGGACCGCTCAAAGGATTTGAAGGGGATAATTTCGACGTGGGTGTCGGTCCGATGGCGACGACATTTGTCGTCGACAAACCGCCGTACCAAGTGGGAGAGCAGTGGAAAATGGTGGTGGATGGCCAGGAACTGATCAAGACGCCGGACGCGAGCTGATTGCAATAACAGGAATTTCGCGGCCCTGCCTGTCGCGAAATTCCCTTGCCGTTTCAGGATGCCACCGCCATCAATTCCAGTTTCAATCCCTTCATCCCCGACGGCACGTAAATCGAGATCGACTGCGCCTGCAGCATGCGCTCGTACATGTGCCCTTTCGGATCCAGCGTGAAATAACAGGTGTCGGGCCGTACCGGTACCGCGGCCGGCAATTGCGGCGCGTATTGCAGGCGCACGCCGGGCAGGGCGGCCAGCACACATTTCTCGACGTCGTCCGGGGCGCCGACCTTGAAGCGCAGCGGCACCACGTCCACCAGTTCCAGCGCCGCGATGTCGGCCGAGACCGCGATATAAAAGGTGGTCTTGTCGTCGATCTTGCCGGAGTCGAGCATGCCGAGGTGATACGAAGGCCGCGCCTCGTTCAGCGCGATGGCGAAATACTTCGACGAGATCACGGTGTCCAGCAATTCGCGGATGATCTGATGCAGCTTGGCGAAGCCCGGGCCGGGGTCGCCGTGCTGGTAGGGCGGCAGGTCGGCGAGGGTCCAGCTCTTGGAAAACGTCATCAGGCCGCCGGCCACCGCCAGCAATTGTTCGTATAGCCGTTCGGGGTGCAGCGACGGATGGTGGAAGTGATGTGTCAGCGTGGCATGGGCGGCACTGGCCGTGTGCAGCAGCCAGAACGAGGACATGTCGCCGGAGCGGAATTCGATCACGTTGCGGCTCGGTTCGCGCTGGTGCCCGTACAGGGCGCTGACCTTGGCCTGCAGCGCGTCGAGCAGGCGCCGCAGTTGCAGGAACAGTGCCGGCGCAGCCTCGACCGACAGGCTGGGCGGCACGAAGGCCGGGTCCATCTCGAAGCCGCCGGTGGTGGCGCGGCGCAGCCGCAGCAGCGGGAAGTGGACATACGCATCGCGCGCTTCGAATTCGGACACCAGGCGCATCGTCTTCTTGAGGTAAGCCAGTTGCACCGGGGCAGCCTGGGTGTACAGGTCCGGCGTTTCCTGATTGGCCTGCACGAAGCGCGCCGTGTTGCTGGCCTGGCCCGGCTGCACGAAATTGCCGGTAAAGGGTTTCAGGCCGGGCAGGGCGGCGTAATACGTCACGCTTTGCTGCGCGTGCGTGAGCTGGCCCAGGTCGATGGCGGGCGGCAGTTCGTCGATGGCGGGCGCATCGAGCAGTTCGCCGTCCTGGAAGCGCAGCGACAGGTCGAGCAGGCGCAAGACGTTGTCGGCCAGCGCTTCGCGGTCGATCTGCAGGCGCTCCACGCCCCAGGCATACGGATGCGCCGCACGGATGCCTTTGTGCAGCCGGTGTTCATGGTATGCGTCCTGGCGCTGGAAATGCTGGGGACGCAGCAGCAAGCCTTCGCCCCAGAGTACTTTGCCGCTCATCTTTCCTCCCATGTTGTCGATGGCATCGCTCAACGCTGACTGAACAACTAAGTGAACAACTGAATGAGCAACATAGCCTTTCAAACTAGCTCTTGCATCCCAACAATAGTCAATTTTGCGTTCGCTCAAGCGCGAGTGTGGCGTGCCTAAATGAACTATTTTTTCGGGGCGGCGTGTGTGAAGATGGCGGTTTGCGAGCTGCGCACGCCACCATGAAGGGGATCCGATGAAGGGTTTTACGCCTGGGCTCTTTGACCGCCTGCTGGGCACGCCGGTGCGCCACGCGGCCGGCACCACGCTGCTGCGCATGTCGGTCGAGGACATGAAGGATGCCGTCGCGCGCGATCTCGAAGCCTTGCTGAATACGCGCTCGGTGCTGCCCGAGGGCTTGCTGAAGGCTTACCCCGAGTGCAGCGAATCGATCGTCAGCTACGGCATGATCGACTTCGCCGACCTGTCGCTGTCGAGCCCTTCCGACCGTGCCCATATCTGCGCCTGCATCGAAAAGACGATTGCCTGCCACGAGCCGCGCCTGCGCGAGGTCAAGGCCTTGCTCGAGATGCGCGAGGGCACCATCAACCGCCTGAACTTTTCGATCACGGGATTGCTGGTCGCCAGCGCGTCCGAGGAGCCGGTCAACTTCGATGCGGTGCTGCAGCCGTCGACGCTGCAGTACAGCATCAGCAAGACCGGCCGCACTGCTGCCGCACCGGCAGCCACGCCGGGAGGAGCCTGAGCTTGGAACAATTACTCCCGTACTATGAAAGCGAGCTCGGCTACCTGCGCCGCAACCTGCGCGATTTCGCCGAGCGCTATCCGAAGATCGCCGGGCGTCTTCTGATCAGCGGCGAAGTCTGCGAAGATCCGCACGTCGAGCGCATGATCGAATCGTTCGCGCTGCTGAATGCGCGCATTGCCAAACGCCTCGACGACGATTACCCGCAATTCACGGAAGCCCTGTTCGAGGTGCTGTATCCGCATTACCTGCGGCCCTTTCCCTCCTGCTCGATCGCGCACTTCGATTGCGGCGGCGTGGCCAAGCAGCAAACCGGCGCCAGCGTGATCGCGCGCGGCACCCAACTGAACACGCGGCCGGTGCGCGGCGCCGCCTGCACCTTCCGCACCGTGTATCCGGTGACGGTGGCGCCGCTGACGCTGAGCGGGGCCAGTTTCGCCGCCATCCTCGAGGCCCCCGACGCGGTGCGCGCGCCGGCGGGCGCATCGTCCAGCCTGAGCCTGAGCTTCAGCAGCAGCGCCGAACAGGCCGGCGCCGGCCAGCTCGGCATCGATACCCTGCGCCTGTTCATCGACGGCGAACCCTCGTTCTGCGCCGCCCTGCGCGATGCCCTGTTCATGCGCGGCCTGGCGGCCTGGGCCGAAGCCGACCACGATGGCCGCTGGATCGCCTTGCCGGCCGTGCCGATCCGTGCGGCCGGCTTCGGCGACGACGAGGCGCTGATCGATTTTCCGGCGCGCGCCCATCCCGCCTACCGCCTGCTGACCGAATACTTTTGCTTCCCCGAGAAATTCAATTTCTTCGACGTCGACCTGGGTGCGCTGGCGGCGGTGCTCCCCGCCGCGACCAGAACCGTCACGCTGCACCTGGCGCTGGGCGGGGTGCGTGCCGATTCCAACACGGCGCGCATGCTGGGCACCCTGTCGACCAACAACGTACTGCTCGGCTGCACGCCGGTGATCAATCTGTTCCGCCAGCGCGGCGAGCCGATCCGCCTGACGCACACGACGGCCAGCTATCCGGTGCTGGCCGACGCCCGCCGCGCCTTTGCCTACGAGGTCGTCTCGATCGATTCGGTACACCTGGTGCGCCAGACGCCGCAGGGCGAAACCATCGTCCAGTTCCGCCCCTTTTATTCGCTCCGGCACGCGCAGACGCCGGAGCAGAACGGCCATTACTGGGCCATGCGGCGCGACGATACGCTGCTCGAGCGCAGCCCCGGCTTCGAGGCGCAGATCTCGATCGTCGACATCGATTTCGACCCGGCCGA
>Ga0308160_10004375_pt1 | contig 15179 bp, 10 predicted proteins | sample PhyFR1_FD_201036 | JGI IMG/M metagenome (GOLD analysis project Ga0308160, IMG submission 201036) | Phyllosphere microbial communities from UC Gill Tract Community Farm, Albany, California, United States - DLSLF.R1 | ecosystem: Host-associated > Plants > Phyllosphere > Unclassified | place: USA...
AGGCCGGCGTCCTCGCTCGACGCCAAGCTCAAGGCGCACGTCAAGAACGTGGTCGTGATCTTTCTCGAGAACCGCAGCTTCAACAACCTGTTCGCCGGCTTCCCCGGCCTGGCCGCGCCGATGCCGGCCAGCGCGCCGCAGATCGACCGCGACGGTTCCACGCTGCCGGTGCTGCCGAAGATCTGGGGCGGCATGGTGCCGGGACGCCAGAACATCGGCGGCAAGGATCACCTGATCGGCGAAGACAAGATCGCCAGTCTCCCCAACGGTCCGTGGAAACTGCATGACGGCGAAGGCCAGCCGCTGCCGGAAGCACTGGTCACGCGCGACCTGGTGCACAATTTTTATCACAACCAGATGCAGATCAACGGCGGCAAGAACGACGGTTTTGTTGCCTGGGGCGACTCCGGCGCGCTGGTGATGGGGCATTACGGCGAGACCAGTAAAAACCTGGGCCTGTGGCAGATCGCGCGCGAGTACACGCTGTGCGACAACTTCTTCATGGGTGCCTTCGGCGGTTCCTACCTGAACCACCAGTTCCTGATCAGCGGCCGCACGCCGGAATTCTTCAACGCGGCCGAAACGCCGGCCAGGAAAAAGATCACCGTGCTCGCGGACGGCCCGCAAGGCAAGCGCCTGGCCGTGGCGCCGGATTCGCCGAAGTCCGCACTCGACGGCAAGCCCAAGTTCGTCAACGCCGGCGCGATCACGCCCGACGGCTACGCCGTCAACACGATGGCGCCGCCTTACCAGCCGAGCTGGGTGCGTCCGGCGCTTGGGGGCGACGCCAACGCGGCCGATCCGCAGGATCCTTCCGTGCTGCCGCCGCAAAGCTACGACACCATCGGCGATCTGCTCTCGCGCAAGAAAGTGAGCTGGGCCTGGTACGGCGGCGCCTGGCAGGCCGCCCTGGACGGACGCGGTGCCGGCCAGCGTCCGAACTTCCAGCACCATCACCAGCCCTTCAATTACTTCCGCCAGTTCGCACCGGGCAGCGCGGCGCGCGCCGAACACCTGCGCGACGGCGGCCTGGGCGACAGCCCGATCTCGAACCGCTTCATCGCCGACGCGCTCGCCGGCAAGCTGCCGGCCGTGGCCTTCTACAAGCCGCAGGGCAACCTGAACCTGCACGCCGGCTATTCGGACATCGAATCGGGCGACGCCCACGTGGCCAACGTGATCGCGCACCTGAAAAACTCGCCACAGTGGAAAGACATGGTGGTCGTCATCACCTTCGACGAGAACGGCGGCTGGTGGGACCACGTGGCGCCGCCCGAAGGCGACCGCTGGGGACCGGGTTCGCGCATTCCGGCGATCGTCGTTTCGCCGCACGCGAAGAAGGGCGCGGTCGACCACAATTTCTACGACACCACCTCGATCCTGCGCTTCATCACGCGCCTGCACGGCCTGCCGAAGCTGGAAGGCCTGGCCGCGCGCGACGCCGCGTTTGCCGCCCGCGGCGCACGTGGACCGGGTGACCTGACGGCGGCGCTCAGCTTCCGCTGAGTTGTCCGTTCATTGCCACAGCCGGCCTGCGCGCCGGCTTTTTTCATGCCCGCTCCCTCGGTACTCTTGCTAAAAGGCTACCGCGCGCTGGGTTGCGGAACCCGGCGATACACTGCCGCTTGGCTCGAGAATGCGCATCCGTGTGCTGCCGTCAAACACGGCGCAAGCGCTGCGCAACATGCCGAAGTCATCAACAGGAGCGGCGCATCGGAGACGTGATGCCGGCTCCATCCCCAACCCCCAGGAGAGCATCATGCAAAAAAATAAAGCGTTGAAAGGACTGCTCGCCGTTTCGGCCGCAGCCGCCATGTTCGCCAGCTTTGGCGTGCAAGCACAATCGGCCACCACCGTGAGCCCACAGGGCCAGCCGAACATGACCGGCAAGACCGCGGGTGACGGCACGGTCAACAACACCAACAGCCAGGGCATGGAAAACCGCGGCAGCCAGGTCGGTTCGAGCACCGCCGGCTCGACTACCGGTTCGGCCACCGCAGGTCACGCGGGCCACCAGAGCGGCGCCGGCATGAGCGGCAGCACCGGCACCGGCAGCACCGGCATGGCCGACCAAACCTCGGGCCAGTCGGGCACGGCCGGCGCCACCGCGTCGGGCGCAGCGAAGATGAGCAAGGCCGACAACAAAGCCATCATGGATATGGCGATGGTGAACATGGCCGAGGTCGAAATGGGCAAGCTGGCGCAAAGCAAGAGCCAGAACCAGGAAGTGAAAACCTTCGCCCAGCAGATGATCGACGACCACACCAAGGGCCTGGCCGAAGTGCAGACCGTGGCGCAAGCCAAGGGCATCACCCTGCCGACCGAACTCGACGCCAAGCACAAGGCCATGGCGGCCAAGCTGGCCAAGCTCGAGGGCGACAAGTTCGACCGCGAGTACATGAAGACGGGCGGCACGGGCGGCCACAAGGAAGCGCTGGCCATGCTGAACAAGAACGAGAAGAACGCCAAGGACAGCGACGTCAAGGCCCTGGCAACGAAGATGAAGCCGACGGTGGAACAGCACCTGAAGGCGGCCCAGCAGATGCCGGCTGCAAAGTCGGGCACGACCTCGGGCAAGTAATCCATCATTGATGGCCGCAAGCGGCGCCCTGGCGCCGCTTGCACGGGCGCGCTCCGGAACGATTCCGGGGCGCGCTCTCGTTTTATGCGGCGGCGTCGGGCGCTGCCTGCATGGGCTGATTTATACTTGCAACATGACCACCCATCGCTGCAGCTGGGCCAACCCGGCCAATCCCCGCTACCTCGACTACCACGACCACGAATGGGGCGTGCCCTGCCACGACGAGCGGCGCCTGTTCGAGATGCTCAACCTCGAAGGCGCCCAGGCCGGCCTGTCCTGGGAAACCATCCTGAATAAGCGCGAAAGCTACCGCGCCGCCTTCGACGGCTGGGACGCGGAAAAGATCGCGGGCTACGACGATGCAAAGGTCGCGGAGTTGCTGGCCAATCCCGGCATCGTACGCAACCGCCTGAAGGTGGCGGCGGCGATCGCCAATGCGCGCGCCTACCTTGCCTTGCGAGCCGAGGGCCAGACCCTCGACAGCTACCTGTGGGCGTATGTGGACGGCAAGCCGCTGGTGGGGGACTGGGCCGATGGCACGCGTCCGAGCAAGACGCCGCTGTCCGACCGCCTCTCGAAAGACCTGAGTAAGCGCGGCTTCAAGTTCGTCGGCTCGACCATCGTGTATGCCTACATGCAAGGCATCGGCATGGTGGATGACCACCATCCGAACTGTTTTCGCTACGTAGGGGCGAAGTGAATCCAGCACGCTTCTGGCAGGGCCGCGAACGCTACACCGTCTTCGACAGCGCCTACGGTGACGGCTCGCGCACGGCGGCCCTGATCGAGGCCTGGCGCCAGGATCCCGAGCGTCCCAAACGCCTGCACGTCGTGGCGCTGGCCGAGGGACAGCTGCCGGGCTTTCACCGCATCCCGCAGCCGGATGCCGGCGTCACCCTCGATCTGCTGAACGCACCGCTGGATACGGCGCTGGCCCAGCTGGCGGCGCGCATCGATTTCGCCTGGCTGCATGGCCTGCGCGGCCCGAACACGGGCTTTGCGCGCGCGCTGTCACGGCTGGCGGCGGTGGATGCCCGTCTCGCTTTCGACTGGCTCGAACAGGAACAGGTTGCGGCGCTGATGGCGCAAGGTTTCGTCTTCGTAGGCGGAGGCGCGCGCTTCGCCAGCCGCAAGCCGCGTCCCGTACTGCCCGAAGTGCCGGCGCGCCAGGCGATCGTGATCGGTGCCGGGCTGGCCGGCTGCGCGGCGGCCGAACGCCTGTGCGCGCGCGGCTGGGACGTGACCCTGGTCGAACGCCATGCCGCGCCGGCGAACGAAGCTTCCGGCAACCTGGCCGGCATCTTCATGCCGCTGCTCTCGAAAGACGACAACATCCCGACGCGCCTGACGCGCGCCGCCTACCTGTACGCGCTGCGCTACTGGGAGACCCTGGGCGGTATCGGCAAGGCCATCGAGGGCGCGGCCTGCGGCGTGATGCAGCTGGCGCGCGACGCGCAGCACGCGGCCGCCTCGCGTGCGATCGCCGCCGGCAAGCGCTATCCGCGCGCCTTCGCCGAATGGCTGGAAGCGGAGCAGGCGAGCGCCGCGCTCGGCCTGCCGGCACCCGATGGCGCGTGGCTGTTCCGCCAGGGCGGTTGGGCGCGTCCGGGCAGCGTGTGCGAGGCGATGCTGGCAGCCTGCGGCGAACGCCTGACCCGGCGTTTCGGCGTGGGCAGCGTGACGCTGGAGCGCGCCGGCGACGAATGGGAAGTGCGTAACGAAGGCGGCACAATCGCGCGCGCCGCGACCGTGGTGCTGGCCGCCGGCGCTGCGTCCACGGAGATTGCGCAGGCGGCGCGCCTGCCTTTGTCCGCGCTGCGCGGCCAGGTGACCCACCTCGACGCGGCCACGCTGCCGCAACTGCCTTTCGTGCTGTGCCGCGAAGCCTACCTGACACCGGCCGCCAAGGGCATCGCCTGTGCCGGCGCCACCTACGACCTGGACGCCGATCCACGCCTGCGCGCGGCCAGCCAGCAGGAAAACCTGGAACGCCTGCAAGCGCTGGTATCCGATCCGGCCGCGGGCGAGGGAGCGCCGCTGCGCGGACGCGTGGGTTTTCGCTGCGTGGCGCCGGACCGGCTGCCGCTGGTGGGCGGCTTGCCCGACTTCGAGTCGGCCGGCAGCACCGAGCGCCTGCGCGACGTGCCGCGCCATCCCGGTGTGTTCAGCCTGCTCGGCTACGCCTCGCGCGGCCTGATCTGGGCGCCGCTGTGCGCGGAGCTGCTGGCGGCGCGCCTGGAAAACGAGCCGCTGCCGCTGGAAGCGGCACTGGTCGACGCCCTCGATCCGGCCCGATTCGTGTTGCGTGCACGCCGCAGCATTCGCATGCCCGCAACGTTCGCCCCTGATTAAACGCATTGCCGCTCGCGGCATGTGAACTGTATCGCCGAGTCGGCGTATAATTTACGTACGGCAACTTTTTGCGCCACCCATGGCGCCGGCGCATGGACGACACCGCACACTCCCAGGACCTGCTCCTGTTCCTGGCCTCGACCGCCCACGACATGAAGAATTCGATCAGCGTGCTCTCCGGGACCCTGGAGCGCCTGCTGGTCGAGAGCGGGCCGCAGAATTCGACGGCCTATCCGCACATGGCGCAAATGCTGTACCAGACGCGCCGCCTGAACGACAACCTGATGCAGCTGCTGGCCCTGTATAAACGGGTCGGCACGCCCGAGTATCCATTCGACGTGCAGCCGATCGAAGCGGGCCAGCTGGTCGAGCAGGTGGTGGCGCTCGGGCGCGTGCTGTTGGAGGCAAAGGGGATCGCGCTCGAGGTCGATGCGGACCGCGAGCTGATCTGGCACCTCGACGAAGACCTGGTGGTCGGCGTCGTCTCGCACGCCGTCAACAACGCCGCCCACTACACGCGCGACCGCATCCGCCTGGCGCTGCGCGACACCGGCGGCCTGCTGGAAATCCGCGTCGAGGATAACGGTGACGGCTACCCGCAGGCCTTGCTGGACGCCGGCGCGGCGGGCCTGAACGGTGCCGCCAGCGGCATCGACTTCCGCACCAACAGCGCGGGACTGGGCCTGTATTTTTCGCGCGAGGTCGCGCGCATGCACCGTCACCGCGGCCGCGAAGGCAGCGTGCGTCTGGAAAACGGCGGCGCCCTCGGTGGCGGCTGCTTCATCCTGAACCTGCCATGAACCTACCTGTCAAAGCTGCCGCCGAGCCGATCGACTGGGCCGGCAAGAACTACCTGGTGGTCGACGACTTCATCGGCGTGCGCCAGCTGCTGCGCGAGGCCCTGCGCAGCCTGGGCGCGAAGAACATCGACCAGGCGGCCAGCGGCGGAGAAGCGATCGGCCTGCTCGCCAAGACCCGCTATGACGTGGTGCTGTGCGACTTCAACCTGGGCGACGGCAAGAACGGCCAGCAGGTGCTGGAAGAGGCGCGCGTGCGCAACCTGCTGCTGCCGTCGAGCGTGTGGATGATGGTCTCGGCCGAGAAGAGCGTCGAATCGGTGATGGGCGCGGCCGAGCACCAGCCCGACGCCTACCTCGTGAAACCGATCACCGAGGGCGTGCTGCTCACGCGCCTGAACCGCGCCTGGCACCGCAAGCAGGTGTTCCGGCCGATCGACCAGGCCTACGCCGAAAAGGATTATTTGCGCGCTGCCCGCCTGTGCGACGAACAGATCGAAGCGAGCCGCGTGCACGAAATCGAGCTGCTGCGCATGAAGGCGCGCCTGATGGAAAAGAGCGGCGAGCCGGAAAAGGCGAGGGAGGCCTACGAGCGTGTGCTGAACCAGCGCGAATACCAGTGGGCGCGCGCGGGCCTGGCCAAGATCCGCCTCGCCAACGGCGAATTCGAGCAGGCGCGCCAGATGTTCCAGGGCGTGATCGCCGAGAACCGTTATTACATCGACGCCTACGACCAGCTGGCCCTGGTCTTCCAGAACATGGGCAAGCTCGAGGAAGCCTGCTCCATCCTCGAGCGCGCGGCGAAGCTCTCGCCGAATTCCGTGCCGCGCCAGCGCAACCTGGGGCAGATCTGCCTGAAACTGGGGAATGTCGCGCTGGCCGAAAAGGCCTTCCGCAAGTGCATCGCGATCGGAGAATACTCGGTGCGCCGCACGCCCGATGCCTACCTGGGGCTGGCGCGGGTCTGCGGCCTGAAGAACGATCCGAAGGAAGCACAGGCGCTGCTGCTGGCGGCGCAGCGCGAGTTTGGAGATGCGCATCCCGACATCGCCCTGCGCGCCAAGATCACCGAGGGCCTGGTCTGGCACGAGAGCGGCGATTATCGCCGCGCGCGCAAGGCCGGCGACGAACTCGAAGCCTTGCTGGGCACGCGCGAGGACCGTCCTGACACGGCCACCTGCCTCGAAATGGCGACCCTGCTGTTCGCGGTCGGCGTCAAGGAAGCCCCAGTCGAGCTGCTCTGCTACGTCATCCGCAACAACCACGACAACGCGGTGCTGCTCGACGAGGTGCAGGCGATCTTCGACAAGGCGCGCCTGACCGAGGAAGGCGGGGACCTGATCCGCGCAGCGAAGAAGGTAGCGTCCGACCTGATGAACCAGGGCGTGCTGCTCTGGAAGACCGGCAAGCTCAAGGATGCCGTCGAGTGGATGCGCGAAGCGCGCGCCCGGCTGCCGAACAACCAGCGCATCCTGTTCAATGCGGCCCAGGTACTGATCTCGCACATGCGCGAGCGCGGCTTCGACGAGGCCCTGTCGCTGGAGGCGCACGCCGTGCTGGCCCACGTCGACCGTTTGCAGCCGGGGCAGCAGCGCTTTGCGCAGCTGATGGAGCAGCTGGCGGCGCTGGCGCCGAAGCCTGAAGCACCGGACGCGCCATCGACCGAGGTCGACACCACGGCCTGATGGTGGGCACGGGGCGCCCACCCTACCTCACTATCTGAACTGATCCCTCACCTCGGGTGCGCGCGATGGGAGCGGCACCACCGGCGCCGGCTCCGTCCCGCAGTTCACCGCGACCTTATGCTCGCGCAGCAGGAAATCGCATAGCCGCGCCACATCGTGCCGCCCGTTCGCCAGCTGCGCCGCGGCCGCCGCCTTCGCCAGCGCCGCCTTCGTGATGTGGTAGCCGAGCGCCCGATAACTTTCGAACTGCGCCTCGTCGAACCACTGGTCGGCCGTGCTCTGGTGCGGGTACTGCGGGTTCGCCTTGCAGTAATTGAGGACGTCCGCGTTTTCCGAGCCGACGATCGCCGGCTTGATGTAGAGGAGTGTGCCGTCGACGCCGTCCGGGTCGGCGTGGCTGTAGCGGATCGCGCCGACCGCGCAGCTGGCGCCGCACAGGCCCGTGGCCTTGATGATCTCCATCTTCGAGACGTCGATGTCGATGCTGACGTGCAGGTCGGTGGCGCACTTGCGGATGGCGTTGCCGAGGTCCTCGAAGGCCATGGTCTTGTCGCTGGCGACATCGACGGCGACGATGAGCCGGCAGCGCCGCCGCACCAGTTCGTAGATCCCCAGGTTCTCGAAGTGGCCGCCGTCCGACAGGTAGACGTAGTTGGCGTCGGCGTTGGTCATGCCGAACAGCTCCGCGATCAGGCTGAAGAGGCCGATGCCGGGCGAGGAGCGGGTCCAGCTGGATTTGAGCGGGTTCGGGCACCAGCGCCCCAGGCGCACGTTAAACATCGTCATCAGGAAGTTCAGCGGCGGCGACGAGTGGGTGCCCATGTTCGGACTGGCGGCCGCGCCCGACAGCGCCACCGCCATTCCCAGGCGTACGTGGGCGTCGTCGTCGGCCGCGTTCGGGCCGGAGGCATACTCGCGCGTGGGCCGGTAGGTGCCGCGCCGGGCCGCGTGCAGATCCGGCATCAGCGGCATCTCGAAGCCGCAAAACCGCGGCGTGAAGACGAAGGAGGCGGCCTTCCGCGTCTGCCAGGCCAGTTCTTCGCCGCTGACCAGGTTTAGGGAGGTGTTGACGATGTGGTAGGGGCGCTGGTTTTCCATGTCGGCCAGCTGCGGGTCGTCGTGCGGATCGAAGCCGGTGAAGGGATGCGGCTTGCGGCGCGCGCTGCTGGCGCCGAAGTAGGCGCGCACCAGGCGGTTCCGGTACAGCATGTAGAGCGAGAACTTGTTGATGTCGACGCGCCAACCCAGCAGCAGGGCCGCGCCCAGGAAGCAGCAGAAGGCGACCGCCAGCGTGGTGCCGCTGGTGGCCAGGGTGGCGTTGGCGTGCGCCGCGTACACGCAGGGCAGCGAGACCGGCGCCGGGCAGGCGACCTGCGGCATGGCGACCACGACCTGCACCAGGCTCGAGAGCAGGGCGAAGATGCCGACCGTGAAAAAGTAGGGCGCCAGGCGCGCGGCGATTTCGCGCTTGGCGCAGTTGCCGTCGCGCGAACCGGTGGCGCTGCCGCTGCCGGCCTTCAGGCCGATCACGGTCATCACCACCCAGCCGATGGCGGTGCCGGCGTTCGCGATCGGGTCGTAGGTCAGCCAGGCCCAGTGCAGCAGCGGCGCGAAGAAAAAGGCGACGCCGAACATGATCAGCCAGGCAAGCGAGAAGATCGAGGACCAGGCGCCTTGCCGGCTCCACCACTCGCGGCTGGCGTCGCTGTAGAGCGATCCGATCAGGCCGATCATCAGCGTCATCGTCACCGAGAACAGCGTCATCATCAGCGGCATGCCGAAGCTGCCGAGGGCGATGGCATTGTTCAGGATCGGATGCACCGCGGGATCGGGCAGCAAAGCCAGGCCCACGAGCAGCAGCAGGGTGCCGGCGGCCAGCGCGGCGAGGGCGCACACGAAATGGCTCAGGCCTTCGAGCAGCTCGGCGCGCGAGAGGTCGCGGATCGGCCGGTGCAGGCGCAGGCGCTGCTCGAGCGCCAGCGCCGCGCCGACGCCGATCATCAGGAGGCACAGCGCCGGGCACACGCGCCAGGCCAGCAGGCGCCCGACGTCGATGGTCAGCAGGTGCGCCACGGCGCCGGGCGCGAACTCGAGCGCGGCCGAGAGCGACAGGCTGGCCACCAGCATCGCGCCGGCGGCGCACAGCACATAGCCGGCGGTGCGGTAGGGACTGGTGCGGTCGTGCGCCAGGTACCAGCCGCTGGCCCAGACCACGAAGTACACCAGGCCCGGCACCATCAGCCAGCCAGCGCCCCAGCCGTGGAAGCGCGTGGGCAGGCCGTCTTCCCACAGCGCCGGCACCACGCCGCCGTGGCGCCACAGGCCGATGCTGACCAAAAAGCCGGCCAACAGCAGCGGCAGGTTAACGCAGCGCAGGACCGCGCCCTGCTGCAGCGGAAAGCGGCGCAGGCCGCGCGAGCTTTCCGGTTTGCTCGAGATCGATAATGCGATACAGAACACGGCGAACAGGAACAATCCCATGCCGACCAGCCAGATCGCATCCGACCAGCCGGCCCAAGGGGCACTGGGGCCGATCACCCGGTGCACGGCCCAGACCGCGAAGCGCGGCAGCAGCAGCAGGGCGCACAGCCAGGCGACCAGCATGGCGAGATTCAGGCAGGTGTTGCGCACATAGGTGCCGATCAGGGTCCAGGTATCGGCGCTGAAGGTGCCGCTTTTCGGCGACAGGTAGTTGCTGTACTGGCGCAGGAACTGGATCTCGACCGGCTCAGTCGCCACCGTCTGGCCGGCCGCGCCGGGCGTCAGCAGGGCCTCGACGGCGGCCACGTCGCCGCCCCGCTCGCGGATGCATTTCGACAGCCAGCCGCCGATGAAACCGCCGCCCGAGACGGTGGACAGGTAATCGACGTCGCGCAGCAGGCGCAGTTCTGCCAAGGCCTGCAGGGCGCCGAGGTTGAAGGTGGCGCTGCGCACGCCGCCGCCGGACAGCGCCAGGCCGGCCAGGCGCGCATCGTGGGCGCGTGCCAGCAGGTCGCGGGTAGCAGCCGGCTGCACGTCTTCCGGACCGCCGCTGACGCCTGCTGCGCCCGGTTCCGGACGCAGCAGGCCGAGTTCATTTTGAAACACTTCGCTGAAGACGGTGCCGCTGCAGGCGTTCAGGCGGCGCCAGGTGGCTTCGTCGAGGGGGCCGCCGCCGGGCAAGCCTTGCTGGCGGCGGAAGGCAGCGATCGCGCCCGCCAGTTGTTCGACGCGGCGGGCGCTGGGCGGCACCGGGCAACCGGCGCTGTCGAGCTTGGGCCGCAAGTCGGCGACCTGGTCAGGCGTGAGACGGGAAAAATCGATGGTGGACATGCCGGTCTCCAACAGGGGAACGCGGCGGCCGGCTGCCCCGGCCGCACTGTCAAGTTCAGCACGGCAGGGGCGGGTGTGATGCCCGTCAAATCAAGACATGGGCGCGGCAGGAGGGAATTCCTGCCTGCGGATTACGCTTTGTCGGATTTCGTACGGGAAGGTTTCTGGGAGGAAGTGCCGGGCGTGCCGCCGGTGTCGCCGCCTGTCGTGGCACGCTTGGCCGGGTCGGGTACCTCGCTTGCAGCGGCTTCTGGCGCCGCGCTCTTGTCGCCGGCGCTGCCACTGCCATCGGCCGGCATCGCGCTGGCCACGGCTTGACGGAACTGCTCTTGCAACAAATTCCACCAGGCCATGGCGGCCGGCATCATGGTCTCGGCCGTGGCGCCGTCGGCCGGCGGCGTGCCCGCCTGCTGGACGCCCGCGGCGTTGAAGAAGGCGGCGAAGGGCGGCAGCGAGGTGGTCTGCTCGCCTTTCTGGCCCATGGCCTGCGCCATGTTCTCGCTCATCGTTTTCAGGGTGGCGAGCGTGCCGCGCTGCACTTCCAGGGCCTGGATCGAGGTGCGCAGCATCGACAGGTTCAGGTTGAGCCAGTTTTCGACGGCTTTCAGGTCGGTAATACGCTTGTCGAGTTCCTCGACGGAGAGGGCGGGGGTACCCAGGCTGCCGGCGCCGGAGCCGGGCATGGTGACGCCGGGCACGCCCATGCTGCCCCAGAGGTTCTTTACGAACTCGAGCGTATCGGTCATGCCGGGAACGTTCTGCGAGGGTGGTTTCAGCATCATGGTCTCCATTGATTATTGGTCTAGCGTAGCAGATAAATAACACGCGTACCAAGCCGGACAGGCACTGCTGAGCAGCAAGCGTGCACATGGGCGAGTACACTAGGCACCATGGGTATTGTCGATGCCATTTTGCGACAGCGCCGCCCCGTGCTGGTTGGCGCGCTGATCGTCCTGCTGCACATCGCACTGTTTTTCCTTATTTCGGGAACGGTGTCGCTGCCGCGCATGCCTGCCGCGCAGGACCTGAGCTTCATGCAGGCCGAGCTGCTGCGCACGCCGCCGGCGCCGCCAGTCGAGCCCGTGGCGCTGCCGCTGCCGAAACCGGTTCCGCTGCCGCCTCCGCCCCTGCCGAAGCTGTCGCAGGACAATGCGCCGGTGCTGAACGAGGACGCCGTCGGGCCGCCGGGCGAGGCGGGCACCGGTGGCGCGGGGGAAGGCACCCCTGAAGCGGCACCCGTGGCCGTTGCCGCGGCAGAGTCTGCGCCTGCGCCGGCACCGGCACCCGCGGAGGCGCCGCCGCCCCCGGCGCCCGAGCCGCGCCGTTATAAAGTCGACGTGCCGCCGCCGGCGACGATCACGATGGACGTGGCCCGGGTCGATCCAGACGGCACGCGCTGGAGCGGCGAGGCGCAGCTGATGTGGCGCTTCAATGACGACAGCTACCGGATCGAATTCGAGGCCGGCATCCGCATCGTCTTTACGCGCGTGAACCTGGCCGTGCTGACCAGCGAGGGCGCGCTCGCCGCGACCGGCTTCGCGCCCGTGAAGATGACGGAAAAGCGGAGAGGAAGGGCGCTCACCGCCACCCACTTCGATTGGGCGCACGACAAGATCACCTTCTCGTCCTCGCAAAAAACCGTGCCCTTGACCCCGGGCGCCCAGGACAAGGCCAGCGTGCCGCTGCAGCTGGCGGCGATCGCGCGCGGCGACCCGGGCCAGCTTTCCGGCGACATCGACATCCAGGTCGGCGAGGACCGCGACGCAGTCGTGTTCCGCTTCGTCGTGGTCGGACAGGAAGAGATCGACACCAAACTCGGCAAGCTGCAGACCGTGCACCTGTCGCGCCCGCCGAAAGAGGGCTCCTACCGCTCGCGCCTGGACGTCTGGCTGGCCCCGAGCCGGGGCTGGTATCCGGTGCAGATTCGCAATTCGGAAGCCAACGGTGCAGTGACCACGCAAACCGTGAATAATATAGGCCTTACCGATACAGGAAAATGATAATGCGAAGCAATCTTCTGAAGAGTGGGGCAGCGGCTGTCCTGCTGGCGCTGGGCATGAATGCGTTTGCAGCGGCGCCCGTGAAACACGCGGTCGAGCTGCCGCCGGCGGCCGACCTGTCCTATGAACTGAATGCCCAGCAGCGCGGTTTCGGCCTGAAGGGCGAGGCGCTGATCGCCTGGCGCAATAGTGGCAATAATGACGGCAAGTACGAGGTCAATGTGGAAGCGCGCGTGCCGCTGATCGGCAAACTGACCGAATACCGCAGCCGCGGCACGATCGACAGCTATGGCCTGGCGCCGGACGAGTTCTACGAAAAGCGCTACCGCAAGGACGCTACCACGACCACTTTCGATCGCGATAGCAAAACGATCACGTTCACGGACGCCAAGGAGCCCTACGCACTGAAAGGCGGCGAGCAGGACCGCGCCTCGGTTACCTGGCAGCTGGCGGCGGTGGCGCGCGCGGCGGGGGAAAGCAAGTTCAAGGCGGGCAGCGAATGGACCTTCGTGGTCGCCGGGCGCCGCGACGCCGAACCCTGGACCTTCAAGGTGGTCAAGCGCGACAAGATCCAGACCGGCATGGGCGAGCTCGACACGGTATTGGTGACGCGCGAACCGCGCGCGGACGGCAAGAGCGAATCCGTCGACATCTGGCTGGCGCCGGGGCAGGAGTGGTATCCGGTCAAACTGCGCTTCCGCGACGACGAGCGCGAGACGATCGAGCAGACCGTTACCAAAATCACAAAGAAATAGCGTTATCGAGGCGGTGATGGGTCCTGTGGCCGTCGTGTAATGTAGGGTGGGCTCCCGAGCCCACGCGGTGATACGCGACGTTTGCCCGTCGAATCCGCACCGCCGCCGATTTGCAAGCCCCACACGCCCAACTGTGTCATTCCTGCCAACGGGCAACATCATCCCTCCTGATTGCCAGTCCTGAACTGTTATACTGGCGCCCCCGCGGACATCCCGGCCGGCAACACGCCGCCCGCGCCTCCGCGCTCGCAAAACTGGTATCCCACATGATCGACATACAGGCAGGCGCGGCCCTCGCCGCCGAATCCCATGGCGTAATCCCCGACGAGCTCGATCCGCTCGCCGCCCATTTCCAGAATGGCATCGCGCCGGACGAAATCGAGCAGGTGTTCCATTTGAAACGCGCACAGCCCATGCTGTCCGCGTTCACGGCCCTGTTCCACGGCACCCAGGACGGCGTGCTGGTGCGCCTGCTCGTGCTGCGCGAACTGGCGGCCGATACCGGCAGCTCGGCCTTCTCGCGCGCCGACATCAACCAGAAGCTTGCTTACCTGATCCCGGAAAGCCTGGAAACGGTGCTGAACCGCCTGCGTTCGCACGGCCTGCTGGCCTGGGACGCGCCGAGCGCCGTCTACCGCATCACGCCGCTGGCGCGCAACGTGCTGTCCGCGCTGGACACCCTGATTGCCCTGGCCAAGCCAGAAGAAGACGATGCCGAGATGGGCTTCCTGCTGTCGCAGGTGGCCGGCGCCCAGGCCGTCGGCGGCGTCACGGTCGAACAGTTGAAGCACCTGCTGGGCCGCCTGATCGAGCTGACCGAGGAATTCCGCGACGCGATCGCGTCCGGTTCCGAATTCAAGCTGCGCAATTCGCAGGCGAAGTGGCACATGGCCTGCGATTGGGTCGAGAAGGGCTCCGTCATCCTGCGCGCGATCACCTCGGACGAACGCGCCGATGCCGCGACCCACAAGGCGGCGCAGGCGATCGGCCGCGCGCAGAGCGCCTTGCTCAACATGCAGGGCATGTTCTCGCGCGCCCTGAACCAGATCGAACGCCAGCGCGTGCACCTGGGCCAATCCGGCCTGTCGACCACCGACGTAAAACGCTGGCTGCTGGCCCACGAGGACCTGGCCAGCCTCGCCGAAGGCGCGATCGACCGCCCGGTGGTGCCGCTGTTCGGCACGCCGGCCGAGATGATCGACGTGGCCGAAACCGAACTCCTGACCGAGCGCGTCGCCGTCGCCGGCCCGAAAGGCCTGCCGAGCGGCGAGGATGCGCCCCTCACCATCAACGACAACCCGGCCATGCAGGCCGAACTCGACGACTGGATCAACAAGCTGGCCGACTTCGCCAACCTGGGCAACTTCCCGGAGTTCTCGGAGACGGGGCCGAAGAAGGTGCAGCTGCACGAGTCGCTGCTGCCGGCCGGCTTTGCCGTCGCCTCGTATCGCGCCTCGCTGCTGCCGCTGCTGGGCGACGCCGCCGAGGCCAGCCTGCAGGGCGCGACCGCCGAACTGGCGCGCCTGCCGATCCGCTTCGAGCCGACCGATGAAATGGTCCAGCTGGACGACCCGGAAGTCGCGGCCATGTCGTTTGCAACCCTCTCACTGAATCTGGAATTAGGCCCGGACCATGAATGACGATTCCCAAATCCTGATCGCGCGCCTGCTGACGCACCAGACCCTGCGCCGCGACGA
>Ga0308160_10004376_pt1 | contig 15176 bp, 13 predicted proteins | sample PhyFR1_FD_201036 | JGI IMG/M metagenome (GOLD analysis project Ga0308160, IMG submission 201036) | Phyllosphere microbial communities from UC Gill Tract Community Farm, Albany, California, United States - DLSLF.R1 | ecosystem: Host-associated > Plants > Phyllosphere > Unclassified | place: USA...
CGCACAGACCATGCTCCGGGGCAGCATTAGCCTGAAGCTTCCAAAGGCAACACAGCAGGAAGTGCCATGAAGACTTATCGACTCTCCCTCCTCGCCGCCCTGCTCGGCGGCGCCGTTTCCGCCACCGCCCAGCCGGTCACGAACCCGGCCGCGCAAGCACAGGCGCCGCAGCAGAAACCCGCGGCCACCCTGGTCCGCACGCCCGCACAGGCGTCCGTCCAGGCCCCTGCGCCGGTGCCCCCGCAAGCCGCGGTCCAGCCGCCCGCAATGCCGCCGAACGGTGCGCCGGCAGCGGCCGCCGCGCCCGACCCCGCCGCCAGCCAGGCCGAATTCGAGCGCATGCTGCGCGCCCAGGTCCTGCTCGACCGCGCCCACTTCTCGCCCGGCGAAATCGACGGCGCCTACGGTTCCAACATGCGCCAGGCGCTGTCCGGCTTCCAGAAGGCACGCGGCCTGCCCGTCACCGGCAAGCTCGACGATGCCACCTGGAACGCCCTGAACACCGACCCGACGCCGACCCTGGTCAACTACACGCTGGCCCAGTCCGACGTCGCCGGCCCCTTCCTGAAAATCCCGGAAGACATGATGGAAAAGGCCAAGCTGCCGGCACTCGGCTATGCGACGCCGGCCGAGGGCCTGGGCGAAAAATTCCACGCCAGCCCGGCACTGCTGGAAAAGCTGAACCAGGGCAAGAACCTGGGCCAGCTGGGCGAGCAGATCGTGGTGCCGAACGTGGTCGGTACGGCGCCGCTGCCGCCGGCCGCGCGCGTGGTGGTGCACAACGACGCCCGCATCCTGGTCCTGCAGGACGCAAACGGCAACCTGCTGGCCCAGTACCCGGCCTCGACCGGCAGCGAGCATGACCCGCTCCCGATCGGCAACTGGAGCATCGAAGGCGTGTTTCGCAACCCGACCTACCACTACAACCCGAAGCTGTTCTGGGACGCCAGTCCCGGCGACAAGAAGGCCACCGTGCCCGCCGGCCCGAACAACCCGGTCGGCGTGGCCTGGATCGACTTGTCCAAGCCGCACTACGGCATCCACGGCACCCCGGTGCCTGGCCTGGTCGGCAAGACCGAGTCGCACGGCTGCATCCGCCTGACCAACTGGAGCGCGGCCGAAGTCGCGGGCCTGGTGCAGGCCGGGACCGAGGTCGTGCTGGCAGATTGATCGAATGATCGGATTGGCATAATCAAATGAGGAGACCGCGATGAGATGGTTATTGACCTTCCTGCTCGGCGTGGCAGTCGGCGCCGGTGGCCTGTTCGCCTGGTTGCGCCAGATGCCGCACGACAGCGACGCCGGCACAGCCGTGGCCCAGCACACCGGCGCGCTGCCGGCGCCGCCACCGATCCACAACCTGGACGGCCAGTTGCCGCCGGCACCGACGGTCTTGCCCGATCTCACCGAACTCGATCTCCCGCTGCGCCCGGCCAGCCTCGACCAGCCCGCCACGCCGGGCACGGCGCCCACGCCCCCGTCCCTGCCGGCGGGCAAGCTGATGGTGCCGGTCGACGGCATGCCGCTGGCCCAGATCCACGACACCTACGACCAGCCGCGCGGCACCGAACGCCATCACGAGGCGCTGGACATCATGGCGCCGAAAGGCACCAAGGTGGTGGCCGCCGCCGACGGCAAGGTGGTCAAGCTGTTCACCAGCAAGCCGGGCGGGCTGACGGTTTACCAGTTCGATCCGAGCGAGAAGTATGCCTATTATTATGCGCACCTCGACCGCTACGCCGACGGCCTGCAGGAAGGCGCCGAGATCAAGCGCGGCGACGTGGTCGGCTACGTGGGCGTGACCGGCAATTCGGATCCGAATGCGCCGCATCTGCACTTTGCCGTGTTCGAGCTGACGCCGGAGAAACAGTGGTGGAAAGGGACGCCGGTGAATCCGTATCCCTTGCTGGTGAACTGATTCAAGCGTACAAGCTGTCGGAAACGAAAGCCGCCCAAGGGCGGCTTTTCTTTATCAGGGCGATTTTAATTGCCTGGATACAACACCGAATCATGGCTCCCGGCAGAATTTCCCAAGTGCATGTATACTGACGGCATTACCGCATCATCGTGCATATTGATCGAACGATGTCAATTCTTGCCTGATTTTACAATGAAATTACGCCAACTTACCGTTTTTCTGGGTGGCTACCTGGCGACGGTCATCGTCCTCGCCCGCCTGTACCACAGCTTTGCAGGAAGCGCTTCGCCCGCCCTCATCGCCACTTGCCTGGCCATCGCCCTCCTGCTCGGCTTTGGGGCTGGCACATCGGAAACCGCCGCGCGGCATGGGACGACCTTCGTGCTCGCCTCGTTCTGCGGCGCGCTCACGATCCTGCTGTCGTTCTACCTGGGTTCGGCCTTCGTCGCCCTGCCGTATGTGTTTTTCTGGACTAACGCCACTTGGCTCGGCATGCAGGCGGCCCGGATCTGCCGGTCTGCCCTGAGCACACCGTCGGCGCAGTAATCAGCGCCACTGCAACGAAAAAGGCCGCCCGCAGGCGGCCCTCAACCGGCACACGGATGCACTCACTCGTCGACGTCCGCCCCGACATTGATCGCAGCATAAGCCCGCTGTACCGCAATCGATTCTTTACTTCCCTTCCCGTACAACTCCTCGGCCGACTCGATCATCTTGGCGCGCGCCTCCGCATAATTGGTGCTCGACGTGAACTTGGTCGTATTCGCCTTGAACCAGATGCGGTACGCCTTGTCCATCCCGACGCCGGTCATGGCCAGCGGCGTCTTGACCAGGTACTTGCTGTAGTAGTCGCCCGCCTTGTCGTCCTTCGAACCCTGGGACAGGAAATAGAACATGCGGTTGTTCGGCCCGCTGCTGTAGTGCACGTCCAGGCGTTTCAATGAGCTGCTCCAGGCGTCCGGGCTGCTGCCGTCCTTGCTCGGGCGGTACATCCAGCGCAGCGGCGTGGCGTTCTTGCTGATTTCCTTGCCCAGCACCCAGTCGTTGCCGCTCGCGGGGATGGTGTCGCCCTTGCCGCCCGCACGCGCATAGGCTTCCACCACTTCGCCGTTGATGTCCGAACTCGATTCGTTCAGGCCACCCGACTCGCCCGAATAGGTCAGGTTCGAGGTGGCGGCGGTGACGCCGTGGCCCATCTCGTGGCCGATCACGTCGATCGAACCCAGGCTGTTGAAGCTGGAACCGTCGCCGATGAACATGCAGCGGCAGGTGTCGCTGTAGTAGGCGTTGTCGTAGGCGGTGTTGACGTGGGCCGCGATGTAGGTCGAGGTGTTGTGGCCGTCCAGCGAGAGCCAGTTGAACACGTTCTTCAGGGTGTCGTAGGTGTTCATCAGGCCCCACAGCGCGTTGACGGCGGCGGTCTGGCCGTTGGCGTCCGTGGTCGAGCCGCCGGACACGTACTGCTTGCCGTCGCCCCAGGTGTTGGTGTCGTTGACGTAGACATTGCCGGCGCTGGTGCCGTGGTTGGCGTTGGTGATCGCCATCGCGCCATAGGTACCGCCAGTACCACGGGTGTCGTCGATCATCTTGTACTTGCCGTCGACCAGCGTGGTGTTGACCGGCACCTCGCCGTTGTACTGGCTTTTTCCCACGCCGACCACGGTCTGCAGCATGCTCCACTGGTCGAGGATGCTGCCGTCGCGCGCGCTGACCACGGTGTCATGGTAGACCGGTTTCTCGCCCACGTGCATGCGCGTGTGCACCAGGTAGGCCAGTTCGTAGTGGTCGACGACTTCCTGCACGTCGAGCGCGTTCAATTCCTGCTCGGGCTTGCCCGCCGCGCCCTGGGTGCGCTCGGTGCGCATTACCGGGTAGATGATCAGTTCGGCGCTGGGCGGCGCCACGTGGCGCGCCTCCTTGCCGAGCGAAGCGAGGGCGGCATCGATCGCGGCCTTCGAGGAAATCGTCGGGATGACGCTGAAGTCGTTGCCCGGGCCCGTGCCGCTGCCCACCATCCCGGCGCTGTTCGCCTTCGACAGGCCGAGGCGGCGGTCGGAGGCGGATTCGGACTGGATGCGCCCGCCCGTGTCGAGCACGACCACCGACTCGGCGCCGAACACGCGCACGCCCTTGAAGGTGTGGGCGACGCGCGCTACCTGCGTGCCCTGCACGCCGGGATGCTGGCTGACGATGGCGAAGCCGTGGCGCGCGTCCAGCCCGCGCTCGGCGCGGCGCGCCTCGAGTTGGGCCAGCAGCGCGGCACGCGACTGGGCGGTCTCGGCCACCGGCGCGCTCATGGTCGCGGCAGAAGCGGGCGTGGTGGCCGCGCTGGCCGGGGATGAGGCGGCCAGGAAGCCGGCGCCCAGGGAAGCCAGCAGCGAAGCCAGCAAATTGATGCGCTTGTTCATCTCGTCTCCATTCGGTAGGGGTGACCTACAGAGTGTGGACGAGCTCGCTTAAAGGGATTTGCTCAAGCGCAAGAACCCCCACGGCAGTGTGCTAGCACCGTGGGGGTATCGTGGAACTGTGCTACAGGGATCGCCTAGCGGCGTTCGCGGTCGCGCATCAGGTAAGCCAGCGTGCCGACCACGGCGCCGGCGATGAATGCTTTCTTGACCAGCCCAGCCTTGTTATGCTGCCACTCGGCCTTGATGCCCATCTCGCCCAGCACGTTCGGCACCTTGCCCTTGGCCAGGTCCTCGGCCACGCCTTCGACCACGTTGACGCGGTCGGCCGCCAGCAGCAGCAGCCAGTGGCGCAGGTCGTTTTCGGCCCAGCGGAAGGCGACGCGGCGCATCATGCCGGACAGGCCCGAGGGCGGCTGGGCGGTACCGAAGATCGGCGTGATGCCGGGGCGCTCGGTCGACACCAGCACCTCGACGTTTTCCGGCTGCTGCGGCAGCCTGTCGACCGGCGGCGGGATGAAGCGCGGCGGCTTGCGTTCCATCGGCACGGCCGGACGGTTCTTGTGGTCCAGGTCGGCGCCCCAGCCATTGATGTGGGCCAGCTGCTCGCGCGTCGGGCGCTGCGGCTCCTTCGGATAATCCTGCTGGTGCTCGTGGGTGTGCCCGTTGTGGTGGTGCTGGTGCGAATGCGGGTTCACTTCGTTCGATGTTTGCATGCTGGCTCCTTATTGCTGTGCGCTGGCCTTGACCGCCGTCACCTCGCGCGCCGAGGGCGGGATGAGGACGGGCTTGATGCACTCGTCAAGCTTGCTCGAGAAGATGTGGTAGGCGTCGGCCACTTCTTCCAGCGGAATACGGTGGGTGATGATTTCCTTGGGATTCAGGCGCCCTGCGCGAATGTGCTCGATCAGGCGCGGCAGGTGGCGCTTCACGCTGGCCTGGTTCATGCGCAGCGTGAGACCCTTGTTCAGCGCGTTGCCGATCGGGACCGCGTTGAAGGTCGGGCCGTAGACGCCGACGATGGACACATTGCCGCCCTTGCGCACCGAGTTGATCGCCCAGTGCAGCACGGTGGAGGCGCCGGCCTGCATCTTCATCAGGCGCCCGGTCAGGGTCTGCGCGATCGAACCCGCGGCGTCGCCGCCGACGCAGTCGATGGTGACGTCGGCGCCCATCCAGTCGGTCATCTTCTTGATGTGCTCGGCCATGTCGTTGACCTCGCGGAAGTTGACGACCTCGCACTGGGCAAAGCGCTTGACGAATTCCAGGCGGTACTCGACTTCGTCCACCACGATCACGCGGCCCGCGCCCATCAGCCAGGCGGACTTGGCGGCAAAGATCCCGACCGGGCCGGCGCCGAAGACGACGACGGTGTCGCCTTCCGCGATGTCGCCCATCTCGGCGGCCTGGTAGCCGGTCGGCACGGCGTCGGTCAGCAGCACGGCGTCTTCGATGTGGATATCGTCGGGGATCACGTAGGGGCCGACGTCGGCCATCGGCACGCGCACGTATTCGGCCTGGCCGCCGTCGTAGCCGCCGGCCGTGTGCGAATAACCGTAGATGCCGCCGACCGCGGTGGCCTGCGCATTCGTATTGTGGCAATTACCGTAGAGCTCGCGCTCGCAAAAGAAGCAGGAGCCGCAGAACAGGTTGAACGGCACCAGCACACGGTCGCCGACCTTCAGGTTCTGCACACCGGAACCGATGTCGACCACCTCGCCGACGAACTCGTGGCCGAAGGTGTGGCCGACCCGGGTATCGGGCACCATGCCGTGGTACAGGTGCAGGTCCGATCCGCAGATGCAGGAGCGCAGGACGCGCACGATGGCGTCGCCCGGGTGTTCGATGACGGGATCGGGCTTGTGGTCGGCACGGACGCGATACGGCCCGCGGTAATTCATTGCCAGCATATAGTCCTCCTAATGGTTTGGGGGTCCATCGAAATCAGACCTTCGACGTAACGTTATGTGAAAACGCAAAGGAAGGCGATACGCGCACGGAAACGAACACGGCTTTCTTGCATATTTTTTCGACAATGCTAGGTGTTTGTTTTTAAAAGGAAATTTTGCAGTGTTCAAAATTTCCAAATGAAAACGGCCGCATCGCTGCGGCCGTGTTTTTCTGGGTTACACCCGCCTTACAGTTGACGGGCTTCGAAGGTGTTGCACTGCTCCACGGAACCGGTTTCGAGGCCGCGCTTGAACCAGCGCACGCGCTGCGCCGAGGTGCCGTGGGTGAAGGAATCCGGCACCACCTCGCCGCGCGACTGGCGCTGCAGCGCGTCGTCGCCGATCGCGGTGGCGGCGGCCAGCGCCGATTCGACGTCGCCCTGCTCGATGATCTGCTTGGCCTGGTTGGTGTGCTGGGCCCAGACGCCGGCGAAGCAGTCGGCCTGCAGTTCGACCCGCACGGACAGCGCATTGGCCTGGGTTTCGGACAAGCGCTCGCGGGCGCTGTCGACCTTGCCGGAGATGCCCAGCAGGTTCTGCACGTGGTGGCCGACTTCGTGGGCGATCACGTAGGCTTGCGGAAATTCGCCGGACACGTGGAAGCGCTGCTGCATCAGGCGGAAGAAGGACAGGTCGATGTACACCTTGCGGTCCGCCGGGCAGTAGAACGGGCCGACCGCGCTCTGGCCCGTGCCGCAGCCGCCGGTGCTGGTGCGGCCTTCGTACAGCACCAGCACCGGCGCCTTGTAGGTGGCGCCGTTGGCGCGGAAGATCTGGGTCCAGGTGTCCTCGGTATAGGCCAGCACGGTATGCACGAACTGGCCCTCGCGGTCGTTGGCGGGCGCGCGCGACGGCGCCTGCTGCTGCTGCACGTGGGCCGGCGCGCCGCCGCCGCCCGACAGCAGGTTGATGATGGTGCTCGGCGACACGCCGAAGAACCAGGAGCCGAGCAGCGCGATGACGATCGTCCCGATCCCCACCGTGCCCCCGCCGAAGCCGAAGCCCCCGCCACCGCCGCCGCCCTCGCCGCGGCGGTCTTCCACATTGTCGCTTTGCCTGTCACCTTCCCAACGCATAATTTCTCCTTGCTTATCCACGCCCGGGCGAGCGTTTTACACTGACACAACTCATGTTTTCACGCGCATCCTTGATGCGGAAATCCTCGTCGACGGCCAGTCCGGCGCGCTGTTCGTCGTTGCGTGCGCGTTCGTGGCGTTCGCGTTCGACCTCGCGCGCTACGCGGGCCTTGATGGAAACATCGGGCAGTGTCGTCATGTCAATCCTTGTTTGTTGCACCAGTGTGCGCACCGGACGGCGCGCGGTCTGTTAGAACTTTCACATAATGCATCCTTTTTGGGTACACTTGCAGACATTTTTACGATAACAACCCGCCCCGATGGCCCTCAAACTCAGCTCCCCCGACGCACTCGCCACCCTGGGCGCCACCCTGCGCACCCAGGGCTACCGCTTCATCACGGTAACGCCCGCCACCCACCGCCGTGTCAACCGGCGGCCGGACAATGCCTGGGCGCACGACCTGCGCGGCGTACTCGGCTGGAGCCGTCCATTCCGCGACGGCGCGCTGCCGGCCGACATCGAGCGCCTGTTGGACGAGGCCGGCGTCCTCGCCCCCTGGCGTGGCGAGCGCAGCGCCAGGGAAGGCGTTCCGGCGCGCTGCGCCACGGTACGCGCCTCGACCATCGGCGAGCACCTGTATTTCCACTCGGCCTGGCCGACCACCGATGACGACGACGTCTTCTTCGGCCCCGACACCTACCGCTACGTGGCCGCGCTGCAGCGCTCGCTGGCATCGCCACTGCTGCGCCAGCCTGTCAGGCGCGCGGTCGACATCGGCTGCGGCGCAGGCCCCGGCGCGATCGAGCTGGCGCTGCGTTTCCCGGACGCGACCGTCTACGGCACCGACATCAATCACGACGCGCTGGCGCTGGCCCGCATCAACGCCGCGATCAACGGCGCCACCAACCTGCAGCCCTGCCACAGCAACCTGCTGGACGGCATCGACGGCGGCTTCGACGTCGTCATGTCGAACCCGCCCTACATCCTCGACCCGGACGAACTGCCCTACCGCCACGGCGGCGGCGAGCACGGCGCCCAGCTGTCGATCGACATCGTGCGCGCGGCGCTGGAACGCCTGAACCCGGGCGGCAGCCTGCTGCTGTACACGGGGGTCGCCATTGTGGACGGCGAGGACCGTTTCCTGTCAGCCATCCGCGGCATGCTGGAAGAAGCCTGCGACACGTGGACGTACGAAGAACTCGATCCGGACATCTTCGGTGGCCAGCTTGGCTGCAAAGGTTACGAGAACGTCGAGCGCATCGCGGCCGTGTGGCTGCATGCGGTCAAGCGCGGCTGATCAAATGAGCGCTTGAAGTCGCTTATTTGAGTGCCTTCTCGTGCTCGGCCATGCCGACCGCCTTGTAGTCGTAGGTCGGATAGAACTCGGTGCGGTAGGCGCCCCAGGCCGTGTCTTCCAGCACCCGGTTGACTTCGCGCAGGCGCGAGGCCGGCAGGCGCAGTGTGATCACCTGGCCGATACCCATGGCCACGGTCCAGCTGACCACTTCCACGCCCTGGGGCGGGAAGGCTTTATAGAAACCCTGCTTCGCCAGCTGGGCATTCAATTCCGCCAGCGGGCGCGACTGGTCATGCCGGAGGAACACGGTCAGCATGACCGCATTCTCGGGCGTCGCGCTTGCGCTGCCGGCGCCCGGTACGGCGACGTTCTGGGCGGAAGCGCCCATGCAGGCGAACAGGCCGCTTGTGGCCAGCACTGCGATCCAGCAGGTTCGAATCCCGGGCATGCACACCATGGAAGCTCCTGTTTGCGAACGATAAAAAAACCCTGCCGCACGATGATAGCGCGCGGCAGGGCCGGTGATGTTCCGTAACGTGCGCGGCAGTGCCGCGCAACGCGTCAGAAACGGACCTTGACGAAGGCCGAGGGGCCGGTCAGGCGCAGCTTGAGGTCGGCGTCCTGGTTGTTGTTGCGCGAGAGCTGGACGCGCTGGATGCCGTAGTCGACCACCAGGCCGACGTTACGTGCCGCAAACCATTCCACGCCGACGTTGCCGCCGTACACGTGGCCGTCGACGTTGCCGCCGTTCTTCTTGAGGCCCGAGGCTTCCGCGAACATGCGCAGGTTGGGCTGGAAGGCATGTTTCCAGCCGAGTTCGATCACAGGCGCGAAGCCGTTGGCGCTGACCGAATCGCTGCCGTTGAAGCTGATGGGCACGGTCGAACCGTTCAGGCCGCTCACCTGGCCGGTCACCGAGCCGGACAGCTTGCCGTGCAGGTAGGCGGCACCGACGCCGACGCCGAACACGTCGTCGCCGCGGCCCATCCACCAGCGGTACGCCAGCTGGGCCAGGTCCAGGCGCAGCTTGCCGTTCACCGTCGCCGTGCCGGTCAGCGGCTGGCCATTGTCCGTGGTCGCGCCGCTGTAGCTCGGGTTGTAATCCTTGTCGTAACGGAAGTAGTCGAGCGAGATGCCCTGGCTGTCGCCCACCAGGAACTCGGCTTTCACGCGCGGCAGCGTGGTGTGGCCGTATTCCTGGTCGCCCGAGTCGAGGTAACCATAGTTCGTGTCCCCGGACACGTGGATTTTCGGCTTGGCCGAGAAGGCGCCGACGGCGATGCTGGCGCGGTCGAGCGCGGCAGCCGGTTCGGCGTGGGCGACGGCAGCGGCCAGGGTGGTGGCCAGGACTACGGCTTGCAGGGCGATGGAACGACGGTGTGAAGCAGGGCGACGCATTGGATCCTCCGGATATTCGAATAATGATGAGAATCACTGACTCAAGGGTCAGCAATAATTGTCATTATTATCAAAAAATCCGGAGACCTGCGCACGATTGAGGGCCCAGGCCGGTAACTGTTGCTGCGACGCGTCAACCGGGCGGCTGGCTGCCGGAGCCCTCTTTCAACTGCCGGGCCAGACGCCAGGCCATCGCGCCCAGCGCCGCCACGCCGCACAGGAGCAGCGCCCACAACCAGATTTCGCGGCGCTGCAGCATGCCCCCGGCAGGCGCGGCGGCCCCGCCATCGCTGCGCTGGCGTACCGGGGCGCCGGCCTTCGCCTGTTCGAGCGCGGCCAGTTCCGTGATCGAAAAACCGGGTGCGACCTGGGCCAGGGGCAAGTCGCCGGCCTTGGCGCCATCGCGGCCGAAGACCAGCGTGTACGGCCCGGTGCCGCCGGCCATGAAGACCATTGTCGCCGGCTTCCAGCCCAGGCGCAGCGCCGGGCGCTCCGCCACCTTCGCCTGCGGCCGCAGCATCCAGCGCGAGGCATGCGTGGGCGGCACGTCGACGTCGCCCGAGAGGCGCTCCTGCCCGTTCTGCGTCAGGCGATAGAAGGTGCTGCGTGCCACCGGACGCAGGTCGGCGCCCTGCCGTCCCGGCTGTGCCTGCCACGGGCCGACCAGGGCCGGCAGCACCACGTTGTGTCCCTGGAACACCACGCCGACGGTCTCGACCGGCAGCGCGACCGGCGCCGCGTACACCAGGTCGTCCCCGGCCCCGCCGGCTTCCGGCTGCAGCACGATGTTCTCCCAATGCTCGGCCGCGCGGATGCGGGTCACCTGCTCGGCCTGGATGGCCGCGAACTCGACGGGCTTGCCCTCGGTCCAGGCGATGCGCGCATAGCGGAAGGGGCGCGGCGCGAATTCGATGCGGTTCCTGAGCACGCGGTTGCCCTGGCTATTGACCAGCCAGCTCACCGACGCGTCCGTCAGCGGCTCCCAGCGCTGCAGGTCGTCGCTGGTGTCGAGGGTCAGATGCGCGCTGTAGCTGTCGATGCCGGGCGGCAGGCTGAGCACCAGTGCGGCGACGTCCGCGTGGGCGCCGGCATCCGCGTTCGCCGGCCGCATGTCCAGCACCAGGCTGGCCAGCTCGTCCCCGTTACTCCGCGCGGTGGGCGGCGTCACCGAGATCACGGTGCCGTCCTCGCGCGTGCGGATCTGCAGGCCGTCCGGCAAGCCCTGGCGGGCACCGGCCGGGCCGCGCACCGGGAACACGGCGACCGGCGCCGTCCTCGTGCTGACCTTGTCCGGCTGCACGCGCTCGACCAGCGCGAACGGCATCGGCGTGCCGGCCGCGTCGAACAGGCGCAGGTCGCGCAGCTCGCTCGAGCGCGCCTCGAGATAGACGGCGCGCGGCACCTGCAGCTGCACCACGGCCTGGCTGCCGCTCACGGTGACCGGTATCGCGTGCGCGTAGTCGCCCGGACGGTCGGCGGGACCCGCGGCACTGGCGGCGCTGGAAAAGGCGAGCAACATGCCGGCGACGCGCCGGCCAAACGATACGAACATGGAGCCTCCCGTTCCGCTCACGTGCCGGAACCCGATATAACAGTGCCCTCGCCCGCTTTCGGGAAGGGCGCGAAATAGCCGATCAGCAGCATCAGCAAGCCGACGCCGACGAACGACACCACCCTGGCCATGCTGCCGCCGTTGGCCAGGTCGACCAGGAACAATTTGCCGACGACGATCCCGAGCAGGACGGCACCCGTGCTCCAGGTGCGGCGCATCGCGCGCCGGGCCGCATAGCGCATCAGCACCAGCGCGCTGGCGCTCCATACCAGGGACAGCATCGCCTGCACCACCTGCGAATCGGCGAGTACGTCGAAGCGGTACGGGAGGCCGAGCCAGTGGGCGCTGCTGCGCAGCAGGATCAGGTTGAACCAGCCGTAGGCCAGCGCCAGGGTCGCGATGCGCAGCCGGACGCGGTCCTGCGCGGCGCCGGGGCGGAGGTCCATCACGCCGGCCCACAAGGCCAGCGCGAAACCGGTCGTCAGGTCGAGCGGATTGAGCAGCGGCAGGTAGGGCAAGGGCGCCATGGTGCCGTCCTGGCCGAGGTTCCAGACCGTCGCCAGCAGCAGCACCAGCAGCGCGCCGGCCGGAACGAACGCCGCGCGGTACCAGCCGGACAAGGGGCGCGCCGGCCAGGCGTCGGCGCGGCTGCGGCGCAGCAGCCAGGCCAGGGCCAGCATCATGAGCCAGGTCGGCAGGTAGTTGCTCCAGGCGGCGTCCGCCGCGCCGGCGCCAAGGGCCCAGGCGCCGTTCGCGCTGACGTCGAAGGACGGCGCGCCCAGCCAGCGGTCGACCAGGATGCCGCCAGTCGGCCACAGCGCCAGCCAGGGGCCCGCCGTGCGCACCGTGTGCACGGCCTGGCGCAGCAGGCGCCCCGGTGCCGATTCGGCGCCGGGCCACTGGCGCAGGATGAATTCGCCGCCCAGCAGCAGGACCAGCCAGGCCAGCCAGCCGGCCGGGGCGAGCAGCCCGCGTTCCGCGTACAGGTAGACCAACGCGCCGAAGGTGAACCCGGCCAGCATCAGCCAGTTGGCGGTGCCCAGCCAGCGCAACTGGGGCCACTGCAGGCGCCGCGCCAGCACCATGGATGCGACGCTCGATCCGGCCACGCCCAGCGCATACAGCAGGAGCCAGCCTGCGGTGAGTCTGCCCAGGACCGGCGGCAGCCAGGGCGCAAGGCGGGCGGCCGCGATGTTGATGACCGGTCCGAACCACCAGAGCGCGCCCCAGGCCAGGAAAAGCGGCGCGAAGCGGCTGTCGACCTGCCCCGGCGTCGCTCGTGCCAGCATGCGGCTGGTGGCGAGCGCGGCCAGCGCGATCATGGCGATGCCGAGCAGCGGCTGGCGGCCATCGGTTTCCAGCGGGTCGAGCCAGTCCCAGCCGGTCACGCTGACGACCAGCAGCGCCACGGCGCCGGCAATCTGGAAACCCAGCGCCAGCAAGCCGGCCGTGCGCCACGCCATCCGCACCGCGATCACGCCCAGCAGCACCGTGGTCAGCACGGCGCCGCCCACCAGCCAGTTCGCGAGCAGGCTGCCTCTGGTGCGCAGGATGGCTTCGGTCCACCACCCACCCAGCAGCCAGACGGCCGCAATCGCCAGGAACACGCCGGCCAGCTTCGACACCACCGGCGCTTCCCCGCCCGCATGGCGCCGCAATCCGGTCGCCAGGACGAAGGCGCTGAACGCCAGCACGACGAAGCCCAGCCACAGGTTCGAGGACAGCGCCGCGGCCGGGTCGAGCCGGAAGGCCGCGCCGCCGAAGCTCAGCCAGGCGCCGAGCTGCAGCAGCATGCCGAACAGCCAGGTGCGGCGCTGACCGCGCTTCAGGCCGATCCACACGAAGCCGGCGCCTTCCACGGCCCATGCGCCCGAGGTCCAGCGCGCGTCGAGCGCGAACGGTATCGCCAGCGTGCCGAACACCACGCCCAGCGACATGAAGGATTCGACCAGCACGCGCCAGCGCTCGCGCCCGCGGCGCCACAGGACGATCGCCAGCGCCAGGTAGAAACCGCCCAGCGCCAGCGCCGACAGCGCCAGCCCGAACGGCTTGTCCTTGACCAGGCCGACCTGCAGGCCAAAGGCGAGCAGCGGCGTGCCGAGCACCAGCGTGGCGTCGACGTAATCCTTCAGGCGGGTCTGCTGGCGGCGCGCATAGGCCAGCGCGATGCCGACGTAGAACAGGAAGAACAGCAGCAGGAAGCCCTGCGCCGACAGGTAGTTGTCCGGCGTGTAGCGCAGCCCGCCCCAGGCCGCGCCAACCACGAAGGTGAAAGCGAAGCCGAGCAGGTTCAGCGCGCGCCAGCTGCGCCGGACCGCGAGCGCGAACACGCCGGCGTTCAGCAGCGCGTAATACGAGAACAGCGCGATATGGTTGCCCTGCCCGGTCGACACCAGCAAGGGGCAGGCAAAGCCGCCGACGATGCCGAACACCGCCAGCCAGACGGCGTCCTGCAACAATGCCAGTATGCAGGTAAAAACCGTGAGCGCGACCAGCAGCGCAAAGGCGAAGCCGGCGGGCAGCAAGCCATAGCGCTGGAAGGCGCCGAAGATCACCAGCATCAGGATCGCGATCGCCGTACCCTGTACCGGCAGGCCGATTTCCCGGCGCGACGTGCGCAGGCGCCAGCCCCAGCCCAGCAGCGCCAGGTCGGCCAGCACCACGCCGGCCAGGCGCAGTTCGATCGGCACGACCACGGTCGCGGCGACGTACTTGAGCAGGAAGGCGACGCCGATGAACAGGATCACCAGGCCGATCTTGGCAACCGGGTTGCCGGTCAGGAACCAGTCCTTGGCGGCCAGCAGCCAGCGCGGCGGCGTCGGCGGGGCTGGCGGTTTGGGAGGCGCCACGGGCTTGGACAGCGTGGCTTGCACGGTGTCGGCCGGCGTTGCCTGGTACGCCGGCGTTTGCGGGGGGACGGTGGCGCTTGCCAGGCTGGACATGGCTTCGCGCACGGGTTCGGGTTCGGGAGGCTCGGCGACGCGGGGCGTGGCCTTGGCTTGGATCGGTTCGCGGATCCAGTAGTCGAGATCGGTCTCTGCCGGGTCCGGTGTGGCGGCCGGCGCTCCGGCGCCCGGCCCTTGGTCAGCGGGTGGTGGGGATGCCGATGCGGTGAATGCGCCTGGTTCGCTGGCGGCCCGTTGGGTGGCCTCCGGCGCTTGTCGGTTAGTTGCGGATTGCAGCTGCCGGCGCAGCTCGGCCACTTCGCGTTCGAGATTCGCGATCCTGCCGCTGCGGCCGGTGCCGACGATCCAGGCTGCGAAGAATGGATAACCGAGTGCCAGTAGTACGAGGATGCCGATTTCGCCCATTGCGCCTCCGTTGATGGAAGCGTAACGATAGCGGAATCGTCACGGTGTGTAACCTATAGGAAATAGGGTGGTGAGATTTGCTTGCCTGGGGCGTGGAATTTGATACTTCGCAGCGCGTTTCAGTTTATGGAAATGAAAAAGGCTCCCCGAGGGAGCCTTCTGCATTTTGGCGGAGAGGGTGGGATTCGAACCCACGGTACGGTCACCCGTACGCCTGATTTCGAGTCAGGTACATTCGACCACTCTGCCACCTCTCCTGGTAACCGGTC
>Ga0308160_10004377_pt1 | contig 15175 bp, 15 predicted proteins | sample PhyFR1_FD_201036 | JGI IMG/M metagenome (GOLD analysis project Ga0308160, IMG submission 201036) | Phyllosphere microbial communities from UC Gill Tract Community Farm, Albany, California, United States - DLSLF.R1 | ecosystem: Host-associated > Plants > Phyllosphere > Unclassified | place: USA...
GCGTTAACGCGCGCATTTGTTGGTCAGGCAAAAAAAAGCCCGCTACGAGAGCGGGCTGAAATCCAATTCTTTTCTGAGGAGAGTTGGAGGAGACAGGAGTTAGTATGCTGCGCGGCAGCATATAAATCCAATTTTCCTTTCACATACTCGACATAAAAAAATCGTATATCTCTTGCTGTGATCAGCGATTCGGCACGCAGCTGACGTTGATATTGGTGACGTTGGCGTCGCCCATCGTATTGGTCGGGTTGGCCACGCTGCAGGTCAGGCCGGCGGGCTGGGTCAGGACCGTCACGCCGTAGGTCTGGTTGTAGGCAACCGGCAGCGAGAATACATACGATGTCGCATCCTTGGCCGGGGTCACGGTACCGCCGGTGCTGCCGTTGGTCAGCACCAGGCCGGCCACCGTCAGGCCGCTGATTGTGCCGCCGATGGTGAAGGTATTGATCACGCACGAATACTGGACATCGATCAGCGCCAGGCGGCCGGCAGTGTCGGCGTTGGTCGGGTACGAGCTGGCCAGGTCGCACCTCTGATGCGCGGGCTGTTTGACGATCTGGACGTTGTATTCGTCGCCGTATTCCAGTTTGTTGGGGAAGGCGAACTTGACCGGATCGCCAGCCTTGGCTGGCGGCGCCACGTCGATCGTCGTGCCATTGGTGCTCAGTTGCAGCCCCGGATAGGCCAGGGTATAGATCGTGCCACCGACGGTGAATTCGGCTTTGTCACTACCGCCGCAGCCGGCGAGACCTGCGGCCAGCGCCAGCGCCAGCGCCGGACGGATCAGAAAAGACTTCATTGCATTGGCTCCAGGAAATTAGGGGGCGCAGGTGATGGCCACGTTGGTGATGTCGTTCTTGCCCATGGTGCCGCTGCCATTGGCCACGGTGCAGGTCTGGCCGCTACTCGGCTGTTTCAAAACGGCGACGCCATAGGCGGCGTCTTCCGGCACTTCTGCCAGCGTGAATTCGGTGGCGCCGGCGGGCACGACCACACGGTCCGAGCCATTGACCAGCTCAAGGCCGTCGCCTTTCAGGTTGGCGACCGACCCTTTCAGGGCATGCTTCTTGAAGGTGCAAAGCACCTGGACGCTGGTGATGTTGAATGCCGCGCGGCCCTTGCCGTTGACGACTTCACACCCGCTCACGTTGTCCGGCGTGCCTGCAACCTTGACATCGTACTCGTCGTCGGTGCCGACCAGCTCGTTGAAGTAGAAGTTGCCGGTGCCGTTGCCACCCGCAACCGGGGGAATTTCAAGGCGGTTGCCGTCACCGTTGGTCAGCACCAGGCCAGCCTTGGTCACGCCGCTGTACACGCCGCCCAGCAGCAGCTCGCCGCTGCTGCCGCCGCAGGCGGACAAGGCGGCGGCGCATGCAAGCGCGGCGCCGGCGCGCAGGTAAGAACTCTTCATCATTTCTCCAGATATCTAGCGGGAATGCGCAGCTGCGCGATTGAATCGAAAATTAGCTCAACATTTTAGTTCATTTGGCAAGCGACAGGCCGATTTGCCTTTGTATCACGCTGTAACCACGCTGTAACGGGTATTAATCCGACGATTTTCCCGCCGGTTTGCATTTAATAAGGGCGCTCGCTATGCTGGGAGCGCCTTTCGACTCTCCTTCCTGCATGACGATGACTAGCCGTCCCCCCTGGCCCAAGGCCGTACTGTTCGACCTCGACGACACCCTGTGGCCGATCGCGCCGGTGATCCTGGAAGCCGAAAAGATCCTGTTCGCCTGGCTGGCCGAGCACGCGCCGCGGGTGGCCGCGCAGTTCACGGTGGCCAGCCTGCGCGAGGCACGGCTCGAACTGCTGGCGCGCCGCCCCGAGTTCGCGCTCGACCTCAGCGCGCTGCGTCATGCGGGGCTGGTGGCGGCCTTCGAGCAGGTGGGCGAAGACACTGCCAAGGTGCAACTGGCGATGACTGAATTCTTTGCCGCCCGCAATGCCGTCACGCCGTTCGACGACGTCGTGCCGGGCCTGCGGCGCCTGCGCGAGCTGGTGCTGGTCGGCTCGGTCACGAATGGCGTGGCCGACTTGCAGACGATCGGCCTGGCGCAGCACTTTGGCGCCTCGATCGCGGCGCGTGAATACGGCCGCGCCAAGCCCGATGCCGGCATCTTCCTGGCAGGATGTGCGGCCCTGGGCGTAGCGCCGCACGAAACCGTGTATGTGGGCGACGATTTGCTGCTCGACGTGCAGGGCGCCCAGCGCGCCGGGCTGCGCGCGGCCTGGATCAACCGCAGCGGCAAGATCAACGAGCTGGCGCCCGAGGTGCAACCGGATGTCGAGGTGGCCAGCCTGGATGGGTTGATCGACTGGCTCGAGCGCGAACACGCATGAGGCGCGCGTGGTATGGCCGGGTTGCGCAGAAGGGGACGCGCAGAAACGGCTCTATAGTATGATCGGCTTCGTCAGCCCCCGCGTCACTGCCCACCACCCCGGAACCATGCAACTCGATCACCGTGCCCAAACCCTGCTCAAAGCGCTTGTCGAACGATATATCGCCGACGGCCAGCCGGTAGGCTCGCGCGAGCTGTCCAAGATTTCCGGTCTCGAGCTGTCGCCGGCCACGATCCGCAACATCATGGCCGAGCTCGAGCAGATGGGTTTGGTCGCCAGCCCGCACACCTCGGCCGGGCGCGTTCCGACGCCGCGCGGCTATCGCCTGTTCGTCGACACGCTGCTGACGGTGCAGCAGCTCGACGAGGGCACGGTCGGCGCCAACAGCATGCGTTTGCCGCTGCAGCAGCCGCAAAAGATCATCGCCAACGCGGCCCAGATGCTGTCCTCGCTGACCCAGTTCGCCGGCGTGGTGCAAAGCCCGCGCCGCGAATCGGTGTTCCAGCAGATCGAGTTCCTGCGCCTGGGCGAAAAGCGCATCTTGCTCGTGATCGTCGATCCGCGCGGCGACGTGCAGAACCGGCTGCTGCTGACCGACGTCGATTATTCGCCGGGCCAGCTGACCCAGTCGGCCAACTACCTGAACCAGAACTTCGCCGGCCTGTCGTTCGACGACGTGCGCAAGCGCCTGGGTGGCGAACTGCGCCAGTTGCGCGACGACATGGGGCGCCTGATGCAGGCGGCGGTCGAAGCCGGCACCGAAGCGATGGCGCAGAGCGACGACATGGTCATCTCGGGCGAGCGCAACCTGCTGTCGGTATCCGACCTGTCATCGAACATGAGTTCGCTGCGCCAGATGTTCGAGATGTTCGAGCAAAAGACCGGCCTGATGCAATTGCTTGATATGTCGAGCAAGGCCGGCGGGGTGCAGATCTTCATCGGCGGCGAGTCGAACCTGGTGCCGATGGACGAGATGAGCGTGGTCACCGCGCCGTATGCGGTCGACGGGCGCATCGTCGGCACCCTGGGCGTGATCGGCCCCACCCGCATGGCCTACGAACGGGTGATCCCGATCGTCGACATCACGGCCAAGCTGCTCTCGAACGCGCTCAGCCAGCCTTAGATCCTGGCAAGGACAAGGGCATGAAAAAAGCCGCACCGGTTGCCCGGGGCGGCTTTTTTGGCGTTGCCTGCTGCCGGCTTGCTAGCCGCGGTGCGGGCAATCGGTCTTGACGCAGTTGCCGTAGATCGCCAGCGCATGCTCGGCGATCTTGAAGCCGCGCTCTTCGGCGATGCCATGCTGGCGCTGCTCGATGCCGTCGTCGTAGAACTCTTCGACATGGCCGCAATCGAGGCACACCAGGTGGTCGTGGTGCGAGCCGGCGTTGAGTTCGTAGATGGCCTTGCCGGTCTCGAAATGGTTGCGGTGCAGCAGGCCAGCCTGTTCGAACTGGGTCAGGACACGGTAGACGGTGGCCAGGCCCACATCCATGTTCTCGGCCAGCAGGATCTTGTAGACGTCTTCGGCCGTCAGGTGCCGCACGGCGCTGTTCTGGAAAATTTCCAGGATTTTCAGGCGCGGCAGGGTGGCCTTCAGGCCACTTGCCTTGAGGTCATTTGGATTGTTGGGCATAACAGTTACTCAGGTTAAAACTCACGTTTCTTGCTCGCATATAGGCAGAGTGCTTTATGATATAGCGTTTTGTAAGCTCCCGCTCGAACGTTTTGAGGTTACCTATGCGCGTCACACCAGCCGTTAGCCAGCACGGCACCCACCGTGGTACTTATCGCACTTCCGCCCGTGCGGCGCTGGCCGCCGGCCTGGCCTGCACGCTGATGCTGTCCGGCTGCGCCACCTGGCGCAACCTGACCGGGTCCGGCGCGCCAGCCGATACGGGCGCCAGCGCCACCGCTGCCGACGCCGAAAAATCGGCGGCGATCGCCAATGCTGGCGCGCAGACGGTGCAGGCGTCGAAGCTGCAGCGCTTCCTGTGGATCTTCTCGCCGTATCGGCCGGACATCCAGCAAGGTAACTTTGTCTCGCAAGAAATGCTCGACCAGCTGAAAGTGGGCCAGACGCGCGATCAGGTGCGCTTCCTGCTCGGTTCGCCACTGCTGACCGACGCCTTCCACGCCGACCGCTGGGACTATCCGTTCTACCTGGCGCGCGGCAACGGCGAGCTGACCACCAGCCGCGTGACCGTGTTCTTCAAGGACGACCAGGTCGAACGCTTCGAAGGCGGCAACCTGCCGAGCGAGCGCGATTACATCGACCGCATTGCCGGCCCGGCCAAGGTGCCGAAGAACAAGCCCGAAAGCCGTCCGGTCGAGCCAGTGCGCGCAGGCGACGCCCCGGCCGGCATCCAGCCGTAAGGAACACGCCATGACGATGTTGAATATTGCCGTTGCCGGCGCCAGCGGCCGCATGGGCCGCATGCTGATCGAAGCCATCCAGTATGCCCCCGATATGCGCCTGGCCGGCGCCCTCGATGTGCCGGGTTCGCCGTTCATCGGCCAGGATGCGGGCGCCTTTGGCGGCTTCCTGACCGGGGTGATGATCGAGGACAGCATCCGCCACGGCCTGCATAACGCCGACGTGCTGATCGACTTCACCCGCCCCGAAGGCACGCTGGCCCACCTCGAATACTGCGCCGCGAATGGCAAGCAGATGGTGATCGGCACCACCGGGTTCGATGAAGCCGGCAAGGCCGCCATCGCGCTGGCCGCCGAAAAGGTCGGCGTCGTGTTCGCACCGAACATGAGCGTGGGCGTGAACGTCACGCTCAAGCTGCTCGAGATGGCCGCCAGGAGCTTCGCCGAAGGCTACGACATCGAGATCGTCGAGGCGCACCACCGTCACAAGGTCGACGCGCCGTCCGGCACCGCGCTCAAGATGGGCGAAGTGATCGCCGACGCGATCGGCCGCGACCTGAAAGAGTGCGCCGTGTATGGCCGCGAAGGCGTCACCGGCGAGCGCGATCCGTCGACCATCGGCTTTGCCACCGTGCGTGGCGGCGACGTGGTGGGCGACCATACCGTGATGTTCCTCGGCACCGGCGAACGCATCGAGATCAGCCACAAGTCGAGCAGCCGCGTCACCTACGCCCACGGCTCGCTGCGCGCGGCGCGCTTTTTGGCCGGCAAATCCAGTGGCCTGTTCGACATGCAGGACGTGCTGGGACTGAAGGCTTGACGATGGCGGTCGCAGAACTGAACGGCGCCGCGATCGTCGACGAGGCGTCCTTCCACCAGCAAAGCCGGGCCGCGTTCGGCTTCCCGGACGATTACGCCGACAGCATCGATGCATGGGTCGACTGCATGAGCTACCTGCGCGACGACGAAAACATGACCAAGTTCCGCCTCAAGGCCAACGAGGTACTCGAGATCGTCGTCACCGATGCCGCGCAGATGAAGGCGAATGTGCCCGATCTGCTCGAAGAGCTGAGCTTTTGCATCGGCGGCATCAACGAGCGCTACGAAGACTACGGCGAAAAGCCGGCGCTGGAACTGGTGCTGCGCTGACCTCCCGGGCGGCGGCTTGCGGGCCGCCGCTTCGCATGCAGCATATGCAGTCCGTCCAGCCCGGCGCTACGCCGCAGTGCAAAATGAACCAGCTATAATGCTCGGTCCCACCTCCTACCTTACGTCTGCAGAAATCATGCAAGAAAAATATAGTCCAGCCGAAGTCGAACAGGCCGCCCAGGCCTACTGGAAGTCGATCGACGCCTATAAAGCCGTCGAACACGACCCGCGTTTCCCGAAGGGCAAGTACTACGCCTGCTCGATGCTGCCTTACCCATCGGGCAAGCTGCACATGGGTCACGTGCGCAACTATACGATCAACGACGTGATGTACCGCTACCTGCGCATGAACGGCTACAACGTGCTGATGCCGATGGGCTGGGACGCGTTCGGCATGCCGGCCGAAAACGCGGCGATGGCCAACAACGTGCCGCCGGCCGAATGGACCTATTCGAACATCGCCCACATGCGGGGCCAGATGGAGTCGATGGGCCTGGCGATCGACTGGTCGCGCGAGATGACCGCCTGCAAGCCGGATTACTACAAGTGGAACCAGTGGATGTTCCTCAAGATGCTTGAGAAGGGCATCATCTACCAGAAGACCGGCACCGTGAACTGGGACCCGGTCGACCAGACCGTGCTGGCTAACGAGCAGGTGGTCGATGGCCGCGGCTGGCGTTCGGGCGCGCTCATCGAAAAGCGCGAAATCCCGATGTACTACGTGCGCATCACCGAGTACGCCGACGAACTGCTCGACCATGTCGACAACAAGCTGCCGGGCTGGCCGGAGCGTGTGCGCACCATGCAGGCCAACTGGATCGGCAAGTCGACCGGCGTGCGCTTCGCCTTCCCGCACACGATCGCGGGCGACGACGGCGCGCCGATCGGCGACGGCAAGCTGTATGTGTTCACCACCCGCGCCGACACCGTCATGGGCGTGACCTTCTGTGCCGTGGCGCCGGAACACGCGCTGGCGCAGCACGCCGCGCGCACCAACCCGGCCCTGCAGGAATTCATCGCCGAATGCAAACTCGGTTCGGTGATCGAAGCCGACATGGCGACGATGGAAAAGAAGGGCATGCCGACCGGCCTGTTCGTCACCCATCCAGTCACGGGTGAACAAATCCCGGTATGGGTCGGCAACTACGTGTTGATCACCTACGGCGACGGCGCCGTGATGGGCGTGCCGGCGCACGACGAGCGCGACTTCGGCTTCGCCAAGAAATACAACCTGCCGATCAAGCAGGTGGTGGCGGTCGACGGCCAGGAATTCTCGCTCGAGAGCTGGCAGGAGTGGTACGGCGACAAGGAAAACGGCCGCACCATCAATTCGGGCAAGTACGACGGTCTCGATTACACCTCGGCCGTGAACGCGGTCGCCGGCGAACTCGAAGCCGAAGGCCTGGGCGAAAAGAAGACCACGTTCCGCCTGCGTGACTGGGGCATCTCGCGCCAGCGCTATTGGGGCACCCCGATCCCGATGATCCACTGCCCTGACTGCGGCGTGGTGCCGGTGCCTGAAAGCGACCTGCCGGTGGTGCTGCCCGAGCACCTGGTACCGGACGGCACCGGCAATCCGCTGAACAAGGACGAAGCCTTCCTCAAGTGCGACTGCCCCAAGTGCGGCAAGCCGGCGCGCCGCGAGACCGACACGATGGACACCTTCATCGATTCGTCGTGGTACTACATGCGCTATACCTCGCCCGGCTCGAACGCGGCGATGGTCGACGCCCGCAACGATTACTGGATGCCGATGGACCAGTACATCGGCGGCATCGAGCACGCCGTCATGCACTTGCTGTATGCGCGCTTCTGGACCAAGGTGATGCGCGACTTCGGCCTGGTCAAGTTCGACGAGCCGTTCGTCAACCTGCTCACGCAGGGCATGGTGCTCAACGAAACCTACTACCGCGAAGACGCAGGCAGCAAGAAGACCTGGTTCAACCCGGCCGACGTCGAACTCACCTTCGACGACAAGGGCCGTCCGCAAAGCGCGATCCTGACCGCCGATGGCCAGCCGGTGCAGATCGGCGGCACCGAGAAGATGTCGAAGTCGAAGAACAACGGCATCGATCCGCAGGCGCAGATCGAGCAATATGGCGCCGACACCGCGCGCCTGTTCACGATGTTCGCCTCGCCGCCGGAGCAAACCCTGGAATGGTCGAACAGCGGCGTCGAAGGCGCCAGCCGCTTCCTGCGCCGCGTGTGGGCCTTCGGCTACGCGCAGCGTGCGCGCATCGCCGCGGCCTTGACGGGCGAAGTACAGGGCACCCACAGCGACGCGCAGAAGACGCTGCGCCGCGAAGTGCACAAGGTGCTGCAGCAGGCCGACTACGACCTGAAACGGATCCAGTACAACACCGTGGTCTCGGCCTGCATGAAGATGCTCAACACGCTCGAGTCGAGCAAGCTCGATGACAGCGCAGCCTCGAACGCGATCATTGCCGAAGGCTTCTCGATCTTCCTGCGTTTGTTGAACCCGGTGGCGCCGCACATCACCCACGCGCTGTGGCAGGAACTCGGTTTTGCCGGCGCCCATGGCGACATCCTCAACACGCAGTGGCCGCAGGTCGATCCGGCCGCGCTCGAACAATCCGAAATCGAGATGATGATCCAGGTGAACGGCAAGCTGCGCGGCTCGGTCAAGGTGGCCAAGGACGCCGACAAGGCAGCCATCGAAGCAGCTGCCCTGGCGCTTGAGTCGGTGCAGAAGTTCATCGAAGGCACGCCGAAGAAGGTGATCGTGGTGCCCGGTAAGCTCGTCAACATCGTGGTGTGATGATGAACCCACCCCGCAATTATCTGGTGCGCCTGCTGGCGGCCGTACTCACCGTGGCGATGCTGGCGGGCTGCGGCTTCCAGCTGCGCGGCAGTAACGGCCAGTACAATATGGCGTTCAAGTCGATCTGGCTCTCGTTCAACGAGTCGTCGCCGCTCGGCACTGAGCTCAAGCGCAACCTGCGCGCGGGCGACACCGTGCGCATCGTCACCGATGCGTCGAAAGCCGAGGCCCTGTTCGACGTGATCAGCGAGTCGCGCGGCAAGGCGATCCTGTCGCTCAACAGCCTGGGCCGGGTGCGCGAGTACTCGCTCAGCTACACGCTGGTGTTCCAGGTGCGCGACGCCAACAACCGCCAGCTGCTGGCGCCGACCGAGATCACCCTGCGCCGCAACATCGCCTTCGACGAGTCGCAGGTGCTGGCCAAGGAATCCGAAGAAGCGCTGCTGTACCGCGACATGCAGTCCGACCTGGTGCAGCAGATCCTGCGCCGCCTGGTGGCGATCAAGCCGGCATGAGACCCAGCCGATGCAGTTGAGGCTTGAAGCGCTCGACGGCCACCTGACCAAGGGGCTGGCGCCGCTGTATGTGATCACGAGCGACGAGCACCTGCTGGCGCTGGAAGCGGCCGACCGCATCCGCAAGGCGGCGCGCGCGCAGGGCTTCACCGAGCGCGACGTGCTGAGCGTGGAGCGCACCTTCAAGTGGGGTGAGCTGCTGGCGGCCAACCAGGCGCTGTCGCTGTTCGGCGACAAGAAGCTGATCGAGCTGCGCATCCCGACCGGTAAGCCGGGCAAGGACGGCAGCGCCGCGCTGCAGAGTTATGCCAAAGACCTGAGCCCCGACAACCTGACCCTGATCACGCTGCCCAAGCTCGACTGGCAGACGGCGAAGGCGGCGTGGGTGACCACGCTGCAGCAGGCGGCGGTGTACATCGAGATCCCGAACATCGAACGCGCCCAGCTGCCGCAGTGGATCGGCATGCGGCTGTCGAGCCAGGGCCAGAGCGCCGAGCGCCAGAGCCTGGACTTCATCGCCGACCGCGTCGAAGGCAATCTGCTGGCGGCGCACCAGGAAATCCAAAAGCTGGGCCTGTTGCATGAGCCGGGTCGCCTGAGTTTCGAGCAGGTACATGACGCGGTGCTGAACGTGGCGCGCTACGACGTCTTCAAGCTGTCCGAGGCGATGCTGGGCGGCGACGTCGCGCGCCTGGGGCGCATGCTCGAAGGCCTGAAGGGCGAGGGCGAGGCGCTGCCGCTGGTGCTGTGGGCGGTGACCGAGGAAATCCGCACGCTGCTAAAATTGAAATCCGGGATGGCGCAGGGACGTCCGCTGGGCGCGCTGCTCAAGGAATACCGGATCTGGGGGCCGCGCGAGCGGATGATGGAACCGGCGCTGCGGCGCGTGTCGCTGCCGACCCTGACGTCGGCCTTGCAGGATGCGGCGCAGGTCGACCGCATGGTCAAGGGTTTGCGCGCCAAGGCCTTTGCCGGCGACGCCTGGGACGCGATGCTGCAGCTGGCGTTGCGGGTGGCGCGCTGATCGTATTGCGGTTTGTCGGCGCCGCCCGGGCGCGTTGGCGCCGGGCCGATGGATTCACAACGCAACGGAAACGACAATGGACATCACCGCACACATGCACCTGCTCGGCCGCCAGGCCCGCGCCGCGTCGCGCGCGATGGCGCGCGCCGATAGCGCCACCCGCAATCGCGCACTCGAACTGATCGCCGAGGCCATCGAACGCGAGGCGCCCGCGCTGCGCGCCGCCAATCAACAAGACCTCGATGCCGCCCAGGCGGCCGGGCTGGCGCCGGCCATGCTCGACCGCCTGGCCTTGTCGGGCAGCGCCATCGCGACCATGGTCGCCGGCCTGCGCCAGATCGCAACGCTGCCCGATCCTGTAGGCGAAATCTCGAACATGAAGGTGCGCCCGAGCGGCATCCAGGTCGGCCAGATGCGGGTGCCGCTGGGCGTGATCGGCATCATCTACGAAGCGCGCCCGAACGTCACGGTCGACGCGGCCGGCCTGTGCATCAAGAGCGGCAACGCGGCCATTCTGCGCGGCGGTTCGGAAGCGATCCACTGCAACCGCGCGTTGGCGGCGCTGGTGGCCGAAGGCTTGGCCGGCGCCGGCCTGCCGCTGGCGGCGGTGCAGGTGGTCGACACCGTCGACCGCGCCGCCGTCGGCGCCCTGATCACGATGCCGCAGTATGTGGACGTGATCGTGCCGCGCGGCGGCAAGGGCCTGATCGCGCGCCTGATGGCCGAGGCGACCGTGCCGATGATCAAGCACCTCGATGGCATCTGCCACGTGTACATCGACGACAAGGCCGATCTCGAGAAAGCGCTGGCAGTGGCGTTCAATGCCAAGTGCCACCGCTACGGCACCTGCAACACGATGGAGACGCTGCTGGTGGCGCGCTCGATCGCCCCGGCCGTGCTGCCGCGCCTGGCCGCGCTGTATGCAAGCGAACAGGTCGAGCTGCGCGCCGACGCCGAATCGTTCGCGATCCTGGCCGGCTATCCGCAGCTGGTGGCCGCGGTCGAAGAAGACTGGTCGCTTGAATACCTGGCGCCGATCCTGGCGATCAAGGTGGTGGCCGGCATCGACGAGGCCATGGACCATATCGACGCTTATTCGTCGAAGCACACCGAAGCGATCATCAGCGAAGACTACAGCGCCGCAATGCGCTTCCTGCGCGAAGTCGATTCGGCCTCGGTGATGGTCAATGCCTCGACCCGTTTTGCCGACGGCTTCGAGTACGGCCTGGGCGCCGAGATCGGGATCTCGAACGACAAGCTGCATGCGCGCGGGCCGGTCGGACTCGAAGGACTCACGTCGCTCAAGTATGTCGTGTTCGGACATGGCGAAATCCGCCAATAACATCACTCAATCAAGGAACCGCATGCTCTACCTCTGGACCAAAGCCCTGCACATCGTCTTCGTCGCCTCGTGGTTCGCCGGCCTGTTCTACCTGCCGCGCATCTTCGTCAACCTGGCCCAGGAAACCAATCCGGAAGCGACCGCGCGCCTGCTCGGCATGGCGCGCCGCCTGTACCGCTTCTCGATGATCATCTCGGTGCCGGCAGTGCTGCTCGGCCTGTATTTGTGGATGGGCTTCGGGATCAAGGGCGGCTGGCTGCACGCCAAGGTGGCGCTGGTGCTGGTGACCATCGGCTACCATCATATGTGCGGCGGCATCCTCAAGAAATTCGAACGCGGCGTCAATACCCGCAGCCATACCTGGTATCGCTGGTTCAACGAAGTGCCGGTGGTGTTGTTGCTGGTGATCGTGGTGCTGGTGGTGGTCAAGCCGTTTTAAGCGGCGCTGGCAGCAAGCGATTCAAACCGCAACCACCAGCCTACGATCCGTCATCCCCGCCTGCGCGGGGATGACGGTCTACAAGGTGATGGCAATACGTATTGAGCGGACAAGTATGCAGCGGTCATCCGAAAACAAGGCTGACGCGTTATCTAACATCTTCACAGCTTCATCCAAGCTTCACAGTTTCATCAACGGACAAAAGGTACACCTGAATGGCTTCCTATTTTTGCCCATGCCCGCGCGGCATGGAAACGGCGTTGGCCGAAGAACTGGGCGAGATCGCCCAACTGAGCACCACCTTCAAGGTGCACAACCAAGTGCCGGGCGGCGTGCATTGCTCGGGATCGATGCAAGACGCCTGGCTGGTCAACCTGCATTCGCGCATCGCCTCGCGGGTGCTGATGCGCATGGGCCAGCGCAGCTACAGCAACGAAAACGACATCTATGACCTGGTGCTCGAGCAGCCCTGGGAAGACTGGTTCAGCCCCGACCAGACGATCCGGGTCGACGTCACGGCCGTGAAGTCGCCGCTCAGGAGCCTCGAATTCACCACGCTCAAGATCAAGGACGCGATCTGCGACCGCTTCCGCGACCAGTTCGACAAGCGGCCGTCGGTCAACACGCGCGAACCGGACATGCGCATCGTCGGCTTCCTCGATGCGCGCAACTTCATCATTTACCTCGACACCTCGGGCGAAGCGCTGTTCAAGCGCGGCTGGCGCGAAGAAACCGGTGACGCGCCGCTGCGCGAGAACCTGGCGGCGGGCTTGCTGCGCGTCTCGGGCTGGAAGCCGGGCGTGCCGCTGTTCGATCCGATGTGCGGCTCGGGCACGATCCTGGTCGAAGCGGCCCAGATGGTGCAGGGCATTCCAGCGGGCGCGCGGCGCCGCTTCGCCTTCGAACAGTTCCGCGACCACGACCGCCAGGCCTGGGCCGCGATCAAGGCCGCCATCAAGCCCAACCCGCTGCCGCAAGAGCCGACCATCTTCGGCTCGGACATCTCGGGCGACATGGTCGCGATGACGCGCCATAACCTGAAAGTGGCGGGCATCCTGTTCGATGTGCCGCTCAAGCAGATCGAGGCCCAGCACGTGGTGGCGCCGACCGCGCAAGCCGGCATCTTGCTGACCAACCCGCCGTACGGCGAGCGCATCGGCGTGCGCGGCGACAGCACCATCCCGCAAGACGACATGGCCAGCGGCTTCTACTCGAGCTTCAGCACCACGCTCAAGCAGCGCTTCGCCGGCTGGACCGCGTATCTGTTCACCGCCGATCTGGGCCTGCCGAAAATGCTGCGCCTGAAAGAATCGCGCAAGACGCCGTTCTTCAACGGCGCACTCGAATGCCGCCTGTTCCGCTTCGACATGGTGGCCGGTTTCAACCGCCGCGAAGAAGCCAAGCCGACCCCGGCCAAACCGGACTGACCGACCAACGACCATGCTGCCGCCCACCGAACCATCCGATCTGCCCAAGGACCCGGTCACTCCGGTGCCGCTTCCCGCTCCGCACAAGATCGCGATGCTCTCGGCCGGTGGCCTGGCCACGCTGCTGGCGGCCCTGTCGATGCTGGGGCCATTCTCGATCGACGCCTACCTGCCGGCCTTCCCGCAGATCCAGGCGCAGCTGCATGCGACCCCGCTCGAAGTCCAGCAGACGCTCACTGCCTACATGCTGGCCTTTGCCGGCATGGTGCTGTGGCACGGCGCGCTGTCGGACGCGTTCGGGCGGCGCAATGTGATCCTGGTGGCGCTGGTGGTGTTCGCGATCGGCACCTTCGGCTGCGCGGCGGCGTCGTCGGTGCACTACCTGTGGGTGTTCCGCATCATGCAGGGGGTATCGGCGGGGGCCGGGGTGGTGGTGGGGCGCGCCATCATCCGCGACCTGTATTCGGACACCGCGGCGGCGCGCCTGCTGTCGATGGTGACGATGATCTTCTCGATCGCGCCGGCCATCGCGCCGGTGGTGGGCGGCTGGATCGTGCTGTGGTTCGACTGGCGCGCCATCTTCATCGCGCTGTGCGTGTATACCGTGCTGCTGGGCTGGTTCTGCTGGAAGCACCTGCCTGAAACCGTGCCGCTGCCGAAACGCCAGCCGTTCAATCCGCGCTTCCTGGCGCAGAGCTATGGCGCGATCTTCAGTTCCTTCCTGTTCCACATGAAGGCGGGCGTCACGGCGCTCAATTTCGCCGGCCTGTTCCTGTATATCGCGGCGGCGCCGGTGATGCTACCCGAAAGCCTGGGCCTGGGCCCGTCGCAGTTCGCATGGCTGTTCGTGCCGACCGTGAGCGGCATCTTCCTCGGTTCGCTCATGGCCAACCGCCTGGCCGGCAAGATGGATTTTGCGCGCCAGATCCGGATGGGGTTCTTCTTCATGCTCGGCGCCGTGGCCTTCAACGTGACCTACCACCTGTTGCTGCCGCCGGCGCTGCCGTGGAGCGTGGCGCCGATGTTCTTCTTTACCTTCGGCAGCTCATTGATCGCGCCTGGCGCCACGCTGCTGGCGCTCGATCTGTTCCCGAACATTCGCGGCACCGTGGCCTCGTGCCAGTCGTTCATCTCGACCCTGCTCGGCGCCATCGTGGCCGGTGCGGTGGCGCCGGCGTTGTCGCATTCGGTGCTGGCGCTGGCGCTCGGCCAGGCCGGCTTCGTGCTGCTGGCGCTGACCTGCTGGGTGACGGCGCGGCGCCATCGGCGCAAGCTGCGCGCGCGCGCAGGCCAACTGCCGTAATTGCCATCGGCCAACGTGGCGGATGCAGATCGGGTAAAATGTTGTTGCAACGGTGACAAGACTATTGGGTAAAATTTAACCATTTACCACAAGTTGCTGTACAATATCCTCCTAACATTAGAGCGCACACTCGGCAAGAGTTTTCCGCGTAACTATTGTTCCTGATCAGAAATGTCGATATGCTAAGATACGTTTTTACCATTGGAGCAGAGGGCAGCACGCGCGCCTGTTCCATCGCATGAAGCGCTGGACGTTGTGGCAAGCCACCCGGGCCGCCATTCACCATATACCTTCGACAAGTGGCGGCCGTGTTTGAGAACATGCACCAATCCGACCAGGACATCCGCAATCGCCTCCTGATTGCCCGTCTGCCGGCCATGCCGCAGATCCTGATCAAGCTGATCGAGCACCTGCAGGCCGACGACCTCGGCATGCCGGAACTCGCCATGCTGATCGGCAGGGACGCCGGCATGACCGC
>Ga0308160_10004380_pt1 | contig 15171 bp, 27 predicted proteins | sample PhyFR1_FD_201036 | JGI IMG/M metagenome (GOLD analysis project Ga0308160, IMG submission 201036) | Phyllosphere microbial communities from UC Gill Tract Community Farm, Albany, California, United States - DLSLF.R1 | ecosystem: Host-associated > Plants > Phyllosphere > Unclassified | place: USA...
ACCTACAGAGGGCGACTGCTCAAGGAAGAATTGGTAAACGGGACATCAAGATTCACCGATGAATCCGCCATCTTCGTGGGTCGATTAGTCAAAGAGGTCGAGACACAATTCTCCCTCCTTGAGAGGTTTGCCAAATATGGCAGAATCGTAAGTGATCTAGCAGATCAAATATAACTGTGGGCTAACCATCAGTGTGGACTAGAATACAATCCATTAAACAACCGTAACACGTATGGTACGGCTAGGATCTTGTACGGTGACCGCACTTCTGCCGAGCGAGCTCTCCAGTACGAGGTACGTGTTTGTTCGTGTAAGTGTATAGCTTTCAGGCTGACTATCAGGGTAGAGCTATATCGCACGGATCGGGGCTCAAAGTCGAGATCAGGAAGGTCTTACCGCATGACGTCGAGGTGAGCCAGATATCTGTCGTCCAGTCCCATGCTGATGTCCCAGATGCGGGAGATGTATATCGACGAATTCGGTCGACCAGTCTCGCCTTCGATGGCGGCTCAATACTCCCCTCCCCATGAGCACATAGTACCGATGTACCCCCTTCCTCCCGTACTTCCACACCCGCCTACATCGACACCCCCCACACCCATGTATGGCCACCAGCTTGGTCCGTACAACCAGAATGGCGCAGCCATGACTCCTCCCCATATGAGTCAGCCTATCGTTCCCCACCCCAACTTCTTTCCGGTATTCTTTGGCCATCCCGGAGAACCCATGGGACGCATGCCCTTACCGGTAGGCATCGATGCTGGTGGACCTACGTTCGGAGTCTCGTATCCCCCGCTCTATCATCAAGGGGTAGATCGAGTCCCATCTCAATCGCTCATGCCGCAAGTAAGTTTCTTTGACTTGAGTATGAGATAAGAGCTGATCCCCCTTAGCATCCTCAAGGTCAGAACGTCGGCTATGTGCCTATCTACCCATCAATCCCCGTTTCCACCCACGAGCCAGTCGTGCTGCCTTCTGCTGAGACGGAATTAGCTCCATCCTATCAGGCTGAAGTGACCGGGTTCGATGGACAGACTCAAGGCCGTCACCGATCTCCCTCTCTCCCCTCGTCGCAGCCCCACCTGCAAGTCCGAAACCGATCGCCTTCGGTCCCCTCGGCACATTCCCAACAGTCAATCAAAGCCGAGATGAACAGTCAACCGACTCAGAGCTTCTCCAGTGGGAGCAGGAGTGGAAGTGGGAGTGCGCTACAGGCTGTGGAGCTCAGGGAGGAGAAGGGTGTATTGAAGGCGGTATATGACCCAGAGGACCTGAGGCGCTACCAGGAAGAAAGGGGGTATGTCAACCCGACCCCGATTTCACCCTCGGCTGGCGTCAATCAACCGCCTCAGAGCCATTACGCAGACCCGAATCAGTACCAGGATCCCAATGCTACTCATCAGCCAGACCTCGAGATTATTCGACCTCAGTCTTCCCCTCAATTCACCCCTCGAGACCGAGTCGAATTCGCCAATCCCGACGAATATATCTCGATGGCTCGACGCGGTAGTCTCGCCCCTGCCCACCTCGTCAGACACCGACAGCAGGAAATTTTTACCCCGCTACCTATCCCTTTCTCCGATACTCGACCTCCCTATCCCCCTACCCATGAGTATGAGGGACAGCCCTACCCTCGCCGACAATTCCCATACCCTGTCGGCTATCCCCAGATCCACGGCGAGCCTCCAGCTCAACGTCAAGGTCGAGTTCATGGTCAGTATCATGCTGGGGAGCAGTCAGGGTCCCGAGGACCTGGATGGTGAGGTTAGACAAGTAGAGTAGCCGTAGATAAATGAGGCCGATGAGGTCAGGAATGAATCGATGTAAATCCCAGAATCAGCGTCTGCCACCTCCGGTTAACTGAGTTGCGGTAATCGTATCCCTATGTCTATCTCCTTTGTCATTTTACAACTACAACCAACAATCACTTAGAATGTGTAAACGAGTAGACTGCCCAAATGACGGAAAGCCAACCTGGTGGGGATGTGGTAAGTCCCTGCATGAGCTGTCCGGGTATTGGTCTGTGACAGATGCTGAGTGATAGGTGGACATATCGAGACTGTGCGCCCCACCTTAATCATCTTTACGATCCTACACTGACAAGGCAGGCTTTAGCTGGTGTCTCTGAGGAAGACCGATGTCAATGCCCCCACACTCCTATTGATGGTCGACCTGGTGTATACGAGGTCAAGAAGGGAGAGACTGGACAGGATGGCAAGGCAAAGGTGGATGTCGGATATGAGGCTTAGGTGGGATCGACAGCCATATCGGGCGGAAGGATGAGGTGGAACGAAGGTTGTGGAGGGCTCGATGGCTCGATGGGTCAGAGGAGGGGTAGCTTAAGAGATGGAACTGGACGAATTCGGATGAATTTGGGCAGGCCCAGATCACTAGTGATGAATCGTCTCAGTCAGTCAGTCAGTCTAGTACAATGCACCGTTATCGTGCATCCCACATCTCTCTGCTGACAGATATTCATCACACGCATTTTAGGATAGTATATGCATACATACAATACAACATCATATGATGCACAAGTAGTGCGATGACGACTCTAAATGTCGTTTCCGTAAAAGCAATCAGACCGCCCATCAAGCCTCAACCTCCATCTCCTTTACTACCTCCCCTCCCTCGTCCCCAGCCATGTTGGTCCAGTCATCCGCTGCCACGTCCGTCGTCTCTGCCAAGACACCCTTGAGCCTGCCTACTCTTGACACGATCAAGTCGTCCGAATTCGCAGTCACCCTGACCTGACGCAACATATCCACATGTGACCTGTCGATCGAGACGTCCCTCTCTAGCCAGTTCCACATGAACGTCGTCGTCTTTGGATCTGTCAAATCTGGTACCTCTACTCTAGTCAGTATTCTTGACACAGAGGGTGTCAGGGGACGTACCGAAACCAGACTCATACTCTGCCAATTCCCTCCTCTTCAATTCCTCCAGCTCGATATGCTCCGTCAACTTTGGACGTCCAGCTCTTCGCTCCGCTGCTAGTTCCGCTATACGTGGGTCGTTCCTTGTAATGAATACATCCACAATAAGCGCTTTGAGCGAGGGGAGTGATAATGGATTAGGCGAAGAGATGGCATGTAGGAAGAAAATCGGGCGGAATACTGACTGATTAGCTGAAGTCCCAAGATCAGAAGTGGACAGTAGCTACATTTGCTAGAAGCCAGTTCGCGACGAGCTTTGGATGCTCCCTTGAGCTTGTGTTCTCTTAGACTGACACGGGCGAGCTGGTCCGCTACTTTGTCAGCTTTGAGGTCATATAGCGCTGTGGACAGCTTACCCTTTCGCGATCCTGGGTGTACACCATCTTTCCCCTTGATAGTCTTTCTCGTCAGTCTCCTGTTGGGCATTGTGTATAGGTGTGTGTGGTGGTGTATGGTTAGAGTAGAGTATCCCAAAAATCAACCGAGTGATCATCAGGGCAAAGTGGAAGGAATAGATAAGAGACGCGTCAGATGATGATGAGAGAGTAGACAACGATAGCGACAAGAGCGTATAAGGTAACGACAACAAGCATATATACATACAAGGAGAGGGGTTCGTACCACCCAGAGGAACAATGTCAACCCCTCATCCAATACTATCACTCGTATCAGATCCAGTATCACTGGCAAAAGTACAAGTCCTAGTAGTACCCGTCCACCTATCGACAGGTCACTTGTCTGAAGCGATTTATGGGCACTGGTCGACTCTGATCAAGCGACATACGACACTGCGCGGAGATGAAATCAGGCGGCCGTACTCGGCCCATCAGTCGAATGCAGGTCATCAGAGAGGACTAGGAGGAGAAGTAGGAGATCCGAAATTACGATTCTTCCCACCGCCCAGTGGGACTTCTGTTTCAAAAACGACGAGTAATCAGCATGTCCACCTGGCGTTCCCCACACACCCTCCGGCTCGGCACTTGTACCCATTCAGTCTTCTCAGGCTGGCTGGGTTCCCATTGGTGTTGATTGGAGTAGCTATCGATGGCGGGGACGAGCAGGTAAATGGATATAGCTTGGACGAAGATGCAGAGGCTTCGACACCGCAAGCATCGACTTTTGGCGATGTTCACACTCGAGCAACACCCTCGGCGGCATTTGACGATACTCTCAAGACTCTCTTCCCAGCCTCGTCGCCATTCCCACTCGTCAAGCGACTCGTGCTCGTTCCATCCGAGATACCTTCTGTCAAATCCGCACGGTCGTCACCTACAAAATCGGATCCAAGGGCAGCGGCAAGGGCAGCACTGGAGCGTGGGCAGAGTAGCTTGGGAGCAGACGTATTTCGTGTACCATCTGAAGGATCCGAGAGCTGGATAGGCAAGTTGTTGGGGGAGGTGATTGGGGATGTACTGAGCGAACTGGGCGAAACGGTAGGTCACACTCTAGCTCCTGAAACTCATTGCTGATTTCCAGGCGGCAGCCCTAGAGACCCCATCAGGACTCAAGACTTTGTCTTCGACTCTGCTGCCATCGCTTACATCTCATGTGGCTGGGTCGTCCGTAGACTCGATCTACTCGACTTCGAAATCGCCCACGCCAATCCTCAAACTACCGCATAGACGAAGTACGGCAACACCTACCGGTAGTCGCGATACCCTCACTCCTGGTCCATCGATAGCTCGAGCTCTGACACCAGGAGGACGACCCGTATCTGTCCAGCCACCCTCCTTACCGCCTCTACAGACCAACGTCCCAAATCCCTCTCCGCCAGTCTCGTCCGCTTCCGCAAATCCATTTCGGCGGTCGACGGCGATACCCTCGCCATTCTCCCGTACGGCCTCTACCACGTCTGTAACATCCAGCTCGTCAGCACAGTCACCTGGCCCCTCGACTTCTGCGGCTCAGCGATACTCTTCAGCACCCCTATCCGGTCTAGCTGGAGGTAGATTGATGAAGCTGCTTGGAGACATGTACCTTCTCGCTGGAATGTACGGGGATGCTATCAAATGTTTTGATGATGGAGCAGAGCGGTGTCGAGCGGTCGGGGACGTGTTGTGGGAAGGAGTCGCTCGTGAGGGTAGAGCGGTTGCAGGAATAGGTGAAGCCTGGGAGGGAAGGGATGGATCTGTAAGCTGGACAGAGCTGGTTTTTGGGCTCGAGCTGACAATCAGAACTCGTCAACACCACTTCCAAATACGCCCATACCGAACGATATCCAAAACCACTTCTTATCGGCCCTAGCTTGTATCGCTCGTGCCCCCTTACCTTACCCACCAACCATATTGTCACCATCGCCCCAAGCTGTCTCCGGCTCAATCTCGTTCCCCGGTCCTTCCACTGGCGGTCCTACCAATGTCGGTACAGGAGAAGGTCTGCTGGCATACCTACATGTCAACCTGACATTGCGTCTCGCCCATTTCCTGCTCATCACTTGGGCATCTGGCGGCTGGGGCTCGATCGCACTGTCATGCTTGATGGGCCATACTCTTCCCCGGTCGTTTCCCGCCTTACCGCCCACATATTCTACCATCACCCCCTCGGATCAACGTATACGCAACAAGGAGTTATCTGTACTCGGCCAACGATCTCAGATACAACGACACGAGGTGTACTCGCATATTCAATCAGCCCTCGCACCACATCACCACGCATTAACGAAAGCTGAACGTATATCCCTACTTGTCGAGGCGGTCTGGATGGCGAGATGGCTCAATCTGCCTCGGAAAGAAGCTAGTGTCACCCGACTACTCGTCAAGCGACTCGCGATGGTCATTGTCGAAGCGAGGGATGAATCTCGAAAAGCGGCCAACATGGGTCATGGAGGACGTCAAGCCAAAGAAGCGGAGCTTACTGTTGGTCTAGGATTAGGGATGGCTGTTCCGACCCCTAGGGTGGCTGTACGTCGTAAAGAATCGACAGAGGGGAATACCTCGATTGTCGAACTCCTTGAAAAGCTCCTATCGGCAGTGGGAGTCGACCTTCTATCTTTCGGAATCGACACCTCCCCGCCTCAAGGGCCACAAGGGAGACACTATGGATGGCCAGAACTGCAAGTTGAAATAATGAAGGAAGCCATCACGATATCTGAATCCCTACCTGATCATCCTACCATCCTTCGTTTCTGCTTGTCAGCTCTACACGGCTTATACCCCTATCTATCCCCCTCGAGCCAGGGTAGTCTGGCCAAAATGTTTCCCGTCTCCCTAGGGGTAATTAGGCGGCGTGGTATCGAAATCGGACAGGTACCCTGGTGGGTCCCCGGGAAGCTACTGCTTAGTCTCGAGGTCGCCAGGTGAGTTTCAGTCTTGGACCTGGGCTGATGAAAGTACGAGTGGAAATCGTGTACCGAGGGAACACGCCCGAGCAGAGATCGTTGCAAGTGGGGAGAAGGATCCGTTCTTGTACAACCCCAGATCAAAGGCTGTGGAAGCTGGCAAGGTAGGTCGAGGCAGCGAGACGACACTGATGTACTAGACGGTGATTGTCGCGAATGAGCAGATTGACATTTACGCCACGATACAGAATCCAATGGCGTTCGAACTAGAGATTGCCGACTTTTCACTCATGTAAGCTACCACCGAACAAGTGGTTCAAGCTGACTCCCAGAACCTCTGGCGTCCCTTTGACGGTCTCTCCCATCGCCTTGACCATAGCCGCCTTATCAGTCCGCACCGTCCGAATAGCTGCCATAGCCACCACACCCGGAACAGTCCAGATTAGAGGCATCAACCTCCGACTTCCCGATGGATCAAGGACCGAAATCTTACTACCAGTCATTGACGAGGGGGACAAGAAGAAACGGGATAAACGTAAATCTAGAATGTCGATGGAAATTGGGAAAGTCAAACGGACGGGTGTGGATGCTCGTCATTCGCGACAATTCGACGCCGAGGAGGAAGAAGAGGGGAAATGGCTGGAATGTGTGGTGATCGAAGAACAACCGCTGGTGTGGATCAAGAAGTCAAGTCTGACCCACGGGACGGTTATGCTTTATCACGGCGAGACGTGAGTCTCCCTCTTGACCATGTTCAAGACTAATGAACAGATCCACAATCCGTCTCGTACTCGAAAACTCGTCATCGACTCCAGTGGATTTTATAAAACTGTCATTCGATGATTCGACAGCTAGAGAAGCTCAGGCTGTTATTGCAGAAGGTGAACTATCGCCCGAACATGCGTACGAGCTCGACTGGGATCAACTGCACCAACCTGCTTTGACATGGGAGAATCCGGATGAGACCTCCATCTCACCAGGGGGGCGAGTCACTCTGCTGATCAAGTGTCTTGGTAAGGTCGGCTGGTAAGTCCTCACTGTAATGGAAGCGGGTGGTGCTGATGAGCAGTGTCGATGGTTCGATAAGGGTTGATTATGGCTATGTGAATCGTTCACCGCCATCGGAACTACCGAGCAAATTCCACACTCGACAAATCACATTCCCAATCTTGTTTACAGTATATCATACGTTCGAACCCCACTCTCTCGACCTTGTTCGATTCGAAAGACCTCGCCTGAAAGCCATGGACGTTGGCAAAAAGGCAGAATTCAAGAATAGTACCGGCCTCGAGATCCCTACATCCAAGCCTCCGACCCCTCGACAGACATCGTTTGCCGTAACTTCTGATGATGCGCTGCGGAGCCGTATGGGGGAAGAAGCGGATGACGAGCATTGCTTGGCTTCGCTGAGTGTAAGGAACGTCTTTGGGGTACCATTCGAAGTGACTTTGGAGCGGAAGGGTGACGCATCTGGTAAGCTTCTCCTCAAGTGGTCGGACATGGCTAATCACAGATGAAGCAATTACGACGAGTCGTCTGATCCCGCCAGGCTCGACGGAGAGGTAAGTTTGATCGCTCAGGCATGTACTTCGGGCTGACGACATAGGCTACTCATCCCTATCCCACGTATACACCTATCACCCGAACAGCTAGCGGAACCCATCCCAAGCCTGTCGAACCGTCAATACGTAGTGGACAAATCTCGAAAATCGCAATCGCAGTTGAAGGCCGAGAGGGAACTGTTCTGGTATCGACATACCCTCCTCAACATGCTCCAGGCCACCTGGGTCGAAGTGAGTCCCTTTTTGTCTAATGGGGCATTGGACTGATCAAACAGCCTGGTTCTATGCGAAGTGGGCATTTGAATCTGAGGGGACAAGGACTCCGTCCGGGTTTACTTGATGTTTTGAAGAAGGAAGAACTAGGGATTGAATTATCTATCTCTGAGGTCAGACCAAGGACGACAGACTTTATAGATCTTTCCACCCGGGTCAACAACCGTCTAGGTCAGTCTCTCACAACCTTACATGACGAAAGTGCTGATGAAAAGAACGAGAGATCAAGTTGAAAATCACACTCGAACCCCTACCCTCTCTTGACCCATCGTTCAACCGGCGATTACCTTCCATGGCTCTCAAGAATCTATTGGTTGATGGGCCTCTATCAACAGAAATCTCGCTGAACCCGGGAGAGGAGGCTGTGCATGTCGTACCGCTCGTATTCCTCGCCAAGGGTTCATATGGATTCAGGGCTATAGTGCAGGAACTCGCAGATGGAGGGGGAGGGGCAATGGGGTTGTTGAAGTTCTCGCCAGTCTTGGCAGTGACGGTCGAGTAGACTAGGGGGTTTAGATGATAGATTCTAGACGATTTCCAGCATTGTGTACAGTACAGGAGGTTGGAACACTCGTACATACTTGCCCATGCATATCATGCCATAACGTTACATACAGCCCGGAAACGTTCCTTGACAACCACAACCCAACACTACCCGATCTCAATGAGCAGCAATACTCCTCCTCATCTTCTTGAGACATCCCCTCAAATCTCCGAATTTCTGCTTGGAGTCCGTTCCCTCGGGTACTAGTTTCGTCAGCTATCTTTCTGCATTTAGCGGAGGGGGACTCACGCCAATGACCATTATTGACAATGAGGACTTTCATTCTTTCGTGATATGTCAAACCGGTAAGCAATTTGGGTGTGATTAAGAAGTACCTATGATCGTCAGCTTCGCCCGGTCTTTAGGATGCGGGAAGCATACTGCCCAGCACCCTCATCACAGGTCGTTTCGACCAGTTGGTTAAACACCGTTCGTTCAGCTTGTTGATCCATTCCCTATTCGTCAGCTTCATCCCCAAAGATAGGGGACATACCTGATTGATCTCGTCGACGAGCGAGAATGGTACCCTGGCCATCTCAGACAAAGCCATCAAGTACATGATTGTCGAGTATGATCGTTCCTATACATCAGCTCGGCCTTTAACGAGCATTAGATATGAGCCTACTCCTCCGGATTGCCTATGGCCCGTTAAAGCTTGCATGGTTTCACCATCTCGGAACGAAACGTGGGGGATCAGACCCCAGTGTTCATACCCCCTTTCGTCTTTGTCAAGGCGGACATCACCTGAACAACCGTTTCCTACTTGTCAGCTCTGTACTGAGGGGGAATGGGGGGACGTACGGTCAAAAGCGTCTGTAAATCGTTGAGAGACTGTGGAAACGAGACTATCGAGTGCGGGTTCGAATTTGCCCTATGAGATCAGCTTGCAATAATGAGTCAAAGGGTGTACGTACCAGTATGGCAGCAAGGCTTTGTGAGACTTTACGTAGATCCTCTTCCTGCGCTTTGACTTCTTTAACGAGCTGGGTATGCTACACTATCAGTACCATCCATAATCGTGTACCAGAAACCACTGACCTCCTTTTCAAATCGCCTGAATCGCTCAATGACACTGGAACTGATTCCTGTGCTTAATGCCAATTCAGCATCAGCCTCCGCCAACAATTGCTGAGTCTCTTCAAGTGGAACATGGGCGTTCTGACCGTCAGTGATTCTTGCCCACTGCTCAGAGGAGAGTCGACTCACGGGATACTGGGCGACTCGGGCGTTCACCTCGTCCCTAACCGCAAGTGATCGTTGTTTAACCTCCACTCCAAACTTCTTGAACATGTCGAGATATTTCATCTGCGTTCGATTGGCTTCTTCAGTCACTACCGGTTGTCAGCTTCATTTCTCTACACTATCCCAAAAGTGACATACCACTCTTGACCTCCTTTTCGAGCCGCTTTTCCATACGTTCCGATTCGATGCGTTTACGATTGATGGCTTCGTTATTGACTTTACTCTGTGCCAAACCCAGCATGGCAGTAAGTGAATCAGAAGCCTGGGTTGCCATGGCCTCGTGACTCGCCTGACTGATCAGCTAACAAACCTCGTAGAAGGAGATACTCACGACGAGAGCATTCACATCCCCAAGACACGCTAGTGCCTTTCTCATCTTTTCAGCCTGTAGCTTATCCCTCTCTTCCGCTTCACTCGGTTCAAGCGCAATCCTGTCCAATTCCTCCTGAGCGAATTCTGCCCGTCAGCACAAGTACAGCTTCTGAAGAGGAAATGGACGTACTGATATCATTCCTGGCCGTTTCAAATTTCCCCAGTGCTATCCTGATCCGCTTAAGTTCGCTCTCATTGTGAACCTATGAATCAGCATTCATAACGTGATCGAAGCACCAGACTTACCAGGTCTCGAGCGATCTTCTCACGGTCCGCCGCAGCTTTGCTCGCATCCTCGCGCAATTGAGCAAACGGAGCTTCACATTCGCCTTTACGACGTTTCAATTCCGCAATCTCCTCCACCAATTGACCGACAGCTTGTTGGTCCACCATCTTGTTGAGGAATCGAGCGGGACTGGCACTTTGAGAAGTCATTTGAAACATTCGTCGACCGTATCGTGATCGGATCGCTCGGACGGATTCATCTCTGGATAACCATGTCCAGAATCCCGCCGCTGCAATCTCTTGACTGTCGAGCCGGCCACTGTCGGCCTGAGTCACACCCTGGTTATATCAGCAGATATGCTTAAGCGGTCGTCTTCCGAATCATCAACTGCTGTGACTGAGAAAATAGACATACAGCTCGGTGTAGACTGCAATGCTCGTTCAAGAAGGCAATGACGACAGGCTCAGCTTCCACGTAATCGGCAGCCACGCCATCTAGACCGAGCTCTCTCATCTGGTTTATCAGTTCAGTCCAGCCGGCTTAGACGTGTCAGATGACGTACCCGCTGAGGGGAACACATGCGCTGGGGATTGACAGTGGCCTCGTTGACATCCACATGGACCAAATGTAGACCAACATGACCAGCTCTGACCGTATGACCGTTTGACAATGTCCTAGCCGGGTATGGCGTTTGGTTGAGATTGACCAATAGATCGTAATCATGTTGTGATTGGCAGATGAAAGTCTGGTATGATTAGCGTTCGACAAATCATTGACACTTACAGATCGCTGAGCGTAACTCAGACATTGTTCGACCTGCCAAGCGTATTCCCTCCTAGGGACATTGACAGATATAACAGGAGGTAGTCCAACAGGATGTTCGAATCTCGCGCGGTTCTTCTCGATATAATCGAGCGCGAAGCCAATAGAGCCGTTCATACCAATAGCAGCTTCTGTCCTCAGCTTGACGACGTCTTCGAGCTCGTTTTGTCTATCACATCAGTCAATACCTTGGCTCATAGGAGACCTACCGTTTCATCTTGACGTTGATATCGACCCCGATACGATCGAGGTCTCGCTGCATGTCTTGTTGTTTGTCTTGCAAGGTATTTCGCTGTATCTTGGCTTGACGTTCTTTGATCCCGAGTGCTTTCTGACTACATCAGCTGACCATCACGTCGGATGGATGACAACTCACCTTCTTGCGCCCCTCCTCGTTCATCTCTTCGAGAAGCGCACCCTCGTCCTCCAACAGTTTGGCTTCAGCTTTCGCTTTGCGATCTTCCATCGATTGCTTCGTTCCTTCTCTCCTTCTGATCTTTCTCTTCAGACTCGCCAGACTCTCATCAGCCCGTCCGCATGTTTCCAGCTACGTCATCAGCTAGAGTCCATGTGCTTGGATACGTACCTTTGCAGTGAGATCACCCTGGGTATCTTTGATGTTTGACATCGAGTCGCGTAGCTCCGCATTAGTCTTTTTGACTTTATCGCTGGAAGTTGTCTCTCGTTTACTGTGTTCCCTGACGTAGTCAGATAGTGATACAGCCAGTAGAGGGGTGACTCACTTTGCAAGCCGAGACAGTGGTTCATTCCTTTTCCTCACGGCCCCGAGGTCTCTCCTGTACCCTTCCTTCTTCTTCTGAAGGTCTTGGTACTTGTCTCCCACCACAGCAGTGTGGGCCGCTTGGACCAACAACTGAAGTACCTCTTTCTGACTCCATCAGCACCTATCGCGTTGTCCAAAAAAACAATACTGACCTCCTTCTCCTTCTCCTGTCTGCTGTTGAATTGTTCGACATCCGGACGAATCGCTGCCATTTGCGTTTGTACCTGATCACGTTTCGAGATATCCGTATTCAAGTTTTCTTCCAGTTTCTTCTTTTCATTCCCTTTGCTGACTAGTTTCTGGTGCCATTCGGTCAGACGGGGATCACCAGCTGCTCGCATTGTTTCCTTGAGGGTGAGGGGAGGTGACATTTTGGCGAATTCAGCCACTCGATCTTGGGCTAGGAAACAGCTGGCCGTCAGCTTGATCCGATTGAACGGAAATAAAAGCTGACCATAAATTGTTTGCTTGTATACCGAATCCTCCCACTATTTCAATGATGGCCTTTCGGGATACGCTTGTTCCTAAAGATCAGATTCGACCCAGTCTGCCAAAAAGCCGACATACCATTCAACTTCCATTCCGATTTCTCTTCCCTCGCAAACTTTCGCCAAATCACATGATCCCTCTTTCCAGCCGGAGCTCGCACTTGTATTTCGGTCCAAGCAATCTCCTTTCCTTGCTTCACATATGATTTGAGGTCCGTAGCTCGACCCATAATCTGTCTCATTAGCATATTGTCGGCGATCATGAACATACCTCTGGCTTGAAACCCAATCCTATTGCTATCCCTGCTGCTATTGTCGATTTACCAGTCCCATTGGGTCCTAGGATCATATTGAGATGAGGACCCGGTTGGAACTCGACGAAATCGTAAGTCATGAAATCGACCAATTTGATTCGAGTGATGGAGCCAGTAACATAGCTACATTGTCAATCTACATCTCTTTCGTGACGTACCCATCCGCATGTCGCTCGTATTCAGGTCGATATTGAGGTTGAAGAGGTCGGCCGTCATCGACGACTCCTTCACCTCTTCCTTCTTCATCATCCATCTCCTCCTCTTCGTCCCCATCCCCATCAACAGCTCTTCCTTTTCCTTTACTAGCTCGTCTCTGCTCCCTATCCTCATCTTCCTCCGCATCGGAGTCGACAGGCGTCATTCTCCTCCTCTTAGATCCTTCAGCTCTGTGTCCGTTGCTATTCCCATGGCCGTTCGCATTAGACCGACGAGGTGGAGGTGATCCATCCTCCTCGGGTCCACTGTCGGATAATTCGACTCGGACCTTGCGCTTGGCGAGACTACTCGGTGGATCGAATGGATCAGAATCCATCGTGTCGGTGATCAGTCTACTCCTCGGTGGTAGTACTGTAGATATGCGTGGGATAGGAAAGGAAAGTGGAAATGAAACATGAGGTTACGCGACGCGACGTTGGTGCCTTCCTCCGCGGGGCTTTCCGGCGGAACTGGCTGAGCCCGCTCTCGATTGTCTTGTTTCCTTGCTTTCATCCCTTGCAACTCACGCATCCACCTCATCATCACTCTCAACAGTCTCTTGGACACGCCCAAGTATCAAGCACAGTCTTAGCTTCGGTCAGATACCACTTGCGTCAATTTGCGACCAGGAGTTGTCGAGATCGGTCGGTCCAAACAAACCCGTCCAGTCCGTCATGCAAGGGTCGGTACCTCTCCCCGCCAACGGTCATGCATCCACATCCACCACCGGCCCTATTACCAATGGAACATATCAGCCTCCACCTATCCGAGCAGAGCACCTTCCGCCATTCCAACGAACCGATATCAATGGTCTGAAGCAGGAACTACATGACGTCCTGGGTGATAGGGGATTACCTTATTGGAAAGCTCTAAATGGGTATCTACTAGGTCAACTTGGTCGGGATGAGCTAGTAGCGATGGTTCATAGATGGCTAAAGGGTCCTCATGGTGCGTCTATTCTCGTGTGGTCAAATCTCGAGCTGACCATCCAGTGGAATTGCACAACCGATTACTGCAGGCTTTGCTGTACAATGCCTCTGCGCCGACCCTCTCGGCACAATCACCCGCCCTGTCTAATCTGCGTAAACGTCGTCGACTAGGCCCGAACGACCCGGAATTCGATACGGATGATACCCGGATCGAGCCCAAGGCGAGGGTCCATTCGTGGGTAATGGGCTTGACTGGCAAGGAGAGATTGAGAGTCAGGCGAGCGGTGATCGGTCGTGGTGAAGAGGAGGATGGAGAAGACGGCGAAGAGGGGGATGAAAAAAAGAGGAAAATGGCTTCTTTCACTCCTAGTACGTTAAGATCCAAGTGGTTATGGGCAGTGACTGATAAACAGCAACGTCGATGCCACCTATCGCTTATTCAGATGGAGCGCTACCATCCTCTCATCAACTATCACTACGACTATCCCAGCTCGCAAAGGCGTACGACCTCACCGTGGCACCCGATACGACTACGGAAATCGGTGAATTCCTGGCAGTCGGCATGGACAGCCATGTCGCCGATGTCATCACTTCGCTAGTCCGTCTCACAGGCAAAGACCGCAGAGGGGTCGACACTATTCACATCCCCACTCCTCAGCCTAGTGAATCATCCGGCAGTCAGAGCGACCACATACAAACTCCAAAGACCGTTACAATGGTCAAGGAGGAAGACGACCTCCCTAAACCCGATCTCGATACTATGAAATACTTATTCAGCCTAGTCCCTGAACTCCACACCCAAGCTTCACCATCAGTGTACAAGCTCTTGTCGTCTCAAACAAAGTATGATGTTGAAGTCAAGACCGAAGCCTCGTCGCCCGCGACCATGGCTCTGAATTCGACACCAGGTCGGAATGACCATGGACCGCACTTGTCACCTGTCAAATCGACTTTGGGTCTATCGGGGGGATCGACACTTGAACATAGGAGGGAGCGACTAGCGCAGAGTGAGCTGCTCAAGTTGGATCATGGCAAGGAAGGAGATGGCAAGAAACATCAGAAACACAATCTGCATTGGAAATATGAGGATCCAGCCGTCATTTTCCAGGATCTGCTGGGTTAGCTGGGGGTAGGTCGGTTCAGTGTATGATCTGCAGGATGTACAGAAGCATACTCTGATTATTGTAGCGTTGTAGCATTTAATAGC
>Ga0308160_10004381_pt1 | contig 15168 bp, 12 predicted proteins | sample PhyFR1_FD_201036 | JGI IMG/M metagenome (GOLD analysis project Ga0308160, IMG submission 201036) | Phyllosphere microbial communities from UC Gill Tract Community Farm, Albany, California, United States - DLSLF.R1 | ecosystem: Host-associated > Plants > Phyllosphere > Unclassified | place: USA...
TGAGATCCTGAACATCTTTGATGTTCGTCAAACGACTTCTTGGCGCCGGTTCAAACTGCTGAGTTCCTTCGCTTTTCCGCTTGCGTTCGTTCTGTTACAGTCTCGCCCCATGAGTAAATTATCCCTTGACCGCGTGCTGCAATCGCAAGGTTTCGGCACGCGCAAGTACTGCCGCGCCCTGATCGAAGACGGCGACGTCGCCATCAACGGCGTCATCCACGACAACTACAAGACCCTGGTGGAGACCGGCGGCCTGGTCTTGAGCGTCTTCGACGAGGAGTGGGTGTATCGCGAACGCGTCTACATCGCCCTGTACAAGCCGGCCAACTTCGAATGTTCGCGCAAGCCGAGCCACCATCCGGGCGTGCTGACGCTGTTGCCGGAACAGTTCACCTGGCGCGAAGTGCAACCGGTGGGCCGGCTGGACCACGACACGACGGGCCTGTTGCTGATGTCCGACGATGGGCCATTCATCCACGCGCAATCGTCGCCAAAACGCCACATTTCCAAGGTCTACCAGGCCACGACCCAGGAGCCCGTGACCCAGGCGCTGGTCGACCAGATGCTGGCCGGTGTGCAATTGCACGACGAACCGGCGCCGCTGCGCGCGCTGTCCTGCGTACAGCGCGGCGAACACCAGCTCGAAATCGTGCTGGAGCAGGGCAAGTACCACCAGGTCAAGCGCATGCTGGCCGCGGCCGGCAACCATTGCGCGGCACTGCACCGGTCGCAGGTGGGCGGGTTGACCCTCGAATCGCTCGGCCTGGGTGAAGGCGAGTGGTGCTACTTGGAGCCGGCGCATCTAGATTTGTTGGTACCTGATTAAGTGCCCAACAAAGCCTCCATGGCCGCGTTGCACCGTCTCGCCGTACTAGCGTACTGTCTTCGACGCTGCGTCGGTAGGCCGCATCCCTTCCCCTGAAGGCTTTGTTGGACACTTTCAGAATACTCCTATCCCTTCCAGACATTGCCGTAACGCCAATATCCTCCCTGGATGCTGGCGTGCGACGTGTTTGTAGATTTTCCGCGACACTCGTCATCTCATCTTGTCAATTTTTCATTCAATTCGACAAGAGCCTGATCAACCACGATGACGACAATGCCCGCTCTTCACACCCGACTTCTTCCTCTCCTGCCCTTGCTGGTCCTGAATCCCGTGCTGGCCCAGCAGGCTGACACCACGCTGTCCAGCTGTGCCCGCATCGCCGATGCCGGCCAGCGCCTCGCCTGCTATGACCGCCTGGCCGGCGCCGACCAGGCCGCGGCGAAAGCCAGCGCCGCCACCAGCATGGCGGCCAGCGCCTCTGCGAACGCAAAGCCCGCGGCCGCGCCGGATGCCCCGGCCGGCAGCGCGCCTGCCGTCGCACAAACCGATCCGGAAGTCGAAGCGGCCCTCGATCTCTCCCCGGAAAAGACACGCGGCTTCAGCCTGGCCGACCACTGGGAGCTGGACCAGGCGCACAAGCGCGGCGTCTTCAATTTCCGGCAGCACAACGTGAACTACCTGATGGTGACGCGCACCGCGCATCCGAATTCGGAACCCTACCGGCCGTTCCGCGATCTCGAAGACCTGACGAGCGATTTGTCGCACAACGAACTGGTGTTCCAGCTGGGCTTCAAGATGAAGCTGGTCGAAAGCGCATTCAAGAAGCCGGTGGACCTGTGGTTCGGCTATACCCAGAACAGCTTCTGGCAGGCGGGGAACCACAAGGCGTCCAGCCCGTTCCGCGAAACCAACTACCAGCCCGAGCTGATGGCGGTGACGCCGCTGAACTTCAATATACTCGGCATGCATGCGAGCTTCCTTAACCTGGGCCTGGTACACCAGTCGAACGGACAGGCGGGATCGTTGTCGCGCAGCTGGAACCGCACCTATGCCCAGGTCGGCCTGGAGCGTGGCGGCTGGACCGTGACCGGCCGCGTCTGGAAGCGCATCAACGAGTCGAGCCAGGACGACGACAACCCGGACATCATCAACTACATGGGCCGTGGCGACCTGAACGTCACCTACCGCAACAATGGCCACGACTACTCGGCCCTGATCCGCCGCAACTTCTCGACCGAGCGCGGCGCCGTGCAGCTCAGCTGGTCCTTCCCGCTGGCCGGCCACATCAAGGGCTATGCCCAGTACTTCTCGGGCTATGGCCAGAGCATGATCGACTACAACTACTACCAGAACGTGGTCGGCGTGGGCCTGCTCGGCACCTTCTGACGGGCCACCGGCGGGCGCTCGGCTAGAATAGCGCCCATGAAGCTCGCCACCCTCAACGACGGCGCGCGCGACGGCCAACTGGCCGTTGTCGCGCGCGACCTCAAGACCGCCCACATCGCCGACGGCATCGCCCCGACCCTGCAGGCGGCGCTCGACGACTGGCCTTTCATCGCCCCGCAGCTGCAGGCCCTGTACCAGGCCCTGAACGCGGGCAGCGCGCGGCGCGCCTTCGACTTCGACCCGGCGCACTGCATGGCGCCGATGCCGCGCGCCTTCCAGTGGGCCGACGGTTCGGCCTACGTCAACCACGTCGAACTGGTGCGCAAGGCACGCAGCGCCGAGATGCCGCCCTCGTTCCGGGAAGACCCGCTGATGTACCAGGGCGGCAGCGACGATTTCCTGGGCCCCATGGACGACATCGTGCTGGCCCGCGAGGAATGGGGCATCGACTTCGAGGCCGAGCTGGCCGTGATCACCGGCGACGTCACCATGGGCGCCACCCCTGACGACGCCCACGGCCAGATCCGCCTCCTGATGCTGGCCAACGACGTCTCGCTGCGCAACCTGATTCCGCCCGAGCTGGCAAAAGGCTTCGGTTTCCTGCAATCCAAGCCCGCCACCAGTTTTTCGCCGGTCGCCGTGACGCCGGACGAACTGGGCGAGGCCTGGCGCGACGGCAAGGTCCACCTGCCGCTGCGCTCGACCTGGAACGGCCGCCTGGTCGGCCAGCCGGACGCCGGTACCGACATGGTCTTCAACTTCCCGCAGCTGATCGCCCACCTGGCCAAGACCCGCAACGTGCGCGCCGGCAGCATCGTCGGCTCGGGCACCGTGTCGAACAAGGATGCGTCGCGTGGCTACTCGTGCATCGCCGAACAGCGCTGCCTGGAGACGATCGAGCACGGCGAGCCGGTGACGGGTTTCATGCGTTTCGGCGACACTATCCGGATCGAGATGCTCGATGCGGCCGGGAAGTCGGTGTTCGGGGCGATCGAGCAGGCACTCAGGCGGCGCGAAGCCTGACGAAGGGCGTCAGCGGCCGTTCCAGAAATCGCCGGCGACGGCCTCGCTGCGCAAGTCGACCTCCACCGGCGCTGTCATCCTGCGCACCGTATCCGCCTTCAGCAGCGTGCCATCCGCCGCATGCAGCCGGTACCACAGGAAGGCGACGCCGGACAGGCGCAGGCGCTGCCCGGTGAACAGCCTGTCCCTGACGAGGGTCATGCCCTCCAGCCGGAGGTCGACATCGAGCACCAGCATGTCCCGCGTGCGCGTGGCATAGCCGAGGTAGCGCGCCGCATTGAACAGCGGACTGCGCTCGCCCGTTTCCCCGGCCCTGAGCGACTCGACGAAGGCGTCGACGTTCTTCAGCAGCGCATTGGCGGCCGCCGCGACGGCCGCCAGCTCCTTCTTCTCGTCCCCCTTGGCGCCATCCGCCAGCTTCTGCACCAGCGCGATCCGGTTCGCCAGCTCGGCGCGCTGCGCCCCCAGGCCGCGCACCTTGCCCAGCAGGCCGTCGTACTGCTTCCAGTCCAGCTCGCCCAGGTAACCGGCACCGAGTCCGTCGATTTTATTCGGGCATTGCCGGGCCAGCGCCGTGACGAACAGGCTGCGCGCGCCGTCGCCGTAGGCGATGCCTGCCACGCTCGCGTCCGACTTGAACATCGACGACAGGTCCGCGCCCGCCCTCAAGGTGGCGGGGACTGTCGTGAGGGCGGCCAGGAACAGGGTGCCCAGTTGCGTGCCCTGCGGCGCATGGGTGTCGATGACCTGCTGCAGCGCCCGGTTCTGGCGGCCGAGGTCTGCGGCCTGCTGCGTGATCGCATCCTGCACCAGGCGGGCGGCCAGCATGCCCTGGGCCGCCTGGGCCTCGTAGATCGTGGTTTTCCGGTCGGCGGGGAGGGCGGTGCAGACTTCACCGGCCAGTTCGCGGGCCAGGTCGAAGGCTTTCACGAGGCCGGCGGCGCCGAATTGTCTTGTTTCGATACTGCCCGTTAAAGGTTTGGTGCTGGCCGGTGGGAGTCGGGCGAGGAGTTCGGCGCGTTCGGCTTCGGCGATGGCGGCGCGGGCTTCCGCCTGGCGCTGGGTAGTGAGGAGGTCGTCGGCGGCATGGGCTGGTATCAGGGTTGCTGGAAGCAGGGTGATCAGAATGGAACGGAGCGTGGTTTTTATAATAAAACTTGTTATCACGGTGACTCTCCTATTGTGTTTCTGCTTACGCTACCGTATCAATTCATTGATATTCATGAACTAATCCGCTTATGCCAATTCTCTCCAAAAATCACAGTGCCGTTTCCGACTGATCAGACAATATTGCGAACAACTAAGACAACTTGCTTTGCGCGTTTTCTAGCATAATCAAATCAGAAATGCCCGACTGTGGTGGATATGCCGAAAGCGCGATGTTGTATAACTGATCCGGTGTCACACTGGCAACAAACGGTTTCCATATCCCATTGCTGTCGGGTAAAATGTCGCGTTACTCCACAAGCGTCTCTGCCTCATCCTCCTTAACACATGTTCAAGTTCACCAAGAATTTCGCGGCCGTAGCGCTGGCTGCCACGTCCGTTGCTGCATTTGCCCAGGATATGAACAGCAGGTCCGACCTGTTCAACCAGGATGTGCCATCGACGTCTGCAACGTCGAACGTGAGCGACTTCACGCCATCGGCTACCCAGTCGCGTCGCCTGAGTATCACGAACAATCCATCCGATGCTCTCATGGGCGCGAACCGCGGGGGCAACGCCGCCAATGCCACTGGCGCTCAACAGCGCCGGGTACAACCAGGCATGCAGCAAGGAATGGAGTTGAATAACCGCGATAACTTCGTCGAAAAAGAACCGAGCGAATTCCAGAAGTTTGTTGCCGACAATACCGGAAAGATGCTGCCGGTCTTCGGGTCGGCGTTTTTTGCCAATACCCCGTCGACTTTTGCGCCGGTATCGAATACGCCGATCCCGTCCGAATATCCGCTCGGTCCGGGCGATGAATTGATGATCCGCGGCTGGGGCTCGATCGATATCGATTACCGCGCCACGATCGACCGCAATGGCACGATCTCGATCCCGACCATCGGCAGCGTGGCGCTGGCCGGCGTCAAGGCCGGCGAGGCGCAGAACGTCATCCGCGCCGCGGTCGGCCGCCTGTACAAGGGCGTGACCGTCAACGTCACCTTCGGTCAGTTGCGCGCGATGACCGTGTACGTGGTCGGCCAGGCCAACCGTCCGGGCACCTACACCGTATCGAGCCTGTCGACTCTGGTGACCGCGCTGTTTGCCAGCGGCGGTCCGAACGCCAACGGCAGCATGCGCCACGTGCAGGTCAAGCGCGCCGGCAAGGTCGTGGCCGAGCTCGACCTGTACGCCTTCATCGCCAAGGGCGACAAGTCGGGCGACATCAAGCTGCAGGACGGCGACTCCATCTACATCCCGCCGGCTGGTGGCTTCGTTGCCCTGACCGGCAAGGTCAACTCGGCTGCCGTGTTCGAACTCAAGACCGGCAGCGATACGATCGAGTCCTTGCTGGACGTGGCCGGTGGTCTGCCGGTCGTCGCCGATCCGCGCCGCGCCTTCCTGGAGCGCATCGATCCGTCGCGCAATCGTCCGCGCAGCGTCGAGGAGTTCGCACTGGAAGGCCAGGGCCTGAAGCGCGTCCTGAAGAATGGCGACGTGCTGAACATCACGTCGATCACGCCGTCATTCGGCAACGCGGTTGTCTTGCGCGGCAATGTCGATCAGCCGGTACGTGCGCCGTTCAAGAGCGGAATGCGTATCAGTGACCTGATCCCGAGCCGTGAGTACCTGATCAGCCGCAAGTCGACGCGTCGCCAGAACAATGTCGTGAGCGCGTCCGAGGACGAGCGCAATGTCGACGCCATGAACGATGCGGTCGCCTCCGGCAACAACGGTTATGTCAATGCCGAGAATGCCGACAACCCCAATAACGCCGGCATGCGCGGATCGAACCGCACCCGGAACGGCCGCGCCGTGGCCTTGGGCGACGAGCGCCATACCAACGTCGAAGCCGAATCGATCGCCTCCAGCATCGGCGGCCTGCTCGACCAGATCAACTGGGACTACGCCGTCATCGAGCGCGTGAACCGTACCGACCTGAGCGTGAAACTGATTCCGTTCAACCTGGGCAAGGTGTTCACCGATCCGCAGGGACCGGACAACGTGCAGCTGCAGCCGGGCGACACCGTCACGATCTTCTCGCAGAACGATGTCGCAGTGCCGATGGACAGGCGTCAGGTGTTCGTCCGTGTCGAAGGCGAGGTGAACGTACCGGGCGTGTACCAGATGACCGCCGGCGACACTCTGCAGACGCTGCTGGCCAAGGCCGGCGGCCCGACCGTCAACGCCTACCTGTTCGGTACCGGTTTCTACCGCGAGGAAGTGCGCAAGGAACAGGAAGTCAACCTGGAAAAGATCGTCGGCCGTCTAGAGTCGCAACTGCGTAACGAGCAATCGCATGCATTGGCCAACGTGCGCAGCACGGCGGATGCCGCCACGCTCGAGGCGCGCCGCCAGGCCGAACTGGCTGCCGGCCAGGAAGCCATCGCGCGCATCCGCCGCCTGAAGCCGACCGGCCGTATCGCGTTCGGTCTGTCGCCCGACGAGCGCTCGTTCGCACGCCTGCCGGGGATCAAGCTGGAAAACGGCGACCGCCTGATGGTGCCGGCCCGCCCTGCCTTCGTGAACGTGATGGGCGCGGTCAATATCGAGTCCGCTCCGCTGTGGCGTCCGAATTCCCGCGTCAAGGATTACTTGCAGATCACCGGGGTGACAGCCGATGCGGATGTCGACAATGCCTTCGTGATGCGTACTGACGGCACGGTCGTGTCGACCAGCTCGCGCGGCTGGTTCTCCGGCGGCATCGGTGGCGTGGAAGTCATGCCTGGTGACGTCATCGTCGTGCCGGATAAAGTTGATAAAGAAACTGCCTGGACTAAGTTTACTCAGGGTACTCGCGAGTGGGCGCAGATCTTTGCAAACTTTGGCTTGGGCGCTGCGGCGATCCAGACGCTGCGCAATTAAATCGACGACTTACCTGGTCCGAAATTGATAGATATTTATGAATAACGTGTTATTTGATGGCGTTGAGCCGACGAAGGAACAAGAAAGGCAAATGAGCCTGTTTCCTTTGTTGCTCATCCTCGCCAAACGCAAAAAGCTTGTTTTTGGCCTGCCCTTGTTCGCCATGGTCGTTGCTGCCGGCATCAGCATGGTGTTGCCGCCAACGTTCACGGCGAACACGAAGTTGCTGCCGCCACAACAGGCACAATCCGGTGCCGCTGCCTTGTTGTCTCAACTGGGTGGCATGGCGGGCGCGGTCGCGGGCAGCGCCGGCTTGAAAAATCCAAGCGAACTGTACGTTGGCATGCTCAAGAGCCGTTCCATCGCCGACAAGCTCATCCAGCGTTTCGACCTCAAGAAGGTCTACGGTACCGAGTTGCAGGACCGGGCCCGCAAAGAGTTAGCGGATAACACCGTGATCACGTCGAGCAAGGACGGATTGATCAGTATCGAAGTCGAAGACAAGGACAAGGTCCAGGTTGCCAAGCTTGCCAATGCCTATGTCGAGGAGCTGCTCAAGCTCACCAAGGTGCTGGCGGTTACCGAAGCAGCCCAACGGCGTCTGTTTTTCGAGCGCCAGCTCGAGCTGAGCAAGAATAATCTCGCGGATGCCGAGATTGCATTGAAGCGCGCGCTCGACACCCGGGGTGTGGTCAGCGTCGACAGCGAAAGCCGTGCCATGGTCGAGACCATGGGGCGCCTCCGCGCCCAGATTTCCGCCAAGGAAATCGAGCTCAATTCGATGGACGCCTTTGTCACTACGAGCAACCCGGCTTACCGCCGTGCCCAGGAAGAGCTCAACAGCCTGCGCGCCGAACTCGCGCGCCTGGAAAACGGCCGTCCGTCGGCCGATACCGGTCCGGCGTCCGCGGAAAAGCAGTCGGGCCTAGAAAACATCAAGATCCTGCGCGACGTGAAGTATCATCAGATGCTTTATGAACTGCTCGCCAAGCAGTACGAAGCGGCACGTCTCGACGAAGCCAAGGATTCATCCCTGATCCAGGTGCTGGATCCTGCCGTGGAGCCAGAGCGCCGTACCAGGCCGAAACGCGCCATCATCGTCCTGATGACCGGGGTGTTCACCTTCGTCATTGCGATGCTGCTGGCGATGATGGCCGAATTCCGGGCCGTTGCCCTGCGCGATCCGGTTTCTGCCGCGAAATGGAAAGAATTGAAGCAATCCTTGGTCGGCAAGAAGTGAAAAGCGTTTCCAGCCGCATTGTTTTGCAAAGCCAGTACCAGATTCTGTTCTCGAATACAGCCACACGAAACCCGGGCAATCTGTCGACGCCGATTGCCGGTGCGGCAGTTTCGAAAGACACCCAGAGAAAGAAAGTATGAGCGACAAGCCGATTTACGTTACACAGCCGCATCTGCCTGACCTGAAAGAGTTCGTCCCCTACCTCGAGCAGATCTGGGAAAACAAGGTCCTCACGAATGGCGGACCGTTCCACCAGCAACTGGAAGAGGAACTCTGCCGTTACCTCGGCGTCGAGCACATCAGCCTGTTCAGCAACGGCACGCTGGCGCTGCTGACGGCCCTGCAGTCGCTGCGCATCACGGGCGAGGTCATCACCACGCCGTATTCGTTCGTCGCCACCTCGCACTCCCTGCTGTGGAACGGGATCAAGCCTGTGTTCACGGACATCGATCCGAAAACCCTGAACCTGGATCCGAACAAGATCGAGGAAGCGATCACGCCGCACACGACCGCCATCATGCCGGTCCATTGTTACGGCCAGCCCTGCGACGTCGACGCCATCCAGCGCATCGCCGACAACTACAATCTGAAAGTCATCTATGATGCGGCACACGCGTTCGGTGTACGCCGCAACGGTACCAGCATCCTCACCTACGGCGACCTGTCGGTGCTGAGCTTCCATGCGACCAAGGTGTTCAACACCTTCGAAGGTGGCGCCATCGTCTGCCCGGACGCCAAGACCAAGGTGCGCATCGACCGCCTGAAGAATTTCGGCTTTGTCGATGAGACCACCGTGGTTGCGCCCGGCATCAACGGCAAAATGAGCGAAATCAACGCCGCCTTCGGCCTGCTGCAGCTGAAATCGGTCTCGGGTGCGATCGAAGCACGCAGCAGGATCGGCGAACGCTACACCCGCCAGATCGCCGACATCCAGGGCATCGAGTGTCTGCACGAATGGGGTCAGGAATGGGCCAACTATTCCTATTTCCCGATCCTGGTCGGCTCCGACTATCCGCTTACCCGCGACGAGCTGTACCAGAAACTGCGCGACCACGGTATCCATGCGCGCCGCTACTTTTATCCGCTGATTTCGGAATTCCCGATGTACCGCGGCATGCCGTCGGCCGATCCGAGCCGCCTGCCGGTCGCAACCCAGGCCGCACGCCAGATCCTGTGCCTACCGATCTATCCGAACCTGCCGGAAGAGGCGCAGCAGAAGGTCATCGACGTCTTGCGCCTCGGTGCGCAGCGCCGTTCGGCTTGAGGTCGGCAACATGACGCGTTACGCCAAGATTGCCGATCTCGCTGGCTACCTGCCACCGAAAGTTCTCGACAACGACGAACTGGCGGCACTGTATCCGGGCTGGAGCGCCGACAAGATTTTCGAAAAGACCGGGATCCGCACGCGCCGTGTCGCGGGTGAGGACGAGACGGCGGGCGATCTGGCCTTCGCTGCCGCGCGTGCGCTGTTTGCCCGCGGCACGATCGCGCCGGAAGATGTCGATTTCGTGATCCTGTGCACCCAGGCACCCGACTACATCCTGCCGACTACGGCTTGCGTGCTGCAGGACCGGCTCGGCATTTCCACCAGCGCCGGCGCGCTTGATGTCAATCTCGGCTGTTCCGGGTTCGTGTATTGCCTGTCGCTGGCGAAGGGCCTGATCGAAAGCGGTTCGGCGAAGTGCGTGCTGGTACTGACCGCCGACACTTATTCGAAGTACATTCATCCGCTCGACAAGAGCGTGCGTACCTTGTTCGGCGACGCCGCCGCCGCGACCGCCGTGGTGGCTTGCGACGCCGAGCAGCCACAGATCGGTCCGTTCGTCTTCGGTACCGACGGCAGCGGCGCGAACAACCTGATCGTCGAAGCCGGCGGCGCCCGCACGCCGCGCTCGGCCGAGACCGCGGTCGAGCGGGCCGACGATTCCGGCAACGTCCGCTCGCGCGACAACCTGTACATGGCGGGCGCCAAGATCATGGCCTTTTCGCTCAGCGAGGTGCCGCGCGCGGCCGCGGCGCTGATGGAAAAGTCGCATACGAGCACCGAAGCGATCAACTATTTCGTGCTCCACCAGGCAAACCGCTTCATGCTCGAAGCTTTGCGCAAGAAGCTCAAGGTGAGCGAAGCGCAATTCCCGATCCACGTGGAGGAATGCGGGAATACGGTGTCCTCGACCATTCCGCTGACGCTTGCAGCGATGCGTGACAATGGCTGTTTCGATACTGAAAAAAAACTGATGCTGATCGGTTTCGGCGTGGGATATTCCTGGGCCGCTTGTCTCTTGAATTTTTAATAGGAAGATGAAATGACGAAGTTTTACGAAGGCATGGCTGAGATTTTCGAAGTGGAACCGGAAGCCATCACCCCCGAGTTCGACCTGACCAACGCCAACGCCGATTGGGATTCGCTGGCCATCGTCTCGACCATCGCCCTGGTCGACGACTGCTTCAACGTGACCCTGGACGGCGAATCGCTGGCCTCGTGCAAGACCATCGGCGACATCGAAGCCCTGGTTGCCAAGGCAGGCAAGGAGTAACAATGAGTTTGCCGATCGGCCGTGAAGTACGTGTCGGTGGTGCCCGGATCGCGGGACTGGTGTCCTGCGTGCCGTCCAGGCAGCTGACGAACGATCACTTTGGCGAGATGTTTGGCCAGGACAAGGTCGACGACGTGATCAAGATGATCGGCGTCCAGACCCGCCGCTGGGCCGACGAAGCGACCACGACGCGTGACCTGTGCCGCCGTGCCGGCGAAGACCTGCTTGCCAAGCTGGGCTGGGAAGCGTCGAGCATCGATGCCCTGATCTTCGTGTCGCAGACGCCCGATTTCCGCCTGCCGGCGACCGCGTGCGCGCTTCAGGCCGACCTCGGTATTTCCCCGAACTGCATCGCTTTCGACATCAACCTCGGCTGTTCCGGCTATCCGTATGCGCTGTGGCTGGGCATGACGATGGTGCAGACCGGCGCTGCACGCCGCGTGCTGCTAGCGGTGGGCGACACCATCAGCAAGATCGTCGATCCGAGCGACCGCGCCACCGCGCTGCTCTTCGGCGACGCCGGCACGGTCACCGCGATCGAGCAGGGCGACGTGGAGGACCAGGCGCATTTCATTCTCGGTTCCGACGGCCGGGGCGCCAACAACTTGATCGTGCCGAAGGGCGGCTTCAAGGATTATTCGCTGACCAACGATCCGCGCCTGGCCGACAAGGACGCCGCGTGCCTCTACATGGACGGCGGCCAGATCTTCAACTTTACCCTGCGTTCGGTACCGCCGCTGGTCGAACGGACCGCCGCCTATGCCGAAACGCCGGTCGAGGCCCACGATTACTTCCTGTTCCACCAGGCCAACCTCTTCATGCTGAAGCACTTGGCGAAAAAGTCCAAGCTGCCCGCGGAGAAAACGCCTTTTAACATCGATCGCTTCGGCAATACGAGTTGCGCCTCGATTCCCCTGCTGATGACGACCAGCATTGCCGAACAGTTGAAACAGCGCCGCTGCCGCCTCGGCATGATCGGCTTCGGCGTTGGCTATTCCTGGGCCTCGGCGTCGCTCTCGACCGGTCCCCTGGCGGTTGCGGACACCATCGAACTATGACGACATTCCAGAACGATTACCTCGCCGGTCGACGCTACCTGGTCACCGGCGCTTCCTCGGGCATTGGTAAAGCGACCGCCGAGTCGATCGCCGCCTGCGGCGGCCAGGTCATCGCCGCCGGCCGCGATGCCGACCGCCTGCAGGGCGTGCTCCGCGGCTTGGCTGGCAACGGCCACGTGGCCGCCCAGGCCAGCCTGACCGACGCCGACGCCACTGCCGACTGGGTCAAGGCGCTGGTCACCGAACACGGCCAGCTGGACGGCGTGTTCCATGCCGCCGGTATCGAGTTGATCCGTCCGGTGCGCCTCACTAAGCAGGCTCAGCTGAATGAAATCATGTCGAGCTCCCTGTTCGCCGCTTTCGGCATCGCCCGCGCGATGTCGCAGAAGGGCGCACTGGCGGACGGCGGTTCCATCGTGTTCATGTCGTCCGTGGCGGGTTCATCCGGCCAGGTCGGGATGACCGCCTATTCGGCCGCCAAGGCGGGCATCGACGGACTGGTGCGTTCCCTTGCTTGCGAGCTGGCCGGACGCCGTATCCGGGTAAACGCGATTGCCGCGGGCGCGGTCCAGACCGCAATGCACGAACGCCTGGTCAAGGGCGGCGGCGCCGGTGCGGTAAGCGACTACGAAAACAGCCACTTGCTCGGCTTCGGCGAGCCGGCCGACGTCGCCAACGCTGGCCTGTTCCTGCTGGGCGAGGCCGGCCGCTGGGTGACCGGCACCACGTTGGTGGTGGATGGAGGCTATCTATGCAAGTGACAGCACAACGACTGATCCTGGTCGGCGCCGGCGCATTCGCCCGCGAACTGATCAGCTGGGCCGAGCACGCCGCGGCTGCCAACGGCACCCCGGTCATTTCCGCCTTCCTCGATGCCAGCTCCGCGGCGCTCGACGGTTTCGATTACGCCCTCGACTACGCAGGCACCATCGAAGACTACCAGCCGCGCGAAGGCGATTGCCTGGTGATGGCGATCGGCGATCCCGCCGCCAAGAAACGCATCGCCGGGGAATTGACCGCACGCGGCGCGCGCTTCACCCAGGTCATCCACCCGACAGCCGTGATCGCGCGCAGCGCCAGGCTCGGGACCGGGGTGGTGGTGTGTCCGCAGGTGGTGGTGTCGGCCGATGCCGTCGTCGGCGACTTCGTGGCCCTGAATACCATGTGCAGCGTCGGGCATGACGTGGAGATCGGGGCCTGCACGACCTTGAGCGCGCACGTCGACCTGACCGGCTCCGTGAAAGTCGGCGAAGCATGCTTCTTCGGCAGCGGCGCCCGTGTCGTTCCCAAAGTGACGATCGGCGCCGAAGCCCGGATCGGCGCCGGCGCCACGGTGCTGCGCAAGGTTCCCGCCAACGCCGTGATGTACACGGTCCCCGCAAAAAAACTTTGACATGAACTTCGACGTAGACGTATTCCGGGACTACTGGCACCTGATCTGCCACCGCAATGAATTACCGCAGGCGGGGGATTACCTGCGCCTGCAGACGGTCCTGGGCGACCTTGTCGTCTTCAACGACGCGGGCGACCTGGTCGCGTTCGACAACCTGTGCCCGCATCGCGGCGCGCGCATGTACGGCGGCACCGAAGGCAACCAGCCGGCGACCTGCAGGTACCACGGCTGGAGCTACAACCACGGTCGCATGGTCATTCCACTGACCGAGGACTTCGGCGACTGCGCCACGCATACCGCGCAGCTCAACAAATACAAGGTCGACTGGTGCGGCGACTTCCTGTTCGTCGGCGTGACGCCGCGCCAGCCCTTGTACGAGCAGCTGGGCGGCACCGCGGAAGTGTTGGAGAACATTTCCTTCAACATTTCGGGCCGCTTTGACTTCAACAGCTACGAATACCAGTCCTACTGGGCGGTCGCGGTCGAGAATGCGCTCGAGCCTTACCATATCGGCATGGTGCACCCGGAGACCCTGGGCACGCTGCAGCTGGAGGCCGGGCGCAACGAGTACCATGGCCAGAACTCGATCTGGTATGCGCCGGTCGGCAACCAGCGCCTGAACAAGCAGCTGCGCCTGCTGAAGAAGCAGTTCGCCATCGACTACGGCTACGAAGGCTACATGAGCGTTTACCTGTTCCCGTTCACGATGATTTCGTCGACCTATGGCTACTCGTACTCGTTGCAGCATTTCTTCCCCTCGGCGCGCAATGACGAGACAGCGCATTTCAGCAGCCGCCTTCTGCTGGCCCATGCCGCAAGCGAACAGGCGCAGAAGATCATCGCGCCGCTGTTCAGTTCGACCGCACAAGTGAACCGCAAGGTGTTCGCGGAAGACCACGAAGTCTGCCAGCTGGTGCCTCGCACCAGCTGGAACATGGAACCCCTGAAATACGCCTCGGTCGCAGAAGAAAAGATCGGACATTTCCGTTCTTCCTGCCGCGAATACGTTCAGGCGAAAGCCGGCTATGCAGCATCACGGGCAGCCTGTGCACCGCTGGAATGAAACTCAAAAGAAACATCATTGCCAACTACGTCGGTCAAGGATATTCGGCAGCCGCCGGTATCCTGACCGTGCCCGCCTATGTCAAGTACATGGGCGCGGAAGCCTATGGACTGGTCGGCTTCTACGGCATGCTGCAGGCCTGGTTCCTGATCCTCGACGCGGGCCTGAGCACGACCTTGTCGCGCGAGGTGGCCCGCTACAACGGCGGCGGCACCTCGGCCGGCACGCTGGTCCAGCTCAAGCGCCTGCTCGAACTGCTGTTCGTCGCCGTCGCCGTGGCCGGCGCAGCGGCGTTTTTCTTCGCCGCGCCGCTGATCGCATCGAAATGGCTGAATATCGTGCAGCTGGACCTGGACGGCGTGGTGCAGTCGATTCAGCTGATGGGCGTGATCATCGCATTGCGCTGGATGTCCTGCCTGTACCGCGGCATTGTTTCCGGATTCGAGAACCAGGTGTGGCTGAGCGGATTCAATTCCCTCATCACGACCTTGCGCTTCGTGTTGTCGATTCCGGTGGTTGCCTTCATCGACAGCCGTCCGGTCACGTTTTTCCTGTACCAGGCCGTCGTTTCCGCTCTCGAGATCGCACTGCTGATCTATCAATCGGCGCGCCTGATGCCGAAGGTCGT
>Ga0308160_10004382_pt1 | contig 15165 bp, 16 predicted proteins | sample PhyFR1_FD_201036 | JGI IMG/M metagenome (GOLD analysis project Ga0308160, IMG submission 201036) | Phyllosphere microbial communities from UC Gill Tract Community Farm, Albany, California, United States - DLSLF.R1 | ecosystem: Host-associated > Plants > Phyllosphere > Unclassified | place: USA...
TCATGCACCTCGTCGCAATCCGATGGAGGTCCGTGCGGCCTTTGACTACAGTGCACACATCGCAAACCCACCCGCCAGGAGACACACCGTGAACATCGCCAAGCACATGGAAGCCGTTTTCGTCGTTGCCCTCGCCGCTGCCGGCTGCGCCAGCTTCGTCGCCAGCCCGCTGGAGCAAGCCCAGGCCCGCCCGGCCGCCATCCAGGATTCGAGCATCGCGACCGAAACCAAAATGGCCGTGGTGGTCGTCAAGGGCAAGCGTCCGGGCGCAGTACACGCACAACAGCCGACCGTGCTGGCCGATCGCAGCAAAGCCGGGAGCCGCATTTGATTGCCCGCGTGCGCCGGGGCGCCTGATCAGGCGTACCCGCGCACCCGTTTTACTCTACCGCTCCCTCCCCGCTTTCCTCCCCCTGTTGCTGTCGCGCTGCTGCAATCTGTTTCAGTTGTAAGCACATGCGTCAAACGCACCATTTCGCTCAAGCGATTGATATATTGAATCATCCGCTTTTGGAGATGGAGAACGAAAATGAAATCCCGCCTCGCCGCATTTCCCCTGAAGTTTGCTGCCTTGATCGCCCTCGGTGCCGGCGCCTACGCGCCCCTGCCGTCGATGGCGCAAAACGTCGAACTGTACATCGGCTCGGCCCCGCCGGCGCCGCTGTACGAACGCGCGCCCACCGTGCGCCGCGGCTACATCTGGTCGCCGGGCTACTGGGAGTGGCGCGGCCACCGCCACTTCTGGGTCCCGGGCAGCTACATCGTCGAACGCCCCGGCTACGTGTATGCGCCACCCGCCTGGCAGCAGCGCGGCGGCCGCTGGTACATGCAGCAGGGTTACTGGAGCCCGCGCGGCGACGGCTACCGCGGCCAGGGCTTTTATGACAACCGCGGCTACCGTGACGGCTACCGCGGCGACGGCTACCGCGACGGCTATGCCTACCGCGACCACGACCGCGACGGCGTGCCCGACCGCTACGAGCGCCACGGCCGCATGCGCGACACCGACCGCGACGGCGTGCCGAACCGCTACGACCGCGACCTCGACAACGACGGCGTGCCGAACCGCCGCGACCGCGACATCGATGGCGACGGCATCCGCAACGACCGCGACCACCGTCCGGAAAATCCGTATCGCCGGTAAGCGTCAAGCACTCTCCCGGAAGCGCCCTGCGGGGCGCTTTTTTGTGTCCGGGTCAAAAGCGGTTATCCTGTCGCGATGACCGACCTCGACCGCCTGCAGGGCGCCGCCAACCGTACCGAACTTGCCGCCAGCCGCAAGCTGGCCCTGCAACAGCAGCTGCCGCTCGCCGAAGCGCTGCGCATCACCCTCGCCGCCAGCGCCGGCGCAGCCGGGCTGCCTGCCCTGCTGGCCGAGCGCGCCGCCCTGCGCGAATCCGAACGCACCCGTGCGCTGGCGCGGCGCTCCGCACGCGCTGCAAGCCTGGCCCTGCGCCAGGCCCGCCACGCCGGCACCCCGACCGCCTGGCGCGCCTGGTTCGACGGTTCGGCGCGGCCCAATCCCGGCCGCTGCGGCATCGGTGCGCGCCTGCTCGGACCAGACGGCCAGCTGATCGAGCTGTCGCAGGTGGCCGGCTACGGCAACAGCAGCGAAGCCGAGTACCTGGCCCTGATCGCCGTGCTGGAAGCGGCCCTCGCCAACGGTGCGCGCGAACTCACCGTCTACGGCGACAGCCGGGTCGTGCTCGACGACGTCGCCGCGCCGGAGCGCAAATGCGCCGCCGCGCTGCAACACTACCGCGCACGCGCGCTGGCCCTGCTGGCGCGCCTGCCCGGCACCACGCTGCGCTGGGTGCCGCGCCACAAGAACCTGGACGCCGACGCGCTCTCCCAGCGCGCCAGCAGCCATCCCGCACTGGAATCCGATGCAATCAGCACCTGAACTGGCCACCTGGCGCCCGCGCCTGGCCGCCCTCGCCGCGTCCACCGGCGGCGACGACGGCGCCCACGACGCCAGCCACCTGGAACGCGTCTGGCGCAGCGCCCAGGCCCTGCTCGAACACCATCCCGAAGCCGACGCGCTGGTCGTGCTGGCCGCCTGCTACCTGCACGACCTGGTCAACCTGCCGAAGGACCATCCCGAGCGCGCCCGGGCTTCCATCATGGCGGCGCGCCTGGCGCGCAGCGAACTGGCGCGGCTCGGCTTTACCGCCGACCGGCTGGACGACGTCGCGCACGCGATCGAGGCGCACAGCTTCTCGGCCGCTGTTCCTCCGCGCACGGTCGAGGCGAAGATCGTGCAGGACGCCGACCGGCTCGACGCGCTCGGCGCCGTCGGGTTGGCGCGCATGTTTTATATTTCGGGACGCCTGGGCCGCGCGCTGGCGCATCCGACCGATCCGCTGGCACTCGGCCGTGAGAATGACGACGGCGCCTGGACGCTCGACCACATCATGGTCAAGCTGGCGCGCCTGCCCGGCATGATGCAGCTGGAGGCCGGCCGTGCGCTCGCCGAGGCCCGCCTGGCGCGCCTCCTGGCCTTCCGCGAGGAGTTCGCGGCCGAGTGGCTGGGACAGGCCGCATGAACGCCCCGCTGCCCGCGGACAACCGGGCCGCCGGCGGCAAGCTCGCCGGGGGTAAGCTTGCTGGGGGTAAGCTCGGTTTCGTGCTGGTCAGCGTCTTCATCGACGTGCTCGGCATCGGGCTGATCATCCCGGTCATGCCGCTGCTGGTCGGCCAGTTCGTGCCGGGACGCGACGAGCAGGCGCTGTGGTTCGGCATCCTGGCGGCCGTGTTCGGCCTGCTGCAGTTCCTGTTCATGCCGATGCTGGGCGCAATCAGCGACCGCGTCGGGCGCCGTCCGGTGCTGCTGTATTCGATGGCCGGCATGTGCCTGAACTTCCTCGTCACGGCCTGGGCGCCGAGCCTGGCCTGGCTTTTCGTCGGGCGCGCCATCGGCGGCGTGTCGGCGGCCAGCATGTCGGTCGCCTCGGCCTACGCCTCCGACGTCTCGACGCCGGAGAACCGCGCCAAGAGCTTCGGCAAGATCGGCGCCGCCTTCGGCATCGGTTTCATTTGCGGTCCGGTACTGGGCGGCCTGCTGGGCGAGATGTCGCTGACGCTGCCCTTCTGGGTGGCCGCCGCCCTCGCCGGACTCAACCTGCTCTACGGCTGGCGCTTCGTTCCCGAATCCCTCCCTGAACGGGTGCACGGCCCCTTCGACTGGCAGCGCGTGAATCCCTTGCGCGCCTTGCAATGCCTGTTCGGACGCAAGGGCATCCGCGGCCTGGTGATCGTGTTCACGCTGAGCATCTTCGCCCAGATGATGACGCAAGGCACCTGGGTGCTGTACACCACCTTCCGCTTCGGCTGGACCCCGCGCGACAACGGCATCGCCCTGTTCTGCGTGGGCCTGGCCACGGTCCTGGTCCAGGCCTGGCTGCTGGCAATCCTGCTGCGGCGCCTGGGCGAGGCGCGCCTGGCCGTGCTCGGACTGGCCTCCGGTGCGATCACCTATGTGCTGTACGGCCTGGCAAGCCAGGGCTGGATGATGTACCTCTTCATCTGCTGCAATCTGCTGGCCTTTGCGGCCGGCCCGGCCCTGCAAGCGATCATCTCGCGCGCCACCGATGCCGGCGAACAGGGAGAGCTGATGGGTTCGCTTCAGTCGATCAACAGCATCGGCGTGATCGTGATGCCCCTGATCGGCTCGGCCATCCTGGGCGCGGTCAGCCATTTGCCGCCGAGCGACCCGCGCATCGGCAGCACCTTCTTCGTGTCGGCTGCGATGCAGGCGCTGGCCGTGGTGGCGGCGCTACGCTACTTCCGCCGGCGCCGCAGCACGGCCGCATGAAGATTCCACCAGAAAACCCGTTTTTCCTGTCGAAAATCTTTACAGTGGTCAAACGGCAACGAATGTGCCGGACCGCAACTAATTGATTTTTAACAAATCTTTCCAGTTGGCACGGTTGTTGCTAAAGAGGAAGCAGTTTCAACCACTACTGAGAAAAGAAAAATGACCTTCCTGAAAAAACTTGGCTGCGCTGCAGCTATCGCTCTGGCAGCAGGTACCGCGCAAGCTGACGTCGTCATGAACGACTGGACCTTCAACCCGGCCGGCACCGGCAAGGCCAGCGGTCAGGTAATCAACGAATACCTGGATGTGAACGGTAACGCCTTCATCCAGATCAGCCCGACCGGCGGCACCAGCTTCAAGTTCACCGAGCACGCAGTTTTCAATATTTCGCAGGCTGACAGCAACGGTAAGCTGTTCCCGATCACCTATCCGACCGGCACCATCACCGCGACCTTCGAAGCGACCGGCACCGGCAACTTCAGCGGCGCCTTCACCTTCACCGGCGGCACCATCCGCATGTACCAGAACCCGACTCCGGGTCAGTACGGCACCACCGCAGACATCTACGGCGCCAACCTGGGCAACCAGATCGCCCAGTTCACGGTCCTGGCTGGCGGCGGCGGCGTCGTCGATGCGACGGGCAACCCGATCAAGAACGGCAACGTCAGCATCAATGCGATGGCCAAGGCGGGCGACCTGGCTCCAAATTACTTCTTCGCCGAAAACGGCGTCGACATGTCGACCATCATGACCACCGCGTTCGCCTTCACGAACGCCAATACCGTCGGCAAGCCAGAAAGCGTCCTGGTCAGCGAAGTGGCTTGCCAGTACGCAGGCTTCACCGGCGCCGGCTGCAACGGCACCGCTTACGCCAATGCTCCAGGCAAGTACTTCTTCGTCAGCAACAACGGCCAGTTCAAGTTCAATGACGTGCCGGAGCCAGGTTCGGTCGCCCTGTTCGGCATCGCCCTGTTCGGCCTGGGCGCACTGCGTCGCCGCGTGAAGTAATCCGGGTTACGCACCGCTGCAATAGAATTGGCCCGGCTCTGCCGGGCCTTTTTTTATTCATCCGATCGAATGAACGGTTTCGTCATCGCCGCCGTCCTCTGCGCGGCTCTCATGCACGCAGGCTGGAACGTCCTGCTGAAACGCCATGCAGGACAGGCTGCGGGCGGCGTGCCGACGATGGCGATCGTCGCCGGCTCCGGCCTGCTGTGCGCCGCCTGCCTGCCTTTCGTGGCCGCCCCCGCAGCGGCCAGCTGGCCCTTCATCGGCGCCTCGGCGCTTGTGCAAACCTGCTACTACCGGCTGCTCGCCGCCACCTACCGCGACGGCGACCTGAGCCACGCCTATCCGCTGATGCGCGGCTGCGCGCCGCCCATCGTGGCCCTGGCCGGCCTGGTTCTGGGCGAACAACTGCGTCCCGGCCAATGGCTGGCCCTTGCGCTGGTCTGCGGCGGCGTACTGGCGATCTTCCTCGACGCCCAGCGGCAGGCGCGCGCCGCGCGCCGCACCACGTTGCTGGCGCTGGCTACCGCCTGCGTGATTGCGTCCTACACCCTGATCGACGGCGCCGGCGTGCGCCGCTCCGGCGCGCCGGCGGCTTATACGATGTGGCTGTTCGTCGTCACCGCGCTGGCGCTGGTGGCCCAGGGCGCCGCGAGCGAGCGCCGCGCACTGCTGGACGCGGCGCGGCGCAGGCCCGGCCTGCTGCTGGGCGGCGGCGCGTTGTCGGCGGGTTCGTACGGGATCGCGCTGTGGGCGATGACGCTGGCGCCGGTCGCGCTGGTGGCGGCCCTGCGCGAAACCTCGATCCTGTTCGCGGCGGCGATCGCCGCCCTGGTGCTGCGCGAACGTATCGGCCGCGCGCGCCTGCTGGCGGTCGTCTTGATCGCCTGCGGCGCGGTGGCGATGCGCCTGGCCTGATCAGGCCATCAGAATTTCTGCTCGAACGTGGCGCGCACGCTTGGCCCTGCCTTGAAGCGCGTCTCGCGCACCACCAGTCCCCGCCCTTCTTCGAGGAAGCTGTTGCGGTTCACGAAGTCCTGGCCCAAGAGGTTCGACAGCGCCACGCGCAGCTGCTGCTGCGGATTGAACTTGTAGAGCGCGGTCGCTTCGAGATCGCGCCGCGTCTGCAGCGTCGAGGTCTGGCGCTCCGAGATGCGCACCAGGCCGCCTTCCTTCCAGACGAAGCTGCCTCCCATGGTCAGCTTGCCGGTCTTGTAGTCGATCCCGAGGGTGCTCGAGAGCGGCGTCTGGCCGTCGATGCGGTTGTCCGGGCCCGGCACACCGTCCACGCGCGACCAGTTGGCCGAGACGCTGGCGCGCAGGTCGATCACAGGCGCATCCTTGATCAGCGCTTTCAAGGGGAACTTGGTTTCCAGTTCCAGGCCGCGCGTCGTGGCTTCGCCCGCGTTCATCGGCATCGCCACCCAGCGCGCGCCGTCGAAAAACACCTGCGAGCGGGTGTAGCCGTCGATACGGCGCATCGAGCCGCTGATCGAGAACAGCGCGCCCTCGGCCCAGTAGTGCTCGTAGGAGGCGTCGAAGCCGAGCGCCAGTTCCGGCTGCAGGTCCGGGTTGCCGGCAAAGTCGGGGTCGGTCGAGCGGTTGTCGATCGCCGTCTGGCGGCGCGGGATCAGCTGCTGGAAGCTCGGCGCCTTGTAGGTGCGGGTGACGGCGAAGCGGATCTGGTCGCCCTTGGTATCCGGGATCTTCCACAGGGTCTGCAGCACCGGGCTCCAGACGTTTGATCTCGAGCGGCCGGTGTCGAAGGTATTGCCCTCGGTCGTGGTGCGGATGCCTTCCCAGCGCGCGCCGAGATATACCGACAGGCGCGGCGTGAGGCTCCATTCGTCCTGGGCGTACAGGGCCAGGCGCGCGACGCGCGAGGTCGACTCCTCGCCTTTCGGCAGCGCCGGGAAGAGGCGCTCGCCGGCTTCGAATTCCTCGCGGCTGTCGTCGCGTACCGAGTAGCCGCCGTCCCAGCCCATGCCGAGCTGGTGGCCCTGCATGATGGTCTTGCTGTACTTGCCGACGGTGGTCGCGCCCTGCTCGTCCGCTTCCAGGTGCACCAGGTTGTCGACCGCGCGCGGCGCGCCGGCCGGCGTCCAGCGCCGGTTGTCGGTGGTGTTCCAGCCGCCGATCAGGCTGGCCTTGACGTCCAGCTTGGCGCCGTCGGCCATCTTGTGCACCCAGTTCAATTCGGTGCGCACGACGTCGTTGTTGTTGCGGACGGAACTGTCCAGTACCGGATACGGGGCCGGCGCGCCCAGGGTCGTGCTGGTGGTCTGCTGGTTGTGCAGGCGGAAGCGCGCCGAGTTGACGAAGCTCTGCGAGGTCAGGCTGTCGCCGTTTTCCAGCGACCAGTTCAGGCGCGGCGCCAGGTTGAACAATTTGAGGCGGCCGTCCTCGGCGCCGGCGATGTCGCGCATCTGGAGCGGGTTTCCGGCCAGGTCGAAAGCATTCTCGTCGCTGAGGACGTCGCGGCTGAACTGTTCGGCCATCACGCTGGCGGCGACCGAGTAGGACATCTTGCCCAGCTTGTCGGACAGCTGCAGGCTGGCCGTCGGTCCGTTGAAGCCGCTGCCGGTACGGGCGCCGATCTTGAATTCGCGTTGGCCCGCGCGCACCACCTTCTTCAGCACGATGTTGACGGTGCCGGCCACCGACTGGGTCGAGAACTCGGCGCTGGCCGCGCGCAGCACCTCGATGCGCTCGATCACGTCGGGCGAGAGCGAGTCGATGCTGAAGCCGGCAGGTGCGCGTTCGCCGTTGATCAGGACCTGCGTATAGCCGGCGCCCAGGCCGCGCATGCGGATCTCGCCGCCGCGCCCGTTCGGACTGTTGACCGTGATGCCGGGCACGCGTTTGAGGACGTCGACCACGCTGGTGTCGCCGTACTTGGCGATCTCTTCCTGGGTGACCACGATCTTGGTCGCCGTGTCGTCGCGCCGCGCATCGTAGCTGTCGGCCGTGCCGCGCACCTCGACCTTCTGCATCTTCTGGTCGCCGGCGGGCTGGGGGTCGGCCTTGGTCGTGCCCTGCTGGGCGGAGGCCGGGAAAACGGATGCCAGCGCGGCGGCCAGTACGGTCATGCGAATCGGTGAGAGGATATACATATCAGAAAGCCAAGTTTATGAGAATGTATTGTCCATTAGTTCCTGCACTTTTAGATGCCCTGGGGAATATATTTTCGATATGCATGTGCGCGACAGCCACGGGAAAGGCTGTTTTCGGGCGATGCGCTACACTGGCCACGGGGCATGCCGACGCAAACAATGATATGCACGAGCACGCCCCTTATTTATAATTCGCCATCACCACAAGCAATAAAGGGCTGCCACCGTGTCCGACCGTTTCAAAGTACTGCCGCAATATGTCCTGCCGAAGCAGGCGCTGACCTCGTTTGCCGGACGCGTTGCCGGCCACCGCGGCGGCAAGGTCACCACCCGCCTGATCCGCTGGTTCGTGGCCAAGTACGGCGTCAACATGGACGAAGCGGCCAATTCGGACATCGCCAGCTACCCGAGCTTCAACGAATTCTTCACGCGTCCGCTGAAGGACGGCGTGCGCCCGCTGGCCCAGGCCGACTTCGTCTGCCCGGTGGACGGCGCGATCAGCCAGTTCGGCGCGATCGACGACCACCACATCCTGCAGGCCAAGGGCCACAAGTTCACCACCACCCAGCTGGTCGGCGGCGACGCCCAGCTCGGCGCCCTGTTCCAGCACGGTTCCTTTGCGAACCTCTACCTGAGCCCGAAGGACTACCACCGCCTGCACATGCCCTGCGACGGCCGCCTGACGCGCATGATCTACGTGCCGGGCGCCTTGTTCTCGGTGAACCCGACCACCGCGCGCGGCGTGCCCGGCCTGTTCGCACGCAACGAGCGCGTGGTCTGCGTATTCGAGTCCGAGGAGTTCGGCACCTTCGTCATGGTGCTGGTCGGCGCGACCATCGTCGGCAGCATGGCGACTCCATGGCATGGCGTCGTCAACCCGCAGCGCCACGGCCGCATTTCGGAATGGACTTATGAAACTTCGCCGGTCGTGCTGAAAAAGGGCGAAGAGATGGGACGCTTCCTGCTGGGTTCGACGGTGGTCATGCTGTTCAAGGAGAAGACCATCGCTTTCAATCCGGACTGGGCGCCGGAGCGCAAGGTGCGGCTCGGCGAGATGATGGGTAACCGGCCGGCCTGACCGGTCCGCGGTGCGGCCTCAGGCACCGCCTTTCAGGATGCTCTGCTCGACCTCCGTACACAAGGCCGCATCCATCATGTCGAGAAAGGCCCGGGTCTTGGCCGGCATCAGCCGCCGTCCCGGAAACACCGCCCAGCCGGTCGCCGCCGGCAAATCCCACTCCGGCAGCACCCGCACCAACTCCCCCTTCTTCACCAGCGGCAGCGCGAACAGTTCGGAGCTGGCGGCGATGCCCGCGCCGCTGCAGGCGATACGCGCCAGCAGGTCCGGCGAATTGGCCGTCAGGCGTGCTGGCAGTTCGCGTTCCCAGCGGGTCTTGCCGCGCGAGAGCACCCAGGATACCGGCCCGCCGCCCCGGCTGAGCAGGCACAGCAAATCATGGCCGAGCAGGTCGTCCGGGTGCTCGGGCAGGCCGCGCACGGCCGTGTAGCACGGCGAGGCGTACAGGCCGAAGCGCTGCAGGGTGACGCGGCGCGCGGCCAGGCTGGCGTCGTCTGGCAGGTCGCCCATGCGGATCGCGATGTCGAAGTTTTCCGCGACCAGGTCGACCCGGCGCGGCGACAAATCCAGTTCCACGCTCACCGCCGGGTAGCGCTCGAGGAAGCGCCCGATCATGGCGCTCATGCCGAGGTTGGCGAAATCGGCCGGCAGCGAAATGCGCAGGCGTCCGCTGGGTTCGGCCTGGCGGTGCTGGGCCAGCGCGCCGGCCGCCTCCGATTCCTCGACCACCTTGCGCGCATGCTCGAGCAGGCTGGCGCCGAATTCGGTCACCATCAACTTGCGTGTAGTGCGTTGCAGCAGGCGTTCGCCCAGGCGCGCCTCGAGCAATGAGATGCGCCGTGAGACCGTCGATTTCGGCAGGTTCACGCGGGTCGCTGCGGCGCTGAAACTGCCGGCCTCGACGATGCGGGCGAAGAGCAGCAGGTCGTTCGGTTCGACTTCCATGATTGTTCCACTGACTGAATAATGTTATCCATTCTAGCGTCTTCTGGATCGATTTTGGAACTGCTAAAGTGTCTTCCATCGAAACACCATTTAAACAAGGGACACGAACATGAACATCCTCCAGATCACCTCCAGCCTGCGTGGCGCCGAATCCGAATCGACCCGCGTCACCAACAGCGTCGTCGCCAAACTGGTCGCCGCCAATCCCGGCGCCACCGTCGTCACCCGCGACCTGGCCCGCGATCCGCACCCGCAGCTGGACGAAGCGGCTCTGGGCGCGCTGTTCACGCCGGCCGAATCGCGTAGCGCCGAACAGGCTGCCCGTGTGGCCCTGGACGACGCCCTGATAGCGCAAGTGCAGGCGGCCGACGTGGTCGTGATCGGCGCCCCGATGTACAACTTCGGCATCCCGGTGCAGCTGAAGGCCTGGTTCGACGCCATCGCCCGTGCCGGCGTGACCTTCCGCTACACCGAGACCGGTCCGGAAGGCCTGCTGAAGGGTAAAAAAGTCTACGTGGCCACGGCGCGCGGCGGCATCTACCCGGCGGACGCCGATCCGCAAGTGCCCTTCGTGCGCATGCTGCTGAACTTCCTGGGCATGACGGATCACACCTTCATCCACTCGGCAGCCCAATCCATGGGTCCTGAGGCATCGGCCAAGGGCCGTGCGGAAGCCGACGCCACCATCGAAGCCGCACTGGCCTAAATCGCCGGGCGGCATGACAAAGGAGAAGATGATGAACGCAGTTGTCGAAGAGCGCGTGGCGCGGCCACGCGGCGTGGAACGCGTGATCAGCGGCCAGTTCGTCATGGACGGCGCCGGCGTCAAGATCAACCGCGTTCTCACCAACACCTTGCAGCGCCGCCTCGATCCCTTCCTGATGCTCGATGCGTTCGGGAGCGACAAGGCCGGCGACTACATCGCCGGCTTCCCGGAGCACCCGCACCGCGGCTTCGAGACCATCACCTACATGCTGGCCGGGCGCATGCGCCACCACGACAGCGGCGGCAACGAGGGCCTGATCACGGATGGCGGCGTGCAGTGGATGACGGCGGGACGCGGGGTGATCCACTCCGAGATGCCCGAGCAGAACGAAGGCCTGATGGAAGGCTTCCAGCTCTGGCTGAACCTGCCGGCGAAGGACAAGCTGTGCGAACCCTGGTACCGCGACATCCCGAATGCCGAAGTGCCGCGCTTCACGCTTGAATCCGGCGCGACGGTGCAGGTGATCGCCGGCAGTTCGCACGGTGTCCAGGGCGCGGTGCAGCGCGCAGATACCGAGCCGCTGTATCTCGATCTCGAGCTGCCTGCGGGCGCGACGTTCGAGCAGCCCTTGCCCGCCGGGCACAACGCCTTCCTCTACGTGTTCCGCGGCGAGGCGGTCGTTGCCGGCAAGGGCGTGGCGCAGACGAAGATGGCGATCCTCGATAATGCCGAAGGCGCGGACGGCGTCGTCGTCAAAGCCGCGACGCCGACCCGCCTGCTGCTGATCGCGGGCCGTCCCTTGAAGGAGCCGATCGCGCAGTACGGTCCCTTCGTGATGAATACCCAGGCCGAGCTGCACCAGGCTGTGGAGGATTTCCGGGCGGGCCGGTTCGCCGCTTGAAGGTGAAGTTAATGCGCGCCACGGGCCATCATTGGATGACCCGGGCGCGCTTGCGTTACACTGCCGGGCATGCCCCTGCTTCCCGTCTTCCTCGATCTGCTGTCGAAAGCCAGCCATGCGCTTGGCTTCGAGACGATCGACCGCTTCCCGCCGAATCACGCGTATGCGCGCACCCACTGGGACCGCGCGTATTTCGACATCGCTTCCGACCTGAAGCCCGAGGCCATCGAGCGCGCGCTGTGCGCCTCGATCGCGAACACCCCTTCCGTCTTCGCCCACATCGCCAACCCGACGCCGGCCATGCAGCGCACCCTGCTGGGCGTGATCGACACGCGCCTGCGCCGCTCGCCGGGCGCGCCACCGCTGGACCTGGTGGCGCTGCTGATCGAGGCCTATCGCAGCCCGTACACGATCGAGGCGCGGCCCGGCCTGCGCGCGGCGATCGAGGCCAGCCGCGAGCGGGACATGCGCGAACGCATCCACGCGACGCTCGCCTTCCTCGGGGCGATGCCGGCGGCTTTCGACGTCATCGACCTCAATTAGCCGCTTGTGCGAACATCGGCCGCGCCAGGTTGCTCGGCACATAGCGTTCGCGCAGCAGCATGAAAGGCGTTTCCACCAGCCGGTACAGCAGCCAGCCCACCAGCACCGACAAGGCCAGCAAGGCGGCAATCGCGACCGCGCTCTGCGGTCCGTAGCCAAGGTCCTGAAGGGGACCCGCCGCAATCTCGCCCACGGCGCGGTGAGTCAGGTAGATCGCATACGACCACACGGCCAGCGCGCCGGCGCCCGGCACCCGCACATCGCGCAACAGCGAGCGCTGCGACAGCGCGGCCAGGATCAGCAGGCCGAAGCCGACGCCGAGCAGTGGATAGCCGAACACGGTTGCGGCCGCGCCGTAGTGGTTGTCGAGGAAGAGCCAGAAGGTCGCACCCAGGATGGCCAGGCCCGCGAGCAAGACGCGGTTGCCATGACCCGTGATGCGCGTCCACAGGCCGGGATGCCGATTGCGCAGCAGCGCCAGCCCGACGCCGGCCACCAGCTCGTCGAGACGGCATAAGCTCGCGTAATAAATCAGCTTGTAATAGAAGTAAATCCCATACTTGTGCGCTTCGACGTGGACGCTCCAGAGTTGGAAGCGCAGCAGCATGCCGCCTGCGATCACGCAGGCGATGAAGGCCCATGCGTACTTGACGCGCAGGCGCAACGCGGCACCGAGCAGAGCGATCGCCGGCAGCAGCAGATAGAACTGTTCCTCGACCGCGAGCGACCAGCTGTGCGAGAAGGCGGTGCCCGGCGCCAGGCCGAGGTTCTGGGTGAACGTCAGATAGCGCCACAGCGGCGCCAGCGGCGCATCCTCGCCCACGGCGGGCCACATCACATAGATCGCCAGCACCGCCAGGTAGTTCGGCAGTGTGCGCAGCAGGCGCCGCGCGTAGAAGGATTTCAGCGACAGGCCCGCTTCCGTTTTCAAGGCCGCGAAGATCTGGTTGCCGATCAGGTAGCCCGAGAGCGCGAAGAACAGGTCGACCCCGGCCCAGCCGATCTGCCCGACCCAGCCGAAAGTATGGTCGTCGTTCGACACGAACAGGGTGTAATGGTGCAGGACGACCAGCGTGACGGCGAGCGCGCGCAGGGTATCGAGGCCGTGCAGGCGGGCGCTGCGGGGAGAACTCATCGGATTGGCAAAAGATAAAGGTGCCGGATCATGCCATGGGCTTTTCGCAGATGCCACCTTTTCCCGATAAAATGTCGACACCGATATTTCTTTGGATCATCTTGCATGGCTTCCGCACCGAATCTGCAGTTCAAGTTTGTCAACTATACCGGCCTGGAAGAAGGTCCGAGCGTCATCATCATGGGTGCGACCCACGGTAACGAAACCTGCGGCACCGAAGCGATCCGCCGCATCATGCTTGAACTCGACAGCGGCGAGCGCAAGATCGCGGCCGGCAGCGTGACCTTCGTGCCGGTCGTGAATCCCCTCGCCTACTTCAAGAACGAGCGCAACGGCGACCGTAACCTGAACCGCAACCTGTTCCCGAAAGACGACCCGCAAGATTTCGAGGACCGCATCGCCAACTGGCTGTGCCCGCTGCTGGCCCAGCACGACGTCCTGCTCGACCTGCACTCCTTCAATGCCGCGCACGGCGAGCCCTTCGTGATGGTCGGCCCGGTCGACAACGACGGCCCGCTCGAAGCCTTCAAGCACGCCGAACAGGAACGCGCCCTGGCCCGCCGCCTGGGCGTGCGCCGCTTCGTCACCGGCTGGATGGCGGCCTACGGCGGCGGCGTCCAGCGCCGCTCGCGCGGGAATGCCGCGGAACTGGAAACCGTGCTGCGCTACGGCGTCGGCACCACCGAATACATGCGCACCACGGGCGGCTACGCGCTGACCCTGGAATGCGGCCAGCACGTCGACCCGAAAGCGCCGCAGGTTGCCTACGACGCCATTGTCAACACCCTCGCCTTCCTGAAACTGATCGAGGCACCGGAACCGGAACCGGTCCCCTTCGAGGAAATGGAAGCGCTGCACATGGTGGCCGTGTACGACAAGCTCGATGCGAACGACAGCTTCTCGCGCGCGTGGGCCAGTTTCGACCCGGTACAGGAAGGCGAGCAGATCGGCACGCGCGCCGACGGCACGCCGGTGCTGGCCGAATTCAGCGGCCGCATCCTGTTCCCGGATGCGAAGGCGGGGGCGAATTCGGAGTGGTATTACCTGACGCGGGCGAATCCGGAGTTCGGGCGCGGATAAGCAGAGACGAAATGGGCATCGGGTACAGGCATTTCCTGGCAGTGGACGACCCGGCGTGGCGGCCGCAAGCCGACACGATCGACCGCGTCGAGGCGGTGCTACGCGCCTGGTCCCTGGCAAACGGTCCAGCCACAGTCGTCGAACTGTCCCCGAAGGCACAAGCCGCTCTACCGGAAACGGGTTCGATGCCGGATCTCGCCCTCAGCTGGCGCGACATGGAAGGTCCGGCGGTCGCGGCGCTTGCCGGTGCATCGGCCTATGGGGACATCGACCCCGCCGAGCGTTACCTGATGGAGATCACCTTGATCGCCGGCAACGACTATCGCGTGCAGTGGAGCCCGGACGGCTTCTATTTCAAGCTCGTCGCGCCCCCGCGGTTAGACGGGGTTCCCGTGCGCGCCCATGAAGACAATGACGCCAAGGGCACGCTTTATGCGGAGTCGTTTCCGTTCAAGGAAGGCGCGTCGGCACCTGTCGTGCAGATACAGGTGGAAGACCATGCGAAACCACACCTCGCATGGGAAACGTGCTCCGGCTTTTGGCGCGCCGCACTCGTTCTCGATTTCGGCAAAGACCTGCCTGCGTTCACCGAATCCGTGCATTGCCTCCCTGCGCGCGATTTCGTGGCCGCCGTCGGCGAGGCTTTGCGCGGACCGATCGTGGAAATCGGCGAACTCTACTGACGGCACTGGCGCGTGCGGTGCGCGCCGTTGTCGGTACCGCCATTCTGGTGGATAATTCGCCCCATGACTGATACCGCAACCCTCCCCCCACTCCCAGACCGGCTCTCGATCGATCCGAGCAGCCCTTTCCACAACCGCGACGTGTTCCAGCATGAA
>Ga0308160_10004383_pt1 | contig 15163 bp, 12 predicted proteins | sample PhyFR1_FD_201036 | JGI IMG/M metagenome (GOLD analysis project Ga0308160, IMG submission 201036) | Phyllosphere microbial communities from UC Gill Tract Community Farm, Albany, California, United States - DLSLF.R1 | ecosystem: Host-associated > Plants > Phyllosphere > Unclassified | place: USA...
CAACGATCTACAAGGCAGACCTGAACATTGCGGACATGGACCGCAACTACTACCAGGAGCACGCGCTCACCATCGCGCGCCATCCTTCGGAAACCGACGAGCGCGTGATGATCCGCCTGCTCGCCTTTGCCTTGCACGCCGACCCGGCGCTCACCTTCGGCAAGGACCTGTTCGACGTCGAGGAACCGGCCCTGTGGCTGAAGGACCTGACCGGCGCCATCGACACCTGGATCGAAGTCGGCCAGCCCGACGAACGCCGCCTGATGAAGGCCAGCGGGCAGTCGAATCAGGTGATCGTGTACAGCTACAGCGCCACCAGCCACATCTGGTTCAAGCAGCTCGCCAGCAAGATCGAGCGCGCCAGGAAGATCACCATCGTCAACATCCTGCCCGAGACCAGCGCCGCCCTCGAGCGCCTGTGCAGCCGCAACATGCAGCTGCAGTGCACGATCCAGGACGGGCAGGTGTGGATCACCGACGGTACCGAGACCGTGCAGGTGGAGCGCGAGACCCTGACGGCGCCTCGTTGAGCGGCGATATAATCGACGTGCTCCTATTACTCACCAGGTAACGCCATGTTCAAACGCATCGCCCTGCTGGCCGCCGCCGGCCTGCTGTCCACCGCCGCCTTGGCCCAATCCCAGGTCCAGCCGTCTGTGAACGTCGTCGACCCGTGGATCCGCGCCACCGTCCCGGCCCAGAAGGCCACCGGCGCCTTCATGCAGCTGAAAGCCGCCAAGGCGGCGCGCCTGCTGGCGGCCAGCACCCCGGCCGCCGGCCGCGTCGAGATCCACCAGATGGAGATGCAGGGCCAGACCATGCGCATGCATGCGGTCGACGGCATCGACCTGCCGGCCGGCCAGGCCGTCAACCTGGCGTCCGGCGGCTACCACATCATGCTGCTCGACCTGAAGCGCCAGTTGAAGGAAGGCGAACAGGTGCCGATGACCCTGACGGTGCAGGGCGCCGACGGCAAGCGCGACAGCGTCAACCTGACGGTGCCGGTCAAGCCGCTGGCCTACAGCGCACAAGGCGGCCACTGAGCGCGCATTGAGCCGCCACTGGGCCGCTACCGAGCGGCTCGGGCATCAGCGCGGGTCGCCGCCGGCGCGGCGCACACCGCCCGAGCCCGCGACCGACTTGCGCACGCGCGGGTCGCCGTAGTACTCGACGTCGCCCGAGCCGGCGACCGACACGTTCAGCTCGTTGCGGGTCCACACCTTGGCATCGCCCGAACCGGCGATATTCACCTTGGCGTCGTCGCTGCGCACGCGCGCCAGGTCGACGTCGCCCGAGCCGGCGATCGACAGCGACAGGCTGCGCACGCTGCCCTCGTCGACCCGCAGGTCGCCGCTGCCGCTGACGTTGGCGCGCAGGTCGGCGCCCTCGGCCTTGCGCACCTTGACGTCGCCGGAGCCGCCGATGGCGATCTGCATGCGGTCGCCGCGCACGGCGTCGGCATCGATGTCGCCGGAGCCGGAGACCGACAGGCGCTCGATCTCGCGCGCCTGGACGATGAACTTCAGGTTGCGTGTCTTCGGCATCATGTGGTCCTTGGCGCGGATCTTCAGCGTGCCGTCTTCGACCACGGTCTCGATCAGCGGCAGCAGGTTGGCGTCGGTCTCGACCGTGATGCCTTCGCGGCCGCCGCTGCGGATCTCGACCTTGCCCGGCAGCGACAGCGCGACGCCGCTGAAGGCACCCAGCTCGCGCGCCTGGCGCTGCACGTTGCCGTTACCCTGCACCTGTTCGCCCTTGCTCCAGTCCCAGTCGCGGGCCTGGGTGGCAGGGAGGGCGAAGGCGGCACCGAGGGCGAGGACGCAGGCGGCGGCGAGCAGGCGGCAGTTCGGGCGGGTCGTGTTCATCTTGTTATCTCCGTGAAAAGTGGCTGGACGTTTGCATCCTAGGCAAACGGGCCGGTGCATGCGCGGATTTTGCGACGAAGTGCGCAATTGCCACACCAGAGTGCCGCCGGCTGGAGCGAACGGTACGCCGTCCAGTATGATACGAGCCTTCCGATTTACCCTTGATGGATTAGAGAACAGACATGGCAGGCGAGGAAGTAACATTCGAGCAAGTGGCACAGGCGGCAAGCGGCCTGCAGGACGCGGGCGAGGCGGTGACGCTCGACGCGGTGCGCGCGGCACTCGACGCCGATGGCGTGCAGGCGACCGCGGGCACCGTCTACAAGCACCTGGCCGACTGGCGCGCGGCGCATGTGCCGGCCCCGGCAGCCCCTGCGGCGGAACTGCCGCCGGCCCTGCTGGCGGGCCTGGCCGACTGGGCGCGCCAGTTCGCGCACGAGGCCGGCGCCGCCGACCGCGAAGCGCTGGCCCGTGCCGGCGATGACATGCAATCCCTGCTCGAGGCCGGCGACGAACTGGAAGCCGCGCGCGCCGAACTCAGCGGCCAGGTGGCGGCGGCGTCGGCCGAACGCGACGAGATGCTGGCCCAGCTGGCCGACCGCGACGAAACGATCGAGCGCCTGACGGCCGAGCTGAGCAACGCCAAGCAGGTGGCGATGGATGCGCTGGTCGGCAAGGCCAAGGACCAGCTGGCGATCGAAGGCAAGGATGCCCAACTGGCCGACCTGCGCGCCCAGATCGAACGCAACGTGACGGCCGCCGCGGCGCTGTCCGATGCGCGCCTGGCGGCCGAGATGGAACTGGTCGGCGCGGCGACCGCGCGCGACAGCCTGGCGGCGGAGCTCAGGGATGTGCGGGCACAGCTGGATGTGCTGCGCAACCGGCGCTGAGCTTGCCGCGGCGTCAAGCTTACCTGTAGCTGACATCGGATGAACGTCGTCCCCGCCTTCGGGGGACGACGAGCCCGGTTGTCAATTTGCCACAGCGGTATCGAAAAAATATCTTTCCAAGTGGAACTTTGTGTTGGCCCTGGTTTTATAATTAATGCATCGCCTGTTTCAGCCCTTGCATGATGGAATATCACCAGTCCTCGCAGATTCCCACCCTGTCGTACGTCGAAAACGAAGACCACCCGGTGTTCGGCACCCTGGTCGAGCAGATCCTGCATCTGCTGAATTCGAAGCTGGTGTTTTCCGACGTCATCATCCACCAGAACAGTCCCTTGATGCTGCGCCAGCCGAAGGGACTGGTGGCGGTGACCGATTCGCCGATCACCCGCGAAGAACTGGAAGAATTCTTCGACGTCATCGAGCCGAACTGGGCCGAGCGCATCGCCGACCGCGCGTTCGACCGCTCGATCGACCTGCACACGGCGCGCATCCGCGCCAACTGCTTCAGCTTCCAGGGCAAGAAGCGCCTCGGCTGCGTGATCCGGCGCTTCCCGAAGGAGCCGCTGGGGCTGCTCGAGCTCGGCCTGCATGCCGACGAACTCGAATTCGCGCGCCTGACCAGCGGCCTGGTCCTGATCATCGGCGACACCTGCCAGGGCAAGTCGACCACGATCGCATCGATGCTCGACGAGATCAACAAGCGGCGCTCAGGCCACATCATCACCATCGAAGACCCGGTCGAGACCCTGATCCCGCAGCGCAAGTGCATCATCACCCAGCGCGAGGTCGGCCTCGACGGCGACGTCGAGAGCTATTACCTTGGTGCGCTGGACGCCCTGCGCGAGCGTCCCGACGTGATCGTCATCGGCGAGATCCGCGACGCCCAGACCGCCCAGGAAGCGCTGGCCCTGGCCGAGTCCGGCCCGCTGGTGCTGGCCACGCTGCACGCGCGCTCGACCGAGCTCGGCCTGCAAAAGATGCTGCGCCTGCTGGGCAATTCCGACGCCCAGGGCCAGGCGCTGGCGCATGCGCTGCGCGGCGTGCTGTGCCAGGCGCTGCTGCCGTCGAAGCAGGGCAACCGGTATCACCTGGCCACCGAGTGCCTGAGCCTGAACTCGGCGGTGGCGGCCATGATCGAGCAGGGCGACCTGGGCGCCATCCGCGCCCACATGAATGCCGGCCATGCGCCCGGCTGCCATACGATGAACAGCGTGCTGGAAGCGCTGCTGGCGGCGCACAAGGTGGGCGTCGACGATGCGCGCGCGGCCACCACGGATCGGATTGGATTTGCTGAAATGGTGTGAGGGAAATATCCCTTAGGTAGCTTTTAACAGTGCTTTCCCACTTTTCTTGATGCCTTCGCGCTGGCGCAATACCGGCGCCGGTTGCGTGCCTCAACATCTGCCGGGTGTGCGCCAGAACACGGCACCGTTCGCGCATGCCTTCAAGAAAAGGAGATGCGTGCAATGTGCGGAATCAGTGGGATTGTCAACAAGAACGCCTCGGCCGTCAGTCCCGGCGCGATCAAGGGGATCAACGATCTGATCGCCCATCGTGGCCCGGACGATGAAGGTTTTTTCTTTGGCGAGCACTTCGCACTCGGGCACCGGCGCCTGTCGATCCTCGACCTGTCGCCGGACGGGCACCAGCCGATGCACTACCAGGACCGGTACGTCATCACCTTCAACGGCGAGATCTACAATTACCTCGAAATCCGCGAGGAACTGCTGCAGGACGGCTACCGCTTCGTGTCGAAGACCGACACCGAAGTCATCCTCTGCGCCTACGACAAATGGGGTCCGGCCTGTGTCGAGCGCTTCAACGGCATGTGGGGTTTCTGCCTGTACGACCGTGAAAGGCAGGTCCTGTTCTGCAGCCGCGACCGCTTCGGCGTGAAGCCCTTCTATTACGCGGACACGCCGCAGAAATTCATCTTCGGCTCCGAAATCAAGCAGGTGCTGGCCGGCCGCGGCGGCCCCGCGGTGGCCAACATGCGCGCGGTGCGCGACTTCCTGATCGAAGGCTATTCCGATCACACGCAGGAAACCTTCTTCGAAGGCGTGGTCGCGCTGCCGGCCGGCCACAACCTGGTGTATTCGCTTGCGGACCACAGCGCCGAGCTGTCGCGCTATTACGCGCTGGCCGCGCCGCCCGAGGTCGAAGCGCTCGACGAACCCTCGGCCATCGCACGCTTCCGTGCCGAGCTGAAGCGCTCGATCGGCTACCGGCTGCGCTCGGACGTCAAGGTCGGCACCTGCCTCAGCGGCGGGCTGGACAGCTCCAGCATCGCCAGCCTGTCGGCCGCGCTGTACCACGAAGCCAGCCCGGACCGCTTCCAGGCGATCCACGCCAACAGCGGCATCGACGAGATCGACGAAAGCGCCTACGCGCGCGAAGTCGCCAAGGCCGGCGGGATCGACCTGTTCGTCATCGAGCCCAGCGCCGACGAATTCATCCAGGCCATCGATGAAGTCGTGTACTGCCAGGAAGAGCCGTTTGCCGCGCCGTCGATCTTCATGCAGTATTTCGTGTTCAAGAAGGCCAAGGAAATCGGCTGCAAGGTGATGCTGGACGGGCAGGGCGGCGACGAAACCCTGCTCGGCTACGAACGCTACTACGCGGCCTACCTGCATTCGCTGCCCTGGCGCGACGCCATCGGCGAACTGTTCGTGATGCGCAATCACTCCAAGCTGTCGCTGTCCGAACTGCTCGGCAGCTTCATGTATTTTTCGATCTCACGCCTGCGCATCTGGCGCCTGCGCCGCAAGTTCGCCTACATCAAGCCCGAATACCTGCTGCAGTTCCCGAACATCCGCAAGCTGAGCAAGGGCTACCGCGACATCCGCGCCATGCAGAAACTCGAAATCGAAAGCTTCCAGCTGCCGCACCTGCTGCGCTACGAAGACCGCAATTCGATGCGCCACTCGATCGAGGCGCGCCTGCCTTTCCTCGACTACAAGCTGGTCGAAGCCGCCTTCGGCATGAACAACCATTTCAAGATCAAGGACGGCTGGACCAAGCACGTGCTGCGGGTGGCGATGGAAGGCCTGGTGCCGAAGAATATCCTGTGGCGCAAGGTCAAGCTGGGCTTCGAAGCGCCGGCCGACGCCTGGATCAAGGCGGCCAGCGCCAGCATGCGAGCGACCATCGGCGGCTCCGCCATCGTGGCCGGCATGTGCAAGGAAGCACTGAATTTCGACAAGATCGACAATGTGACTTTCTGGAAGCTCTACAGCATCGCCAAATGGGAAGCGGTGTATTCGGTACAGGCGTCCAGGATCCCGGACGAGGTCCGCGCCGCCAGGCCGGCGCAGAGCGGGGCTTTTGCGCACCGTACCCCGACCGCGCCCTCGGCACTGCAGGTGCGCCGCGGCCAGTTCGATTGACGCGGCCATGCCTGGGCTGCTGCCGGCAGTGCGCCTGCGCGCCAGGGCCGGCCGGCGCGCTCAGTCCAGCGGCACCGCGCGATAGCGGTTGACCTGCGCCGCCGTCACTTCCGGCGCCGCATTGCCCCAGCTGGCGCGCACGTAACTGATCACCGCGGCGGCTTCGGTATCGTTCAGCACCGGACTGAAAGGCGGCATGCCGTAGGGCCGCGGATTGCCCGAGGTCGACGGCGGAAAGCCGCCGCTGAGCACGATGCGGATCGCGTTGACCGGCTCTGTCATCGTCAGCGCGCGGTTGCCGGCCAGCGGTGGGTACACCTTGCCGTTGCCGCGGCCATTGGCGCCGTGGCAGTCGGCGCAGTGTGTCTCGTACAACTGGCCGCCGAGCTTCATGGCCGCTTCGTTCGGCGGCGCGGCCGGCGCCGCCTCGTCGCGGTCCGCGGGCAGCGATTTCAGGTACACCGCCATGGCGCGCAGGTCGGGTTCGGACAGGTGCTGCAGGCTTTGCTGGACCACTTCCGCCATCGGCCCATAGACAGCACCCTGAGCGGCACCCTGGGGCGAAACCCCGGTGCGCAGCAGCTGCACGATGTGCGGCACTTCCCACTCGCCGAGTCCGGCTTCGCGGCTCGCCGTCAGCGACGGCGCGTACCAGCCGCTGACCGGGATCAGGCCGCCGGACAGGCCACTGCCGCTGCCGCCCAGCAGGTTGCGCGTGCTGTGGCAGGCGCTGCAATGGCCCAGGCCTTCGACCAGGTAGGCGCCGCGGTTCCACGCCGCCGGCCGGGCCTGGTCGACAGGCTGGACGCCGGGGCGGAAATACAGCAGCCGCCAGCCGGCCAGGGCCAGCTGGCTATCGTACGGAAAACGCAGCGCGTGCGGCCGGTTCGGCTGGCGCACCGGGGCCAGGCTGCGCAGCCAGGCAAACAGGGCGTCGGCATCGTCGCGCGTGACCCGGGTCGTGTGGGTGTAGGGAAAGGCGGGATACAGCAGGCGCCCGTCGCGGCCGATGCCGTTGTGCAGCGCGTTCCAGAAATCGTCGGCGCTCCAGGCACCGAGGCCGGTGGCCGGGTCCGGCGTCAGGTTGGGGCCGTACAGGCGGCCGAACGGGGTGTCGAGCGCGCGGCCGCCGGCATACGCCGCGCCACCGCGCGCGGTATGGCAGCCGATGCAGTCGCCGGCGCGCGCCAGGTAGGCGCCGCGGGCGATGTTGTCCGGGGTCGCCGCCCAGGCCTGGGGCGAGCGCGCCGGAATGAATTCGGCGCGCGGCCAGGCAGCCACGGCCCAGGCCAGTGCGGCCAGCAGCAGCGCCAGCAGCACGATGCCCAGCCGTATGAGTGCGCGCCTCATCGCGCCTGCCCGCGCGCCGGGGTGGACGCAGCCTGCTGCGCGCTGCCGCAGGCCAGCGGCAAGGGCTGCGGGCCGGCAGCTTGCGGCGCCGGGTCCGGCGGCTGCGGTTCGCTCGCCAGCCAGGCCGAGACCGCGGCGACGTCGGCCAGCGACAGGCGCGCCGCGATCGTCCCCATGCAGTCGGGCGCGTGGGCGCGGCGGCTGCCGTTGCGCCAAGCGCCGAACTGGGCGTTGATGTAGTCGCGCGGCAGCCCGAGCAGGCCGGGAATGGCGGGCAGGGTGCCGGTCAGGCGCTGGCCGTGGCAGGCGATGCAGGCCGGTACCTTCAGCGCAGAGTCGCCCTGCATCACCAGCTGGCGGCCGCGCGCCAGTTCGGCCGCCGGCAGGGCGGCGCGGTCGAGCGGCGTTGCCGCCAGGTGCTGCGCCGCGAAATGCTCGGCGATCTCGCGCAGGTACTCGTCCGACAGCGGCGTGACCATCCAGGTCATCAACGGATACTGGCGCCGGCCTTCGCGGAAGTTGAGCAACTGGTGATACAGGTAACCGGCGGGCTTGCCGGCGATGCGCGGGAAATAGCGGCGCTCATCGCGCGGCGGCGGCTTGCCGGGGTCACCGTGGCACGAGGTGCAGGCCACGAGGCGTTGGGCCAGCGTATCCGGTACCGGAGCTGGTACGGGAGCAGGTGCGTGGGCAGATGCGGGCGCCGGCTGGCCCGCAGCCGTCGCGGCCGGTATCAGGCTGAGGCTCGGGCTCAGGCAATACAGCAGGACGATCGGCGCACATCGAAACGCAGCCCGCATGGCGACTCCCGGAATGGCGGAGTTCGCATCATACTTTGTTTTGTTGCAATGTGGTCAATGCGCGTCCTGGAAGCTGCGCAGGTAGGCCAGCAGCGCCCGCATCTCGTGCTCATTGCCGATGCCCCAGAAGCGCATCTTGGTGCCGGGCATCGCCTTGTCCGGATTGGCGAGGAAGCGGGCCAGGGTCTGCTCGTCCCAGACGATGCCGGATGCCTTCATGGCCGGCGAATAGGCGAAGTCGGCGGTGGCGCCGGCGCGGCGTCCGAACAGCCCGTTCAGCTGCGGGCCGAAGCCGCCGCGGGCATTGGCGCCGACCTGGTGGCAGGAGGCGCACTGGCGGAACACGGTGGCCCCGTCGACCGGTTTATCTGCGCGGGAGCAGCCTTGCAGGGCGACCAGGAAGGCGAACAGGGAAAACAGATGGCGGACGAGGAGGCAATGCGCTTTCATCCTCCGAGTATAAGCGGGGTAGGGTGTCTGCTGGCTCCTTTGGAATGCCTGATAAAGGCCTGTTTTTACCCTGGAGTTAACAGCGGCGTACACTGAGCCGTTCGGCGACGCGTCTGGAATAAGCCGTCTGGAAGGACCAGCTCAGCGGACGCGCGACGCGTCGCGCCGGCTCGCCAGCAGACGTTCAAGTTCGATCCTCTGTTCGATTGATTCCTGGATGAGAATCTCGGCGGACCGGGAATCGCCGATGATGAATTTCCAAAATGCCTGTAGGCGTTTCATGATGCCAGATGTGGTTCGCAAAAAATCGCAATTTTATTTCCTTCGGGCATTGCCAGTCGGTATGCCAACGCACATTACAATGACATAAAGAAATATTTATGCTTTTTCACTGATGAATCCTAGGTTTTTCGGCAACGGTTCGTTGCATTCCTGCCCCTCGGAATGCATAACAAACCTGTCTCCTTGCTCAAAGAGCAACAAGCTTATACAGTGAACCATTCTGACTATCTGCTATCGGCCAGGAGCGGACTGGCGCGAGCTGGTCTCACTTACCCCCTTCTTGAAGTTCAAACATCACGGATCAGATGAAACTGATGAAGAAAAATGATCTATTCAAATTCAATCTCAATCAGTCCAGGCGCGACAAGTTTACAGGCATAACGGTCGCTCGTTTTTTACTCGGGTTGGCCGCGATTGGCCTCGCTAGTGACATTTGCGCTCAAACAGTTCCACTGGAGCCATCAGCCTTTACCGAATACGTCGCAACAGCCGTGCGACGCGAGGTTGGCGACACCGTGGTGAGCGCGCGCGTGCCGTTGCATCTCTCCATAGGCGAACTTGATGGGCAGCTCGATCGCATTCTGGCGTATTGCCGCTCCAACGGCGCTGGATGCGATGGCCAGGTTCAGCAGTTTGCGAAAGCTGCAGGCGATATCGTACGAGAGAAAAATGCACCGATTGATCCGACGGCAGTACAACTCGTAGTGCGGTCGGACGCGTATGTCCAACGCATGCAGGCGTCCCTCGGCACGAATGCCCCCCAGTTGCAGGCGAGGCCATTGGTTGCCGGCCTGATGGTGGTTGCAATACTCGATACCCCGCGCGCTATTCGACCGCTCACTGAACGCGATCTGAAGAAACTCGGTAAGTCGCAGGATGACTTATTTGCATTGGCAGCGATAAATCTGACAAATAGTCTACAACCTTTGTCCGAGTCGGCGAAACCTGTAGCGGCCGGCCAGATCGGATACACCAAACCGAGTTTCGGCGAGGTCGGGCGCGTGGCCCTACCTGCGCAATGGACGTCGCTTGCGCAAGCCCAGCATGGGGAACTGATCATCGCCTTACCGACGACGGATCAGGTCTTGTATATCTCCGAATCGACGGACGTTGCACGTGACGCATTACGCGCGCTATCGCGCAAGCTTGCATCGCATTCATCAGCAGCATTGGCGCCCGACACGCTTTTGAAGTGGACAGCGGAGGGGTGGGAAACGCTCAAGTAAGACACAACGATACAGGATAGAGAAATCGATGAAATATGACGACGCTAGCTGGCATGCCGGCGGCGACTTTCCCAAAGAGCTGCCACTAGAGGCTAGTGCGACCCACATCGGCATGTTTGCGGCTTGGTGCATGCTGAACGGACTCAATGGGGAACTGCACGAGGTGGAATTCGCAGCCGATTTGCAGCGTCTGCGGCAGCGTGAAGTCACTCCTGGCGCTTGGTTTATTGCTGTCTGTGACGGGAAGCTTGTCGACGAAGACTTGAATGACGAAGGTAATGACTTTGCCAAAAGTTACTACAACGACGCTCAGCCAAACTATCTGAGCGACCTGACCAGGGCAGTCGGTGATCGCCTTCCAAGTCCATATCATCTTCCCGACACTTGGGATGTCTATGATCAACTTGCGCCATTGCTCACGTTCCGGTACCGGGAATGGACACAACAGACCAGTTAGCGCATTCCCTCAGCGGCCGAGTTCGGCATGCTTCGGGAAGGTCTGCAATGGATAGCCGGACCCAGGAGTAAAGCAAACCGAGGTCTATTCAGACCCCTGTTGAGGAAGATCCGCCCCATGAAAAAATTTCGCCATCATGAGTATTTTGCGAAGCCGAAGGTCATACAGGCCTATCGCTTCCCATTCGTCTGCCTTTCCTGCCGCAAGTCGTTTAAGTTTCCTGCGGCTATACGTGAGCGTCACTGCCCGCAATGTGCAGGGACGATGGTCATGTTGAGTCGGAAGTTCTCGGCGCCGAAATGCAAGGATCTGGCGCAATGGGCAAAGGTCCGGCTCCTCATCGAACATGGATTTCGTTTTTATCCTGTTTTCGATCCTTGCGCAGGCGGCATGGTCACCGCCAGGTATCCCGACACGCTGCAACAGGCGAAGTGGTTTGTGCAGCGCTATGCTTCTCAGCGGGCACGCTGATGCGCCGATCCACCGCCGCCAATCGTCAGTCTTTTGAAGCCTTGGCGTGGCCAGCTGCCGGCGCCGCCGGCTGCGCCCGCCAGTGGCGGTAGATCCGCAGCGCCACATGGGCATCGTCGGCCGCGTACAGGATCTGCTTGTCGCTCAGGCGCGGCAGCGACCAGTTGGTGGTGGTGATCTTGCGCGATTTCTGCAGGCGCTGGCCGAAGAAGCGCTCGACCGCGGTCTTCGCGCCCCAGGCGTTGCGCTCGCCGCGGCGCAGGGCAGTGGAGAGGTCGAGCACGTTGCGGGTGTCGATGCCGAGCTTGGCGCGCAGGCGGCGCAGGTCGTCGCCCAGGCCGAAGCCGACTTTCAGGATCGTTTCCGATTCCAGTATCGCGCGCAATACCGGCACGATGTGCGCGCTGGAGTGCTCCGGCTCGCCATCAGCCGGCGCACGCACACCGGCAATCTGGAACAGCCAGGCGTGCTCGTCGGTTGCCAGCTGCACCAGGTGCGGGCCGGTCGAGACCTCGCCTTTCTGGAAGGTCGGCTTCGATTCGGTATCGAAGCCGACCGTGTCGGACGCCGCCAGCGCCGCCAGGGCGGCGTCGGCATCGGCGCGGGTGCGCACCAGGCGCACGTCGGCCAGCTGCAGGCCCTGGTAGGGCGGCAGCGCGTCGTCCAGGGCTTCGCTCATGGGCTTCGTACGCCGGGCCTGGCTTAACGGCGCGAGAATTTCGACGCCAGCTGTTCCAGCTTTTCCTGGCGCTTGCGGTCGGCTTCTTCTTTGACGGCCAGTTCGCGTTCGGCTTTCTTGCGCTCGGCTTCTTTCTTGAAGCGTTCCTGCAGCAGTTCCTTGGCGTGCTGGCGGTGGGTGTCGGTGACTTCGGCGCCGGGATTGCCGTCGAGGTCGTAACGCACGGTGGCTTTTTCCATCGCGCGCAGGTAGCGCATCGAGCCGGTATGGATGCCGAGCGCGGCGCGCATGGTCTTGCGGTTCAGGCCGGGCATCTTGGCCAGCACCTGCTTGTCGATGCCGATTGCCAGCGGCAGGCAGTCGCGGAAGGCCTTGAACTGCTGCTGGAGCTGCTTCAGCAGTGCGCGCGGGGATTGCGCGTCGGCGCCCGGCGCGTCGGCGCTGCCCGGTGCTGCGGTGGCCGGCTGTGGGGCGGACCCGGTGTCAAGCTGCGGTGCGGAAGTGCCGGTATCAGGGGCACCGGTATCGGACGTCGGGGTAGGGGACGTACCGGTTGCTGCGTTTTCGGTGGCCTCGTTGGACTCGGCGACAGGACTCATCGTATTCATTGACTTCATGGTAAGAACAAGAAGCGGAAGGATAGCATGGCCGGCGCTCCGTTGTGCCGCTCAGCCGTGTCACGGAAGGTTTTTTAGCGGAAATGACCACCATTTCACATCCAGCGAACGGGCACGGGGCCGGGAAATCGTGTATGATCCGCCCCTTTCCTTGCGTCGGACTTGCGCCGACGCAGACTGGCCGGAGGGCGAAGAGCGGGCAGGGGAAGTATGCGAAATTCTTATATCCCTTATCGGATATATTAATTGGCAAGTAAACTTTCTCGCATGCATAATGTGCCTGTCTCCTCTATTCTCCTTTGGAAAATAGATTTCAAGCCCGTCGCCTGACGGGCTTTTTTTCGTTCTGACATGCTAGACCGCGATCTCGACATCACCACGTTCCGCCCCAGCCCACCGTCCCTGTCCGGCGCCGCCTTCTTGCGCGCCGAAGGCCGATCGGCCGGCGCGATGCCGCGGGGTGCTTGATTTTCGGCCTAATCGCCCCTAGGTAGGGCCATCCCGTTATCCCTTCCCAAGGCCCGCGTTGCGGGCCCGGTGGATTATTGACTTCGCAGGCGCGCACTTCGCCTCGACTGGAGAAAGTTTTATGAAAAACACCGCCAAGACCTTGACACTGACAGCGAAGAAAGCGCCGGCCAAAAGCACGGCCCAGCTGTCGGTGCCGAAAACCGCGACCTCCTACTTCCTCGAAACGGAAGTGGCGGCCGGCGCACCGGCGGCCAAGGTGACGGTGGTTAAAACGCGTTCGCGCCTGGCGTCGCTGAAGGCGGCCCAGGCCGAGCAGGCGAACGAGGCGGCGCAAGCGGGCCAGGCAGCGCAAGCGGCGCAACTCGAGCCGGAGCAATTCGACCAGGCTGCGGCGGCAGGTGCCGAAGCGGCCGACGCGGTCGCACCGGTGCTGGCCGCAACCGAATCCAGCCTGCCTGCCGACGAAGCCGAGACCGTGGCCGACCCGATCGCCGCGCCGGCCCCGGCCGCCGCAGCCGTCACCCCGGCCGTCCCGGAAGTCACCCAGATCGTGACCCCGCACGCGGCCGTGGCCGCCGACGCTTCCGACCCGATCCCGACGCCGGCGGCACCCGCCGCGCCGCCGGTGATCGTGCGCAAGCGCGTGTCGAAGCTGGCCGCCCTGAAACCGGCCGAGGCTGCACCGGAGCCGGTCGCACCGGTCGTGGAAGCCGCACCGGCCGCAGCCGAGGCGCCGGCCGCGCGCGTGGTCCGTACCCGCACCGCGCGCCGCGTCGAGCCGGGCACCACCGCCGCATCGAGCGCCCCGACCGGCACCGTCAGCACCACCACCGACGCCGCCGCACTGGCCGCGATCGACACCTCCGGCTACACGCTGCCGGGCGTGAAAGTGCCGGGCCGCCGTGGCCGCAAGCCGAGCGAGTTCACGCCGGAGAACGACGAGATCGCCGCGCTGAATGCGGTCGAGCGCGCCGAACTGAAGGCGGCTTCCAAGCTGCGCGAGCGCAAGGCCAAGGGTATCTCTGGCATCCTCGGTGCCGAGCAGGGTTTCTCCGGCGAAGAGCTTGAAAAGCGCCGTACCCAGCTGAAGAACCTGATCAACATGGGCAAGGAGCGCGGCTACCTGACCCATGCGGAGATCAACGACCACCTGCCGGAAAACATCATCGATCCGGAAGCGATCGAAGGCATCATCGCGACCTTCAACGACATGGGCATCGCCGTCTACGAGCGCGCCCCGGAAGCCGAAATGATGCTGCTGTCGGACGCCGTCGTCACGCCGACCAGCGAGGATGAAGTCGAGGCCGCCGCCGCGACCGCGCTGTCGACGGTCGACTCCGACTTCGGCCGCACCACCGACCCGGTCCGCATGTACATGCGTGAAATGGGCGCGGTGTCGCTGCTGACGCGCGAGGGCGAGATCGCGATCGCCAAGCGCATCGAGGAAGGCCTGAAGGACATGGTGCAGGCGATCTCGGCCTGCCCGGTGACGATCTCGGAAATCATCGCGCTGTCGCACAAGATCGCCAGCGACGAGCTGAAGATCGACGACGTGGTGGACGGTTTCGTCGACCTGAACGAAGGTTCGTCGGCACCGGCGCCGGCCGCTGCAGCGTCGTCCGATGACGACGAGGAAGAAGACGTCGAAGTCGAAGAAGAGGAAGAGGGCGAGTCGGGCGGCAGTGCCGCTGCCGGCTACTCGGCCGAACAGCTGGCAGCACTGCGCAAGAGCGCGCTGGAAAAGTTCTCGACCATCGAAAAGCACTTCGACAAGATGGGCCACGCGTTCAAGACCCACGGCTACGGCTCGCTGCAGTACCTGGCGGCCCAGGACGTGATCACGACCGAGCTGCTCGGCATCCGCTTCACCGCGAAGATCGTGGAAAAGCTGTGCGATACGCTGCGCGGCCAGATGGACGAAGTGCGTTCGATCGAGCGCGCCGTGCTGGACATCTGCGTCAACCGCTGCGGCATGCCGCGCGCCCACTTCATCAAGGTGTTCCCGGGTAACGAGACCGACCTCGAGTGGGTGCAGCGCGAAGTCGACTGCGCGTATCCGTACAGCGCCGTGCTGTCGCGTAACGCGCCGGCGATCATGGAACTGCAGCGCCGCATGATCGACCTGCAGGCACGCGTCGCGCTGCCGCTGGCCGACCTGCGCAAGATCAACAAGCAGATGGCTGCCGGCGAAAAGCGTGCGCGTACCGCGAAGCGCGAAA
>Ga0308160_10004385_pt1 | contig 15157 bp, 16 predicted proteins | sample PhyFR1_FD_201036 | JGI IMG/M metagenome (GOLD analysis project Ga0308160, IMG submission 201036) | Phyllosphere microbial communities from UC Gill Tract Community Farm, Albany, California, United States - DLSLF.R1 | ecosystem: Host-associated > Plants > Phyllosphere > Unclassified | place: USA...
AGAGACTACCTGCGAGTCCCGAGGCAGGATCACGAGCACAGACGCAGGGAGGGATCATGAAATGCCTGGCTCAGCGGCTGCTCCTCAGGGCACGGCCTCCATCTCCTCATCGTCGTCGTCGTCGTCGTCGTCGCCGTCGGCCGCCGCCGCCTCGGCCGGCGTCGGGTCCGTTGCTGCATTCGCTCCTGCAGCAGAAGCAGGAGCAGCAGACCCGGACGCAGCCAGAACAGCCGGGGCGGCCGGTCCTGCTGTTGACGGCGCCGGTACCGGCGCATCCTCGTCCATTCGCACGTCCTCCCCGCCGGCAGGCGGGGCTCCGGGCGCTTCTACCGATGGTGGCGTCGGCTGCTGACCCTCTGCGAGTGATGCCTCGGCCACAGAGGTCGGCATTGGCTCGCCCGTCGTCGCCGGCGAGTTGGGCTGCAGACCTGCGGGTGCGGGCGCCGGCGTCGCGCCCGCCGAGGAGCGGGCCGCTTCGCCGCCAGGCGGGCCAGGCTGCTCGTCTGACGAGAGCTCGAGCATCCGCTTTGCGAGCCACTTGTCGCCCGCGAGCAGGCCGCCGAGAGTCGGTCCAAATGTCGTGGTCAAAGCGGCCTTGACAGCTGGGTCCGAGACGGCCGCCGAACCGCTGGCGGACGAGGGCCGATGACTGGACAGCAACTTGGGCAGGACCGACTGGACCGGACGGGATTGCGAGGGAAGCATAAGCAGAGGAATCTCAACAGACACGGAGAGGTCAGCACGAAAGGCATGCGACTCACGACCGCCGCAGCGATGACCGACGCCCGATCGTCCTCGGACCAGCTAGCGTTATCCGCCCAGCCCTCGGTCCAAGCCCGGAGACGCTCGGGCCCACGGACGGCACCCGGCCGGCCGTCCTTCTTCTTGCTCTTGAGCCGTTTCGAGGACCGGGCGCCCGCGGCCGCCTCCTGCTGCTTTCGCGACGTTGCGGAGTCGACCTCGGCACCCCAGAGCGCGCGCCAGACGGCGTGCCGGCCGAGAGCGCCGAGACCGAGAAGGGCGCCCTGAACGCGGCCTGCCGGGTGCGGCGGGGCGAGGGAGCGAAGAAGCGTCTTTGTGAGACCTGCGTCAGACGGAAGCGTAGGGCGCGATGACAGCGGTCAGCCCCGTCCTGAGCCGGATAGCTCGGACCCGACGAGGAGGTAGATGCCGGTGGCGGCAGGCGGACGCACGAGGGACGAGTGTTTCATAGATGGCGCCAAACTCGCGGACGAGGACGCCGAGCACCTCGGCCGCCAGCTGGCGGATCTCGGTTGCCGTCGGCTCGGGTGAGAGCGCCTTGCCTTGCGGCGGTACGGGCGGAGGCCCCCCTCCGAGAGGCGACGTCAACAGAGGTGAGAGGATGATGGGCAGGATTTGATGAAGCTGCGCACGAAAGGACGAGGTCAGCCGATGGGCATGCCTTTGGCAACACCCGCGCAAGAGACGCACGAAGGGCTCAAGGAAGAGCGTCTGGTTGGCGACGAGGGCGTTGACAGCCTCCAGCAGACTGCTAAGCTCGGCGAGATGGACCAGGTTGGCGGCCACCTTCTCGCCCAGCCAACGGACAAGGTAGACGACGAGGCCTTGGAGACCCGTGTCGCCGCGGAGCGAGGCGAGCGCCGCGAGCCGGGCCCGCTCGGCCTCGCTCAACTCGGCAGCCGCAGCCGGAGCGGGCGCGGCCGCTGCTGGCGCTCCTGGGGTTCCAGCACCGACACCTGGCCCGGGCGTCGCAGACGAGTCAGTTGCTGCTGCGACGGAGGCTGCTGCCGCGGCGGTGGCGGCAGCAGCAGCAGCAGCAGCAGCAGCAGCGGCGGCAGCAGTAGCCGCAGCGCTTGCATTGATGGCTCTGGCCTCGATCGAGGGCAGAAGGGCTGCCGTTAGGCGTGAGAAATAAAGCTGGAGCTCCTGGCTGAGCGCCGGTTTGGCGCCCTTGCCGGCCGCCGTCGCCGAGCCACCCGCCGCACCCGACGGCGCCGTCGAGCCGTTGACCAGATACGCCGCTGCGGCCTGCTGGCTCCCGCCATTGGCCGTCGGTCCGGCCGCACGGAAGGCCTGGTAGTCGGGCGCGACGTTCTCGGGCACGCGCGGCATGACGCCCTCGACCGCTAGCCAGTGCGCCCGCCAGCGGACGCCACCGCCAGCGAGGCCAGGCGGAGGCGCCGCCAGGAGACGGGCAAAGTCGACCTCGGGGTCCGAGAGAAAGTAGATGTCGCCCCCGCTGCCGCCGCTGCTGCCGCCGGCGCTCGTGCTCGTCTGGCCAGCGGCGAGCGCGGCGGTCGAACTCGGCCCTGCAGCTGACTTGGCCTTCTGGCTGCTGGCGTTGGCGGCCGAGGCGGCGAGACTTGACGGGAGCTTCAGCGGAAGGAAATGAGGTGTCGATGAGGGCAAGGGCAGGTGGCCGTAGATAGGCTGCGAAGCGAGTCGAGAAGTCGGCCATTCGTGTCAGGATCTGGCTGCGCCTCGGAGGCCACTGATGGGAGATCGGACGCACCTCAATCGAGAGCGCCGACAGGGCGTGGTTAATATCGGCTGGCGTCATCGTCGTCCGACGCGAATGGCGCATGAACTTCTGGGCTTCCTGTGTGGGACGTTAGGCGGGGCGAGGCCGGAGCGGAGCGGTTAGCGTGACCCGTGCAACGCACCAGCTCGCGGCGCTGCACGGCGACCGGCCGGACGAGTATGTGAGGGACAGACTGACCTCGATCACCTGATGCAGACGGAACTCGACGTCGCCGGCGAGACCAACCGCAACGCTCTCGTCGAGACTGCTCAGGCCGATGCTCTCGGCGGCCATCTGCGCGAGGGCACGCGTGCGGGTCCGCAAAGGGAGGGTAGCTGCGGGTGTCAGTTGCTGACCCATCCTCGGTGTCGCTGGCACCCTCGTTCTCGTGCCATGCGGGGAGCTGGACGCTTACCCGGACGCTATCGGATGGGTAGATGCCTGGCGCTGCGACCGGTAGCGAGGCCGTCGCAGACGACGACGCGGTCCGGCCCGCCTTGGACGACGCTGCGTTGGCGCCGAGGCCGTTGCTGCCGCTGGCAGTCCCGTTCATCGCGGCCGGCGCTCCGGTCGTGGCCGGCAGAGCCAGACGGCCTGAAGCGGACGTGCTGCTGCTGGCAGCGGCAGGAGGAGGAGCGAGGGCAGCCATCCCGAAGAGGTTACGTGGATGAAGGACCGACGACGATGGGCGGCCTCGGCTGAGGACGAGCGGACGCGCGCGCGGCCAAGAGTTGGGTTCGCTGTCCCCCCAATCGGGGTCTCGACCGCCGCCCTGCTCTTTTCCGCCCCGTTCGGCCTCATCGGCTCTCGAGCTGCTCTCTCCTCCTCGTCCTCCTCGCTCTCCTTCTCACCCTTTCTAGCACAAGATGGCGTCCAAGCTCCTTCTCCGCTCGATCCGCCCGGCTGGTTCGTCCCAGAACGTCTACCGCGTCTGCCGGCACTGCGCTGTGGCCCAAGAAGACCTGGCTGACGCGCCCTCCCCTCCTCGCCTCCCATCTGCCTCCCTCGCGTTTTGCGCTGCCCGTTGTCGTTCCTCCCGGCCCGCTCGCCCGCAATCCAGTCGTCCGCCCCACTGCGGCCCTTCCGTCGCTCGCCGCCCGGTTCGTCCACGTTTGCTTTACCTGCGGCCTTGGATGCGGTCCGGCTGTCTGTGCGCTCGAGGAGCTGACCCTCCCTCCGTCCTGTCATGGCTGCCAGGTCGTACGCTTCCAGTGCGTCCCTTCCTCGCCTCCTCCCAGCATTTGTCATCGCCTCCTGAAGGAGCCACTCTGACGTCTCAGCCGTTGCGTCTCGCTCCCTGTGCACCAGAGCCGACGCCCGACGAGAAGGCCTCGGCCATCATCGAGTCGGTCCCGTCGACCTCGGTCGCTGGCAAGGCCGGCATCCTCCTCGCCGGTGTCGGCGCCTCGGCCGCCGCTATCAGCAACGAGATCTACGTGCGGCCCCTCTCTCTCTTCGCTGTCGATGACTTGCGAGGCACTTGCCTCGCTCGGACCCATCCCGCCTGCCCTTCCTCGGCGGCCTTGCTCGGCGACCGCCAGGGCGGCCCAGGTCGTTCGCTGCTTGCTTGTCCTAGCTCAGTGGTTGACCCCTCGCCCATTCCGAACCGCTCCCAGGTCGTCAACGAGGAGACCGTCATCCTCGTCGCTTTCCTCATTCTCGCGACCGGTGTCGGCCGCTCGATCGCCGGCCCCTGGGGCGCTTGGGCCCAGGGCAAGGTTGACGTGCGTCCTTCCTCCGCCTCGTGCTTTTATCCTCCGCCTGTCGGGCGGTGCCTGCTATAGCTGGTGGGCGAGAGAGGTTGTACCGCGTCCGTTATCGGAGGAGGCATACCATCTCGGTCGCGGCGCGGCTTGTACAGAACAGGCCGCACACTCGCCGGTCGTGCGCGCCCGGCGTGCCATCTCATTCGCCGTTTTGCCGAGCTCCTCTGACGTCCCATCCTTTCCCTCTCCATTGGACACTACAGCAAATCCGCAACACGCTCCAGCAGGCGCGTGAGAACCACAAGTCGGCCGTCCAGGAGCGCATCGACTCGGTCGGCGACCTCAACGACGTCGTCAGCCTGACCAAGGCCCTCTTCGCCCTCTCCAAGGTGCGTGCCGTCGTCATTGCCTCCCCCCCCCCTTCCGTTCTCTGCAGTCCTTTTGCGGGTGGTCTCATTGGACGAGTGGGGCGCGGACGGCCTCGCTCGAGGTGGTGGCCGGCCCCCCTGAACAAGAAGGAGGTCGGCCTGTGCGGGATTGCCATCACGTTCAGAGCTCCTGTCGGCTGGCAACCGAGGTCATATACTGACCCGCTTGGCATCGCTCTCTGTCGACGCTCGCAGGAGACTGCCACGCTCGAGGCCGAGAACTTCACCCTCCGCCAGCAGACGGCCCTCTCGGCCGAGGCCAAGGCCGTCCTCGACTCGTGGGTCCGGCACGAGCAGACCGTTCGCGAGAGCGAGCAGGCCGACCTCGTCAAGACGGTCCAGTCGAACGTCCTCAAGGCCCTCGCCGACCAGAAGGTCAAGAAGGACCTCGTCGCTAGCGCCGTCGCCGACCTCGAGAACCTCGTCAAGACCAAGGCCATCTAGAGCGTCACTGCGTCCCTCCGAGCAGCGTGACGGGAGCCTCCCGGTTTGCCCTTTTCCGACCGGAACCCTGGCTCCTGTCCGTCCGTCTTTGCACCTCCCAGTGGCGGACGACCCCTCTTCTCCACGAAATTACAACTTCTCTTCCCAAACCCTCCTTCCCCTCCTCTGTTCATAGGACCTACCCCCTTCGACTCGCTCTTTTGATCTGAAGAAAGGTCATCGCATCCTGGGCTTACGAGGCGGGCCAGTCGTCGCATCTGACGAGGGAGCCAAAGAGGTACCGTTCGGGGTGGAGCCACTTCTGGCAAGAGAGGAGGGAGAGGGTCGAGGTGTTGGGGAGGGCTGGCTCCTGCTGCGCCCGGCTCGGCCCAGCAGCTCGACGAAGCTCGGCCTCGCTGGCTCCGGTCGACCATCCCCTCCTGCCTCATCCTTCGTCTCGCTGCCCCTTTGCTCTGCCCGCCGTCCGGATGCTAGCTACCTGTTTCCGAGCTGCCCTCCGGACAACCGCCGTTAAAGGAGGGGCAACGCCTCTCGGTGGGTCCCTTCGTCGGGCGGTAGCGACAGAGCCGTCATCACCTGCGCCTACCGCGTTCGCGTCGAGAGCGACGTTCGCGACGCCCCTTCCGAGCCCCGGCTCGTCGCTCCCGTCTGGGTCAGGCGAGCAACGGCCAAACGAGATCATGATAGACGCCAGCGGACCAAGGGCAACGAGCGCAGAGGGCGCACCCCCAGTAACCGCCGGCAGCAGCGAGCCGCCGCCCTCATCGTCTGCCGCCTCACCGACCGGCAACCCGACCGCCTACCCTTCCATACCGACCCTACATCCGCTGCCGACGCCTCCGACACAGGGTGGCTCGACGAGCGCTTCTGCATCAGCAGCGGGATCGTCATCATCGCCACCCTTTGCCCGGCCGCCGCATCCGCACCCGTTCGACACCCATTCGATCGTCAAGCACCTCGAGGCCGCCGGCTTCTCGCACGACGCGAGCCGAGAGGTCATGCGGGCGACCCGCGAACTCGTCCTCCGCCGGACCGAGCAGGCCCGGTCTGAGCTCCTCGGCAAGGAGGACATGGAAAACGTGCGCGTCGCGTAGAGACCGATTGCTCGCTGTAGGGTCACTCCGAAGCTGACCGCGCACACATTGCTCGCTGCGAAACCCACCGTCTGGTAATCTTGTTTCGTCCATCGCCTACCTTTGACGTCACCAGCAAGCCTATCTCTTCAAGGCGGCCCTATCGGAGCTCCGGACCTTGCTGTCACTTCGAACGCGCAACGGCCAGGCTTCGGTCCGCTCGCTTACGCTCTCAGCTGAGCGCGAGGTCGAGGGCCTAGGCGATCGCATCAAGGAGGGAGTTGAGCAGCTCAAGCACGAGTGAGTGGTGCGAGTCTGCGGGCCACATGATCAGATCTGCGAGAGGCGTCGCCTGATTCCCAGCCAGAACTAGAGCTGACCACGTCCGGATCGGACCCTTCCCCCCCGCCAGGATCGACATCGAGCTCGAGAACCGGAAGGCGGACACACGAAGCGAGCAGAAGGCGTATGAGATAGCGATCGAGGTTTGTTCCTGTCATTCCTTTCTGCCCTATTCTCGACTGACTTCATCGAGACCAACTGGCCTTCTCCAGGAGCTCAACAACAAGTTTACCATCTCGCTCGGCGATTTGCGAACCGACATCGAGCAGTACAAGTGGGAGGCCACGCGCAAAGGCATCGGTGCGTGCTCGTTTGAGCGCTTCGCGTCTGTACGACGAGCGACCACGCTGATGTCGTTGCTATCGCTTCGCCTTCGCCAGTGATCATTGCGACAGGCGTCCTGTTCTTCGTCGGCTCAACATTGCTCTTCAGCCAGGAGCCGCCGCCGCCACCGCCGCCGGTCCTGCTGCCGCCTGTCGGCGCGCCACGGACGAGCGGCAGTGGTGTCGCGGGGCAGAAGCGAGTCGGATCGAAGGCGACCAGCGGGACCGGCTGGCTTGGTGACGAGGACGAGGGCGCATCGGCCGAGGGCGGCCGTGAGGTCCTCGGAGGGGTCGAGGGCGCGCCGTGATGAAGGCATGCCCCCTGTCAACATAGACGGCGTATCGCCGCACAGCTGCACATGCGCGTGGCTGTCCGGCTCAGAGCGGGCTGCCGAGCGAGCGACCCTGTGTGGGTGACGGACAAGCGGCCAAGTGGCGCAGCGCCGGCCGGCCACTGCTGCTGCGCCTCGACCGCGTTGAGAGCCCGGCCGGCCCCTGGCTCAGCCTCGCCCGTGCTCCTTAGTCCTCACCTCGACCATCACCTCGAGTACCCATGGCCGCCGCTCCCTCTCGCAACCCGTTCCTCTCGCCTCAGGCGACGGGCACCTCCTCTGCCCATGTGCCGGCCTCGCCCGGGCCTAGCATTCACTCTGCCTTTGCCGACCTCAGCCTCGGCCTCGAGCAGCCCCCGCTGACGCCGCAGCACACCGCGGCTTCGACGACGTCCAACAATCCCTTCCTCGACCGGCCGTTACTGCCCTCGGCGGCGACCCGTCCTCAGCAGGCAGCCTCATCGTCGGCTCCTGGCCGGCCGTTGAGTGCCCAGGAGCTGGCTGAGCTCGAGGGGACGGCCGTCACGGTCACCGAGCGCGAGTCAGGCCCGCCGCCCGCAGTGATGGCTTCGGCAACCAGCCAGCCGGCGGAATGGCCAGGATCGCTTCCGCCGGCCGTCGTGTCGTCAGCAGCGCCAGCAGCACCAGCAGCAGCTCCGAGCGATCATAGGCCGTTAGCGGAGACTCGCCGTGTGGCCGAAGGCAACGAAGACTTTCGAGGTACGCACGTCCGGTGCCCGGCCAGGTGCTGCGGTCATGCGGCCGGCTCTTGGCATCTCGGGACGCTGACGACGAGTAGCCGATCCCTTCGCTTCCCCTCTACGACCTCCGCAGATGATGACGAGGCGCTCGAGGCTGCCATCCAGGCCTCGCTAGCCGAGGCAGGGATCTCTGCTCAGCCGATCGCAGGCCCCTCCTCCTCTTCGACTCAAGCCGCCGCGCCGCCGCCGCCGCTGCCGGCGCGTACAAAGGCAGAGACGTACGCTCCCCCGCTGGGTCCACCTCCGATCCAGGCCGTCCGCCCGCCATCACCCTCTCCGAGCCTACCGCCGGCCGACCCGCCTCCAGCTTACACGCCAGCGTCGCAGACGGCCGAGAGCACGATCGACGCCGGACCGCGCGTGCCCGACTTTGCGCGCCGGCCAATCCAGCCGCTCGAACCACAGCGAACGGGCTGGAGCGATGGAGGCGGCAACCCGGGCGGCTTCCTCGAGCCCGGCGACCCAGGCTATCGGCCACTTGGAGCCTCGCCCGCACCATCACACTCGCCGCTGCAAAGTCCGTACCCTCAGGGCCAGCATCAGCCTCCGCAGCACTACACGCCGCCACCGCCGCCCCTCCCTCACCGGCCACAGCAGCAGCACTCGTACGGGTCCAGCTCCGGCCACCAGCCTAGCCATGCCCCATTCGACCCGACGCCGTCTTCGGTGCCCATCATCGGCCGACCGTTCCTCAACAACGGCCTCACGCTCGTCTACCCGGCCGGCTTTCAGTGCTACAAGTGTCTCAACAGCGGGTGCGTGACGCGCGGACTACCGCCTCCTGTTGGCTTGCTGACGCATAGCCTCTTTGGCCCGGCAGGTGGAAGGAGAATGATCCGACGCACCCGTGCCGGACCTGCTGGAAAAAGTACGGCCGGCCCTACTCATCGGCCCACGCTCTCGCGTGGAACCCGCCACCGCCGACGTTTCAGCGCCCGCTCGGTGCACAGCATCGACCGGTGTATTCCTCGGGCCCGCCATCGTGGGCGAGCCCGCCGGGCGTCTACCGACCGGTCGTCCGGGCGCCGCCCGTCGGCAGCGTCGTCTACCAGCCGGGCGACCCCCGGATCGGAGGCAGGCTCTGTCACGCCTGCGGAGGCTCGGGCCTCAAAATCGGCTTCTTTGAGGACGACACGTGCCGCATCTGCGGTGGCGTCGGGCGCCTGTTCTAGCCCGGACGAGCCCTGCATGCGATGCGATGACGCCGGGCGATGATCCTCTCACCTACGGCCCGGCCTCCTGGCATCCGAGGGCATTTCAATCCGTCACCTGGACCGCGTCCCAGCCTGCGATGCCGTCGAGACCCTCTTTCCGGAGGAAGGCTCGCTTGCGGCCGACCCAGACGAGCTCGACGCCGCTGAGAACGTTGCCGAGGCCGACGACGAGGCCGGCCGCGTAGTAGAAGTTTGCGTTGGCCGAGCCGGCGTGGAGCCAGAGGTGGTGGAGGATCGGAAAGAGGAGCGACGCGTAGAAGTGGAGACCGATCGGGATGAGCGGCCGCGAGATGTCTGCGGCACATCGGTTAGCGTCAGTATTTGGGCTAGAAGGAGGAGGCTCGTAGACTGGGACGACCGCACGGGGTATCAGGGACGGGAAGAGCGGCAGGAGGCCGACCGACAGCGACGTCGCGCCGAGCGTCGGATATGTCTGGAGCGTCGTCGCGATCCACAGCTGGCACAAAACCGCAAAGAGCGGGTCGGCGCGGAAGGCGAGGCAGAGCGGGACGACGTAGATCAAGGTGTGCAGCTGGAGGAGCGACGGAAGAGGCAGAGTTCAGCTCGGGCGTCAGTCGCGAACGCTGACCGAGGGCGGCCGGACCTGGAAGACGATGACAAAGAATGTTCGGAACTGCTCAAACATCTCGGTGAAGAAGTCTGCAGGAGAGAGAAGGAGAGAACGATCAGCTAGGGCAACCAAGATCGCCCGCCGGCGCGAGCGCCGACGCACACCACGAGAGACCGACGTTGGGCGTCAGGTCGCGGATGCCGAGGATGACGCTCCAGTTGCGAAAGACGGCCGCCCAGCTGCCGGCGACCGCCCGCTCGAGCATCGATAAACCGGCCAGGAAGGCCGCAAAGTGACCGGCAAGGCGGACAGCACGAGTCGCAAGAGGCGACGGCGATGGCAGGTAGAGGAGGATGGCCGGCAAGAGCAGCGCCGGGTAGAGCGCCATGCGCGTGGCAATCGCAAGCACGGAGATGGCGAGCGCCGAACGACCCTGAGCGCTGCAAGAGAGGGAGAGAAGGACAAGAGCGTTGTCGAACGTCGCCGTCGACCGAGCCAACGTCGTGAGGATCGTGTAAGGGTTGAAGAGGAAACTGGACACGCCCGTGGATGCGACGCGGCCCGCATCGTCAGCTGGTAACCGCCGCCGAGCGAGCGCGCAGGATCTCGGCCAAAGCGACGCACAGGAAGGCCACGACCGATGACCAATTCCGTCTCCCGACAGGCGACTCGTTGCCCTCGCGGATGCGTCTCTCCCAGAGGCGGGCGAGAGCATGGGCTGCCGCGAGATCGGCCGAGGTCCAGGCGATCGCCGTGAGAAACTCGGATGACGGCGGCAGGAAGAGGGACGAGAGATGCAGCTGCAGCGGCGACTGCAGGCGGCCGCCAAGAGAGTCTGGTCAGCGCTCCCGCCTTCCAGCTGGTGCCGCTGAGCGCAGGCCGCGAGCGAGAGCGCACCAAGAGTACGAGCCCGCCGGCGTGCGGATCGATGCCCTTGCCAAGCAGGAAGACGCCCTCTCGTAGGCGCCGGAAGCTCGTGAGCGGCGTGCTGAGCTCAGGCCGGTCTGCGAGCGCGGCTTTAGCCGCCGTCGGTAGCCAGCGGAAGAGGACGAGCCGGGCGAGCGCGCCGAGGAGGAGCACCTGGCGGAGCGAGAGGGCGGCGACGAAGGCCTTCGGCGAGGCGGTCGACCTGTCGGGCTCGGCCATCGTGGCCTTTGCCGGCCGTCTCGAGCCTCGCGCCGAGCTCGCGAGCAGAGCGTCGGCACGTTTGTTCGCCTGTTCAAGCACCGACGACCGGTCAGGGCGAGCCATGGTCGACGAGGAGGTCGAGAAGGAGCTTGAAGAGATGGAGAAGGAGGAGGGCGAGCTTGCACAACCCCGTCGTCGTCGCGAGCGCAGCGCGTCCCTGGGGACGACGCCCCGCCGGCGGAGGCGCGACGAGCGTACGCGTACTCTCGGATGACCCCACCTTTCCGGCTCGTGAAGACAGACGAACACACATCCTCGGCTCATCGTGCCACTGGCTCTGGTGGAGGGGCGCTCGCTCACCGACACGGGCTTCACGGGCTCTGTCGCCACGCGAGCAGCACCTGCCTCCAGCGATGCGCAGCCTGTCCTAAGAGCCAACCGGTCGACGACGCCGCCCAGGAGCTGCTCCGCAGCGAAATGGCAAAGTTGGTTGGGCTGACATGTCATCTCGGCTGCCGTCTACTCCTTGGCCTCTTTCAGCTCTTCTGACCGAGGCAGATCGGTTTTGAGATCCGGTTGATGAGGCAGCAGATCCTTCCCCTTCGGTTGAACGGCGCCGATCGGGGCCACTGGGGCCTGGCGCGGCACTGGGCACGAGTACTTGCGGAAGACGGTGTCGTTGAAGAGCTTGGGAGCAAACTTGCCGACGATAGAGACGTTGTCGAGTTTGACAAACGTCCCCTTGAAAGAGTTCTGCTCGAACGTCCCAGCAGCGAGCTCGGCTTTGGCCGGATTGAGCGAAAGGTGGTGGCGGAAGACGGTCGCCAGGTTCGGGGCGTACTCGAGCCGCTTCGGATCCTTTGATGGGCGCACCGGCGGGTTGAGGACGGTCAGAGAGAAGCTGTTTGGCATCGACGGAGTAAGTGGGCGCGAGGTCAGCGCATTGATCTGCTCGACCGACATCTAGGCAGCGGAGCACAGACGGACCGCGACTCAGATCCGGCGGGAAGGGCCCAGAAGTTGATCTCCTCCCCCGCGGCGAGGGGGTCGTCGGCCCGCGGGTTGCAGTGCGTCACGGTGAGCGACATGGCCGAGTCGTCGAAGACGAGGTAGTCGAACGCCAGCTGGTAGTCTGGGCTATCGGGCCGGTCGGCCATCACCTTGAACTTGGCCCAGATGGCTTGCCAGACAGCGCTCACCGCCTCGTCTGCCTTAGCCCGCTTGAGGTCGAGATTGTGCATGACGACGACCCGGGGGTAGAGGTCGGCGTCCGTGGCGTGACGTGCCGGGAACTGAGCGAGCTCGGCCTCGATCGCCTGCCGGACCGGGTCGGCCAGCTCGGTCGAGGCCAACGTCGACGACAAAATGCCTTGGACGAGCGGCTCGAGCGAGCTCTGGGGCCAGATGCCAAAGTAGCGCTCGCCTTCGAGCGGAGGCTTGGACTTGTAGCTCGAGCCTGACGGCTGGGGCTTGTAGTTCGAGGTCCAGTTTTGGGGCTTTTGACTTGAGGCCGACAGCTTGAAGTTTCTGGACTGCGAACCTAAGGCCGACGACGCAGGGGCTTCTTGATGCCCTCGATCGTGCGACTTTCCGCTCGCGATGTGACGCACGTCGGATGGCTGAGCTTTCTGAGCGCGTTTCTTGCGTTTCGACTTCTTGGAGATGTCAGCGTCCGGCCTGATGAGGACGTCTTCCTTCGTGTGATGTCTCTTTGAGCTAGAGTCGCCCTTCGTAGGCTTTCCCTGCTGGTCGCGGAGCTGCGCCTGCTCGGTTCGCTTCGACGGTGAGCCGGCAGAATCTGAAAGATCGCACGCGACAGCGCAGAAAGGTGTCAATCTCCGAGGGCAGCACATGCGGCCCAGGAGAGAACACGTACCGTTTGACCCTTCTGCCCTGCTGAGCGAGCTGCCGATCGCCCGCCGCACGTCGGCCGACGATGATGGCCTCGAGGTCGACGCCGCCAAGGGAGGAACCGGTTGTGTAGCGATCGGAAGAGCCCGTAAGACCGCCCGGGAGGCAGCCAGCGTGCGAGTACCGTACATGCGTGGGAGTCGATGGACTCGGTGGAGAGCTGGCTCGCTGTCGATGCGGAGGAGATGAATGGTTCAGGGGGTTGGGTGCGTCGGGGCACAGGTGGCGGCGGCGTGCTGCTGCTGCCACCGTAGAGGGGAGGCACTCGGCGGTCGGAGGCTTTTTCGCTGCCTCGCCGGCCGGGACGCGCGCTGCTGGCGCGCCGCAGGCCATCTCGTCCCTGTGGCTCCTGTCCCGTCACCTCGCCCCCGTTCCTTGATCCTCCCTTTCACCCGCTCCGGCCCGCCTCTGCCTGCTTGCTCGTTCGCTGGAGCTCGCAACGATGCCGTCGATGTCCTACTCGCTTCCAAAGCTGTCGAAGCCGGCCTACGGCAACACGTCGGCCCTCCTCCGCTTTTTGATCCTCGCGACGATCTCGGCCGCGGCGGTCGCCAGCCGGCTGTTCGCCGTCATCCGACACGAGAGCATCATCCACGAGTTGTGCGTCCGTCTGCGCGGTGTAGGCTTGCCAGAAATCGAGCTGACGACCATTTCGCCCCTCGCTGCGCTCCAGCGACCCCTGGTTCAACTTGTGCGTCTCCGATCAGAGCCGGGGAGCGCTCAAGCTACCCGACCGCGCGCCGGGCCGGCGCTAGCTTCTCCTCTTGTACGCTGCCTCGAGCTGAGTCGAGCTCAACCCTACCTTCCTTTGCAGCCGCGCGAGCAAAGTCCTCGTCAACGAGGGCTTCTATGTGCGTGCTCTCAGCGTCTGGTTGTCGCCACTGCCGGCGGCCAGAAGCTGACCGCAGTTCACCATTCCTCAATCTGCTTCCTCCCAACCCCCTGCGCCGCTTGGCTGTCTCTGTCGTCCCCTCCTCCAGGAGTTCTGGAACTGGTTCGACCCGACAGCCTGGTATCCTCTAGGTCGTGTCGTCGGCGGCACCGTCTACCCGGGCTTGATGGCGACGGCTGGCGTCATTTGGAATGCGCTCCGGCTCGTCAACCTCGAGGTCGACATCCGCAACGTCTGCGTTATGATGGCGCCCGCCTTTTCGGGCCTGACCGCCTGGAGCACATACCTGTGCGTCCTCATCATCCTGAAGAATATCGGGATTGTGCAGCTGTCACCGGGTCGGCTGACTCTTCCCCTCTCTCTCGCCATGCAGATTCACGAACGAGCTCGAGCCCAAGGGCCAGTACGCGGCCGGTCTGCTGGCCGCTGCCTTCATCGGTCTTGCGCCTGGTGCGTTCGAAAGCGTACGCGCTCGGCGGACTCGACGCCGCTTGCTGACTGAAGCCTCGTGTTGCCTTCGTCCCGCCTTCCTCGCCCTCGCCCCCCCCCCCGCCCCAAGGCTACATCTCGCGCTCCGTTGCCGGCTCGTACGACAACGAGGCGATCGCCATCTTTCTCCTCATGTTCACCTTCTACCTCTGGCTGCGGGCCCTCCGGACCGGCTCGGCCCTCTGGGGCACGCTCGCCGCCCTCTTCTACGGTTACATGGTCGCCGCCTGGGGTGGCTACGTGTTTATCACCAACAGTGCGTTCTGGGCTCTTGCGCCTGCGACGCCAGCAGACGATCCGCGTATGGCACGCTAACGAGGTACTACGTTCATGTCGTCTGCCCCGCAGTGCTCCCGCTGCACGCCTTTGTGCTCGTCCTGATGGGTCGCTTCACCCAGCGCCTCTACGTCGCCTACTCGTCCTGGTACCTCATCGGCACGCTCGCCTCGATGCAGGTCCCCTTTGTCGGCTTCCTCCCGCTCAAGACGTCCGAGCACATGGCCGCGCTCGGCGTTTTTGGCCTGCTCCAGCTTGTCTCGTTTGTGACGCTCGTCCGGGCGCACCTGCCGTCCAAGCAGTTCCAGACGCTGCTCACCGTCTTTGTCGTCGGCGTCTTTGTCGCCGCCTTCGGCGCGCTCGTCGGCCTAACGATGACGCAGAAGATTGCGCCCTGGACGGGCCGCTTCTACAGTCTCTGGGACACGGGCTATGCCAAGATCCACAGTATGGCCCCTCGTCTCATGGGATCCCCCAGATCGTGACTGACGCCTGCCCGACCCCCTCCCCCTCTGCCAGTCCCAATCATCGCCTCGGTCTCGGAGCACCAGCCGACGGCCTGGCCGTCCTTCTTCTTCGACCTTCAGATGATGATCTTCATCTTCCCGGCCGGCATCTTCCTCTGCTTCCAGAAGCTCACGGACGGCCACGTCTTTGTCATCATCTACGCCCTGCTCGCGTCGTACTTTGCCGGCGTCATGGTCCGCCTGGTGCGTCGCTTGCTCTTGGACCTTGATGCCGAGCGCCCGGGCCGAGCGCTGAGC
>Ga0308160_10004386_pt1 | contig 15157 bp, 13 predicted proteins | sample PhyFR1_FD_201036 | JGI IMG/M metagenome (GOLD analysis project Ga0308160, IMG submission 201036) | Phyllosphere microbial communities from UC Gill Tract Community Farm, Albany, California, United States - DLSLF.R1 | ecosystem: Host-associated > Plants > Phyllosphere > Unclassified | place: USA...
GTGTTGTTGAAGCCGACCAGCATCTGCAGCGGACGCGCGTCGGTGACGCTGACGTCGGCGTCGATCTCGCCCGGGTTGGCGCCGGCGCTCAGGCTGACGTTGACGTGCTTGGCCGGGTTGCTGTTGGTGAGCTGGACGTCGCGGTCGATTGCCGCAACCTGGGGCGTTGCGCCTTGCTGCAGGTGCGGCAGGCCGGCACGCACGTTGGCGCTGCTGAAGTGGCCGTTGCCTTTCACGCGGACCTGGGCCAGCTTGCCTTCGACGACCCGCACCACGATGACGCCGTCGCTCGACTCCTGCGGCGGGATGTAGGCTACCACGCCACCGTAGCCGGCTTCGCGATAGGCGTTCTGGATGCGCGCTGCGAGCGCGTTCAGTGCCGGCAGGTCAGGTGCGCCGCCGGTCAGGCTGGATGTCATTGCCGCCAGCGCCGCCTCCGGCAGCAGGGTGTTGCCCTCGACCCGTATGGCAGCAATGGTCGCCGGAGCCGGAGCTGTCTGTTGTGCCGCTTGCTAGGCAGCGGCGAGGACCGGCGCGAGCAGGCAGGCGACGCCGGCGTGCAGGGCCAGGCTGCGAATATTCTTTACCATCGTTATTTTTGTTCCAGTCTTGCGATAGCTATTCGCAGCGCATGTCACGGCATGCCCGCTTAGTGCAGGTATGCCAATTGATTATGATTGAGGCCCGCCAATTTACTAGATAATTGCATTGAAGACATTATGTTTTTTAACTTGTGGTGTCATTGCAACCACGCCGAACATTTGCCGGAGGCTTCACATGTGCGCTTGACGGCTCGTTCCTCGGTCTCTCTCAAGGAGAGCCCGGCCATGGCTACCTGGATCGAAAAGCGTGACCACGCTCCAGGGAGCGCCAGCGCCGAAGAACAGCGACAGGTTGTGGGCGGACGCGGCGGCAGCCTGCGCAGCACGCTCGAACATGGCGTGCTCGTACTCGCCCAGCGCGGCGTCAATGTCGCCCAGGTGACGGAGAATCGCCTTGGCCAGCTCCGCACCATCGAGCATCGCCAGGTTGGCGCCTTCACCGGCAAATGGCGACATCAGATGCGCGGCGTCGCCGACCAGCGTCACGCCGCGCACCCTGTTCCAGCGCATGCCCACCGGCAGGGCATGGATCGGGCGCAGGATGGGCGCGGCCTGGCTGTCGCTTATAAACGCGGTCAAGGACGGCGCCCATCCCGAGAACTCGTCCGCGACACGCGCCAGGCCCGCGCGCGGGTCGGTGAAGTCGATGGAGCGCGCCCACGCCTCCGGCCTGTTGCATGCGGCATAGCCGCGGGCGGAGCCGTCGGCGTTGCGATGGACCAGGATGCCCTTGCCCGGCCCAACTGCCATGAGCGTGCCGCTGCCGATCGCGTCGATGCAGGCCTGCTGCCGAGGCGTCTCAGCGCGCAGGGCGATCTCGATGAAGCAGGTGCCTGAATAAGCCGGTTCGATGGCAGTGAGCAGTGGCCGCACGCGCGACCACGCCCCATCCGCGCCCACGACCACATCCGCCGCGATTGACCTGTCATCGGCAAAGCGCAGGTCGTACCCGCGCTTGCCGGGCGCGATGGACGCGAGCTTGCAGCCCCAGCGGATGGCGTGGGCGGGAAGCGAGTCGATCAGCATGGCGCGCAGTGCGCCCCGGTCGGCTTCGGGACGGTCGGATGCGGGATTGGAAGGACGGTCGAACAGGATGGCGCCGTGCCGGTCGACGATGCGCTTGGCATCTTCGCCGGGCAGGGCGAGAGCCCTGAAAGCCTCAAGCAAGCCAGCGTCAGCCAGTGCGCGCTGGCCGCTGTGCGCCTGTATATCGAGGAGGCCACCCTGCGTCCTCGCGGATGGCGATGCATCGGCTTCGTAGATCGTCGCGGCGATGCCGTGTATGTGGAGTATCCGGGCCAGCACGAGGCCGCTCAATCCCGCACCGATGATGGCAATGTCGTTTTTCATTCAACGCTCCTGTGTAGCGCCGGCGTTGCTGCCGGCTGATGGTGGAGACGCTGGTCGACACTGCATGGGGCAGGGGGACGTGTATGCGACAGCAAAGGCCGTCGTTTTTCGCGACGCGCAGATGATAAGCGAAACCGCTGCGTCGTGCCACGCGTTCCATGTGCCACGCGTGCGCCACGGTCGCGTGCCAGTCTCTACCATGAAGACGTCAAAGCAAACAGGAGCATACAATGCCAAGAGGAGCCAGCCCGAAACGCGAACGCGAAGCCAAGAAACTGGAGCGCAAGTTCAAGAAGGAAAAACGGTACAAGGGACGCGAGGACGAAGTCGCAGCCCGCATCGTCAACAAGCAGCGCGCAGCTGCCGGCGAAACCAAAACGAAACACAAGCCGAAGCGCCGTACTGCATCCCGGCGCAAGAGCCGCAGCAGCCACTCGCGCACCCGGCGCAGCACGGCCAAGAAGTCCTGAGCCGCGCGTCGCATGAAAACAGGGCGCGCCGGCAGCAGCATGCCGCCGCGCCCTGGCAGCCTGGCGCCGAGTAACCGAACTCCACTCTGCTGCATTAGCTTTCCCCCCACCTTGCGCAGCTTCTCCAGACGACGAGCTTGATGCCGGATTCCAGCTTGCCAGTCAAGCACCTGCGCTCCTGGCACGATGGCTTCCCAACCCGGCGACGAAATGACGGGGTAACCCACCACTTTCAGCAAATCTGACATTGGTTGTTGTCGAATGGCAACGAACCATGCACGGGTCGTATTTATTGCCCCGTTCAATTGAATTTTTGCTAGCTCTTCGCTTCCGTACTGCTATTCTTGTTTCCCGCTGGAAAGCCAGCGATTTGGCACCCCGATGGCCATGCCATCCCATCATCCACCCGGACACAAACAAGAAGAATGCTCACCTCCACCATCCTCGCCACTCCCGACAGCCGGCTCGACATGGCGCACGCCGCGCTCGACGCCATCCAGCGCACCCAGGCCGTCGTCGAATTCGACATGCAGGGCCACGTCCTGCACGCGAACCAGAACTTCCTCGATGCGATGGGCTATACGCTGGGCGAGATCGTGGGGCGCCATCACCGCCTGTTCTGCGCTGCCGACTACGTGGCATCCGAAGCCTACACCGCCTTCTGGGAAGCCTTGGGCAGCGGCCACCCGAGCCAGGGCGAATACATGCGCCTCGGGCGCGACGGCGCGCCGGTCTGGCTGCAGGCATCGTACAACCCTGTCTTCGATGGCGAGGGCCGCCCGGCGAAGGTGATCAAGTTTGCGACCAACATTACCCAGTCGAGGCTGCAGCAGGCCGAGAACGCCGCCAAGATCGATGCCATCGACCGCGTGCAGGCCGTGATCGAATTCGGCCTCGATGGCAGCATCCTGCATGCCAACACGAAGTTCCTGGACACGCTCGGCTATTCGCTCGATGAGCTGCGCGGCCAGCACCACCGCCTGTTCTGCGATGCGGCTTATGCGGCGTCGCCCGAGTACGCGCTGTTCTGGGCCCACCTGGGCAAGGGCGAGGTGCACGCCGGCCAGTTCAAGCGCCGCCACAAATCCGGGCGCGACGTCTGGATCAGCGCCTCTTACAACCCGGTGTTCGGCGCCGACGGCAAGCCGAGCAAGGTGATCAAGTACGCCACCGACATCACAGTGCAGACCCTGCGCAACGCCGACTACGAAGGCAAGGGCCAGGCGATCGACCGGGTCCAGGCCGTGATCGAGTTCGACCTGCAGGGCAGGGTGCTGACGGCAAACGCCAACTTCCTCGACGTCATGGGCTACGCGCTGGACGAGATCCGCGGCCAGCACCACCGCATGTTCTGCGACCCGGTCCTGGCCGGTTCGCCCGACTACCTGGCATTCTGGGACCGCCTCGGGCGCGGCGAGTTCAACGCCGGCGAATACCGCCGCGTGACGCGCGCCGGCAACGAGATCTGGCTGCTGGCCTCGTACAACCCGATCTTCGATGCCGACGGCAAGCCGATCAAGATCGTCAAGTTCGCCACCGACATCACGCAGCAGAAGCGCCAGGACACGGAAATCAAGGGCAAGCTGGAGTCGATCGGGCGCTCGCAGGCCGTGATCGAATTCGACATGCGCGGCAACGTGCTGAGCACGAACGATAACTTCCTGCGCACCATGGGCTATACAAGCGACGAAGTCGTGGGCGCCCACCACAGCATGTTCTGCGATCCGGCGCTGGTGAAAAGCGCCGGCTACCGCCATTTCTGGGCCAACCTGGCGCAGGGCCAGTTCCAGTCCGGACGCTTCCAGCGGCGCGGCAAGCACGACGCCGACATCTGGATCGTGGCCACCTACAATCCCATCCTCGACGTCAACGGCAAGCCCTATAAAGTCGTCAAGTTCGCGATGGACGTGACCGAGCAGGTGCACCGCGAGGAACTGGTCAGCGCCAAGGTGAAAGCCATCTCGGGCGTGCTGAACGAGCTGACGCAGTCGATCGCGGCCATCGCCCAGGGCTCGCAGGAGTCGAACGGCCTGGCCACGCGCACCCAGCAAGATGCCGCCGAAGGCAGCAAACTGCTGGAGCGCTCACGCCAGTCGATCGAGGCGATCCAGCAGGCGTCGGGCGACGTGCGCGAGATCATCGACACCATCAGCGACATCGCCGGCCAGACCCACCTGCTGGCCTTCAACGCGGCGATCGAGGCGGCGCGCGCGGGCGAACATGGCAAGGGCTTCTCGGTAGTCGCCAACGAGGTGCGCAAGCTGGCCGAGAAATCGGCGCTGGCCGCGCGCGAAATCGCCAAGCTGATCAACGAAACCGTGAACCGGGTAGGCGAGGGCACGCGCCTGTCCGCCGAGGTCGAGAACGCGTTCGGACGCATCGTCGACTCGGTGGGGAAAACCAGCGCGTCGATCGGCGGCATCCATGCCTCGACCACGGCCCAGGCCAGCGCCACGCGCAACGCGTCCACGCTCCTGAGCGAACTGGAACAGATCGCCACGGAGCGCTGAGCGATGGCTTCCCTGGAACTCCTGCACCTGGCCGAAGCGGCCATCGGCGCGGTGTGGGTCGGCATTCCCGCCGCCAGCGTGGTGCAGGCGATTGCGTTGCCTTCCGCCTTGGCCCTGCTGCCGCGCCGCCATGGCGCCCTGGCCGGCGTGGTCGAGCACGAAGGGCGGCTGGTGCCGGTGGTCGACCTGGCGCACTGGGTCGATGTCGGCGCCCCGCCTGAAGAACAAGCCGGCCATGCCGCCACGGCGCGCGTGCTGGTGCTGCATGCCGGCGGGCGCACCATCGGCCTGAAGGTCGATACGGTCGGCGGCCTGGTCGAGGTAGAAGCGCAGGCGATCACGCGCCTGCACCACGACGACTGCGACGACGAAGTGTTTCATTGCGTGGTGCGCGAACCGGTGGGCGGGCGCATCCTGAGCCTGCTCGACGTCGACCGCCTGGCAAGCCTGGCCGCGGCCTGGCACCAGGATGCGGCGCTTGCCGATCCGGCTTTCGCTGCCCCGGCGGCAGCGGCCTTGCCGGCACCAACCGTGCGCACTTGTGCGGTGCTGCAGGCGGGTGCGGCGCGCCTGGCGGTGGCGGCCGACGCGCTGACCGAGGTGCTGGTCATGCCGGCGCTGGAAACCCTGGGCGCCGGTTCCGGCATGGCCTATTGCACCTGGCGCGGGCGCCACGTGCCGGTGCTGCCGCATGCGGCGCTGGGGCTGGAGCCGGGGGCGGACGGCGCCGCGCCGGCGCTGCTGGCGGTCATCGAACGCGCCGGGCTGGCGCTGGGCCTGCCGGTGAATGCAGCGCTCGGCCTGCAAGAGCTCGATGCAACGGGGCTGGCGGGGGCTGACGGTGTGCTGTCCGCGCTGTTCGAGCCAGACGGCACGCCCCTGCGCCTGCTCGATGAGGCGCGCCTGTTCGCGCGCTTTTCCGAGGCCGAGTTGAGCCGCGACGCTGTTGTCGCTGCCGGTGTTCGTCCTGGCGCCGGGCGCGATCTGGGGCACCGTGCCGCCAACGCGACCGCCTACATCGTGTTCGAGGGCAAGGGCATGTACGCCGCCGCCATCGACAGCGTGGAACGCGTGGTCAGCCTGCGCGAGGCGGTGACCGACGGGAACGGCGCCATGGCCTGGGAGGGCCGCCCGATCCCGCTGCGCGACCTGCGTGCCGGCACGGAGGATGCGGCAGGCGACGTGATGGTGGTGCGCAGCGGCGGCGCGCATGTGGGCTACGTGGTGTCGCGCGTGCACCTGCTGGTGCCGGCTGGGGATGGACGGGTCTACCGGATGGGCGGCGCCGGCGCGGGGTGGGAGTTCATCGCTACAGGCGGGGAGCACGCTGCGCAGGCCAGTTACCGGATTGTCGAGCTGGGGGAGTTGGCGGCCTGAGTGCGCGGCAGTAGCGGGTTACTGCGGAATGCGCGACTGAGAAATTTCGTGACGAATGGCGCATAGTTCAGCACTCTCGACCGACGAGGTTTGCCGGTCGAGGTCGTTGAATGTTCGCATTGAGAATTCAGGCCGGCCGCACGTGACGATTGCGCGCCGGCCCTGGTTTTCTTACTTCGCCGCCGCCTCATACCGGCGGCTGACCTCATCCCAGTTGATGATGTTGAAGAACGCCGCAATATAATCCGGCCGGCGGTTCTGGTAGTTCAGGTAGTACGCATGCTCCCACACGTCCAGCCCCAGGATAGGCGTGCCACCGGACAGCCCGGCGAAGCTGCCCATCTGCGGGTGGTCCTGGTTGGCGCTGCTTTCCACCAGCAGCTTGCCGTCCGACCCCACGGTCAGCCAGGCCCAGCCGCTGCCGAAGCGCGTCTGCGCCGCCTTGGTAAAGGCTTCCTTGAACTTGTCGTAGCCGCCCAGGTCGCGCTCGATGGCTTCGGCAAGCCGGCCCGTCGGCTGGCCGCCACCGCCGGCCTTCAGCACCGTCCAGAACAGCGAGTGGTTCGCATGGCCGCCGCCGTTGTTGCGCACGGCGGTCTGGATCTGCTGGGGCAGGCTGTCGATGCGCGTAACCAGTTCTTCCACCGGTGCGCTGTCGTCGACGCCGGCTTCCTTCAGTGCATTGTTCAGGTTGGTGACATAGGTCTGGTGGTGCTTAGTGTGGTGGATTTCCATCGTGCGCGCATCGAAATGCGGCTCGAGTGCATCGTAAGCGTAAGGCAGAGGTGGCAGTTCATAAGCCATGATCGTTCTCCTTTTCGGTCGATGGACGCCATGCGGACACAGCACATACTGCAGCAGGCACCGGCCTCTTGCCGGCATGTGCAGCAGGGCTACTGCCCGCATGCAACGTCCGTAAGTGGACATGAGGTCAAGCGCATTCGCCAGCCCGACCCTGTAAGCGTAACCAAGGGCGCGAGACGGGGGCGCGCGGCTGACCAGGAGGTGCGCGCCAGGGTGTTGTCGATGCCGCTCCCTGCTCAGCCGTTCTGCCTGGATAAAGGCCGTCGATTTTGTGCAGACTTCGCGGAACCTGATGGCATCGAACGCGATCTACCACCATGGACACAGACTTGAACCGCATGCGTCTTACGCGCAGGAAAGGACTGTCATGGCAACCATGCTTGCGCACCCGCCCTCGATCGAGACCTTGACTCCGTTCCACCGCTCGCGTGAGTGCCACACTGCCATTCCTGCCGAGATCGACGGCAACATTCCATCCTGGCTGCGCGGCGAAGTCGTGCGTACCTGCCCGGCCGTGTTCGACGCAGCCGGCTGGCATGCCCGGCACTGGTTCGATGGCCTTGGCATGGTGTACGCCTTTCGCATCGGCGACGCGGGCGTCGACTTCCGCTCGCGCCTGCTGGATTCGGAAGCGGCGCGCGATGCCTGGAAGGGCAGGGCCAGGCTGGGCAGCTTCGGCACGCCGACCGTGCGCCCGCTGTGGCAGCGCGTGGTCGAGCCGGTGCCGCGCATCACCGACAACAACAACGTCAACATCGCGCGCATCGGCCCGGACCTCGTGGCCATGACCGAAGGCAATCGCCAGCTCATCATCGACGAGGCCACGCTCGCCACGGAAGGCCCGGTTCGCTATGCGAGCGACGCGCTGCACGGCGCCATCATGACGGCGCACCCGCACTTCGACGCGGCCCGGGACAGGGTGGTGAACCTTGCCACCGCCTTTGGCATGAACGGCACCATTTCGCTCTACGAGCACGCACCCGGCGCGCGCCGGCGCGAGCGCATCGGCGCCTGGGAGACCACGCGTGTCCCTTACGTGCACACCTTTGGACTGACGCCGAGTAACGCGATCCTGGTTGCGCATCCATTCGCGGTCAAGACCTCAAGGATGCTGTGGTCGAGCAAAGGCTACATCGACCACTTCGACTGGCATCCCGAGGAGGGCACGCATCTCGTCGTCATCGACCGCGACAGCGGCGCCGTGCGCGAACACGTGACCGAGCCATTCTTTGCCTTCCATACGGTGAACGCCTTTGAGCGCGGCGACGAAACCGTGCTCGACCTGCTGGCCTACCCCGACGCCGGCATCGTCGCCGCCTTGCGCATCGAGCGCATGCTGGCCCGGCTGCCCGACCTCAGGCCTACGCTACTGCGCATCGTCATGCGCCAGGGCGTGCAGCGGGCAACGGTGGAGAAGCTGGGCGATGCCGGCTTCGAGTTCCCGACCACCAACTACAAGCGCGTCAACGGCCGGCCGTATCGCTACGCCTATGGCGCGGCCAACTGGCCCGAGGGCGACCACGCCTACGCCTCGTCCGTCGTCAAGACCGACCTGGAGACAGGTCGGTCGGGCTCGTTCGGCGACGGGGTGCACGTGTTCGGCGAGCCGCTGTTCGCCCCGCGCCCGCATGGCGAGGACGAGGACGACGGCGTGCTGCTGACGGTGGGATCGGCGCGCGATGCCGAGTCGTCGGTGCTGGCCGTGATCGATGCGCGGACCATGACGCCGGTTGCCTGCGCCGTCGTGCCGAGTGCCATCCCATTGGGCTTCCACGGCTCGTTCGTGCACTGATGTACTTCTATAGTGCTGCGTTGACGTTGCAGGCGGACTTCCCTAAGCTGGAAGTCCGTTCAAGAGGAGGGTGGCCATGATCTTGCGAGAATGGCGGGCCGAAATCCGCCGGCAGGACCGCGACGCCTACGTCGCCTACGTGCGCGACACCGGGCTGGCGGGCTATGCCAGCACGCCCGGCAACCTGGGGTCGGCGATTGCCGTGCGCGACCTGGATGCCGTGCGCAGCGAAATCGTCACCTACAGCTACTGGACCTCGCTGGAGGCGATTGCCGCATTTGCCGGCGAGCCGATCGATCGCGCGCGCTACTTCCCGATGGATGAACAGTATCTGCTGACCCGGCCGGAGAAGGTCACGCATTACGATTTGTTGACCGACGGACTGCCGCGCGCCGTCGCGCAGGGTCGGTAGCCGAAGGGCGGCTGCGGAGCAGGCATGTCACTTGTTGCAGAGTTCAACAATCGGCCATCATGGACCGATGTGTTCACTCCTGCGCAAACAGCCATGACCGATCCGCATCCAGCCGTCCCGCACGATAGCAGCATCGCTCTCTACAATCGCGAGCAAACCGCCGCCTTGCTCGACTTTGCCGAACTGGTCGATGCCATCGCGCTCGCTGCCGAGGAACTCGAGGCCGGCGCCATCCGCAGCCCCGAGCGGCTGGTCGTGCCCTTGGGCGGCGGCGCGGTCATGCTCAGCATGCCTGCGGCGGCGCAGGACATCGCAATCCACAAGCTGGTCAACGTCCATCCCGAGAACAAACGGCGCGGCCTGCCCGCGATTCATGGCGCCGTGACCGTGTGCGACACGGCCACCGGCCAGGTGCAATGCGTGCTCGATGGCCCGGAAGTCACTGGCCGCCGGACGGCTGCCGTCAGCCTGCTGGCGATCCGGCAGTTGCTGCCGCATGCGCCCCGGCAGGTCCTGCTGGTCGGCACCGGCACCCAGGCGCGCTACCACGTGCAGGCCTTGCACGCGCTGTATCCAGAGGCGCAGGTTTGGGTGCAGGCGCGTACGCACGACGCGGCCGGGCGCTTCTGCCATGTGCACCGGGATCTGCATGGCCGCCTGCGCCCGCGCACAACGGATGCTCCCGTATTCGACGTGGTGATCACCCTCACCACCAGCCTGGAGCCGGTGTACGACGAAGCGCCGCGGCCCGGCTGCCTGGTGATCGGCGTCGGCGCCTTTCGACCCGAGATGGCCGAGATCGGCGCGACGACCCTGCACGGCAGCGATTTGTATGCCGACGATCCGCCGGGCGCTCGCCACGAAGCCGGGGACTTGCTGCGCGCCGGCGTCGACTGGTCGCAGGTGCGCTCGCTTGGCGCCTTGCTGCGCGCGCCGGCCGACAGCACGCGTCCGGCAGTCTTCAAGAGCGTCGGCACTGCGGCCTGGGACTTGGCGGCGGCGCGCGTGGCCCTGCGCGGGGCTGGTAAGGATTGGCCAGCTTAGCGTCCAACTGCGGCCCCGGAACTGTCCGCTCCGGTATCCGATCCGCCCGTACTGGTGCTGCCCGAGCTGCCCGAACTGCTCGCGCTTCCCGAGCTCCCTGAGGTCCCTGAGCTGCCCGTTACCAACCCCGCGCCGGTATTGTTGCTGGACGCAGTGTCGGAGCCGGCGCTTCCCGAACTGCCGAAGCTTCCCCCATTGGGCGCGTAGGTGGTCAAACGTGGACAGCTATCGTTGCGACCAAGATTTTTCTCGGCTAACAATGTCGCCATCTTGCTGACGTTCGGGCAAGCGCCCCCATACTTTTCGATTTGCCAGAACACGTTTCTAAGGCGGCAGGCGCCGCTAAAGTCACGTTGCAGGATGGCATTGCGCAACTCGGTGTAGGCGTGCGAAGCCAGGTCCTGGGCAGGACCGCAATCGATCGTAGCCCGCTCCGGCGCCGCAGAAGCCGGTAAGGCGGCGGGGACAGCGAGCAGGAGTTCAACCATCCAGCGCCGGGGGCGCTTCCTGGTGTTCATCTGGGTTCTCCGGTTTCTTGAGCGCATCGTCCAGGCTCGGGAGGTCATAGGGGAGCGGAACTGCGCCTGGTATGGCCTGGTTACTGACGGCTGCAGGCTGGTAGTTATAGGTTCCGCGCGCGTAGATGGCGCTGATGATGACGGCTGCGCCGATGACGATGGCGACGATGCCGGGCGAGTAGGTCACCAGGGCGGCAGTGGTTGTCAGGTCTTTTTCGCGGGCCAGGGAAATGTCGAGCGACGTGGCGCGCTGGTGGGCAAAAAAGGAGACCGCCAGCCCGACGAAGGCGATGGTTCCGCCAATCAGGATCGCAAGGAGGCGCAGCAAACTTCCCGTGATGAGATTCATGCCCGCAAACTGGAACAGGTGATCACGGTCTTCGACTTCGAGCAGGAGCATGGTTTTTCCAACGGCGAAGGCGCTCATGAGGCAAAGCGCACCGATCACCAGCATCAGCCCAACGCTGCAGCCTATCCAGATGCGGCGCTGCCAGAGCGGCGTACCGTCGTGTTTTCCTGGCAGCGTGAGTTGATCTGCGTTGTCCGCCGCCTGATGCGGCATGATCGTGGCGGAAGGCGCCTCGCCGGACGCGTCCGGGACAGAGGCGCGGTCTTGCACGGCGAGTTGATCGTTGGTGCCCATGGTCGCGTTGGTGTTCTCCCGTATTGGACCCCACGAGGCCAGGGAGGTTCGGTCCGGCCAAGCCCAAGGCCTGTGATTTTCTTGTCCATCCCGCCCGGCGGCAAGCAATTCCATCCTTTGGCACAATGGCTGTTCTGCCACTGATATCGGAACGCTCACGTGCCCCACGACTACCACTTCTACGAACCGGCGCGCGGCCACGGCCTGCCGCACGATCCCTTCAACGCTATTATCGGCCCGCGCCCGATCGGCTGGGTTTCCAGCCGCAGCGCAGATGGCATCCTGAACCTGGCGCCCTACAGCTTTTTCAACGCCTTCAATTATGTCCCGCCCATCATCGGCTTCTCCAGCCAGGGCCGCAAGGACACGCTCAACAACATCGAGGCGACCGGCGAATTCGTGTGGAACCTGGCCACGCGCCCGCTGGCCGAGGCCATGAACCTCAGCTGCGCGCCGGCGCCGCCGGAAATCGATGAGTTCGAGCTGGCCGGGCTGACGCCGCAGGCGTCGCAAATCGTCAACGTGCCGCGCGTTGCGGAGTCGCCGGTCGCCTTCGAGTGCCGCGCCACCCAGATCATTTCGCTGAAAACGTTGGGCGGCAGCGATACCGGCAACTGGCTGGTGCTGGGCGAGGTGGTGGGCGTGCATATCGCGCGGCACCTGCTCAAGGACGGCATCTACGACACCGCCAACGCGCAGCACATCCTGCGCGGCGGCGGGCCGGCCGATTATTTCGAAATCACGCCCGAACAGCTGTTCCGGATGCGGCGTCCGGATTATCCGATCGAGCGCTGAGCTTGTGCACCGGCAGCGCCAGCGTTGCACGCAGGCCCGGCGCATTGTCGTCGAGCCGCAAGCTCCCGCCATGCAGGCGGGCCACCGCCGACACCACGCTCAATCCCAACCCCACGCCCGGCGTGCCGCGGCTGCCGTCCACGCGGTAAAAGCGCTCGACCACCTTCGGCCGCTCGTCCTCCGCAATGCCCGGCCCGTCGTCGGCGACGGACAAGGCCAGCACATCGCCCGCTTCGCGCTGCGCCGACACCGCAATCGCGCCGTGCTCGGGCGCGTACTTGAGCGCGTTCTCGACCAAGTTGCTGAGCGCCTGCGCAATCAGCAGCGGGTCGCCCACCACCGTCAACGCATCGCCGCCGTGGAAGCTCAGGTCGATCTCCTTCAGCTCCGCCACCGGCAGGTAAAACTCGGTCACCTCCGCCCCCAGGCGCGCCAGGTCGACCTCCACGAAACCGTTACGGCGGCTGCCGCTGTCGATTTCGGCCAGGCGCAGCAGGGCCTGGAAAATGCCCATCACGCGGTCGATGTCGGTGATTGCCGCGTCGATTTCGGCAAACGTCTCCTCGGTATCCGGCCGGGTGATCGCCAGTTCCTCCAGCCGCGCGCGCAGTTCGCTCAGCGGCGTGCGCAGGTCGTGCGCGATCGAGTTCGACACGTCCTGCACGCTGGTGACCAGCTGCTCGATCTGGTCAAGCATGCGGTTTACCGTCACGGTCAGCAAGCGCAGCTCCTCGCCATCGTGCGGCTCGGGCAGGCGGCGCGAGAGCTTGCCTTCGATGATGGCGGCGGTGGTCTGGCTGATGCCCTGGACGCGCTCCAGCAGCGCGCGCCGGATCAGCATGCCGCCGAGGATGGCGCCCACCAGCACCGTCAGCGCGCAGGCCAGCAGGCCATACACGAACAGGCGTTCGAGCTCGTCGAAGCGGTTCAGGTTGCTGGCCACCAGCAACCGGTAGCCGCCGGGCAGGATGACGCGCATCGCCTCGATGCGGCGCGCCTTGCCGTCGACGTGGATGGTGCTGGAGCACAGGCCGTCGCGGTCGGGCAGGCCCTGCGGCCAGGCGGACAAATTGCCAGCGATGCGGCTGCCGTCCGGCGCGGCCAGCAGCATGATCTTGCGTACGCCGTCGTTGGTGCCGATCACCTGGCTGTCGATGGCGTTCGCCAGCGCCTGTTCGCCGCTGCGCGTGAACAGGTTGGCCAGGCGCTGTGCGTCCGAGCGCAGCAGTTCGGTGCGCACCTGCTCGACGTTCGTATGCCAGGCGTACCATAGCGGCCCGGCGAACATGGCCAGCACCAGCAGGCTGACGACGCCGTAGCCAACGGCGATGGTGCGCGCGGAAAAGGTAGGAAGCTTGAGCATGAGGCGGAAGCGGACGGGCTCAGGGCCGGTCGGTCAGCATGTAGCCGGCATTGCGCACGGTCTTCAGCAGCGGGGTGGCGAAGGGCGCGTCGATCTTCTGGCGCAGCTTGCTGATATGGACGTCGATCACATTCGTCTGCGGGTCGAAGTGGTAATCCCACACGTTCTCGAGCAGCATGGTGCGCGTGACCACCTGGTTTGCGTGGCGCAGCAGGTATTCGAGCAGCTTGAATTCGCGCGGCTGCAGGGCGATGGCGGCGCCGGCGCGGGTCACCTTGTGCGCCAGCAGGTCGACGCTCAGGTCGCCCAGCGCCAGCGTGGTGTCCGCCGTCTGCACCTGCGAGCGGCGCATCAGGGCGTCCAGGCGCGCCAGCAATTCGCCAAAGGCGAAGGGTTTCACCAGGTAGTCGTCGCCGCCGCGCTTCAGGCCCAGGATGCGGTCGTCCACGCCGTCGAGCGCGCTCAGCACCAGGATCGGCACCCGGTTGCCTTGCTGGCGCAGGGCTTCCACGATGGCCAGGCCGTCGATGCCGCCGGGGAGCATGCGGTCCATGACGATGGCGTCGTAGGGCTCGCTGACGGCGTGGTACATGCCGTCGCGGCCGTTGTCGGCGTGGTCGACCGTGTGCCCGGCCTCCGCCAGGCCCTTGCAGACAAAGCGCGCGACTCGTTCGTTGTCTTCGACTAGCAGCAGTTTCACAGCGTTTCCTTCATGTTCCCGCTCGTGGCGGGCGCGATGCCGTCATTGTAACGGCCCGCATCTCAGAGCGCGCCATGGCTGGCCGCCACCTTGTGCTCACCCGCCGGCGCAGCCGCAGCCGCCGCCTTGCGTCGCTTGATCGGCCGCGCAATCAGCACGAAGAACAGCGGAATCAGGTAAGTGGCCAGGAAGGTCGCCGCCAGCATGCCGCCGATGACGCCGATGCCGAGCGCGTTCTGGCTGGCGGCGCCGGCGCCGGTGGCGATTGCCAGCGGCAGCACGCCGAGCACGAACGCCATCGAGGTCATGATGATTGGACGCAGGCGCAGCTTGGCCGATTCCAGCGCTGCCTCCATCACGCCGTAACCCTGCTGCTGCAGTTCGCGTGCAAATTCCACGATCAGGATCGCGTTCTTGGCCGACAGGCCGATGGTGGTCAACAGCCCCACCTGGAAGAACACGTCGTTCTGCAGGCCAAAGACAGTGGCGGCACCGAGCGCGCCGAGCACGCCGACCGGCACCACCATGATCACCGAGATCGGCACGCTCCAGCTTTCGTACAGCGCGGCCAGGCTGAGGAAGACCACCAGGATCGACAGCGCATACAGCAGGGGCGCCTGGGCGCCGGCCTGGGATTCCTGCAGTGAGATGCCGCTCCACTCGTAGCCGATACCGGCCGGCAGCTGCTTGACCAGGCGGTCCATGATCTTCATCGCTTCGCCGCTGCTAGTGCCGGGCGCGGCCTGGCCCAGGATTTCGGCCGACTCGATGCCGTTA
>Ga0308160_10004387_pt1 | contig 15153 bp, 11 predicted proteins | sample PhyFR1_FD_201036 | JGI IMG/M metagenome (GOLD analysis project Ga0308160, IMG submission 201036) | Phyllosphere microbial communities from UC Gill Tract Community Farm, Albany, California, United States - DLSLF.R1 | ecosystem: Host-associated > Plants > Phyllosphere > Unclassified | place: USA...
GGCTTCTTCCAGCCGCTCGGCCCAGTTGATGTTGGCTTCCTCGTCGAAGCGCGCCATCAGTTCGACGATGACGGTGACTTCCTTGCCGCGCAGGGCGGCGTTGATCAGCGCTTCCATCAGCTCGGAATTGGCGCCGGCGCGGTAGATGGTCTGCTTGATGGCGACCACGCTGGGGTCGGCGGCGGCGCAGCGGATGAAGTCGATTACCGGCTGGAACGACTGGAACGGGTGGTGCAGCAGCACGTCCTGCTTGCCCAGCACGTTGAAGATATCGTGGTGGGTGGCCAGCTTGGCCGGGAAGCCCGGCACGAAGGGCGGAAACTTCAAGTCCGAGCGTGTGCTGGTGTTGGCGATTTCGAGCAGGCGGCCCATGTTCACCGGGCCGTCGACCGAGAACAGGCGCGAGCGGTCGATCGAGAACTGGTCGAGCAGGAAGTCGGACAGGTGGCGCGGGCAGCCGCGCGCTACTTCCAGGCGCACGCCGAAGCCGTAGTTGCGGCTGTGCAGTTCGCTCTGCAGCGCCTGGCGCAGGTTCTTGACTTCTTCCTCGTCGACCCAGAGGTCGCTGTTGCGGGTGACGCGGAATTGCGAATACGACACCACTTCGCGCCCGGTGAACAGGTCGGCCATGTGGGCCTGGATCACGGAAGACAGCAGGCAGTAGGACGCCCCCGGCTTGTCGGACAGCTCGTCCGGCAGGCGGATCACGCGCGGAAGCACGCGCGGCGCCTTCATGATCGCGATGCCGGTACCGCGTCCGAAGGCATCCTTGCCGGCCAGCTCGACGATGAAATTCAGGCTCTTGTTGATGACGCGCGGGAAGGGGTGGGCCGGGTCCAGCCCGACCGGGGTCAGCAGCGGCCGCACTTCCTTGTCGAAGTATTGCTTGACCCAGGCTTTCTGGGCGGGGTTGCGGTCGGACCGGCGCAGCAGGTGGATGCCGTGCTCGGACAGCTTGGGCAGGATCTGGTCGTTCAGCAGCGCGTACTGACGGGCGATGATCTGGCGACATTCCTCGCTGGCGCCGTCCAGGTTGACGCTGGCGACGTCGTCGACGCCGCTGTTGTGCTGGTACTGGGCCAGCAGGCTGGCGACCCGCACCTCGAAGAATTCGTCGAGGTTGCTGCTGACGATGCACAGGAAGCGCAGCCGTTCCAGCAGCGGCACGCCCGGGTCTTCGGCCTGTTCCAGCACACGGCGGTTGAATTCGAGCAGGGAGAGCTCGCGGTTGAGGAATAAATACGCGTGTGGGTCCGCCGGCGCCGCGGCCAGGCTTGCCATCGACTCGTCGGTTTTCAACTTCAAATCCATGTTTTGGAATATTTCACTCAAGACAATAGAGTGTAGAAGCCGCAGATGACAGGATTGTGACAGAGCAGCACCATGTGTGGCGCGGCAGAGCAAGCCGCTGGCTTGGCAGCACCAAGTGTTGCACGCAGTCTACTGAAAAACGTTCATTCAATCTGCGCCTTAGAATGCCCCACATTGCATCCATGTTACGCATTGCGAAGGAGTTAGTATGTCCAGGAAAGAAGTGCCGGGTATCGGCGAATACGGCGGTCCCGCCGGCGGCTGGGGCGCGTTGCAGGCGGTAGCCAAGGCGATCCGCGGCCAGATGGCACCGAGCGGCACGCCGATCATGATGAAGGTCAACCAGCCCGAAGGCTTCGATTGCCCCGGCTGCGCCTGGCCCGATCCGCGCGAAGGCTCGTCGTTCGAGTTTTGCGAGAACGGCGCCAAGGCCGTGTCCTGGGAAGCCACCAACAAGCGCACCACGCCGGAGTTCTTCGCCAGGCACACGGTCAGCGAACTGTGGAACTGGGAAGACTTCGCGCTCGAGTGGGAAGGCCGCCTGACCCATCCGATGGTGTACGACGCCGCCACCGACAAATATGTGCCGGTATCGTGGGAACAGGCATTCAAGGACATCGGCGCCGTGCTGCGCAGCCTGCCGGACCCGAACATGGCCGAGTTCTATGCCTCGGGCCGCGCGTCCAACGAAGCGGCCTTTTTGTACCAGCTGATGGCGCGCGAGTATGGCACCAACAACTTCCCGGATTGCTCCAATATGTGCCACGAGGCGACCAGTGTCGGCCTGCCGGAATCGATCGGCGTCGGCAAGGGCACCGTCACGCTGGAAGATTTCCACGCCTGCGACGCCATCTTCTCGTTTGGCCACAATCCGGGTACCAACCACCCGCGCATGCTGGCCACGCTGCGCGCCGCGTCGCTGCGCCATGCGCCGATCGTGGTGTTCAACCCGCTCAAGGAGCGCAGCCTGGAGCGCTTCAAGTCGCCCCAGCACCCGCTCGAGATGACGGTCGGCAAGGCGGTGCCCATCGCGTCCCACTACTACCAAGTCAAGGTCGGCGGCGATTGCGCCGCGATCAAGGGCATGATGAAAGCCTTGTTTGCGAAAGATGCAGCCGACCTGGCGCAGGGCGGGGAAGGCGTGCTGGACCGCGATTTCATCCGCGACCACACCAGCGGCTTCGAGACCCTGGTGGCCGACATCGACGCCACCACCTGGGACGAGATCGAAAGCGTGTCGGGCCTGCCGCGCGCCGACATCGAAGCGGCGGCCGACGTCTACGCCAAGGCCAAGCGCGTGATCATCTGCTACGGCATGGGCATCACCCAGCACAAGCACGGCACCGCCAACGTGCAGCAGCTGGCCAACCTGCTGATGCTGCGCGGGAACCTGGGGCGCGAAGGCGCCGGCATCTGCCCGCTGCGCGGCCACTCCAACGTGCAGGGCGACCGCACGGTGGGCATTACCGAGATCCCGAGCCAGTCCTTCCTGGACAGCCTGGAAAAGGTGTTCGGCTTCAAGCCGCCGCGCGAACACGGCCATGGCGCGGTGGAAGCCTTGAGGGCGATGGGCGAGGGGCGCTCGAAAGCCCTGATCTGCCTCGGCGGCAACCTGCCGGTGGCGATGCCCGACCCGCAAGCCTGCTTCGAGGCGGTGCGCAAGCTGGACCTGTGCGTCAACATTGCCACCAAGCTGAACCGTTCGCACCTGCTGGTCGGCAAGCACACCTACATCCTGCCCTGCCTCGGCCGCACCGAGCTCGACGTGCAGGAAACCGGGCCGCAATCGGTGACGGTGGAAGACTCGATGTCGATGGTGCACGCCTCGCGCGGCAGCCTGCCGCCGGCCTCTCCCGAACTGAAGTCGGAACCTGCGATCGTGGCCGGCATCGCCAAGGCCACGCTGCCCAACTCGACAATCAATTGGGATGCGATGATCGCCGACTACAGCCGCATCCGCGACGCGATCGAAGCGGTGTTCCCGGACTTTGGCAATTACAACCAGCGGGTGGGCGTGCCGCGCGGCTTCCGCCTCGACATCCCGGCCAGCCGGCGCGAATGGCACACGCCGACCGGCCGCGCCAACTTCATCGTATTCGACAGCAAGCGCCAGCGTCCGCTAGCGCGTGACGGCGTGAAGGATGCGCTGGTGCTGGCCACGGTGCGCAGCCACGACCAGTACAACACCACGATCTACGGCAAGAACGACCGCTACCGCGGCGTGACCGGGCGCCGCGACGTGGTCTTCCTCAACGAAGCCGACATGGCCGAGCGCGGCATCGAGCACGGCGACCTGATCGACATCGAGGCAGTCGCCGATTGCGAGCACGAGGCCTCGCCGCGCATCGTGCGCAACTTCGTGGCGGTGGCCTTCGACATCGCACGCGGGGCGGCTGCCGCCTATTATCCGGAAGCGAACAGCCTGGTCGCGCTGGCGAACTTCGATGCGCGCAGCGGCACGCCGTCGTACAAGTCGGTGCCGATCGTGATCCGCAAGGCGGCCCAGCCGGGACCGTCGACCGAGGCGAACAAGTCGATGCGTGGCGTATCGCCGGGGAGCCGGGCGGCGGTGTAAGCCAGTCGCCCCCGCGCCTGGGCTGCATGGGGGCAAGGGTTGAGCGCGTGCCCTTCAGCGCCGCTCAACTCCGGATAAACGCCAGGATATCCGCATTGATCTGCTCGGCATGCGTCGTCGGCATCCCATGCGGGAACCCGGGATAGGTGATCAGCGTCCCATTCGGCAGCAGCTCGGCCGTGCGCGGCGCCGAGTTTGCATACGGCACCACCTGGTCGTCGTCGCCGTGCTGCACCAGCACCGGGATCGCGATTCTTTTGAGGTCTTCGGTAAAGTCGGTTTGCGAGAACGCGACCACGCCGTCGTAATGCGCCTTGATCGACCCTTGCATGCCCTGGCGCCACCAGTTGGCGATCACGCCGTCCTTGGGCTGGGCGCCCGGGCGGTTGTAGCCGTAGAACGGGCCCCTGGCGATGTCGAGGTAGAACTGGGCGCGGTCGGTGGCGGTGTTGCGCTGGAAGTCGTCGAAGACTTCTTTGGGCAAGCCGCCCGGATTGGCGTCGGTGCGCACCATCAACGGCGGCACCGCGGCAATCAGCACGGCCTTGGCCGCGCGGCCCTGGCCGTGGCGCGCCAGGTAGCGCACCACTTCGCCGCCGCCCGTGGAGTGGCCGATGTGGATCGCGCCGACCAGGCCGAGGTGGTTGACGACGGCCGCCAGGTCATCGGCGTAATGGTCCATGTCGTGGCCGTCGGACACCTGGCTCGAGCGGCCGTGGCCGCGCCGGTCATGGGCGATGACCCGGTAGCCCTGGGCCAGGAAAAACATCATCTGGGCATCCCAGTCGTCCGCACTCAGCGGCCAGCCGTGCGAAAACACGATGGGCGTGCCGTGGCCCCAGTCCTTGTAGAAAATGCGGACGCCGTCCGTGGTGGTAACGTAGTTGCCGGTCATGCTGGTCGTCATGCGAACGCTCCCGAAAGAAGGTAGGCCTGCACCGACGTGGTGCGGGCGCGAATCCTGCCGTGCTACCGGTCCTGCATATTCCGCCTGCCACGATAAGGGTTGCCGCTGTCGCCGGTTTGCGCTGTCGCATGCGCGCGCGCCTGCTGGCTACAATGGCTTCCCCGTGACACGTCACTTTACCGAAATCCAATGCCGTCCGAACCTATCAATACTGCACCGTTCAACCGTGCCCATGCCCGCGTGCTGGACGCCGGCCACCTGACCCTGGGCCTGATGACGCCGCTCGAGCGTGCGCCCGGGCAGGAAGCCGATATCGCGCGCGAGACGGCCCTGGCGGCGCGCGCCGGCGCGCTCGGCATCGCCGCCCTGTGGACGCGCGACGTGCCGCTGGCGATTCCGCAAGGAAGCAGCGGCGAGGCCGCGCTGCTCGACGATCCCTTCGTCTGGCTGGCCGCACTGGCGCTGGCCGCCCCCGGCGTCGCCATCGGCACCGCGGCCGCCGTGCTGCCGCTGCGCCATCCGCTGCACCTGGCCAAGGCGGCGCTGTCGCTCGACCGGCTCAGCGGCGGCCGCTTCATCCTGGGGCTGGGCTCGGGCGACCGGCCGGAAGAGCTGGCCGCCTTCGGCGTGCAGCAGCGTCCCGAAGTCCTGTACCGGGAGCGCTGGGAGCTGCTGCGCAGCGCGCTGTCGCCGCTGGAAGATGAACGCACCGGCATGCTGGCGGCCACCGGCGGCTTCGTGCCCGCCCTGGCGCCGGCCGCACGCATCCCGATGCTGGCGGTCGGCACGGCGCGCCAGTCGCTGCAGTGGATCGCGGCGAATGCCGACGGCTGGGCCACCTACCACCGCGAGGAAGCGCGCCAGCAGGGCCGCATCGCACTGTGGCAGCGTGCGCTGGACGAGCGCGCGGGCGGACAGCGCAAGCCCTTCGTACAATCGCTGCAGCTGGAATTGCTGGACGATCCGGATGCGCCGGCCATGCCGCTGGAACTGGGCCTGCGTGCCGGGCGCCACGCGCTGCTGGCCTATTTCGGCCGCATGGCGTCCTTGGGCGTGGACCACATGCTGGTCAACCTGCAGGGGCCGCGGCCGGTGGCCGAGCAATTGGAGGAGCTCGGTGCCGAGATCGTGCCTCGCCTTCAAGGGCTGCGCGTCGGCGCGGATGCGCCTTGAAACCCTGACTAACTCGTCCAGTTGCTTTCGGTGTAACAGCTGCGTACACTGGGCTTTTGCGACTGTCTGCTATCGGCCTATTGTGTTGAAAAACTCTGAAGCAAGAGCAGTTCTGATGAAGTAACTGTGCAGGAAAGCTAAGTGCAGTAGTCAAATGCCGAGCTTGCTCAGCTCGGCACCAATTTCATGCCTGTCTGGGCCGAAGCAGTTTTTAGCCATTTGCCGCAGATTTTGGGCCGTTGCCGCTAGTAGAAACTCATCATGGGCACCGCTGAGCCCACGCAGGCGTAACTGGCCTAGTAAGACTCGCAACAGTAGCAAGACCATTGCAATGTGAAATCCAGGCTAGATGCCATCTTCGGCCTGAAGAGCTTTGCTTGCGCTGCTACGACAATTCAAGGCATCAAGCTTATGCATGGAATTCGCAAAGAAAATTTCGACCTGCATGCCATGGCAACTCAGGAACGAACTCCGTTCGAATCCGGGCAGCTGTCTTGGCAGCCTGAACTCATAGGCATCCGGCCCAGTTTGCTCCCTCTCATCGATCATTGCACTAGAGCCTGATAATCAACGTTACGGCTGTTACTGAATTAGGCAGCAACCCGGTGTAGCTTTAACGCCTTCCGGCGGCCTCGTCGAACATTGAACAACTCCATCTCTGCCAATCAGCGCAAACGGTGCCCGTAAAATAGAGCGAAGAATATTGTTGTACCCACGTTCTCTCAGCTCGGTCACAATACGTCCACGTTCTCCATCGCCACCATCATCAATGGTCCCTCCCACTGCAATAACTTGTGTACGGCTGTCATTCGGCACACCCTGTAAAAGCGCATTCCAATGGTGTTCATTTACCCCGCCCCAACAATGTATGCCTCGCCCATTTATGTAATTGGTGACAGACTGATTCAGATTCCACAGGACAACAACTGTAACACAATCAGCCATTGCGTCCGTATAGAATCCTTCGGCATCGACAGGAAGCTGTTGCATCAAATCAGCCGTCATACTCATCCTTAATGTAATCCAAGTCATTTGAAGGTTCCTATTGGTTGCGCTAACAATTGTCGAATTTGATGAGTGCTTCATCATAATTGACATCGCAGCACGATTCTGTAATAACTTCAATTAATGTAAATACTGGACTTCCCAGTTCAGGCAGTCGACGCTTCATTTCTGAATGTGCGATGAGCCCATGAGGGCGACCCAATCCACCGAACCGAATAAAAGTTGTCATCTGCATGCCATCTGGGTCATCAAGGCTGTGGTACAAACGCGCAGCTCAGCTTGAATGAGGAACTTTGCTTAACATGCGTAACTGTCCAGGCAAGGGGCCAGTCCAGTGGCTAACGGCAAGGATATGACTTGAACACGATCTTGCCTAAAGTGAATGGTACACCGTCGTACTTGAAGGCCACTTTGTACCGTAAAGACAAAGAGGAGACTCGCTCTGTACTCCGCCTCCACGCAGCACCCTGGTACATGCATGAACTTTAAGCCTTCGTTCAGCGGCTCCGCGTGCAGTTGCTGCACAGCATGCGTTTGTGCTTTGGCCCATGATGATCACATCTGTGTATTGAGCATCTGCAATATCTTGAGCCAATTGAACGTTGTCAAAGCCGTTTGTTTCCATCGCCCCTTTTTCGTATACATAAGTATTACCTGGTATCGCAGCGTCGAGATCGGGGCCTAAGCCGCCTGAAAATACGACATGATTTCCTTGGCTACCCTCTGCTCCAAACTTCACGAGAAACACACCAAAACCCTGAGATCGCAGCAGCACGGAGGCTTGTAATCGATGACATAAAGCGCGGTCGTTAGATACATTGCTGTCGTCGAGCTCCTCATCAACAAGGATTACAGCGACTTTAGTGTTGCTTGACCGCAAGGCCCCCATAACGTCAAGCAAGCGATCGTTACTGAAAGTAGTAAATTCGCGAGACGGTCCCGCTTCAAATATCCTCCCCTCCGCGCTCTTGTCGTCTTCGAACATAGTCACCCTCGAATGTTAGTATGACGTTAGTAGAACGATGATCGCCAGATAATAATCGCTTTATAGCGGTTCGTGGTTTTCTAAATTACGCTTTTGGGGCAAGAAGAGCAAGCTGAAGCCGGCTGAGTGCTTCCTGAACCCATTTTCCAACAACGTGATGCGAACACTCCGCGCCGATGTCCGCTGCAGCTGTACGCGCCGTCGGGTTTTGGACGCCATCGGCACCGAGTTGTTTTCCTCGACAATTAGAAGCGCTTGATAATGGCCCTGTAGCGTGATGACCATGTTTGCCAACCCTTGCAAACTCATGGTCGGGGAAAGTAGGTTTCTGACTCTCGCACCTGGGCCAGGTTGAAGCGATCGTGCGCAGGTGGTGGACGTGAACATGGAAATTAAGCATACCGAGCTTATTTGCCTTTGAGCAACTGCATATGTTGGCCTTGTCCTGTTCAGGCTTGCTGGTTTTGCTGAACGGAACCTCCAAGACTTTTAGCTCCTGAGCCCGCGCGAGTTCCGTACGCAAGAATGGCGCTCACTCATCAATTGCAGCTATTTGATAGGGTTTTGCAGCGTGACGTGATATTTCTGGTGTGGGCCGACAGCGGACGTACACGCCCTTGGTTCGGCACCCGGCAGTTAAAGGCACGATCACGCCTTCCTGTCGCTCGCCTGCTTCAGACGCTCTTGGCCCGCGCCGCCGGCCCGCTCGACCGGACAATTCATGGTCAGCATGCGCGCCACCGGCGGATGCGCGCGCATCCGCTCGCGCCACCAGCGCAGCGCCGCGCCATCCTCGCCGGTGCGCCAGGCCAGGTATAAAGTTTCGTCCGGCTTCGGTTCCTCGACCGCCTTCACGACCAGGCGCCCGGCATCGATGTCGGCGCGCGCCCAGGCCTCCGGCAAAAAGCCGAAGCCGAGGCCGGCCAGCTGGAATTCGTACTTGGTCTGCATGTCCGGCACCGTGAGCGTGTCCTGGCCGAACAGCAGGCCGACGGTGCGCGCCTGCAGGGTGCGCACCGAATCCGCCACCGAGACGGCGCGGTAGGGCGCCAGGTCGGCCTTGCCGAGCCGGTGGGGCACACGCGCCAGCGGATGGCCGGGGGCCACCACGAACACGAAGGCCATGTGCGCCAGCGGTTCGGCCGTGTAGCCGCCGCCGGACGGGCCTTCGCCGGCGGCGCCCACCAGCAGGTCGACACGGCGGTCCAGCAGGCTTTCCCAGGTGCCGGACAAGGCTTCCTTGACGATGCGCAGGCGGGTCTGGTCGGCCACTTCATAAAAGGCGCGGATGTCGTCCTGCAGGCCGAGCGGCGCCAGCGCCGAATCGACCCCGATCGCAAATTCCGTCTCCCAGCCGGAGGCGACGCGCCGCACCCGGCTTTCGAGGTCGCTCGCCGCTTTCAACAGGTAGCGTCCTTCCTTCAGCAGTTCCTCGCCGGCGGCGGTCAGCACCACGCGCGGGCCGAAACGTTCGAACAATTGCACGCCGAGGTCTTCCTCGAGCTTGGCAACGGTGTACGAAATCGTCGACGGTACCCGGAACAGTTCTTTGGCAGCACTGGAGAAGCTGCCGCGGCGGGCGATGGTGTCGACGGTGAGCAGGGCATCGAGACTGAGTTTGAGCATGGCGGCAATCTATCGAAAAAATCGATGGTAGACAAGAAAATAACTCGTTTTCTTTCCGTCGCCGGCTTGTCCATAATGGACTCCATCACAACAAGACAAGAGGGGCATACCATGGAAGTGACGACGCACCGCGGCACCGGGCCGCTGCAGCAAGTGATCGAGATCGGACCGCACCGCATCCTGACCGACGTCGGCACCGCTTTCGGCGGCGAAGCCAGCGGTCCCGAACCCCACGACATCCTGGCCGCCGCGCTGGCAGCCTGCACCACGCTGACCGTCAACCTGTATGCCAGACGCAAGGGCTATGCGCTGGACGACGTGCAGGTCACCATCCGCCACGGCCAGGAAGACGCGGCCTATGCCTTGCATCGGACCATCCATTATGTCGGCCGATTGTCCGAGGACGACAAGGCGCGCCTGACCGAAATCGCGAATAAATGCCCGGTGCATAAAACCCTGTCCGGCCGGATCAACATCACCACGGAGGCAAACTGATCATGAGCACCCTCGACCCACGGCACCATGACGACGACAGCATGCTCGAGACCATCGTCATCCCGCGCACCCACGACCTCGGCGACGGCTTCGAAGTGCGGCGCGCGCTGCCGCACCGCGACCGCCGCATGGTCGGCCCCTTCGTCTTCCTCGACCAGATGGGGCCGCACGTGTTCCAGCCGGGACGCGGCATCGACGTGCGTCCGCATCCGCACATCGGACTGGCCACCGTCACTTATCTGCTGTCAGGCGAGATCTCGCACCGCGACAGCCTCGGCACCGTGCAGGACATCAAGCCTGGCGAAGTCAATTGGATGACGGCCGGGAAGGGCATCGTCCACTCGGAGCGCACCGGGCCGGGCCCGCGCGCGTCCGGTTCGATCCTGTCCGGCCTGCAGTGCTGGGTGGCGCTGCCGAAGGCGAAGGAAGAGATCGATCCGGGCTTCGTCCACCTCGGCGTCGACGCGCTGCCGACGCTCGAAGGCGACGGCGTTCATGCCCGCATCATCGCCGGCGATTATTTCGGCAAGCGTTCGCCGGTGCCGGTGGCATCGCCGATGTTCTATGTCGACCTGACCCTGCAGCCGGGTGCGCGCCTGGCCATGCCGGCCGAGTATCCGGAGCAGGCGCTGTACGTGGTGGAAGGGTCGCTCGACCTCGGCCGCGACGGCGTCTTCGGCGCCGGCCAGCTGGTGGTGCTGAAGCCGGGCGCCAGCCTGACCCTGGGCGCGGCCGGCGGTGCCGGTGCGCGCGTGATGCTGCTGGGCGGCGAGCCGATGGACGGGCCGCGCTACCTGACCTGGAATTTCGTGTCGAGTTCCGAAGACCGGATTGAGCAGGCCAAGGAAGACTGGCGTGCGCGCCGCTTTGCCGACGTGCCGGGCGAGACCGAGTTCATCCCACTGCCGGACTTGCCGGGGCGGCCGGTGCGCTATCCGTGACCGGGGTGGCGGCGCGCCAGGCCGGGACGGCCAGCGCCGCGTGCACCGCGGCCAGGATGCGGTTCGAGGTGGGACCGTCCATGACGCTGCGCGCCAGCGTCATGGCGCCCACCAGGGCCGCCAGCGCCACCAGCCCGTGATGTGGGCCGGCTTCCAGCGTGCAGGCGTCGAGCCGGCGCGCGAAGCGCGCCACCAGCACGTCGGTGGTGGCGCTGGGCGTGCCGCGCAGGCCCAGCTCCGCCGCCAGCGAAGACAGCGGACAGCCCTGGCCCGGATCGTCGCGGTGCTGCGGCGACAGGTAGTCGTCGATGAAGGCGCGCAGCTGCGCCGGGCCGGCCGGATGCGGCCAGCGCGCGAGGGTCTCCTTGACGGCGGTATCGAGCGCAGCGTCGACCAGCGCGTCTTTGGTGGGGAAGTGGGCATAGAATGCGCCGTGGGTCAGGCCCACGCCCTGCATCAGCGGCGCCAGCCCGGTGCCGGCAATGCCGTCCTTGCGCAGGCGCTGCGACGCTTCGCCTAGGATGCGCTCGCGGGTTTGTTCCTTGTGTTGTTCGGTATATCGCATGTCCTTGCTATCCCGTTTGATGCGTGCTGATATCGGAATGCCGGCCTGAAGGGGCTGCCGGGCGGCAGCAGGCTGGCGAGGACGAAAAGGGTCCGCCGGTTGGAGGCGTGGCGGTGCTTGGGACACGCTGACGGCAGTGTATCAGAGAAATTTAAGTTACATTTACCTAATAAAAAACGGATGTTGTCAGAACGCCTCATCCGACTGGCTGGGCGGCGTGGGCCGCGTGCCGGCGCAGGTAGGCCGCGCATTCGTCCGCCGGCAGCGGCTTGCTGAACACGTAGCCCTGGATATGGTCGCATTCCGCTTCGCGCAGGGCGGCCAGCTGGGCGGTGTTCTCGACGCCCTCGGCGATCACTTCCAGCCGCAGGCTGTGCGCCATGGCGATGATGGCCCTGACCATCGCCAGCGACTCCGCGCTCTGGTGCATGTCGAGTACGAAGGAGCGGTCGATCTTGAGCTTGTCGACCGGCAGGCGCTTGAGGTAGCTGAGGCTGGAATAGCCGGTGCCGAAATCGTCGATGCTGAGGGTGATGCCGAGTTCGCGCAGGCGCGCCATCAGGGCGGCGCTGCGTTCGGGATCGTCGATCGAGATGCTCTCCGTCAGTTCCAGCTCGAGCACGCCGGGCGGCAGGCCGGCATCGCGCATTGCGGTGTCGACGGTGGCGACGATGTCGGTGTCGAGGAACTGGCGCGCCGACAGGTTGACGGCGAAGGTGGCCTCGGGCACGCCTTCCGCATGCCAGGCGCGGCTCTGGGCGATGGCGCTTTTCAGCACCCATTCGCCGATCGAGACGATCAGGCCGGATTCCTCGGCGATCGGGATGAATTCCACCGGCGACACCGTGCCGTGCTCCGGATGGTGCCAGCGCAGCAGCACCTCGAGCCCGGCCACGGCGCCGCTGCGCAGGTCGATCTTGGGCTGGTAGACCAGGAACAGCTCGTTCTGTTCGAGCGCGCGCCGCAGCTGGCTTTCCAGGGTCAGCTTGCGGTTGACGGCGCGCTTCAGTTCTTCGGAAAAGCGCTGGATCTGGCCGCCGCCGAGTGCCTTGGCGCGGCGCATGGCCATCGCCGCGTTGTTCAGCAGCAGGTCGGCGCCGCCCTCGATGCCACCCTCGCTGCCGTCGCCACTGCCGTCGCCATCGTCCGGCCAGATCGCGTAACCGATGCTGCAGGTGAGCGGGATCGGGCCGCCCGGCGTCATGTATTCGTGGTGCGCCGCCTGCATCAGCTGGCGCAGGCGGTCGCGCGCGGCGCTGTCGTCGCCGAGGCCGGGCAGCAGCAGGACGAATTCGTCGTTGCCGGCGCGCGCCAGCATGTCGCCGGGGCGCAGCAGCGCCTGCAGGCTGCGCGTGATCGTCACCAGCGCCTTGTCGCCGCCGTGGTGGCCGAGCAGCTCGTTGAGGCGCTTGAACTTGTCGACGTTGATCGAGGCGACCAGGGTTTTCACATTGCCCTCGCCGTCGTCCATCGCCGCCAGGTGCTTCTGCACGGCGCGCACCAGCGACTGGCGGTTGGCCAGGCCGGTCAGCACGTCGTGGTTGAGCAGGAATTCGACCTGGCCGGCGGCGGCCGACAGTTCGGGATCGGCCGGATCGAGGTCGAGGTAGCTATATAAGGAGCGCGCCGCGCTGGCCAGCTGGCGGTGCTGGATCAGGCCCTCGACCATGCGCGCCAGGTCGCGCAGGATGTCCAGCTCGTCGTGGTCGAGCGTGCGCGGTACACGGTCCAGTACGCACAGGGTGCCGATCGCCATGCGGTCGATCGAGTACAGCTGCACGCCGGCGTAGAAGCGCACGTGCTCCTCGCCGGTGACCAGCGGGTTGTCGGCGAAGCGCGGGTCGAGCAGGGCGTCCGGTACCACCAGCGGTTCGTGGTCGAGGATGGCGTGGCCGCAGAACGAAATGTCACGCGGCGACCCGGTTGGCGCGAAGCCGCAGCGCGACTTGAACCACTGGATGTCCTTGTCGACCAGCGACACCAGCGCGATCGGCATCTTGAGCAGGCGCGTGGCCATGCGCGTGATGCGGTCGAATGCGTCTTCGGGCGGGCTGCCGAGCAGGCGGGTGGCATACAACGCTGCCAGGCGGCGTGCTTCGTCGAGCGGGATGTCGGGGGCCTGCATCGTCTCACTCCTGGTTGAGTACGAGTCAGGCGAATTCTGCCATATGCCGCAATTGTGTGGCACACGGTTCACCTTATGTAACAATTGCTGTTTAGCATCTAAATTCGGGCGCGCGAAAGCTTGCGCTTCCTCGTGCGCGCCCGCTTGTGCGCAACTTGAATTAACATGCCGCGAACCGTGTCGTCGCGCGGCGCGTATTTGGAGATCACCATGAAAGCCATCGTAACCGGCCACACCAAGGGCCTTGGCGCCTCGCTGGCGCACAACCTGCTGGCGCGCGGCGTGCCGGTGCTCGGCGTGGCCCGCACGCGCGCACCGAAGCTGGCGTCCGATTTCCCCGACCTGTTCGACGAGGTCGAACTCGACCTGGCCGACGGCGCCGCGTTGTCGCAATGGCTGGGCGGCCATGCGCTCAAGGATTACCTGGACGGCACCGGCGCGGTCCTGCTGTTGAATAACGCCGGCATGGTCAGCCCGGTCGGCCCGCTCGAAGAGCAGGACCCGCAGGCGGTGCTGCGCGCGGTGGCGCTGAACGTGGCGGCGCCGCTGGCGCTGTCGGCGGCGGTGGCGCGCGCCAGCAGCGGCGCGCAGCGGCGCATCCTGCACATTTCCAGCGGCGCCGGACGGAATGCCTATCCCGGCTGGAGCGTGTATTGCGGCACCAAGGCGGCGCTCGACCACCACGCGCGCGCGGTGGCGCTGGACGAGCAGCGCGGCGTCAAGATCTGCAGCCTCGCGCCGGGCGTGATCGATACCGGCATGCAGGCCGAGATCCGCGCCACGCCCAGCGCCAATTTCCCGATGCGCCAGCGCTTCGTCGACCTCAAGGAAACCGGCAGCCTGGCCGATGCCGACGAGTGCGCCGAGCGCCTGGTCGACTACCTGCTGGGCGCCGGCTACGGCGACGAGGTGGTGGCCGACCTGCGCTCGCTGGGCTGACTCATTTCTGCGGCGCCGCGGGTATCTTGAGGCCCCTGGCGACCGCCGGCCGCGCCAGGAAGGCCTGCAGCGCGCGCTGCACGTTCGGATGCTTGTCGGCCTCGACCTGCTCGCCGGCGCCATAGAAGTTCAGCAGCCCGTTCACCCACGGGAAGGTGGTGATGTCGGCGATGGTGTAATCGTCGCCCATGATCCAGTCGCGCCCGTCCAGGCGCCGTTCCAGCACGCCGAGCAGGCGTTTGCTTTCGTCGAGGAAGCGCTGTTGCGGCCGCTTGTCTTCCCAGTCCTTGCCGGCGAACTTCAGGAAGAAGCCGAGCTGGCCGAACATCGGGCCGATGCCGCCGATCTGGAACATCACCCACTGCAGGGTCTCGTAGCGGCCCGCCGCATCGGGCGGAATGAACTGGCCCGTCTTCTCGGCCAGGTACATCAGGATGGCGCCGGACTCCCACAGGGCCAGCGGCCGGCCGCCGGGACCGTCGGGGTCGATGATGGACGGGATCTTG
>Ga0308160_10004388_pt1 | contig 15153 bp, 13 predicted proteins | sample PhyFR1_FD_201036 | JGI IMG/M metagenome (GOLD analysis project Ga0308160, IMG submission 201036) | Phyllosphere microbial communities from UC Gill Tract Community Farm, Albany, California, United States - DLSLF.R1 | ecosystem: Host-associated > Plants > Phyllosphere > Unclassified | place: USA...
GTATCGCTAGGATCTACTCTCGCAAGACCAAGTACCTGTTGGATGACGCTCAAGAGACCCTCGGAAAGGTCAAGAAGGCATTCCAGAATGAGGGAAGGGCAGCTGTCGATTTGCCAGAGGATCAACAAGGTCATGCGGGAGGAGACGATGCAGGTCGAGGAGGAAGAGATATCAATCTGAGAAGGGAAGGAGGAGATTTCGAAGATATGCTTGGAGCTGAATTCGACGAGGGTGAATGGTTAGTCTCCCTTTCTATCGGGTTCGAGGTTCGTTCTGCTCGCAGCGATACTGATCAGAAGTGTGGCTTGCGTTGTGTAGGTCTCTCGAGAAGTATCTCGCAGAGAACGCGAAGAAAGACAAGGGGAAAGGAAAAGCGAAAGCTCTCACCGCCAATCTCGCCGATATCACTCTCGACGAATCCCACAATCACGCTGATCTCTTCGACTACGACGACGTAAATGGTCTCGACAACCCTGAATTCAACCTCGATCTCGGTTTCGGCGCCGACTTTGCAATTTTCGACGACGACGACGAGCTCAATGCGTTCGCTAGTCCCAACAGGCCGAAGAAACGTACTCGTGAAGATGGAGAAGAATTCGAGGATGGAGATCGTTCCGTCGAACTCGGTCGTGACGCTGCTCCTCACCTTTCTTCGGATCGAGGATCGATTGCCCCGCTCGATTTCAACAAGGACATCAATGGTGAACTTGGGTTGCAAGGAGAGAACGAAGACGAGGATTTGGGAGGATTCGACGCTGGTTTCGATCTCGGTCTCGATTTCGGGGACAACGAAATTCAACCTGAGTACGGAGGAGGACTCGACGATGAAGAGCCTCCACGTATGCCGAGTACGTTCTCCTCTCGTCCAGCACTCTGATTCGAGCTTCAATGCTGACTTTCGCACAACTTCTTTCTTTTCAGGTGTCGACCCGTTCTCCTTCTCTCGAGCTGGTTCTGCAAACCCAAATCCCGATGTCGCATCGACTGAAGCTGGAGAGTCTCTTCAGCTTACTCCCCGTGCTGCCGCCGCCGTCAATGCTCGAGGTGATGCTCAAGCGAAGCAACCAGCGAAGAAACGTCAAAAGGCTCTCGCTGTCGACAAGGTCATCGAACTAGACTGGCAAGCAGCTCGGCTAGCTGGCAAAGAACGATTCAAAGAAGTGAATTGATCTGTCTCCTCGACGAAACTGAATAAACTCGAGACTGACGATTTTTGTTTTCGTGCATTTTCAGCCCGAATTCCTCCCTCGCTCTCGACTTCATCTCGCCCTTCTCGCTCCCGACGCACATCACTCTCTTCTTCCTCAAGCGCTACCGAAAACATCGAAGAACACTCCTGATCTCGAGCTCTTCGCCCCTCCCGGTCTCCTCGCTCCTGAACTACGAGAACTCTTCAAGATGCCTACTCGCCGAGAACGGATCAAGTTGGAGGGTCGGGAACGACAAAAGAAGAACGACAGACCAGTCGAATTGGGTCGAAGGGCTGAGAGCGTCTTCTCGAACCGTTCCAACATCCGAGACGACATTGACTTGAGCAAATTCGGAGATGATTTCGATAGGGAGTATGGAGGAGGAGGTGAAGAGGATTTGACGTTCGGTCTCGGTGGTCAAGGAGGAGATGAAGATCTCGGAGGATTCGAAGCAGGCGACAATTTCGACCTCGACTTGGGTCTCGATGATGTCGAAGCGATCATCGGCGATACTGGCAAGACTTCTTCTTCTCAACAACAACGAGCGAAGAAGCAGAAGACCTCTCACGCCGGAGATGGAGAACGTGAAGTCACTCCAGCTCGCTCCGTAGGATCTGGACGAGGAATCTTCGAAGACGATGAGAAAGTTTACCAATCTGAAGGACCTCTCGCCATCTTTGACGAACTTGGATCCGGTCGAACCGTCGCTTCGTCTCAATCCCTCGCCACTGCTACTCCTTCCCGCTCCCAAGGAGCAAGTCAAAGTCTCGCTACGGAGGAGGAAGAAGCCGCCGCCGCCGCTAGTCAAGCTGAAACTTTGACGCAAAAGACGGGAAGCATCAGTCTCCAGAGTCGCAACACGAGAAAGGCGGTCAAGGTTATCCAAGAACAGCTTGATATGGATCAGACTGCCGAGAAGAAAGTCGAGTTCAACAAGGTCGCAGAAAAGGTGAATACTCTCATTTCGCTGATTTCTATTCGTCTTCGTGACTGACGATACCTCCTTGTCTCCACAATAGGCTTCTCGACGTGCCGCTTCTTCCTTCTTCTTCGAACTCCTCGTCTTGTCTTCCGCCGACGTCGTCAAACTCAAGCAGCAAGAAGCTTTCGGAGATATTCAAGTGCGAGGAACTGAGAAGCTAGCTGAGATTGCAGTCTGAGCAGTCGATATATTCGGTGGGGAGATTGGTGATAGTCTTGTGTGTTTGTCTGTCTCTATCTTGTTTATCGGTTTGTACTAGAGGAATCCTTTCGTATTATCTGTCTCTGTTGATTCACCCCTGGATTCATATAACGCTGTTCTCACGTCTTCGTTCGCCTGTCTGACTGGGTGCATCTAGAGTTCGTTGAGAGCAAACGTCCTGTGAGAAGACTTTTTGCGATTCAGAATTTTGACGAAAGTCGTTCTTCGGTTTTCTCCCCTCTCCCTCCTTCCGAAGCCTCCTCTCGAACCTCGCTGTTGTCACCACTCATACTTCTCAAACACTCAATTGAGTTGTCCTCAGCCGCGCTTCTACCTGAGCTGAATCGCTTTCTTGCCCACTCTTTCCCTCTCTTCCTCGCCAATCTCAGCTCGACGGAAGTTCCAAAGCTTACTCGGAAGATCAATATCCGTACGATGACAAGGGCAATCCGTATGAACCGCTCACTGAACCGAACTGATCGACCTCACTGTCTCTCTCTTCCAAAATTCAATGGTAGCCTCGTGTCTCTCTCTCTATCAGCTTGAGTGTCAAACAACAGGACTACGGTACAGAACTTCCGACGACCGGCTTGGAAACTTAAGGCCGGCGGAATGATGAAACATCCTTGCCCTTTGTCTTCGGATCCGTCTCCAGAATTTTCCCCGACTTGTTCACCTCCCTTTGTTCAACCTCTATCAGCCAGCCGCACAGACTCCGCCGTCCTCTCTCTCTTGAACGCTTCACAACGCTACGTCCTCCTAGATTCCCGTCAAGCAGTTAAAAGTTCGAGAGGAGCTGAACTTTCGCACAATCGTAAGCTCGTTCTGACTGCTTTCGTTGCAAGAAGAATAGCAGCGCTGACTTCTTTCCACCTCGGCCGACAGATGGAATACTTGGACCAGTACATCTCATTGCCACCTCAACAACCTAGCTTCCAAATTCAACCCCCTACTCCCATTACTTCGAGCATGCCTCAATCTACCTTCGTCCTCCCTTCTTCCAATCCCTCCTCGAATCCTTCTCCTGTCGCTATCCCGTCGAGCTCTCGACCTACATCTCGAAACGGCACCCCTGCGTCCTCCCTGAGTCGAAGTGCGAGTCGACACCACCCTTACGGTTCTCCCGCCTCTTTCGCAAGCTCTTACTCGGAACGTTCCTTCAGATCGAGGTCAGCAACGAGCGCTAGTGAAAGGAGTGAATGGGAGAGTGAGGCGAGCGCTTATGAGACGGATCACGACTCGAGGTTCAACAACTCTCCAGGATCCATAGGATTCCCTCCCTTCGACTTCCCGTTCCCTTGCTCCGAATCTATTCTCCCTACTCCTCCTTCTCGATCTCATCCAGTATCACCCTTCTCCGGCGACGCTCAACCGACTCGAATCGGCAAGAACGGCAAACCTGCGAAATCTCACGCTCGCAAGACAGCTCCTGGTCATATCAAGCGACCCCCCAACGCCTTCATCCTCTTCCGATCTCACTGCTGTGCTCCCAAAGCCGATCCTTCCGAACCTGATCCTCCTGGTACCGCTCACGCTCGTCACCTCGCGAGTCTCGACATCAATAACTCTCAGCACGTCTCGCTCATCGTTTCGCAACTCTGGAGGGGTTTGGCACCGGACGAGAAGGCTTACTGGGATCAGAAGGCACAAGATGCGAAGGACGAACATCAAAGGCTTCACCCTGAATATCGGTATCGACCTCAGCAACGAGCGAAGGAAACGATTCGAAAGCGCAAGAAGCCCGATCCGAAAGAGTCGAGGGAGCATCGAGATGCTTGTCACGAGGTAGCAAGGATAGTGTTGGAGCAGGAGAGGGAACCGGGAAGCGAACCAACGAGCGGGACTCGGAGTCGAAGGCAGAAGTCGAATCATGATGACGAGGATTACCAACTTCCCACTCCTCCTCAGCCGCCGACGAGAGGACGATCCAACTTGATGGAGGAGGTGATCGACGGAGGAGCGAACAAGAGAGCAAGTGCAAAGGCGAAACCGAAACGAGCTTCACCTCGCAAGACCAAAAGCAAAGCGCCTGTATCTGACGACTCGAGCCCACCTTCTTTCGGTCTTCCTACCCCTCCTGCTCTCCTCGATCCCTTTGCTAAATCTTCGCCAGGTCCTTTCCCCTCTGTTCTCGCCACTACCGATCTCTGTGAAGTCGCAGGAGCTTCCGAGCAGGACAACTCTCCCTTCGCTTACATGGCTCAACTCAACCGCGAAGCTACTCAATCATCTCTCCCCTCGAATCCTCTCTTCGCCGTCGACCCTCAGTTCGGATTGCTCAGCTCGACTGTCGATGGACAAGCTCTTCATCCCCTCTCGCGACCTGCTAGCGTTTCGCCTGCCACTCCCTTCCACTCGCACAACACTTCATCCTCTCCCGTCACCGCACCTCCCGCTACTGCGATCGGATTCTCTCGACCTCCTTCACCGACTTCCGATGCGATTCGCCAGATGCAGTCTTACTCGCTCGGCGGCCCATCTCCTCCTACTCGACCCCACTCTGCCTATCCTGCTACGAACGACTCGAGCGCTAGTGGATTCACCTTCGGAACGTATTCACCTAATCCTCACCAACAACAGGCTTCACCTGCTCCTCTCGCTCAACGTCGAGACATCCAGTTTCCTCCGAACCTCCCTCTCTCTGCGCTCAAACACCGTCGTAGCACGATTCGTCCTGGTCAGCAAGTAGATCCCAACGCTCGAGGAGATTTGATGCTCATCTCGCCTCTGTCCACGACTTTCAACGGACGACGACAATCGCTAGGATGGAGTTCGGGTCTTCGCAGAGTCAGTCTCGGACTACACGGAGCTGGTGTCGACGAGAATGCACCGACGATGCCCTACAGGAAGAGCTCTCTCTCGACAGGAATCATCTCTTCCGACACTTCGTTCGAAACTTTGACTTTCCCTCAAGACGTCCTCGATTCGTTCCCCGTCGAAAACCCTTTCACCGACGCCGACTTTCTCGCTCAATTTGCTTCCTCCCTACCAGCATGCGACAACGAGTTTGAGACTGATCGACCCGATACCGCCTCGAGCTCTTGGTCTACCGACGATGACTTTCAAGCGATCGATCGTTGCGAAGGGGGTTTCCCTGCCGGCTACTTTGAGAGGAGGCGCTCAACTCTCGTCGCGAGCAAGTTCAATTCACCAAACTCTGGCTCGCCGAATTATCACGTTGGATCGACCGACTTCTTCACTCAACCTCAACCGCCTCTCTCGTCGTCTGGATCGCCGAACTCGCAGCAAGCAGTCCCTGCTTTTGGCTCGCCTGAATTTGGAGGCTCTTTCCAACCTTTCACTCACCGCCAGTCGATCGGAAGTCTCCTCGCCTCGTCCCTTTCCTCTTACGATCAAAACACTGCTCCCACATTCCCCTCGAGCGTAGGATCGGATCATTCCTCTCATGCTCAAGGGGAATGGACTGCCTCGTCGATGCGAGACGCCGCTCTCTCCGTCTTACACGAACGTCGCAATCCTTCGCAGCTTCAGGAGAACGCCGCCGAGTGCGAATATGTCTTGCTCCCGGTCGAACAACTCGGCGATACTGACTTGATGGCCAAGCTTCATCAGTGAGCCCTCTCTCTCTTCTCTCCTTCTCGCTCGATCGAGTGTTTCTGACGTTCTCTGCTCGAATTCTTCTCAGGCAAGGTTACGGCATCGCATTCGAAACTGCTCCTCTCACTTCTTCTAGTACCGACTTCTCCCAATCCTCTCACAATGCTCTACCTTCGGGGACTACGATGCCCATCGATGACTCTCACTACCTTTCGCAATCGCACTAACCCTTCCCTTCCCTTCCCTTCCTCTCAGCCTGGCGCTAGAGATACCTTCCTGCCTCTTTGCACATAACGTACTATCCACCCATCTCTATCCTGTCGTTCTCTCCTGTTTCTCTCTAGGGTTATTGGATTCGCATTGTTCATATTCTCGCAACAGTTTTCTCTCGTTAATTTATTTCGCAAACTTCTCTTCTCCCTTCTCTCATTACAGATCTGTGAGTAAACAGCGAGACTCGAGAGTAACGACCAGCGAATATATTCCGAATAGTGGGAGAAGAGAGAGAGCACAACATGGTTCAGCAAAAAAAAAGGAGAGAGAAAGTGTCCACACATGGGGAAGGGAAGATCCAGATGAGATAGTAAGAACAGGAGAAGGTGGGAAAAGGTGCAGGTAAGTATGATTAGGATGAGGGAAAAGGGTAGATGCTGGATCGATAAGTAACGATGAAGGGGAAAGAGTTTTATATTTCTGGGACTGGGTAACGTCTCGACTCTGTTCCGAATCCTTGTTCGTGGTAAGGGTAAGATCGATTCGACGAGGTCATGGTTCCTCCACTTTCGTAAGGTGAAGAAGCGGGATAGTTGTAGGAAGAAGGTGAAGTCGCAGAATGACCATAAGGCTGAGAAGGTGCTGCTCTCGTAGGCGATTGATGGTGATGAGGAGGAGGAGCGGGAGCTGCATAACTCGCGGGTCGATAGTTGCTGTTGTTGCCGTAACCGTTCTTGTACGATTCGTCGCTCCCCGAGTTTGGTCGATAAGCTCCGTATCCATCATCGTAGTTTGCGTAAGGATCATGATGACCTCTCCCGTATCCTCCGGCTTGACCTCCTCCTGCTCCTCCTCCTCGATCCATTGACATGACACCTCCGACAGGTCCTGCCCAACCTCCGTCTCCCGAACCAGGCGCTTGTCCAGCTCCGAATCCAGCATAAGGTTGTTCGTCCTCGATCGCAAACTTCCCTTCCGCCTTCTTGACCTTCTGTACAGGTGCTCCTTCACTCCTTCTTCGTTGAGCCTTATCCCTTCTCCAAAGGTACACCAGGAAACCTAGAAGAAACGCGGCCAAGACTCCTCCGATCGCTCCTCCGATGATTGGACCAGGGGAAGAGTGAGAACCAGAAGAAGAGGATTGTGACGAAGAAGGAGAAGGTCGAATCTGAGTGGCAGTGTAGGCGGCTGTCAAAATCGAAATCTGGCGATGAGTGTCCTCGTCGAGTGCGAAAGGCGAAGAAAAAGCTATAACTTACGGACGTTCACCGGGACTGATTCAATCCAAGTTTCTGTGATGAGGTAGGGATAGTATCTATGCAAAGACGACGTCAGCAAGGGAAGCTTTCGGGGAAAAGAAAGGTCGAAAAGGTTACTCACCCGAAGCGAGCATCGGGACCGATCTGCGAGATCGTCACATTGTGCATACCGTACACCAGCGTTCCACTGTCCCAAACGAGTTGAATTCCCTGGGAGTAACCCGAATCGTTGTATAAATCGACCGTGTAATAATCTTTTCCATCGACCGTGAGTTGACATAATCCTCGATCCGCTTTCTTCTCTGCCAAGTAAGCAACTCCTACTCCGATGAAGGAGAAAGTGACCGCTGCATCGGACGCGTTCGAGTAGGCTAGACGCGGGAGAACGGTGAGTTTCTCGAGCAGCTGGAGACAGGGAAGTAACGTTGCTCACCTTGATAGTTGCCATCTTCAGTATCTGACCGCCATGTACCGACGTCTGTCGAAGAGGGATTGTACCTTAGTCTCGTATTCTCGTAAGATGTTTGATGAAAGACTCACAAGAAAGTTGAGTTGAATCAGAAGAGATGTTGAAAGCCTGAGCTCCAATGATTGCCGCATTGGCAGTCATGGAGCGATAGAGAGACCCGAGCGCGAAGAGTGGTAAAGCGGAGAGAGGGGAACGAGGAGAACGGAGTCGAAGAGAAGGAGCCATTGTTGGAAACCGTTGGACTAAAAGGAACGCAGTAAAACGAACGCTTCTTGTTCCTTTTGTCGCTTGTTATGGTCTGTTGCGCACGAGTACAAGGTCAGTAAAGGGTTAAATCCTTCTTTGGTGCTGAGTTGAAGAATCGGACTCTGTGGGAACGAGCGATGAGGGAAAGAGGAGGCAGCATCCGACCTCGCGACTCCGGCTGCCTGATGAGTACTGCTAGATCCTCTCATGTACATCCTCCTTCCTTGCTGCAACATTGCTGCACTCCCTCGATGTTCCCATGCTTCCCGAGACATTCCTTCTCAGCCAACCTTGCTCATGTTTCCATTCTTCCGCCTCACACCCAGCTGATCTTTGAGCACCCACGGGGAACTTAGACTCACTTACTGATGTCCAGATAGTAAGCCGAACTGCTTGAGACTTGAGATGAACGAGTAGTCGAGGATGGCAACAAAGGAAGGAAAGAGCGTTTGAAGGGCGAATTCCTCTGAATCTAGTAGGGCTACTGTCTGGTCTGAGCTGCTGTTGGCTTCCTCCAGATGGGCTGCTGAGTGTCGACTTGTGGTAAAGTGCTGCGTTCGGAGATTGGAATTCCAAACTATCGCGACCAAGACTTCTTCTCCCTCCATTTCTCCCCTCCTCGAACCACTCCTGCTGGCAGATTCTGCGACGGTGCTACATAGAGACAGACGTGGTCGAAAAACAGCGAATCTCTCAAGATATTTCGTGTTTTTCGTCGTTTCGCAAGAATCGCACATGTCCGTGGCTTCGCTTCATTCCACCTCTCTTTGCTTCGGAAACAGCTTTTGTCGTTCTCCTGAATAGGAACATGTGGCTTCATGGAGAACCGCAGAAACACAAGTGAGCGATTTTCGAGATTCGGATGAATGCGACCGTCTCTTGCTTCTCTCACTTCTCTGACACGCTTCTCTGCTTCGCTCGTCTCATAGAGCCGTATACGCTATAGCATAGATGACACTGCGGTTCGATCGTGCGAGGCCTGACGATGCAGTGAGCGTTTTTCTCGTCTGCGAGATTGATCTTCTGTTCTGCCTGATTCTGCCTCTTCTGCTGAAGCTAATGGCGAGCGGAATCTTGCCGAACAGCTACGTGATACGGCCAGTGATTGCTAGCGAGCCGGAACGTGGCTGTGAGGTTCTCGTATCGCTGAGCTTGCTCTCGACTTTTCACGTTGGCCTAACGAGATTTAAGCGGAAAGTTTGATCGATCCCTTGCCGGACGAGTAGAGAAATAACATGCTGCTTGATGATAGGCTGTAGTCTGGCTATATAGGGTACGAGGATACGGGCAGAGCTTGCAGTTTCAAAAGACGGCTATAGGCTTTCGAGCCCGCCAGTTCGCTCCTCTCACCTTGCGACGAACATGCCCATTGACTGGTGCTCTCTCCTGAGTGAGATAAAACCACCAAGAACGGGTCCCGCCTCGAATGAGTCGGTCACTCAGCTCGAAGTCCGCTCATTTCCGACTGACAAGTTTCGTAGATTGCTCGACCAATTCTCTCGATCTCTCTCAGCGAAGGGCAAGATCAAAAAATGCATGTGTATGATTGCGTAAATATAGACATCAAAAGCTAAGGGAAGCAGAAAGATTCAGGTAAAAAAAAAAAGAGTCGAATAGTGGTACACAGTAAGATGCAGCTCCGTCAGCCCTCTACACCAGAACCTTCACCTCCCTCTCCTCATCGGTCAACGCGCTCAATCTCTCCCTCATTGAGTTTTCTTCTGTTCATAAGACTTGTAAGGGTATCCTCCGTTCGAATTCCGATGATCTGGAGTACTCGTGCCACTTCCACTCGCTCCTCCTAGCGCAGTGTTTGAGTAAGAAGGAGGTGAAGGGTTATCAAAGGGATTCGTCGAGTTCGAGTTTGTGGATTGCGATACAGCGGCGTTCTCAAGTTGTTTGAGCTCGTAGGAGGAAGTGTCGGAGGAATCGGTAAGGTATAATTGAGATCCATCAGCCTGTACGGATTCGTCTCGCAGCAGTCAGCTTGCGAAAGGTGAGTGGAGCGAGAGGAGTGGACGCACCATTTTAGCTTTGAGAGCTCCCTTCCCAACAGCTTTGATCAAAGCTCGTCGAGTAACACCTCGTGCGTCAATGTAGACAAGCGCACAATCTACGTTCCTTCAATGACAAACGTCAGTCCCGCACTAGAGAAAGATGCGAAATCAAGTGTCAGAACGTACGCTTGACACTTCCTCCAGCTGAATCGGCGATACCTCTCGCCTCACTCCCCCATTTGTGATGCACAACCTGACTCGAAGACTTTCCCGCACTGTCCATCAAGGTCTTTCCACTCGCATCCAAGTGATCTCCCAACGTATTGATTGCGATCAAGCTGTTGTGAACGAGTCCCTTGAGACCTTTTGGTGGTGGATCTCCAGGTTTGTCTGAACGACGCGTTCCTTTCTCAGCTCCAGTTGAATGGACAGAGAGGGAGAGAGGCAGGCTTACGTTGAATCCCAGTAGCTTTTCCAATTCTATCTCCTACGTTCGAAGCGAAGGCTCCAACATAACCAGTCGCGATTCCCGTATATTGTACCGCTTTCCCCGTTACTTGATTCCCCTTCTCGAATCTTCCTTTCGTAGTATCTTTGAAGGTCAAAGGAGTCGTAGTTTCAGGTCGAGTCGAAATGTATTTTCCAGCTGATTTCTCTAGACCTGCCGAGAGGAGGGAAGAACCGATGACGATTCCATGTGAGAGGAAGTTTCCGACAGAAATGATCGCCGATGATTCGGGGTTGGGCGCGGGAGTGTAGTAAGCCGAGAGAGGTTTGACTGAGAATCTCATTCCGTTCCAAGTTGGCTCGTTCGAAGACGAGGAACCGAGGGAATTGATGACTACCGCCTCCTTTCCATCGAGGTTGAACGTGTCGAGTTCAGTAACTTGAGCTGGTCCGTCGTGAAGGTGACCATTCTTGAGATCTTGATCCTCTTCCAACGAAACGGCGGATGCTCCATCATTCTCCAATTGACCCAACACTTTCCCGCTGTTCTCATCGACGACATATAGCTGATTACGCTCGAGTGGGATCGATCCTCCTCCTCCTCCTCCGTTCGAGTTCGAGGAGAGTGCAGGATGGAACCCATAAATGATAGCTTCGAAAGTTTCCCTATCTTCTCCATTCACCTCTCGAGGTAACTCCAATCGAATCCATCCGTTCTGTTGCTGCCTACCGCTTGCCAATACACTCGGATCGGTTCCAGTCAGGTTGGGGAGGAGGTAAGAAGAGGTAGAAGTTGAATTATCGGGAGTCGAATTCTGGGAGGTTGCGTCGACTGGCATCGTGAAGATGGGTTCATGATCTCCTTGAAGGGTGATGGTCAATTCTAGATATTTCTTAGAGGTTGAATTCGGGGAACGAGGAGGAAGAGGCGGAGTCGAGGTCGGAGATGGGGAAGGCGAACGAGAAGTGTCGAATCCACCTGGTAAGTTGAGCTTCTCTGATCGAATAGAACTAGGTCTAGCTGGAATTGGAGGTGGCGTAGGAGAGGAGGAGGAAGGGAGAGGTCGAGCGAGGAGGTTCAGTTGACCTATGAAGAGTGTAGGAGCAGATTCATCGCTTGATTGTACTAGTGATAACGAGACTGAAGGGATTGTCAAGAGTGTTGTTGAATGCATCTTGAATGATGGAAGAGTTAAGGGAGAGAGGGAGAAAGAGAGCTGGAGCCGTTGAATTTCGTCACTGAATCTGGCACAGCCAAGTTTTCGCAAAAACGAGATCGCATTCATAACGAAAAGCATTCCAAAATTTACAACGACAACAGAGTACAGTAACATATATGAAAAGTAGAACAGAAGAAGGTAATATACAAAACCGAGTCTCGTTACATCCGAATCCCTGGTCTCTTCCTCCTCGTCGTTGGCTTCGATCCAGCTTCAGTCCCCTTGTTCTGCTCTTCACTCTTCTCTATAGCCCAGCTCAGCCTCCCCTTAACTTTCTCGAATACTTCTCCCGTCAATTCAACCTCCCGAGTAATCGCCAGACTAGCAAGCTCCGTCAAAACCCTTTCCTCATCCTCTTCTTGATGCGTGGCCGTCCTCGTCTGCAGATGGGGCGAGGGTGGCGAGCAGGACGGATCGGAGATGGTGGAGGCGGAGACGGTAGCAGGTGTGAAGTGGATTGAGCGGAGTCCGGATGAGTGGGAGAGCAAGGGGAGTAGGTCCCGAGAAGAGAGAGTAGAGAGAGTGTCAAGCGAGAGGTGGAGAAGACGAGGACACAATTGATAAAGGCGAGCGAGTGCGGTGGGGGAGAGAAGGGATCCATTCGAGAGCGAGAGAGAAGTGAGATTGGGTAATGAAGGGAGGAGTGCGTCGAGGGCAAAGTATAGAGAAGATTGTCGAGAAGGGGAGCGGGGTGGAGAAGAGTATGGCGACGAGGAGCGGGAAGGGGATTGTCGCTGAGGTGTAGACAGGGGAGGCAAGGAGATTTCGAGCGATTCTAGGGATCCTCCGATAAGCTTGATGACCTGACCCAATCCGACGCTAGTATAACCTGTACACTCCCTCAAACTTAACTTCCTCAGCTTGCTGTGCGTCGAGGCGAGACGAAGAAGGGTTTCATCCGAGATCTTGCAGTTGACCAAATCGAGAGAACTGAGATTCGGGCTTGCGGCTCCCGGCGATGCTGACGGAGAAGGAAGAATCGACCACGGATAGATGGGAGTGATCGGGGTTGAGGAACTGGATAGCTGAGTGAGGTTTGCGTTGCATAGTTTGAGGGACTCGAGTTGAACGAGTTCGAAGCAGCAAGTAGCGAGAAGCTCAAGCTCGGCAGTAGCACCAGCACCAGCGGTAGTAGTAGATAGAGATCTAGGACTAGGACTAGATCTAGCAGAGAAAGAGTACAAAGACTCGAACCCCCGATCGTGACTCGTCGAAGCGGTCAAGTCTCCGGCAGCAGCAGAAGGGTAGTCAACCCTGTTTGAAGCCTGTGGGTAGTCGACCCTAGTACTATGACCGTCGAGATCGTCGTTGAAGTCTAATTCGAGCACAACCAGATCTTGAAGCGTTGCTTTGAACAGCTTGCGCAAGTCGTTGTTGAGTCGCAAGATTCCTCCTTCGATTCGTAGTTCCTTCACTCTGCTGTTCCTGCTGATATTTCTGCCGTCGTCACTGATGCTTGAGCCCACGTTCGCCAGTAACCCTTCTACTGTTTCACTCGACCATTTCGATTGTTTCTTCTTCTGCTTCAAGACTAGGCTGGTCAAGGATCCTCTAGTTTCCTCCGATGCGCCTCTGAGATATGAATGAGCTTGTTCCTCCGAGCTGAATTGAATCTTTGAGTCGATGAGTGGCGTCAAGAGGGAGTGAAAGTGATGAGAGGTGCGTGAGAGTTGGAGGAGCGAGGAATTCGGTCTGATCGAAGAGGATTTAATGGGGATATGAGAGATGATTGCGAGTTGTAATTCCACCGGTAGGGCGAGAAAGGTAGCCATTCGGCTAGTTCGAGGTTGCAAAGTGAGATGAGAAGAGAAGAGAAGAGAGAGAGAAAGCCCATCCACGAAAATCCCCCGAGTTCGAAAAGGGGAGGGAGAAAGGAGATTGGTTGCCTCCACAACCCCTCTCTCGTAAGCTCAGTGCATGCTCAGAGTAGTACCTAGACTACTCTCGAGATCACTACAAACTAGTACGGTCCCGCTAACTCGGTTCAATCCTCAAATTCGCTACTCTTCCAGTTCACTTCTCCAAAAAATGTCTGCCGAGCAATCCCACCCGCTCATCGTCGGTAAGTCCTCTGCGTTGACTCGAGAAGCTACTTGAACTATATCTGATACTTTCTACTTCTTTAGACGGCTGGTTCCGGTGAGTTCCGACTGAATTAACAGAAGCTTGAACAAGTTGAAACTGATTCCATCCTTTTACCCCACCTATGACAGTGAGATCTCAGAGCAATGGCCAGGTAAGCTCCGATCCATTCTCGCTTCTCCCCTCTTCCTTTCCTTCTTCTCTCTCTCGCCGTTTCGTGTCTGCGGTTTCCGACTCCCGTTTTGTTCTGGCTGGCGGCTAATCTCTACGTAGGGGATGGCACTGCAGGTCAGGCCATGACGCTCAGGGTCGAGAAGATTCTCCACATGGAGAAGTCTCTTTACCAGGACGTGCTCGTCTTCAAATCGACTGACCACGGAAACGTTCTCGTTCTCGACGGTGCGATTCAAGTGAGCTTTCTATCTCTTCCTTGCGATTGTATACTCCATGCTGACGTAGCTCCACTGTATAGTGTGTCGAACGTGACGAGTTCTCGTAGGTTTCTCCGTTCCAATCGATTTAGTTCGCAGAATGTCGAACTGACTTCTCGTATTCTCGAATAGTTACCAAGAAATGATCACCCACCTTCCTCTCGCTTCCCACCCCAATCCCGAAAAGGTTCTCGTCATCGGAGGAGGAGATGGAGGAGTCCTTCGTGAGGTCCTCAAGCACCCTCAAGTCAAGTCCGCTACTCTTTGCGACATCGACGAAGCTGTTCCTCGTGTTTCGAAGGCGTTCCTCCCTCACATGGCTGCCGGCTTTGACGATCCTCGTGTCACTGTCTTCATCGGTGACGGATTCAAGTACCTCGACGACAAGAAGAACGAATGGGACGTTATCATCACCGATTCTTCCGACCCCGTTGGACCCGCCAACTCTCTCTTTCAGAAGCCTTACTTCCAACTTCTCAAGGAATCTCTCCGAGAGGGCGGAACAATCTCTACTCAAGGAGAGTGCGTTTGGCTCCATCTTCCTCTCATCAACGACCTCATGTCGATGAGTCGAACTCTCTTCGGCAAAGCTGAGTTTGGATGGACCTCTATCCCCACTTATCCTTCCGGCACTATCGGTTTCGTCGTTGCCACCCTCGACAAGAACCGCGACCTCCGAACCCCTCTCCGCGACATCGAAGGTTGCCGTTACTGGTCAAAGGCGATTCACAAGCAAGCCTTCACTCTTCCCAAATTCGCTCAAACTGTCGTCGACAAAGCTATCGCTGCTCCCAAGGAGGAGTCTTCGTCTTCAGCCAAGAAAGTTCTCCTTCTCGGTTCCGGATTCGTTGCTTCACC
>Ga0308160_10004389_pt1 | contig 15148 bp, 13 predicted proteins | sample PhyFR1_FD_201036 | JGI IMG/M metagenome (GOLD analysis project Ga0308160, IMG submission 201036) | Phyllosphere microbial communities from UC Gill Tract Community Farm, Albany, California, United States - DLSLF.R1 | ecosystem: Host-associated > Plants > Phyllosphere > Unclassified | place: USA...
TGCTGCCGCTGCTGGACGAGATGCGCCTGGTGAAGGACGACGAGGAGCAGGCGATCATGCTGCGCGCCGGCCGCATCTCGGGCCAGGCGCATGCGCGCGCGATGCGTGCCGCCCGCCCCGGCATGTTCGAATACGCGCTGGACGCCGAGCTGCTGTACGAATTCCGCCGCAACGGCGCCCAGTTCCCGGCCTACACCTCGATCGTCGCTTCCGGCCCCAACGCCTGCGTACTGCACTACAACGCCAACAACCGGCGCATGCAGGACGGCGAACTGGTGCTGATCGATGCCGGCTGCGAGCTCGATGGCTACGCGTCCGACATCACCCGCACCTTCCCGGTGAATGGCCGCTTCACGCAGCCGCAGCGCGCGCTGTACGAACTGGTGCTGGCGGCGCAGGAGGCGGCGTTTGCCGCGATCGCGCCCGGCCAGCCGTACAGCGCCTTCCACGAGGCGGCGCTGCGCGTGCTGACCGAGGGCATGCTGGACCTGGGCCTAATCGACCGCGCGCGCTACGCCAACGCCGACGACGCGATCGCGGACAAGGCCCACGTGCCTTTCTACATGCACGGCACCGGCCACTGGCTGGGCATGGACGTGCACGACGTCGGCAGCTACCGCGACCTGGCGGCGCCGGGCAAGCCGTCGCGCCCGCTCGCACCCGGCATGGCGCTGACCGTGGAGCCGGGCATCTACGTGCGCCCGGGCGAGGGCGTGCCCGAACAATTCTGGAACATCGGCATACGCATCGAAGACGACGTGGTCGTGACGGAAGCAGGTCATCGCATCCTGACCGGCACGGCGCCGAAGGCGGTGGCCGAGATCGAAGCGCTGGTTGGCAAAGGAAACGCATGACGGATGCAGTGAAGATGGATGCGCAGTTGGACGTGGATGTGGCGATCTGCGGCGCCGGCCCGGTGGGCATGGCGCTGGCGGCACTGATGGCGGCGCGCGGCGTGGCGGGCGAGCGCATCGCGCTCATCGACGGCAAGTCGCTGGGCCAGGCAATCTCGGACCCGCGCTCGATCGCGCTGGCCTGGGGCAGCCGCCTGCTGCTGCAGGACGTCGGCGCCTGGCCGCTGCCAGCCACCGCCATCCACGAAATCCACGTGTCGCGCCGCGGCCACCTGGGCCGCAGCATGATGGACCGCAGCGAACACAATCTGGAAGCGCTGGGCTACGTGGCGCGCTACGGCGACGTGGTCGATGCGCTGTCGCGCGCCTGCGAGCACGCCGGCGTGCAGGTGCTGCGGCCGCTGCGCGTGGCGTCCCTCGACGAGCGGGCGGACGGCGTGGTGCTGCAGCTGGACGATGGCCGGACATTGCACGCGAAGGTGGCGGTGCAGGCCGAAGGCGGCGTGTTCGGCGAGCAGGCCGCCGCTGCGCGCTCGCACGATTATGGACAGACCGCGGTGATCGCGCGGGTCTCCAGCAGCGCGGCGATCCCGCACCGCGCGTTCGAGCGCTTTACCGACGAAGGCCCGCTGGCGCTGCTGCCGCAGGAAGGCGCAGACGGCCACCAGTACGCGCTGGTGTGGTGCGTGCGGCCGGAACGTGCGCAGCAGTTGCTGGACCTGGGGCCCGACGCCTTTTTGCGCGAGCTGGGCGATGCGTTCGGCGAGCGGCTGGGCGCCTTTACCGGGGTGTCGGAACGGGTTGCCTTCCCGCTCGGCCTGAATGCGGACCCACGCGCGACCGCACGCACGGTGGCGATCGGGAATGCGGCCCAGACCCTGCATCCGGTGGCCGGCCAGGGCCTGAACCTGGGCCTGCGCGATGCGGCGGTGCTGGCGCGCCTGCTGGCGCACGCGTCGACCGGCGATGCGTGGACCGCGGCGATCGAACGCTTTGCCGGGGAGCGCGCGCGCGACCGCGGGATGGTGATCCGCGCGACCGATACGATGGCGCGGGTGTTTGCGGACAAGGGGCCGCTGCAACCGCTGTTCGGGCTGGCGCTGGCTGCGCTGGATACAGTCAGGCCGGCGCGCATGCTGCTGGCCGAGTTCATGATGTTCGGACGGCGGTGAGCTGATCCGGCGCGTCTGCGCGTTCAACCACCCCTCGATTACCTTCTACTCAACCGCCTTGACCATCGATTCAATGACTTTCTTCGCATCGCCGAACACCATCATCGTGTTCGGCTGATAGAACAGGTCATTGTCCAGCCCCGCATACCCCGACGCCATCGAACGCTTGTTGACGATGATGCTTTTGGCCTTGTACGCCTCCAGGATCGGCATCCCGGCGATCGGAGATTTCGGGTCCTTGGCGGCAGGGTTCACCACGTCGTTCGCGCCCAGCACCAGCACCACGTCGGTCTGGCCGAATTCGCCGTTGATGTCTTCCATTTCCGCCACCTGGTCGTAGGGCACCTCGGCTTCGGCCAGCAGCACGTTCATGTGGCCCGGCATGCGCCCGGCCACCGGGTGGATCGCGTAACGCACGGTCACGCCGTGTGCGGTCAGCTTGTCGACCAGTTCCTTCACCGTGTGCTGGGCGCGCGCCACCGCCAGGCCGTAGCCGGGCACGATGATCACGGATTCGGCGTTCTGCAGGATGAAGGCGGCGTCTTCGGCCGAGCCGGATTTCACCGGGCGCTGTTCCTTGGCACCGCCGCCGCCGTCACTGGCGGCTTCGCCGCCGAAGCCGCCCAGGATCACGTTGAAGAAGGAGCGATTCATCGCCTTGCACATGATGTACGACAGGATCGCGCCCGACGAGCCCACCAGCGAGCCGGCGATGATCAGCATCGAATTGTTCAGCGAGAAGCCGATGCCGGCGGCGGCCCAGCCGGAATAGGAATTCAGCATCGACACCACCACCGGCATGTCGGCGCCGCCGATCGGGATGATGATCAGCACGCCAAGTACGAACGCCAGCACCGCCATCACGATGAACGGCGTCCAGGCCGGCGCGGCGCCATCCGAAAAGCAGAACACCAGCCCCAGCACGACGATGGCGATCGCCACCAGCAGGTTGATGAGGTGCTGGCCCGGGTAGCGCACCGGGGCGCCCTGGAACAGGCGGAACTTGTATTTGCCGGCCAGCTTGCCGAAGGCGATCACGGAACCGGAGAATGTGACCGCGCCAACAAACGTGCCGATGAAGAGTTCGAGCCGGTTACCGAAGGGCAGCGCCTCGCCGCGCGCGGCGATGTTGAATGCCCAGGGCTCGGACACGGCGGCGATCGCGATGCACACCGCGGCCAGGCCGATCAGCGAGTGCATGGCCGCCACCAGTTCCGGCATCTTGGTCATCTCGACCCGGCGCGCCGCCACGGCGCCGATCGCGCCGCCGACCACCACGCCCAGCAGCACGAGTCCGAAGCCCATGCCGCCGCTGCCGATCTGCTCGCGCAGCTTGAACATCAGGGCAATCGTGGTCAGCACCGCGATCGCCATCCCGCTCATGCCGAACACGTTGCCGACCCGCGCCGTCGACGGCGACGACAGGCCTTTCAGGGCCTGGATGAAGCACACCGACGCCACCAGGTACAGCAGCGTCACCATGTTCATGCTGATGGCGTTCATGCCGCCTCCCTGGCCTTGATGGCATCCGGGGCGGCGGCGCTCGCAGCGGCCCTGGCCGCCTTCGGCTCCTTCTTCTTGAACATCTCCAGCATGCGCTGGGTGACCAGGAAGCCGCCGAACACGTTCACCGCCGCCAGCGCGACGGCCAGCGTGCCGGCGATCTGGCCGGTGAGGCCCTCGGTAAGCCCGGCCGCCAGCATGGCGCCGACGATAATGATGGCCGACACCGCATTCGTCACCGCCATCAGCGGCGTATGCAGCGCGGGCGTGACGGTCCAGACCACGTGGTAGCCGACGTAGATCGCCAGTACGAAGATGATCAGGTTGATGATCGTGTGACTGATTTCCATGCGCGTCTCCTCATATTTATTTATATGGTCACTTGCGTAGAACCTGGCCATCGAGACAGACCAGCACCGCGCGCACGATTTCGTCCTCGCGGTCGATGACCAGCCTGCCCTCCTTGTCGATGACCAGCTTTAAAAAGTCGAGCACGTTGCGCGCGTACAGCGCCGAGGCGTCGGCCGCCACCAGCGCCGGCAGGTTCGGCTCGCCGATGAGCGTGACGCCGTGTTTCACCACGGTCTTGCCGAGTTCCGTCAGCGGGCAGTTGCCACCCTGCTCGATCGCCATGTCGACGATCACCGAGCCCGGCTTCATGGCGCGCACGGTTTCCTCGGAAATCAACACCGGCGCCTTGCGGCCCGGGATCAGCGCGGTGGTGACGATGATGTCGGCCAGCTTCGCCCTCTCGTGCACCAGCTCGGCCTGCCGCCGCATCCAGTCGGCCGGCATCGGGCGCGCGTAGCCGCCGGCCCCTTGCGCGATCTCGCGTTCCTCGTCGGTAATGAAAGGCACGTCGATGAACTTGGCGCCGAGCGATTCCACCTGCTCCTTGACCGGCGGACGCACATCCGACGCCTCGATCACGGCGCCCAGGCGTTTTGCGGTGGCGATCGCCTGCAGGCCGGCCACGCCGACGCCCATGATCAGCACCCGCGCCGCCTTGACCGTGCCGGCCGCCGTCATCAGCATCGGCATGAAGCGCTGGTAGGCGTTGGCCGCCATCATCACCGCCTTGTAGCCGGCGATGTTGGCTTGCGACGACAGCACGTCCATCGACTGCGCGCGTGTGATGCGCGGCGCCGCTTCCAGCGCAAAGGCGGTCAGCTGGCGCCCGGCCATCGCGGCCAGGTTGTCGCTGTCGAAGGGATTGAGCATGCCGACCAGCGCCGCGCCGGGCTTCATCAGCGCGCGTTCCGCGGCGACCGGGGCGCGCACCTTGAGCACCAGGTCGGCGCCCAGCGCGTCGGCGGCGGTGCCGATGCGGGCGCCGGCGGCGACGTAGGCGTCGTCGGTCACGGCTGCATGCAGGCCGGCACCGGATTCCACGATGAGCTCGTGGCTGGCGGCCAGCTTCTTGATGGTTTCAGGTGTTGCAGCGACGCGCGTCTCACCCGGTCTCGATTCTGCCGGTACACCAATTCTCACGATACCCCCGTAAAATTGATAAACTGTCTACAATCTAGCACGTTCCCAACGCGGAATTCATAGTAAATACTGTTTCGTAGTTTTTCGTAAACAGCTCGGCTGTTTTGCAGCACAAAGTGATACACGCCTGGGCGTGTCGTCTTATTTTTTGTATCAGATTAACGTTTGAAACCGACAGAACCTGTTGCATTGCAGCGTGCGGCCGAGCAACGCCTGTTCCATCAAGGTAGAATGTCGGCTCATTTCCAAGGACGCGCATGACACACACCTTCAGACCGTCAGTCACCGTCGCCGCGATCATCGAACGCGATGGCCGCTTCCTGGTGATTGAAGAAGAGACCAGCGACGGCATCCGCCTGAACCAGCCGGCCGGCCACCTCGACCCCCACGAATCGCTCGAACAGGCGGTGGTGCGCGAGGCGCTGGAAGAGACGGCGCACGAGTTCTTCCCGGAAGCCCTGGTCGGCATGTACATGTCGCGCTACCACTCGAAGTCGCGCGGCACCGACGTGACCTACCTGCGCTTCACCTTCTGCGGCAAGGCCGGCAGGCAGTTCGACCAGCCGCTCGACCACGGCATCCTGCGCACCCTGTGGATGACGCGCGACGAACTGGCGGCCTGCCAGGAGCGCCACCGCAGCCCGACCGTGCTGAAATGCGTGGACGATTACCTGGCCGGCAAGCGCACGCCCCTGGAACTGTTGTACACCGACCACTCGGTCTTCGAGGGTGGATTATCGATCCAGCCCGACGTAACATAAAAGTAAGAGTAAAAACATGAGCAAGAAAAAAGTCGTGATCGGGATGTCGGGCGGCGTCGACTCCTCCGTCGCGGCGTGGATGCTGAAAGAACAGGGCTACGAAGTCATCGGCCTGTTCATGAAGAACTGGGAAGACGACGACGATTCCGAATACTGCTCGACGCGCCAGGACTGGATCGACGCGGCCAGCGTGGCCGACGTGGTCGGCGTCGACATCGAGGCGGTCAACTTCGCCGCCGAATACAAGGACCGCGTGTTCGCCGAATTCCTGCGCGAGTACCAGGCCGGCCGCACGCCGAATCCGGACGTGCTGTGCAACGCCGAGATCAAGTTCAAGGCCTTCCTCGACCATGCGATGAAGCTGGGCGCCGACCTGATCGCGACCGGCCACTATGCGCGCGCGCGTCACAACCCCGCGAGCGACAGGTTCGAGCTGCTGAAGGCGCTGGATTCGACCAAGGACCAGAGCTACTTCCTGCACCGCCTGAACCAGGCGCAGCTGTCGAAGTCGCTGTTCCCGCTGGGCGAAATCGCCAAGACCGAGGTGCGCAAGATCGCCGAGAAGCTGCAGCTGCCGAACGCGGCGAAAAAGGATTCGACCGGTATCTGCTTCATCGGCGAGCGCCCGTTCCGCGAATTCCTGGGTCGCTACCTGTCGCACAAGCCGGGTCCGATCAAGCTGGACAACGGCCAGACGGTCGGCCAGCACGTCGGCCTGTCGTTCTACACGCTGGGCCAGCGCAAGGGCATCGGCATCGGCGGCCTGAAGTCGCACAAGAATGCGGACGGCACCAGCGAGCCGTGGTTCGTGGCGCGCAAGGACATCGCCAACAACACGCTGTACATCGTGCAGGGCCACGATCACCCGTGGCTGCTGTCGGGCGAACTGGGCGCCGGCCAGGCCAGCTGGATCGCCGGCGAGCCGCCGGCACCGCGCGCGCTATCGGCCAAGACCCGCTACCGCCAGGCCGACGTCGCCTGCACGGTCATGCCGGAAGGCGTGGACCGCTTCGCGCTGACGTTTACCGACCCGCAATGGGCAGTGACGCCGGGCCAGTCGGCCGTGCTGTACGACGGCGACGTCTGCCTCGGCGGCGGCATCATCGATTCGGCGTCGGCCACCTGATCCCTGCCTGCGGGGCCGGCTGTTGTTACGGCCCCGCAACGTTCCACATTTTTGCGCATTCTTGTCTTTTCTCCATCGAACTTGATGGAAAAATGCCGTAACCTCCTCATATATTGCCGTTAGGAAAAATTTAGGGAGGTTCCATGGCTGAAGATATCGCCAACAATACCAATGAAGTGCTGTCGTTCCGGCTGGGCGGCGAAGAGTACGCCATCAGCATCCTGAAGGTGCAGGAAATCCGCGGCTACGACGCCGTCACCCGTATCGCCAGTGCGCCCGAGTACCTGAAGGGCGTGATCAACCTGCGCGGCATCATCGTCCCGATCGTCGACATGCGCATCAAGTTCAACGTCGGCCAGGCGACCTATGACGCGTTCACCGTCGTCATCGTCCTGAACATCAACGGCCATACGATCGGCATGGTGGTCGACAGCGTATCCGACGTCGTGACCCTGACCCCGGACCAGATCAAGCCGGCGCCGGACCTTGGCGCCAGCGTGTCGTCGGATTACCTGCAGGGTCTGGGTACCGTGGGCGAGCGCATGCTGATCCTGCTGGACATCGATCGTCTGCTGGGCTCGGAAGAGATGGGCTTGCTGGCTGCGGCGCGCGCGGCTGCCTGAAAAACAACGGGCGCCGAAAAGCGCCCGTAGCTCATAAACGTCGTCCCTGCGCAGGCAGGGACGACGTATTTCAGGTACTCCTCAAGCGGCCATCGCGGCTTCGCTCCCCTGCTCCGCCAGCCACTCCACGAACGCCCCCGGCGCCAGCGGCTTCGCATACCAGTACCCCTGCGCCTCGTCGCACCCGACACCCTTCAGCACATCCAGCACCTCGGCCGTTTCCACGCCTTCGGCCACCACGCGGTGCCCCAGGTCGTGCGCCAGCTTGATCATGGCCGACACCAGCGAACGCTTGCGCTCGTCGCCCTCGATGCCGCGCACGAAGCTCTGGTCGATCTTGACCACCTGCACCGGCAGGCTTTGCAGATAGGTCAGGCTGCTGTAGCCGGTACCGAAATCGTCGATCGCCAGGCGCACGCCGGCGGCGTGCAGCGCGCGCAGCGTGGCTTCGGCCATCTTCGGGTTCTGCATCAGCGCGCTTTCCGTCAGTTCCAGCGCCAGGCTGGACGGCGGCAGGCCGTGGCGCCGCAGGCCGTCGACCACGCGGATGCAGAAATCCGGCTCCAGCAGGTTGACCGCCGAGACGTTCACCGCCAGTTCCAGGTCCAGCCCTTTCCTGCGCCATTCGGCCAGCTGGACCATGGCGGTTTCCAGCACCCAGTTGGTGACCGCCCGCACCATCGAGGTCCGCTCGATGATGGGAATGAATTCGCCCGGCGAGACGTCGCCGAATTCCGGATGGGTCCAGCGCAGCAGCGCTTCGGCGCCGATGCAGGCGCCGCTGGCGAGGTCGACCTTCGGCTGGAACACCAGGCGCAGCTGGCCGTCGCGGCCGGGAATCGCGCCGTCGAGCGTGGCGCCGAATTCGTTGACCAGCCAGAAGCGGCGCTGGTAGAGCGCATCCTGCTCCTGCGAGAACATGGAGACGCCGCATTCCTGGTCGATACCATGCTGCACGGCCGAATGCAGGTTGCGCAGCAGGTCGGCATAACCGGTGACGCCGACCGTGAACGGCGCGATGCCGATGCGCGCGGTGGTCACGAAGCGCGAGGTCAGCGACGCGGCGCGGCGGCGCAGCCAGTTCTCGAGCCCGACGCAGAACTCGACCGCGTCGGTGCCCGGGCGCGCCACGAACACGAATTCGGTCGGCGAGATGTGATAGACGGTGCTGTCCAGGCCGATGGTGGCCGTCAGCATGCGCACCGCCTCGCCCACGATTTCGTCGAGATACCCCGGCCCCATCGCGCGCAGGGCGTTGCTGAGCTGTTCCGGGCTGGCCAGGTTGACCAGCGCCGCCAGCCTTTCCTCGCCGCGCAGGCGGTCGGCCGTCATGTCCCGGAAGTCGTCGACGAACTGGTTACGGTTGGGCAGGCCGCTGAACGGATCGACCCGGCCCAGCGCGTGGCGCAGTTCGATCTGCGCCATCACCATCGCCGCCAGGTCGCGCAGGGCTTCGCGTTCGCGCTCGCTGATTGCGCGTGGCTCGGGGCCGAGTACGCACATCGCGCCCAGGCAATAGCCGTCCTTGGTGATCAGCGGCGCGCCCGCGTAAAAGCGGATGCCGGATTCCGCCAGCACGCTGGCGCGGTAGTGGCAGTCCAGCGCCAGGTCGGGAATGACCAGCATCTCGCCTTCATCCGCCACCTGGCCGCACGGCGCCTTCATGCGCGGGATCGAATCGTGCTCGACGCCGACGCGCGACTTGAACCATTGGCGGTCGCTGTCGGTCAACGACACCGCCGCGATCGGCAGGTCGAACATCTGGGCCGCCATGCGCGTGATGCGGTCGAAGGCTTCGCTGGGCGGGGTATCAAGCAGATTCAACTTGCGCAGCGCTTCGAGCCGGCTTGCCTCGCAATGTGGGCGGGGTAGAGGTAGGTTCATGGCGACCCGGATAGGGTAATTGACGGATTTGATTAAATAATTGAATTTGATTGAATTGTGCCCATACAATTGCCTTTAGTCAACCGAAGTTTTTAGGGAACTGCGATGTTTACCGCCTTCTCGCTAAAAAGATACAGCTTTGTGATGATGGCAAGTATAATCAATTTCATCAATTTCATTGATAATGATTATTTATTAGAAGTAAAATAGCGTCTCTTCTTAGTTCCGGTTCATCATGCATTCCCCCGCACAAGACAACACCGACGATCCCGTGTTGACGACTGCCGCAGCCGCACGGCTGCTGGGCGTCGCCGTCAGCACCACCCAGCTGTGGCTGGAAAGCGGTGCCCTGCCCTCCTGGAAGACACCGGGTGGCCATCGCCGCGTCAGGCTGAGCGCCGTCCTCAAGCTGCTCGAAGACCGTGCCCGCGAGCGCCAGGGCAGCGTCCGCCCCGGCCCCCTGAAATCCGTCCCCGTCCTGGCCTCGGCGCCGGCGGCGCCGCGCCCCCATCCGCTGCCGCTGGACGAGCCGGCACGCCTGGCCGCGGTCGATGCCAGCGGCCTGCTCGACTCGCCGCCGGAAGACGTGTTCGACCGTCTGACCTGGCTTGCCACCCAGGTGACCGATTGCCCGATCGCCCTGATCACCGTGCTCGGTGCGCAGCGCCAGTGGTTCAAGTCGCGCATCGGCGTGGACTTCGCCGACACGCCGCGCGACTGGGCGTTCTGCAACCACGCGATCGTGCAGGACAAGCCCTTGATGGTGGAAGACGCGCAAAGCGATGCCCGCTTTGCCGACAACCCGCTGGTGACCGGCAGCGCGCGCATCCGTTTTTATGGCGGCATCACGCTGCGCGACGCCGGCGGCCAGCCGCTCGGCACCCTGTGCGTGCTGGACCGCGAACCGCGGCGCCTGCGCGGCCGCGAACTCAAGGCGCTGGCCGAACTGGCGGCGATCGCATCCGAGGAACTGGCGCGCCGCGGCTGACAAGGGCCTTCATCACTGCAGCGCGTACAGGCGGCCCCGGCCAACCTGCATCTGCTAGACTGAAGCCATGGTGACATCGCATTCCGGGCGTAGGTTCCACCCAGCAACCCTGACGGCGTTGTCATTCGGGCTGCTGGTCACGTTCGTGCTGTTCGGCGTGCTGCGCCACGCCGAACAGGCGCGCAGCGAATACGAATTCACCCGCCGCGTCGAAGCGCGGGTGTCCGCGGTGTCGAACAGTTTCGGGGAGGCGGTGGAGGCCATGCGGGCGGTCAACCTGCTGATGCGCTCCACCGGCGGCGTGCCGGATGCAACGTTCGAACAGTTCGCCCTGCCCCTGATCGAGCTGCATCCCTACCTGCAGGCGCTGGTGGTGCACCGCCTGGTCGAGGCCGCGGAACGTCCGGCCTACGAGGCGCGCCGGCGCGCCCTGTGGCCCGGTTTCGAAATCCGGCAGCGCAGCGGCAAGGGCTTCGTGCGCGCCGCCGAGCGCCCCTTCTACCTGGTCGTCGACATGGCCGTGCCGGTCCAGCGCAACGTGCAGGCCCACGGCTACGACGTCTGGTCGTTCGCCCCGCACCGCGCACTGCTGCAGCGCGCGATCGATACCGACGACGCCACGGCCAGCGGCCTGGTCTCCCTGATCGAACCCCAGGTGCGGCGCGGAATCGTGATCACGCTGCCGCTGTACCGCAGCGGCCTGCCGCTGGAGCAGCCGGCGCAGCGCCTGGCGGCACTGGCCGGCGCGACCGAGGTCGTGATCGACGTCCCGGCCCTGATCCGCCAGAAGCTGGCCCTGGCCAACCTGCTCAAGCATCCCGGTATCGAAATCGACCTGGCCGCCCCGGTCGACGGCAAAGGCGTCATGGAACAGGTCGTGCGCTACGGCACGGCCCAGCCTGCGGAGCCGGCCTGGTGGGGCACGCTCACCGGCGCCGGAACGCTCGAGAGCACCCGCCGCTTCAACGTCGCCGGCCAGACCTGGGCCATGACGGCGCGCATGCGCGAGTCGGCGGTTGCCCACGCCGGTTCGATGGCCACGCTGTTCGCCGGCCTGGCATTCAGCCTGGCGCTGGCGGCCTACGTGCGCATGTGGTCGATGCGCGCGCGCGAGGTCGCCGCCCTGGTCGATGTGCGCACCGCCGACCTGCGGCGCACTTCGGAAACCCTGCGCCTGTACCAGCGTGCGATCGAATCCAGCGCCAATGCGATCCTGCTGATCGATGCGCGCGACCCGCGCCACCCGGTCGAATACGTGAACCCGGCATTCCAGCGGATGCGCGGCCTGAGCGCCGAGGAAACGGTCGGCCGGCCCCTCGAGGAACTGCTGGCCACGGCGCCGGACCAGCGCGCACTGCACGAGTTGCGCAACGCGATGCGTGAACGGCGCGAGGGCCATGCGCTGCTGCGCCTGCGGCGCAAGGATGGCAGCGAGCTGTTCTGCGAGGTCTACATGGCGCCGGTGAACGACGCCGAGGGCCGTACCGAACACTTCGTCATCGCCGAATACGACGTGACCACCGCCAAGCGCTACGAGGCGGAACTCGAGCGGCGCTCGCGCCACGACACGCTCACCGGCCTCGCCAACCGCGTCCTGCTGGCCGACCGCATCGAGCAGGCCAAGGCGTTCGCCACCCGTCACGCGCGGCCGTTCTGGATCGTCGCGCTCGATCTTGACCACTTCAAGTACGTCAACGACAGCCTCGGCCACGCCGCCGGCAACGCCCTGATCAGCCAGGTCGGCGAACGCATCAGCACGGTGCTGCGGCCGACCGATACCGTGGCGCGCACCGGCGGGGACGAGTTCGTCCTGCTGCTGCTCGACCGCGCCGGGGAACAGCAGGCGGTGGCCGCCGTGAACGAGGTGCTGGCCGCGCTCGCGCTGCCGTTCGTCGCGGGCGGCCAGCGCCTCCACCTCACCTGCAGCGCCGGCGTGGCCGGCTATCCGGCCGACGGCCAGGACGCCGACATCCTGGTCCAGCATGCCGAGATCGCGATGTACCGGGCCAAGGAAGCCGGCCGCAACACGCTGCGCCTGTACCAGACCGGCATGAGCGAACATGCGGTCGAGCGCGTGGCGCTGGTGGATGCGATGCGCCATGCAATCGTGGCCGGCGGCTTCGAGCTGTACTACCAGCCCCAGGTCGACCTGGGCAGCGGCAGGGTGGTCGGCATGGAAGCGCTGATCCGCTGGCAGCACCCGCAGCTCGGCATGATGCGGCCCGACCGCTTCATCGCGCTGGCCGAGGACACCGGGCTGATCGTCCCGATCGGCGCCTGGGCACTGCGCAGCGCCTGCGCCCAGGCGGCGGCGTGGGAGCGCGCCGGTCATGGCCCGCTGCGCGTCGGCGTCAACCTGTCGGCGCGCCAGTTCAAGGACGCCGCCCTGCCCGCGCTGGTGACGGGGATCCTGCAGGAAACCGGGCTGCGGGCCAGCTGCCTGGAGCTCGAGCTGACCGAAACCCTCGTCATGGATGAAGTGGAAATCGCGATCCGCACCATGCAGCGCCTGAAGACGATGGGCGTGCGCCTGTCGATCGACGACTTCGGCACCGGCTATTCCAGCCTGTCCTACCTCAAGCGTTTCCCGGCCGACGTGCTCAAGATCGACCAGTCCTTCGTGCGCGACATCGGCAACGACGCCACCAGTTCATCGATGGTCGCCGCCATCATTTCGCTGTCGCACGACCTCGGGATGCGCGTGATTGCGGAAGGCGTCGAAACGCACGCGCAACTCGATTTCCTGCGCCAGCGCCGCTGCGACGAAGCGCAGGGCTACCTGCACGGCCGGCCGGTGCCCGCCGCCGAATTCGAGCGCGCGCTGCTGGCCGAACGCGACAGCGCGCTGACCTTGCGGCTGTGAGAAGGCGGCTCAGCCGGCCTGGTGCTTCCTGACGATCGAGATGATCGTATTGCGCACCGTCCGCAACACGGTATCGGCCTTGAACGGCTTGACGATGAAGCCGTGCACGCCGCGCGCCAGCGCGGCCTGGATCGCCGGTGCGTCCAGCGTGCCCGACACCATGAACACCAGGGTCTTGGGCAGGTTGGCGCGCAGCTGTTCGACGATGTCGTTGCCGTCCTCGACCTGCTCGCGCGCGATGCACACGAAGTGGGGACGGTGCTTGAGCGCGAGCGCATAGGCGAGCGCGCTGGTGTGGCCCTGGCCGGCCACCTCGTAGCCGCCTTCGGTCAGTACGGTGTTGAGCAGGCCGCGCGAAACCGCGCTGGCGTCGATGATAATGGCCTTGAGCATGTCCTTCCCTTTCAGTGTGCGTCGTAGGCCAGCATCTTCCAGGTCACGCCCAGCCGCACGTCGGTCTTCAGTTGTACCAGCTGGCGCGACAGGGCCAGGATCTCGCGCCCGGCGCGCAGGCGTTCGCCGAGCGGCGTCTTGAGGATGCCGGCGCCGGCCATCACGGCATCCAGGTCGCCGTAGGCATTCAGCAGGCGCGCCGCCGTCTTCATGCCGACCTTGTCGACCCCGGGCACGCCGTCGGTCGGGTCGCCCATCAGCGCCAGCAGGTCGAGCATGCGCTCGGGCGCGACGCCGAAGCGTGCCCGCACCCAGGCATCGTCGTGCCACTCGCCCTTGAAATGATCCCACACCAGCGCGCCGTCGGCTATCAGACAGTGCAGGTCCTTGTCGGTGGTGGCGACGATCGCTTCGCCGCGCCCTTCCGACAGCCAGCGCGTGACGCCGGTGGCGATCACGTCGTCGGCCTCGACTTCCGGGATCGTGACCACGTGCAGGCCGACCTCGCGCAGGCGCTGGTGGAAGTCCGGCAGCGCATCGCGCAGATAGGACGGCATCGGCGCCCGGCCCTCGCGGTAGCGCGGGTACAGCGCATGGCGCCAGTTGTGGCCACCGTAGTCGAAGGCGGCCAGCACATGGGTCGGCGCATGCGCTTCCAGCACGTTGCGGAACGAGGACAGCGCGTGGCGCAGCGCGATGCTGGCCTTCAGGTCCGAATCCGGTTCCGGACTGGCCTCGTACACGCGGCGCACGATGTTCAGGCCGTCGATGGCGAGCAGCTTGGCCATGTCGGGGTGGTACTCCTTGCTTGTTACTTATTTTTATTTGACGAAATCGTATTTGCCGCCACGTTCCAGTGCCTGGCGGTAGGCCGGGCGCGCGTGGATGCGCTCGAGGAAGGCGGCCAGGTTCGGGTAGCGCCCATCCAGCCCGCCGCGCGAGGCGGCCGCTTCCAGCGGGAAGCTCATCTGGATGTCGGCGGCCGAGAACTGGCTGCCGGCGAACCAGGTGCGCTTGCCCAGCTCCGCTTCCAGGTAGCCCAGGTGGCGGTCGATCTGCGGCTGGACGAAGCTTTTCGTGACCTTGTCGGCGATGCCGCGCGCGATCGGGCGCACGAAGAACGGCGCCGGGCCGTTCGCCACGCGGTCGAACACCAGCTTGAGCAGCAGCGGCGGCATCAGCGACCCCTCGGCGTAATGCAGGAAGCAGGTGTACAGCAGGCGCTCGGGCGTACCCGGGGCCGGCGCCAGGCTTCCCGGGCCTCCGGCGCGGGAAGCCGACGCTTCTCCATCATAGCGCTCGATCAGGTATTCGACGATGGCGCCGGACTCGGCCACCACCGTATCGCCGTCGCTGATCACCGGCGATTTGCCGAGCGGGTGCACGGCGCGCAGTTCGGGCGGCGCCAGCATCGTCTTCGGGTCGCGCTGGTATTTTTTGATCTCGTAGGCCAGGCCGAGTTCCTCCAGCAGCCACAGGATGCGCTGGGA
>Ga0308160_10004390_pt1 | contig 15148 bp, 11 predicted proteins | sample PhyFR1_FD_201036 | JGI IMG/M metagenome (GOLD analysis project Ga0308160, IMG submission 201036) | Phyllosphere microbial communities from UC Gill Tract Community Farm, Albany, California, United States - DLSLF.R1 | ecosystem: Host-associated > Plants > Phyllosphere > Unclassified | place: USA...
ATGCCAAGGCATTGGAGCCGGGCCGCTACACCGTGATCCTGGAGCCGGCGGCAACGTCGGAAATCGTCGGCCGCATGTTCGGCTCTTTTGGCGCGCGCCAGGCCGACGAGGGCCGCAGCTTCCTGGCCAGGAAGGGCGGCGGCAACCGCCTGGGCGAAAAGCTGTTCGACGAACAGGTCAATGTCTGGGCCGACCCCTGGGACAAGGATGTCCCGGTCAGCCCCTGGGACAGCGGCTCGATGCTGGCGCGCCAGCGCACCGACCTGATCAAGGACGGCAAGGTCGCCTCGCTCGATTACTCGCGCTTCTGGGCTCAGAAGAACGGCCGCGCGCCGACTGCGCGCCACGGCAACATGATCATGGGCGGCGGCAGCAAGTCGCTCGAGGAGCTGGTCGCCGGCACCAAGAAGGGCATCGTGGTCACCCGCACCTGGTACATCCGCCAGGTCGATCCGCAATCGCTGCTGCTGACGGGCCTGACGCGCGACGGCACCTTCTACGTCGAGAACGGCAAGATCAAGTACCCGATCAAGAACTTCCGCTTCAACGAGAGTCCGGTCACGATCCTGAACAACGTCGACGAACTCGGCAAGCCGGTGGTCATCGGCGGCGACGAGGTGGCGTTCCAGATGGTGCTGCCGCCGATGCGCATCCGCGATTTCAACTTCACGTCCTTGTCCGACGCGGTATAAACGGTTTATCTGAAGTGGCAACCTTCGATTTTTACTTCACGCGCCTGATGTACGAGTCGGGCGACTGGGACGTCGACCAGCGCATGCCGAGCAACGTGCTCAATTCGCTGGTCGAGTACACGACCCTGCGCGTGGACACGGCCGAGCGCATGGTCAATTTGTCCGACCCGAAGATGCTGGAAGCGCCGTTCTGCTACCTGGCCGGGCACAAGCTGGTGCAGTTCACGCCCGCCGAGCGCCGCAACTTCGAGCGCTACGTGAAGGGCGGCGGCTTCGTCTTCGTCGACGACTGCAACCATGACATCGACGGCCTGTTCGCGAAGTCCTTCGAAGCCGAGATGGCGCGCATCTTCGGCAGCACGGCCATGAAGAAAATCCCGAACCAGCACCGGTTGTATTCCAGCTTCTTCAAGTTCGACGGGCCGCCGAACACCGCGGTGGAACTGAACGGCTGGGGCGACGACCTGGTGCACGAGTACCTGCGCGGCATCGAGGTGAATGGGCGTATCGGCGTCCTGTATTCGAACAAGGATTATGGCTGCGAGTGGGATTACGACTTCCGCAACAAGCGTTTCCTAGCGGTCGACAACACGCGGTTTGCAGTGAACATCATTCAATACGCATTGGGAGCATAAGCAAGTGGCAGACATGGCAGCAGCGTGGACGGAAAACGAGATCGGCAGCCTGGTCGACAAGGTCGAGGCGCTGAAAACCAGCATGGGCCGCGTCATCATCGGCCAGAAGGACGTGGTCGAGCTGCTGGTCACCTGCCTGCTGGCCGGCGGCCACGCGCTGGTCGAGGGCGTGCCGGGACTCGGCAAGACGCTGCTGGTGAAGTCGCTGGCCCAGGCCACCGACATGCAGTTCCGCCGCGTGCAGTTCACGCCCGACCTGATGCCTTCGGATATCGTCGGCACCGAGATCCTGGAAGAAGACCAGAGCACGCGCCAGCGCGTGTTCCGCTTCCAGCCGGGCCCCGTGTTCACCCAGGTGCTGCTGGCCGACGAGATCAACCGCGCGCCGCCCAAGACCCAGTCGGCGCTGCTGGAAGCGATGCAGGAACGTTCCGTCACCTTTGCCGGCCAGACCCATAAACTGCCCAGGCCCTTCTTCGTGCTGGCGACCCAGAACCCGATCGAGCAGGCCGGCACCTATCCGCTGCCGGAAGCTCAGCTCGACCGCTTCCTGCTGCGCATCGACGTCGGCTACCCGACCGAGGATGAAGAAATCATGATGGTCGGCGCCACCACCCACGCCGGCCTGGCGGATGCGGTACCGGCGATGACGCTTGAAACTCTCCTTCGCCTGCAGCAGCTGGTGCGCGACATCGAAATCGGCGACCCGATGCTGCGCTACGCCACGCGCCTGGTACGCGCCACCCGCCCGGCGGACTCGCCGGTGGAAGCGATCCGCAAGCACATCGGCTGGGGTGCCGGTCCGCGTGCCGGCCAGGCGCTGGTGCTGGCGGCCAAGGCGCGCGCGCTGATGCATGGCCGCCTGGCGGTCACGCGCGACGACGTCAAGGCGATGCTGCTGCCGGTGCTGGCGCACCGCGTGCTGCGCAACTTCGAGGCCGAAGCCGATGGCGTCGCCATCGCAGATATTTTGGCCGCACTGCGTGACGGCATCCGGGTCGAGTAAGCGGCGGTGCTGGCATCTTCCGCGCTGATCGCGCATACGACCAAGCTGGAACTCGTGATCCGCCACGTGCTGGCGGGACTCGGCCATGGCATCCACGCCGGACGCGAACGCGGCGCCGGCGTCGAGTTCTCCGAATACCGCGCCTATGCGCCCGGCGACGAGTGGCGCCGGGTCGACTGGAAGCTGATGGCGCGCGCCGACCGCTACTTCGTGCGCGAGGCCGAACGCGACAGCCACGTCGCCGTCTGGCTGGTGCTGGACGCCACCGCCTCGATGCTGGAGCCGAGCCGGGCCATCCCCGACTTGACCAAGCTGCAGTACGCGCGCGTGATGCTGGCCTGCGTGGCGGCGATCGCGCAGCGCCAGGGCGACGCGTTCGGCCTGGTGGTCTGCAGCGGCGAGCGCGCCCACTTCACCCCGGCCGCGCGCGGACCGCGCCAGCTGCAGCGCGTGCTGGCGCGCCTGGAGGCGGTCGAAGCCGATGGCGTCCTGCCCGGCAGCGACACCCTGCGTGCCAGCCTGCATTTCAGCCTGTCTCCCAGCGTGGTGTGCGTCGCCAGCGATTTTCTGGAGTGGCCCTCGCCCTTGTCGGACGCGATCTTGCGCCTGCGCCGCATGCGCCACGACGTGCGCGCGCTGTGCCTGCAGACCGAGGCGGAGGTGCAGGCCAGCTTCGATCCGGACCTGGCCTACCGCGACCCGGAACAGGGTGCGCAAGTGTTCCGCTTCGGACGCGACGTGCGCGCGGCGTACCAGAAGAATCGTGAAGCCCATTTTGCTCAAATGATCGGCGCCTGTCGCCAAAATGATCTGCCGCTGCTCGCGGCCAGCATCGAGCAGGCGCCGGGCGACGTCCTGCAGCGCTGGCTGCGCAAGGCGGTGCGCGCATGAACAGCCTGTGGTGGTGGGCGCTGCCCGTTTTGATCCTGCCGATCCTGTGGCACCGCCAGAAGCGCGAACAGACGAAGACGGCGCCGCTCGCCTCGGCGCGCTTCCTGCCGGCGGCCCAGCCCAAGCAGTTGCGCGTGTGGCGCTGGAACGATCCGCTGCTTTTGCTGCTGCGCTGCCTGCTGCTGGCAACCTTGATCGCGCTACTGGCCGACCTGGTGTTGCCGTGGCGCGGCGACGCCGTGCTGGTGGTGCCGGGCCTTGACGCCGCTTTTGTCGACCAACAGGCCGGCACGCGCGAACGCATCAACCTGCCGGACCGCGACGCCGTGAACTGGCTGCACGCCCACGAGCGCGAATTCAAGCCTGAGGCGCGCCTGCTGGTGCTCGGCGACGTGGCGATGCCGGCCGTGCTGCCGCGTTTCCGCCACCCGGTCGAACTGCGCACGCAAGCCGCACCCTTTAAAACCGCGGAGCGCCACGTCGCCGTGTTCAGCGCGCGGCCTGAGGCCTGGCGCCGCCTGTTCAGCGCCCCGGGCGCGCCGCTGCGCTACGTGATCGATGCCCAGCCGGGCATGCATACCGAATTGATCGTCTGGGACCGGCCCGAGGCCCCGCCGGCCGGCCTGCGCACGCCGCTGTGGTGGGTGGGTGATGCACGCGCATTCCCGGAACTGGCCCAGCCGAAGACTGTGGGCGCAATCCGCTACGCCGACAGCGTGCGCGGCCGCCTGTGGACCATGGACAGCTGGCCGCTGCTGGATGCCGACGGCGCCCGCGCGCTGCTGGCGTCCTGGCAGCGCCTGCAGTACCCGCCGCAGCCGTTCGCGGCGCCGTCGCAGGTGCTGGCATCCGACGCCAAGGCACCGGCCGGCCCGGCCCATGGCGCCCTGCGCGACTGGCTGTCGATCGCCTTGTTGACCCTGTTTGCCCTGGAAAGGATCCTGACCCATGTCCGCCGACGCTGACATCGCACGCCGCCTGTGGCGCGCCGCGCTGCTGCGCCGCGCCGGCCTGTGGGCGGCCGGCAGCCTGCCGTGGCTGGCCCTGCGCTCGGCGCCCGGCCTGCTGGCCTGGTCCGCGTTCTGCGCCTGGGACGGCTTGCGCCTGCAGCGCCAGGTGATGATCGGCTGGACCGCCTGGGTCGACGATGCCGTGCCCGAGATGGAAGACAGCGCGATCTTGCTGGCCCAGGCCGGGACGCCGGTGGCGCGCCTGCAGCGCGAACGCCTGCTGGCGCGCATCGCCGCCAGCCTGGATCCGGCGCGCGTGCGTGCCATCGTGCGCGGCCGCGTACCGGCCGGCTTGCCGTGGCTGGGTGCGAACCTGGCGCTGGCGGGCCTGGCCTGGGGCGCGGCATTGCTGCCGGGCGGGGCGCATCCGGCCATCGCCAGGGCGGCCGGCGCACCCGCCGCCAAGGCCGCGATCGCGCGCAGCGAACTCCTCATCAAGCTGGCGCCGCCAGGCTACACCGGCGTGGCGGCATCGAACGCCGCCCCGCGCGACCTGCAGGTGCCCGAGCAGACCGTTGTCGAGTGGTGCCTGAAGGATGCCTCGGGCGCGTCCGAAACCATCGAACTGAGCGACGGCCAGGTATTGAAAGCCGGCCAGGCCTGCGCGCGCTGGACGGCCGACGAATCCGTGTTCTGGCGCTGGCGCGGCACGCGCTACACCCTGAAGGTGGAGCCGGACGCGCCGCCCGAGATCACCGTGACCCAGCCGAACGAAATGACCAAGGATCTGGCGCGCGACGCCAGGGAAGCCACGATCGCGATCGCCGTGCGCGACGACTACCGCATCCAGCGCGCCACCCTGCACCTGACGCTGGCGCGCGGCAGCGGCGAGAATATCCGCTTCAGCGACCGCGAGATGCCGCTGCCGGCATCGATCGATCCGCGCCGGCGCGACTGGGCGAAGAACTGGACTTTATCGGAACTGGGCATGGAACCGGGCGACGAGCTGTACTTCTTCATCCGCGCCGCCGACAACGCCAGCAAACCGCACACGGTGCAGTCGCCCACCTACACGCTGCGCCTGCCCGCGCCGCCGAGCGCGGACGAGGAAGAGAACACGGCGCTGCCGATGCTGGTCAAGCCGGAAAGCCTGCGCAGCCAGCGCCAGGTGATCATCGACACCGAACAGCTGCTGTCCGACATGCGTTCCAAGAAGATGAGCGAAGCCGAGACGCGCGAGCGCAGCGAATCGATCGCTTCCGACCAGGCCGCGCTGCGGCGCCGCTACGGCCAGTTCCTGGGCGAGGAATCGACCTTGTTCGGCGGCGACGAGCACGACGACGATCACGCCAAGCCGGGAGAAAAGAAGGACGTGCTGCACGAATTCGGCCACGCCCACGACCAGGCCGAGAACGCGACCCTGTTCGACGACGCCACCAAGAAGGTGCTGCGCCGCGCGCTCTCCGCGATGTGGGATGCGGAAAAGGCGCTGCGCGCGATCCAGCCGAAGACGGCGCTGCCGCCCGAGAACACCGCGCTGGTGGCGATCAAGGAATTGCAGCAGTCCGAACGCATCTACCTGCACAAGACGGCGTTCGCGCCGCCCGCGATCAAGGAAGACAAGCGCATGAGCGGCGACATGGCCGGCGCCGCCAGCGTGCGGCGTGAGCAGGACAAGGCCGCCGATGTGGTGCCGGCCGAACTGCGCGAGCTGGTGCAGGCGCTGGCCACCGACGGTCCGCTGCCGGCGCTGTGGACGCGCACCGCCCACGACTGGGTGCGCGAGCGCATCGCCGTCGACGAGCAGCGCCTGGCGGCCCAGCGCGCGATCCAGGACGTGGCCGATGGCTGCGCCGCCTGCCGCCCGGTGCTGCGCGCCTGGCTGCGCGGCGGGGTTGCCGAGGCGCCGGTGCTGCTGCAGGCGCAGCCGGCGGCCGACACCCCGTTCGCGCGTGCCCTGCGCGGAGGTGATAAATGAATACTTTCGCCATGATCGCCGCCGCCATCGGCATCCTGGGCGCGCTGGCCTATGGCGCGCGCCGGCGCTGGATCGACGCCGTGCTGGCCCTGGTCGCCGGCATCGCGCTGGCCGGCGCCACCGGGAGGTTCACGCTGCCGGGCGAGGCCGGGATCACGCTGACCGTATCGTCGGACAGCGCGCCGCAGCAGCTCGACGGCGTGCGCACGCTGCGCCTTGACGGCGACGGCTTGCGCGCCGCCCAGTGGCAGGATTTGCCGGCACGTCCGCTCACCTGGACCCCGCCCGCCACGCCGGCGATCGAACTCGACTTCCCGCGCGAGATCGCACTGGGCCGCATGTTCACCCTGAGCCTGCGCCGTTCCTGGACGGCGCCGGGCCGCCTGCAACTGCTGGCCGAGAATGGCCAGGTGCTGGCAGAAGCCAAGGGCGACGATGTCCTGGCCGTGCAGTGGCTGCCGCCGGTGGCCGAGCAACTGGTCCTGAGGGCGCGGCTGCTGGACGCGGCCGGCAAGCTCGTGGACCAGGGGCCGGTGCCGCTGCGCGTGCGCGAACCGCTGCCGCTGCAGGTGCGCGGCCGCTTCGGCGCGCCATCCTTCGATTTGCGCGTGCTGGACGAACTGCTTGCCGACAGCAATGCGGTGATCGATTGGCAGGTGGCGCTCGGCAAGGGCGTGAATCGCAGCGAGACCGCGCGCGCCGAGATGCAGGCGCCCGACCTCGAAATCGTCGACGCGGCCTGGTTCGAGCGCGCCGGCGACGCCGCCCGCAATGCCTTGCTGGCCGAGGTGGCGCAGGGCCGCCCGCTGCTGGTGCTCGGTGCGAACGTGGCCGACGGCGGCATCTGGTCGCGCAGCATGGATTTGACCCTGGCGCCGCAGCCGGCCAACAAGACGGTCGGCACGGCGCTGGCGCTGGCCGCGGCGGGCTGGAACCCGAAGGAGGGGCAACAGGGCGCCTGGTCGGGCGCGGACGGCTTGTGGACGCGCGACTGGCAGGGGGGCCGCATCGCCTGGCTCGGCGCCGGCGACTGGCACCGCTACGCGATCAGTGAACCGCGCCGGCTGGCGCTGTGGTGGCAGGACGTGATCGACCGGCTGCACGTGCGCCGCAGCCAGGCGGTGACCTGGCTGGAACCCGAGGAGATGCCGCTGCCGCGCCAGAGACTGGAAGCTTGCGCGCAGGGCGTCAAAGGCGAGGTGGCGTTCCCGGCGCTGAAGCAGACGCTGGCCTGGCAGCGCCGTCTGGAACACGTCGATGCCGCCTGCGTGGCGCTGTGGCCGGCGCGGAGCGGCTGGCTGGGCATGCGCAGCGGGGAGGCGGAATCCGCACTCTATATCTATGAGGCGAACGACTGGCCGCTGTGGCAGCGCGCCCAGCGCCGTGCAGCGACCGCGCAGTATGCAGCCCGCATCAAAACCGAACCCGCCCCAGGCAGCCGGCCGCTGCCGGTCTGGCCTTTCGGGCTGGTGTTCGCGTTCGCGATGCTGGGCCTGTGGTGGCGCGAGCGGCGCTGAAGGCCGGCGCGCGGCCGCTCGGGCCGCGTGGATCAAGCCGCGTGGTCGCGCATCCACTCCTTCAAGCCGTTTACCCAGTTCTTGGCCGGCAGGTTGTAGCGCCGCTTGATCTCGCCGGCGCGCTCGTACAGCACCGAGAAATCGAGCTCGGGCGCCCGCTTGAAGGCGAGGACGACGATATTCGCGTCGTGGACTTCGGGCAGCCAGACGACCGCGTCGAAGGCCGTTTCCATCGCCTGCAGGTTCTTGTCGTAGTTGATGAAGTCGCCGAACACGTTGGCGGTCATGATGCCATCCGGCCCCAGGCAGTCGGCGCAGGCCTGGTAGAACTCGGGGGTGTCGAGTACCGGGCCGCGCGCCTGTTCGTCGTAGAGGTCGACCTGCAGCACGTCGACCGTGCCGTGGTTGGCCGGGTCCATCACGAAGTCGAGGGCATCCATTTCGCGCACGTCCAGGCGCGCGTCGTTGGGCGGCAGCCCGAAGTGTGCGTGGCAGATCGCGATCACGTTCGGGTTCAGCTCGGCGGCGCTCACGCGCGCCTCCGGGAAGCGCTGGTAGCTGAACTTGGTCAGGGCGGCGCTGCCCAGGCCCAGTTGCACGATGCGGCGCGGGCGTTCCACGAACAGCATCCACATCATCATCATCTGCACGTATTCGAGCTCGATCGCATCGGGCCGGCTGATGCGCATCGCGCCCTGTACCCAGGAGGTGCCGAGGTGGAGCGAGCGTACGCCTTCGAATTCGGTGAGGGTGGCGGGCGGGTGGCCCGGCTGGGAAAAGCGGGGATCGGTGGGGGCGGGCATGCGCCATCTTAACAAATGCGGAGAAAAGCCGGCGGTCGGGGAACGGCGCGGCGCGGACAGGATCGAAGCTGATTTTATGTGCGTCTGAAAAGGGAGTGAGCATGGCCATGACCTTACGCATCAATGGATCCGACACGACTGTGCCCGCGGATCCGCGCGTGTCCCTGCTGGACCTGTTGCGCGAACAGCTGCACCTGACCGGCACCAAGAAGGGCTGCGACCAGGGCGCGTGCGGCGCCTGTACCGTGCTGGTCGACGGCAAGGACCGGATCCTGTCCTGCCTGGCGCTGGCCGTGCAATACGAAGGCCGCGCGATCACCACCATCGAGGGCCTGGCCGACGGCGCCTTGCACCCCTTGCAGCAAGCCTTCATCGACCACGACGGCTTCCAGTGCGGCTATTGCACGCCCGGCCAGATCTGTTCGGCCATCGGCATGGCGGAAGAGCTGCGGCGCGGCGTACCGAGCCACGTGACGGCGGACCTGGCGGCGCCGATCGAGCTCACCCATGACGAGCTGCGCGAGCGCATGAGCGGCAACCTGTGCCGCTGCGGCGCCTACAACGGCATCGCCGCAGCTATCGATTCGGCGATCGCCGAAGGCCACGAGGAGGCGCGCTCATGAACCCGGTCACCTACGCCCGTGCCGCCGACGTGCCCGAAGCCCTGCGCCTGGGCGCACAGCCGCTGGCGCGCTACCTGGGCGGCGGCACCAACCTGGTCGACCTGATGCGCGAGTCGGTCGAGCGGCCGGCGGCGCTGGTCGACGTCACCCGGTTGCCGGGCAGGATCGAGGAGCGGCCTGATGGCAGCCTGCTGGTCGGCGCGGCGGCGACCAATACGGCGCTGGCCGAACACCCGACAGTGCGCACCCGTTACCCGATGCTGACCCGGGCCATCGTCGCCGGCGCCTCGGCGCAGATCCGCAACATGGCGACCGTCGGCGGCAACCTGCTGCAGCGCACCCGCTGCACTTATTTCTACGACCAGGACGGCGCGCGCTGCAACAAGCGCGAACCAGGGCAGGGCTGCGACGCGGCCAAGGGTTTCAACCGCATGCATGCGATCCTGGGCGCATCCGATGCCTGCGTCGCCACCCATCCGTCCGACATGTGCGTGGCGCTGGCCGCGCTCGACGCCATCGTGCACCTGCAGGGCGCGAATGGCGCACGCACCCTGCCGCTGACCGACTTCCACCGCCTGCCGGGCGACCAGCCCCACATCGAGACGCTGCTGGCGCCGGGTGAACTGATCACGGCCATCGAACTACCGGCACTGCCGCTGGCGGCGCATTCGACCTACCGCAAGGTGCGCGACCGGGCCAGCTATGCGTTCGCGCTGGTGTCGGTGGCGGCCGCGCTGGAGGTGCGCGACGGCCTGGTTGCCGGCGTGCGCCTGGCGCTGGGCGGCGTGGCGCATAAACCCTGGCGTGCCTGGAAGGCCGAGCAGCTGCTGCAGGGCCGGCCGGCAACGCTCGAATACTTCCGCGCCGCCGCCGCCGCCGAACTGGCCGGTGCCCGGCCGCTGCGCGACAACGGCTTCAAGATCGCGCTCGCACAGCGCACCATCGTCGCCGTGCTCTCGAGCCTGGCCGGCGACACCTCGATGGGAGACAGCATATGAACATCATCAAGGAAGGCGGTCCGCGCGGCATGCGCGAGACCGTCGCGCTGGCGCCCGCGGACTGGAGCCGGGACGGCCAGCCCGATCCGCTGGCGCAGTCCCGCGACGGCCTGGTCGGGGCGCCGATACCGCGCGTCGACGGCGCTTTGAAAGTGCGCGGCCAGGTACGCTTCGCCGCCGAGATCCCGCTGGAGAACATGGCCCACGCGGCGCTGGTCTACAGCACCGTGGCGAAGGGCCGCATCGCCATGCTGGACACCGCCGCGGCCGAGGCGGCGCCGGGCGTGGTGCTGGTGATGACGCACCGGAATGCGCCGCGCATGCAGGCGATGCCGGTGTTCATGACCGATGCCAAGGCGGCGGCCGGCGAGAGCCTGGCGGTGATGCAGGACGACGCCGTCCACTGGAACGGCCAGCCGGTCGCGCTGGTGCTGGCGGAAACGCGCGAACAGGCGGATCATGCCGCCTCGCTGGTGCGCGTGAGCTACACCGCGGCGGAGGCGCTCACCACGCTGGCGGCGGCGAAAGCACAGGGCACCCAGGCCGGCACCTTCCTCGGCGAGCCTTTGAAGGTCGAGATCGGCGACGCCGAGGCGGCGCTGGCGGCGGCGCCGGTCCGGGTCGACGCGGTCTACCGCACGCCCTGGCAGAATCACAACCCGATCGAGCTGCACGCGGCCACGGTCGCCTGGCAGGACGGCGAGCTGATGATCCACGATGCCACCCAGGCGGTGGCGCACACGGCGTGGTCGCTGGCTCAGGTGTTCGGCCTGCGCGAAGACCAGGTGCACGTCAGCTCGCCTTTCGTGGGCGGTGGCTTCGGCAGCAAGACGCTGTGGCGCCACCAGGTGCTGGCGGCGGCGGCCTCGAAGCTGGCCGGGCGGCCGGTGCGCATCATGCTCTCGCGCGAGGGCGTGTACCGCGTGGTCGGCGGGCGCGCCACCACCGAGCAGCGCGTCGCCATCGGCGCCCAGGCGGACGGCCGCTTCGACGCGCTGGTCCACACCGGGGTGACCACCATGAGCCCGCACAATGCCTTCCCCGAGCCCTTCATCATGCCGTCGCGCTGCCTGTACGGCGCCGGCAGCTTCCTGCTCGACGTCGAGACCACGCAGGTCGACATGCTGGCCAACACCTTCATGCGCGCGCCGGGCGAGGCGGTCGGCAGCTTCGCGCTGGAATGCGCGATCGACGAACTGGCCGAACAGCTGGAGATGGATCCCATCGCGCTGCGCCTGCGCAACGAGCCGGACAAGGACCCGACCATGGGCACGCCGTTTTCCGCACGCCACCTACGTGAAGCCTATGCGATGGGCGCCGCGCGCTTCGGCTGGGATCATCGCGAAGCCCGGCCCGGCCAGTGGCGCGAGGGCGAATGGCTGATCGGCCTGGGCTGCGCCACCGCCACCTATCCGTACTACCGCATGCCGGGCAGCGCCGCGCGCATCCGCCTCACGCGCGACGGCGCCCTGGTGGAAATTGCGGCGCACGAGATGGGCATGGGCACGGCCACCGCCCACATCCAGGTGATCGCCGAACGCCTCGGCCTGGAGATGGAGCAGGTCAGCTTCGCCTACGGCAAATCCGACCTGCCGGGCCTGGTGCTGGCCGGCGGCTCGCAGCAGACGGCGGCCATCGGCAGCGCCATCATCGCGGCCCAGCGCGCGCTGGTGACCAAACTGCTGGAGATCGCCGGCAATGACTCTCCGCTGGCCGGCTTGCGCCCGGATGAAATCGGCGTGCGCGACGGCGGCCTGTGCAAGCGCGACGACCCCCGGCGTTTCGAGAGCTATGCCGATATCCTGGCGCATGCCGGCCAGAGCGAGCTGGTGGCCGAGGGCAGCGCACCGCCGCCGCTGGAGATGCAGCAATGGTCGATGCATTCCTATGGCGCCATCTTCTGCGAAGCGCGCGTAAACCTAGTCACCGGCGAGCCGCGCGTATCGCGCCTGCTGGGCGCCTTCGATTGCGGCCGCGTCCTCAACGCCAGGACCGCCGCCAGCCAGTTCCGCGGCGGGATGATCATGGGGCTGGGGCTGGCGCTGACCGAGGCCACCCAGTACGACGAGCGCAACGGCCGCATCATGAACCCGAGCCTGGCCGAATACCACGTGCCGGTGCACATGGACGTGCCGGAGATCGAGGTGATGTGGACCGACATTCCCGATCCGCACGCGCCGGTGGGGGCGCGCGGGATCGGGGAGATCGGCATCACGGGGACCGGGGCGGCGGTGGTGAATGCGATTTATAACGCTTGCGGGAAGCGGGTGCGGGAGGTGCCGGTGACGCTGGATAAGCTACAGGGGTCAGAGCCCGGTGTTGCTTTTCAGGGGCTCTGACCCCGGTGGTCAGTGGTGGAGCCAATTACACCGCTACTCATCGGCCAACAACTCCGGGGTCAGAGCCCCAACGGAAAAACCGGGCTCTGACCCCTGCGGCTATGCCTGCGGCAGGATCATCGTCACCACCAACCCGCCGCCCTCGCGGTTGGCCAGCGAAATCCGTCCTCCATGCGCCTCCGCGATCTCGCGCGCCAGCGCGAGGCCCAGGCCGGTCCCGCTGCGCTTGGTCGAATAAAAGGGCACCAGCGCATTGGTCAGCACGGCGTCGTTCATCCCGCTGCCGCGGTCCATCACGTCGATGCGCACCGCGTCCTGCGCGCGGCGGATCTGCAGCTCGACGTCTTGCGCGCGCGAACCGGATTCGTGGGCATTCTTGAGCAGGTTGAGTAAAGCCTGCTCCATCTGCGCGACGTCGATCTGGGCGGGTTCCGCCGGCAGCTCGCCATCCAGGCGGAAGCTGACCTGGTTCGCCAGGCGGGCGACGAAGACGTCCCAGCCGCAGCGTTCCAGGCGCGGCGCCGGCAGCTTGGCGAAGCGCGCGTAGCCGAGGATGAAGCTCTCGAGGTGGCGCGTGCGCTCGCCGATGGTCTCGAGGATCTGCGGCAGGCGCTCGGTCTGGCCGCGCCGCACCAGTTCCGCGCCCGAATGCGCGAGCGAGGCCAGCGGCGCCAGCGAATTGTTCAACTCGTGGCTGATGACGCGGATGACCTTCTTCCAGGTCTGCACCTCCTGGCGCCGCAGCTCGGTCGTCAGCTGGCGCAGCAGCAGCAGTTCGTGGCGCCGTCCGTTCAGGCTGAAGTGGCGGCGCGCCAGGTGGAAGACTTCCTCGTCCTCGCCTTCGCCGGCCGAGAACAGGCCGTCGCCGCCGCGCGCCAGCGCCTCCAGCAGGGCCGGCGCCGCGTGCGCCAGCACGGCCTGCAGCGCGTGTCCTTCCAGCTTGCTGCCCTCGGACAGCAGCTGGCGCGCGGCCAGGTTGGCGTAGACGATGGTCCTGGCGGCGTTCGGCGGCTCGGCCACCAGCAGCATCGCCACCGGCGTGTTCTGCACCATGGTGTCGAGCAGCAGCTCGCGCTGGACCAGGTCGAGGCGCTGGGCGCGCAGGACTTCGCCGAGCGCGTTGTGGGCGTCGATCAAGTCGGACAGCTCGTCGTTCTGGGCCCAGTGCAGGCTGAACGAAAAGTCGCCGTCGCGGTAGGCGGTGACCGTACCTTCGAGTGCCCGGAACAGCGACAGGATGGGCTGGATCTGGGAACGGATGGTGATCATCGCGATCGGCACCACGCACAGCAGGCAGATGCCGAGCACCGCCAGCGGCTGGCCCGGCAGCAGGTGGTCGAGCCCGAGCGCGATCAGGATGCCGAGCGTGAGCAGGGTGCCGACCAGCGCCGACCAGCGCGTCACCAGCGACAGCCGGTAGCGCTTGCGGCCGGGTGCAGCGGCCTGCGTCATGCCGAGCGGGCGATGCCGAGGCGCTCCATGCGGCGGTACAGCGCCTGGCGCGACAGCCCGAGTTCAGCCGCGGCCTGGGCGATCACGCCGCCGGCGCGCGCCAGCGCCCCGGTGATGGCCTCGCGGTCCGGTTCCGCATCCGGCGTGGCGGCAGCCGTCACCGGCAGGCCGAGGTCGGCCGGCTGGATCAGGTCGCCCCGGGCCAGCAGGCTGGCGCGCGCCATCACGTTCTTCAGTTCGCGCACGTTGCCGGGCCAGGCGTGGGCCAGCAGCGCGCTTTCCGCACCCGGGTGCAGGCGCTTGGGCGGCGGCAGGAAGCCGCGTGCCAGCGGCAGGATGTCGCCGGGACGCGCCGCCAGCGGCGGCAGCTTCAGTTCGATCACGTTCAGGCGGTAGAACAGGTCTTCGCGGAAGCTCCCCTGGCGGATCATGCCGCCCAAGTCCGCATTGGTGGCGCTGATCACGCGCACCTTCACTTGCCGCTCGCGGTTCGAACCGAGGCGCTCGAAGCGTCCGGTCTCCAGCACGCGCAGCAGTTTCATCTGCCCGGCCAGCGGCAGGTTGCCGATTTCATCCAGGAACAGGGTGCCGCCGTCGGCCGCCTCGAACTTGCCCTCGCGCGCCTTCGACGCCCCCGTGTAGGCGCCGGCGTCGGCGCCGAACAGCTCGGCCTCGATCAGTTCCGAGGGCAGGGCGCCGCAATTCAGGACCACGAAGGGGCCGTCACGAACCGTCGAATTGGCCTGGATGATCTCGGCGATGCGTTCCTTGCCGGTGCCGTTCGGCCCCGTGATCAGGACCGGCACGTCGGCGCGCGCGACCTGGCAGGCCAGGCTCAACACGCGCTCGGTGGCGGGGTCGGCCCAGACCAGGCCGCGCAGGTCGAAGTTCTGTTCCAGTTCGCGCCGGGCGCGGCGTTCGCGCTGCAGGCGCTGGTTCAGGGCGCGGTTGGCCTGGCCCAGTTCGACCAGGTTGGTCACCGTCGCCAGCAGGCGCTCGTCGTTCCAGGGTTTGGACAGGTAGTCGGCGGCGCCGGCCTTGACCAGGTCGACCGCCGCGTCGAGGTGGGTCCAGGCCGTGAGCAGGATCACCGGCAGGTCCGGGTACTGCTTGCGGATCGCGCGGAACAGCGTCACGCCTTCCTTGCCCGAGGTGGTGTCGGCCGTGAAGTTCATGTCCTGGATCACCAGGTCGACCGGCTCGCGCTCGAGCACGGCCAGGCCCTCCTCGGGCGAGGCGGCGTGCAGCGCGTCGATGTCGTGCA